>Ga0207966_1000068_pt1 | contig 53398 bp, 40 predicted proteins | sample Knorr_S23_td_NAD_FD_185611 | JGI IMG/M metagenome (GOLD analysis project Ga0207966, IMG submission 185611) | Marine microbial communities from Southern Atlantic Ocean transect - Knorr_S23_td_NADW_ad_2500m_LV_B (SPAdes) (version 2) | ecosystem: Environmental > Aquatic > Marine > Oceanic | place...
GTCTTTTTCATACAGGGTTTTCAGTACTTACAATATCAAGTACTTACAAAAGTATTAGCTCAAGTTTATTCATGAAAAAACCACCCCAAGGGGTGGTTTTTTGTTGTGATATGAGATAAAGACTATCTGCGAATCCACAGACTTGACTTTCGGACTAAATTGGAATGTAACTCTACTATATATGTACCCGCAGAAAGTGTAGGTACATTAACAATATTAAGGCCATTTTTAGCAACATCCTCATAAACAAGCTTCCCTGTAAGGTCAGTAATTCTGAGTTTAGAATCAGAACTAGGGTTACTGAAATAGAATACACCTTCCGTAGAAGGATTCGGGAATAAGTCCAAAGTCTGATCTAATTCTGTAATAGCTAAATTATCTTCTTGAATTTCGAATCGATCAAAACCTGCTTCCACCAAGTGCCCTGTATTATCACCATCCATTGCCTCAACAATCAATTGCATCTGATTATTCAAGTCGATAGTTCCTGTAAGAGCGATTTCATGAGACAACCATTGCGAAGCAGAAGTATTAACCGTCCTATAATCTAAAAGAACCGTTTGTACACCGTTAGTCAATTTAATCAATAAGGAATCGTTTGGTGTACCGTTACCCCCCGTATTAACAAACCATGTTTTGCATGATAAGACTGGATTTTCATAATGAGTTAAGTTGAAAACTGGGGAAGTCAAACGAGTACGCCCGTCATCTACATCATCTACCCAATAATCATCTGTATCCATATTTCCAGTTATATAGGCTTGTGAGCCACAATCGCCGGTAGCATCGAAACCAGGATTAATTTGCGAAGATTGATAGTAAGTAACATTAGGAGCTCCCCTTTCCCAAGCTCCCGCAGAAAGACCAAACAAATTGGTTACTTCCCATCCGAAATCTAAAGAAAAGTCATCTTGATATCCTTTAACAAGTGAGAATGTTTGACTCGCACCTTGTTCCTCAACAATAAGCTCCTCACAAATTGTTTGATAAGACCAAGACCCAATACTTATATCATAAGCTCCAGGATAAAGAGAAACGGAAACTAAACCATTTTCATCGGACTGAAGGTTATAGTCGAAATCATCGTTATGAATAGATACCGTTGCGCCAGAAACTCCTATCAATGAAACTGAATTCAAAACTTCAAGGCTATAATCATAGCTAGTAAAAGGGATTAAGGAAACATCCGTAGTAGCAGTCACTCCACTCAACATCTCAACTGAGATGGTTTGACTCTCATAACTAGGAACAGAAAAACTGAGTTCATAAGAACCAGGCTCAGCAATCCCCGTTTGATAGAAACCAGATAATGCCGTTAGAGCAGGATCATTTGAACCATCTAACTGTACTGAAACATTACTTATAGGGTATCCTGTTTCAGCATCAGTAACTGCACCTTCAGCGAAACAAGCATTGTTATATTTAGGCTCTAAAACATATAAACCAGTTTCGATATCAGAGACTAAAATATTACCAGAAGGCAACCAAGGGTATGCACCCCAAGCGCCATTAAAACCGCTACCTGAGTAATCAACAGATGTATCGTAATATCCTACTTCAATCATATTAGAAGGATTTGAAACATCAACAACAGAAACGCCATCTTTATAATAAGAGGTAATAATGAAATCCCCATCCACATGAGTATTGTGAGGAATCACATCCGTATCCGAACTCCAAGCTTGAATTCTATCTACTTCTTGGATATCACTTAAATCAGAAACATCGTAAGCTGCTACGTAGGCGCCACTTACTTCATCGGTAGTAAATACATAATCACCATCTTCGGAAACCCAACAGTTATGAGAGAAAGTATTGGGTGTTGAATGCGAACCTAAAATAACTGGATTAGACTTGTCAGATACATCGATTGCCGAAAAGACACCATTATATATAGCACCACCCCATAAAGTATCACCTCTTACCATTCCGTCATGGAAATAATAATCGTCAAACACTCCTAATTCCATAGGATTTTCAGGGTTAGGCACTAAATCAAACATCATACAGCCACCTGTACCATAATTAGCACCAAACACATAAAGGATACCATTCTCATCAATAAAGAGATTATGAGCTGTACTAAAACCTAAACTCATATTCTCTATATAAGTAGGGTTCGACAGCCCACTAATTACTTCAACTAAATTTACAATCTGTAGACCACCACCAGTTTCATTGATACAGTACAAATAATCTCCCCAAGTTTTTAAATCTCTCCAAATAGATGGATCCCCGGGGGAAAATCCGATTTCATTAGGATTTGTAGGATCAGTTATATCAACAACAGATATTCCATCGTATACACCCACCAAAGCATATTCGCCATCAGCAGTTGCATAACCCCAAATATCACTTAGATTATTATTATAATCCAAGTTTGACAACAAAGTCATATTCAAACTCTCTTGAGCTTGAGTGATAAGACCTATCATCAAGGTCAAGTAAAAAAGTATGTTTCTTTTCATCTTATTTAGTCGCGCTAAATTAGTAATTGATTTAGATAAAACTTAGTATCGGAAACATTACAACAATAAGGATGCCCAAATAAAAAACCTCAATGTGAGGCTTTTTATTTAGAAATCTAAAATGATTTGAGATTGGTCATCTTCTTCCGACTCCTCCTCAAATGCAAGCTCTTCAACTGGAGGTTCTAGAGACTCTAGCAAACTTATAGACTTCACCTTATAAGAAGTAAGTGTATTCCCTTGCGCCTTTAACCCTTTTATAGAAATGAATTTCTCGAAGTTGATTTGCTCATTTGGACGTTGATCCTTATTACGTTCTTTATTAAACTCGATCTCAGCAATTGGCAAATAATCGGTAGAAACGACTTCTAGATACGAACCTTCAGAATCTGAGATAAAACTCACTTTTTTATCTGAGGCTTCCACCAAGAAACGCTTTACATAATACTTCTCTTTTGAAGCATCCCAATAAATGGCACTCATCGGCTTTTCAGGATTCAACTTTTCGAGAACAACCATATCTGTTGGGAAATGAGTTGTCAAATCAAAGGCGAGTAATTGGTACTCTCCAGACTGAGAAACCACCAATATTTTATCATCGCCAGCAAATTCACCCAAAAGCTCACCTCTACCATCAATATTTAAACGCTGAACAGTATCGTCGAACCATATTTTTTGAGCCGCCAAAGTAGAAACCCCTTTCGATTTCAACTCAACTTTATTTACGGAATGTTTAGAAACCAAATTCCCTTTAGAACTTCTTCCTTTTATCGCTAAATCTGCTAAATCAATCTCAAACTTTAACTTACGTGCCTTAACTTGAGATTTTAGAGCAATTGAAACCACTTCTGCTTCACCATTTGGATTGGCTGAGAAATGATACATTTTCGAGCCTTTGTTTCCAGCTGTCAAATCATATTCTTTATCGCGAGTTATGCTTTTTACAGGGAAACGCTTCATATAGGTGTTCCCTTGTTTTCCATCGCGATAAATTAAATTATAGATGGTACGAACATCGTTCTTCTTAAATATAGCCAAATGAATAACGCCTTTCCCCACAAAGGTTTTTGTAGAAACGCGGGTAATCATCATTTTACCATCGTTTCTGAAAATAATCACATCATCGATGTCAGAACATTCACAAACCAATTCATCTTTACGAAGCGAAGTCCCAATAAAACCTTCTTCTCTGTTGATGTATAATTTCTGATTTCTGATGGCAACTTTAGAAGCAACAATGGTTTCGAAAGTTCTGATTTCAGTCTTACGACTTCTACCTTCTTTGTATTTCTTCTTTAAGCCTTTGAAATAATCAACTGCATAATCAACCAGATTAGCTAGCTTATTTTTCAAGTCGGCGATAGCGTCTTCTATTCTCTTTAGATTTTCATTTGCCTTATCTAAATCGAATTTCGAAATACGCTTAATTTTTATCTCAGTAAGTCGAACAATATCATCATCGCTTACAGGCTCTTTTAAATGTTTGATGTGAGGTTCAAGTCCTTCACGAATTGCTTCGATTACAGCATCCCATGTTTCACAATCTTCAATATCTCTATAGATTTTATTCTCAATAAAGATGCGCTCTAAAGAGGCGAAGTGCCATAAAGCTTGTTGTTCTGATAATAATATCTCTAACTCTGCCTTTAACAAGTCTAAAGAATGCGCAGTAGATTGTTTGAGAATATCGGAAACCGTTAAGAAATATGGTTTATCATTTTTAATGATACATGCATTCGGCGAGATAGAAATCTCACAATCGGAGAATGCATATAAAGCATCAATGGTTTTATCGGGAGAAACTCCGGCAGGAAGATGAATGAGAATTTCTACAAATTCTGCAGTATTATCTTCAATCTTCTTAATCTTAATTTTCCCTTTCTCGTTCGCCTTAATAACCGAATCGATTAAACTCGATGTAGTTGTTGCGAAAGGAACTTCTGTTATTTTAAGCAGCTTGGCGTCTACTTGCTCAATGCGAGCACGAACTTTTACTTTACCACCTCTGTGTCCGTCGTTGTATTGCGAAAAATCAGCAATACCTCCCGTAGGGAAATCAGGATAAACCTTCATACCTCTACCTCTTAAAATAGAGATGGAAGCATCAATCAGTTCCACAAAGTTGTGAGGCATAATTTTGGTTGACAAACCAACCGCAATACCCTCTACTCCTTGCGCCAATAATAATGGGAATTTTACAGGAAGTGTAACAGGCTCTTTAGTACGACCATCGTAAGTAGGTACCCATTCGGTAATCTTTGGATTAAAGACGACTTCCAATGCAAACTTCGATAAACGAGACTCAATATAACGGGGAGCTGCTGCTCTATCGCCCGTTAATATATTCCCCCAGTTACCCTGCATATCGATGAGCAAATCTTTTTGCCCCATATTCACCAAAGCATCACCAATAGAAGCATCACCGTGTGGGTGATATTTCATGGTATTACCGATAACGTTGGCTACTTTATTATAACGACCATCGTCCATTTCCTTCAAAGAATGAAGAAGACGACGTTGTACAGGTTTTAATCCATCGTGAATATCAGGAACGGCTCTTTCGAGAATTACATACGAAGCATAATCCAAAAACCAGCTTTCGTACATCCCATCAACGTGCGTTACTGTGCTTACTTCTTGCTCTTCGGCATTGAAGTTATCTTCAGAATACTCCATTTCTTCACTCATAACTACTCAACTCCTTTTTCAACACGAAGGTTATCAATAATAAACTGCTGACGATCGGGTGTATTTTTACCCATATAGAACTTCAACATTTCAGCGATGGTTTGTTCTTTACCTATCATTACAGGTTCTAAACGAATATCCTCGCCAATAAAGCCTTTAAATTCGTTTGGAGAAATCTCACCCAACCCTTTAAATCGAGTGATTTCTAATTTCCCTTTTAACTTCTCCATTGCAGCTGATTTCTCAACTTCGTCGTAACAATAAATAGTTTCCTTTTTATTGCGGACTCTAAACAATGGGGTTTGAAGAATGTATAAATGTCCTTCGCGGATTAGCTCTGGGAAGAATTGCAAGAAGAATGTAATTAACAATAAGCGAATGTGCATACCATCAACATCGGCATCGGTAGCAATTACCACATTATTATAGCGCAACTCTTCTATACCATTCTCAATATTTAATGCAGCTTGAACCAGGTTAAACTCCTCGTTTTCGTAAACGATTTTCTTGGTCAATCCGTAACAGTTTAAAGGTTTCCCTTTTAAACTAAATACCGCTTGTGTATTTACATCCCGCGATTTAGTAATCGAACCACTGGCAGAATCACCCTCGGTAATAAACAAAGTAGATTCTAAACGGCGTTCTTTTTTTATTTCGTTGTAGTGAACTCTACAATCGCGTAATTTTTTATTGTGAAGATTCGATTTCTTAGCTCTTTCTCTACTGAGTTTTTTTATCCCTGCTAAGTCTTTTCGTTCTCTTTCGGCTAATAATATTTTCTTCTGAAGTGCATCTGCAACCTCAGGGTTTTTATGAAGATAATTATCGAGCTGACTTTTTACAAAATCATTAATGAAAGTTCTTACCGTTGGCAAATCAGGCCCCATATCAGCAGAACCTAATTTTGTTTTTGTTTGCGATTCAAAAACAGGCTCAATAACCTTTATGCTTATTGCAGCGTTTATCGACTGACGAACATCCGAAGCTTCATAATTTTTACCGTAATACTCACGAATGGTTTTAACAACCGCTTCGCGGAATGCCGATTGATGCGAACCACCCATTGTGGTGTTTTGACCATTTACAAAAGAGTGATACGACTCTCCATATTGATTTCGCATATGCGTCATCGCTATTTCAATATCATCACCTTTTAAGTGAATTACTGGATAGTGTGTTGTTCCTGCCTCAATTTCATTATTCAACAAGTCTAAAAGACCATTCTCAGAATGAAACTTTTCGCCATTGTAAACCATGGTTAGTCCAGTATTCAGATAAGCATAGTGCCACATCATCTTCTCGACATACTCGTTTACATAGCGGAAATTGTGAAATATACTTTCGTCAGGAATAAAAGAAACTCTTGTTCCTTTTCTTATCGAGGTCTCTTGAATATCCTCTTCAAGGGTAACTACTCCTTGTTTAAACTCTACAACCTTTGTTTTTCCATCTCGTACAGATTGAACTCTAAAATAATCGGACAAAGCATTTACGGCTTTGGTACCAACTCCGTTCAATCCGATTGATTTCTTAAAAGCCTTGGAATCGTATTTACCTCCTGTATTAATTTTCGACACACAGTCGATTACTTTACCCAGTGGAATACCTCTACCGTAATCTCGAATGGTAACTTTCTGCCCTCTAACACTTACATCAATATTCTTACCGTGGCCCATTACATACTCATCAATACAGTTATCTACTACTTCTTTAAGAAGTATGTAAATACCATCGTCGTGAGAAGTACCATCACCAAGCTTACCAATATACATTCCGGGGCGCAAACGAATGTGCTCCTTCCAGTCTAGCGACCTAATGCTATCCTCTGTGTATTGATCCTCTGCCATTAGAATTTATTGAGTGTGTTATAAAAAAAGAAAGTAGTATAGATCAAACTATACTACCTTCTAAATGTAATTATTTTATAGGAACCTACTGCTTTTTCAAGCGAAAGCTCTAAACAATTTTATCAACAACTAAACATTGAAACGGAAGTGCATAATATCGCCATCCTTAACAATGTATTCTTTACCTTCTACAGATAATTTCCCAGCTTCTTTACAAGCCAATTCCGAGCCTAAAGAAACGAAATCATCATACTTAATTACCTCCGCTCTAATAAAGCCTTTTTCGAAATCGGTATGAATAACTCCAGCAGCTTGAGGTGCCGTAAAGCCTTCTTTAATCGTCCAAGCTCTCACTTCTTTTACACCTGCAGTGAAATAGGTTTGAAGCTTTAATAAAGTATAAGCGGTGCGAATTACTTTTTTCACACCCGGCTCGTCTAAGCCCATATCATTTAAAAATTCTTGACGCTCTTCAAATGTCTCCAACTCCATAATATCCGCTTCCATACCAGCAGCAATCACTAGCATTTCTGAATCTTCATCCTTGATAGCTTCGCGAACAGCCTCTACATATGCATTTCCATCTGTAGCGTCATCTTCGTTTACATTACAAATGTACAAAATTGGCTTTTCAGTCAACAACATCAAATCAGCTACAACCTCTTTCTCCTTATCAGTTAAATCGATAGAACGCGCAGATTGACCCGCCTCTAAATGCTCTTTATACTTTTCTAAAAGAACTAAAGTTTTAGCCGCTTCCTTATCACCTGTGCGTGTACGCTTCTTAGTAGTTTCAATTTTCTTATCTACAGCTTCCAAATCTTTAATCTGCAATTCGATATCGATAGTCTCCTTGTCGCGAACTGGGTTAATAGACTCATCTACGTGTGTAATATTATCATCATCGAAACAACGCAAAACATGAATAATCGCTTGAGTTTCTCTAATATTAGCTAAGAATTTATTCCCTAAACCTTCACCTTTACTCGCTCCACGTACCAAACCAGCAATATCTACAATCTCTACGATTGCTTGTTGCATTTTTTCTGGTTTCACAAGCTCTTCCAACTTCGCCATTCTATCGTCTGGCACAGGAATAACTCCCACATTTGGTTCGATAGTCGCAAAAGGATAATTTGCCGCTAATGCTTTTGCATTGGACAAACAGTTAAATAAGGTTGATTTACCAACATTAGGCAATCCTACAATTCCACACTTCATAGCTAAATTTTAGTGCTGCAAAGATAGTTTTTCGCAGAAGAGTTGAAAATTAAAGATTAAAAGTTTTATTAATGTAAATAGAGATGGATGCACCCAAATTAAAAAACTCGCAAGCAACATCCCCCATACAAGACTCTGTGTATCTCTGAGGCTACTCTAGGAGACAATATTCAAAAAACAGATTACTCACAACTTGTCTCCAGACTAATCAACCTACCTTTTACATACAAAGTATAAAGCAAAAAAAAGAGGCCGTAAACGACCTCTTTAATATATGAGTTAGAAAACTCTAATTAAGAAGCGAAAATTGGAAATTTCCCCATCATCTCCTTTACTTTATCACCTACTTGTTCAAGTACTTCTTCGTTATCGAAGTTCATAATCACCTGATCAACTAAATCAACGATTTGCACCATATGCGCTTCATTTAAGCCTCTTGTGGTTAATGCAGGAGTTCCCACACGAATACCAGAAGTAATAAATGGAGATTGATCATCAAAAGGAACCATATTCTTGTTCACGGTAATATGAGCTTTTACCAATGCATTCTCAGCATCTTTACCCGTGATGTTTTTCGAACGCAAGTCAATCAACATACAGTGATTATCTGTTCCACCCGAAACTACATCGTAACCTTTCGCTACAAATGCATCAGCCATAGCCGTTGCATTTTTCTTCACTTGAAGAATGTATTCGAAATACTCATCAGTAAGAGCTTCGCCAAAAGCAATCGCTTTAGCCGCGATAATGTGCTCTAAAGGTCCACCTTGCATTCCTGGGAATACAGCAGAATTTAATAAAGCAGACATCATTCTTACTTTTCCTTTAGGAGTTGTGATTCCCCAAGGATTTTCAAAATCTTTAGGAACCATAATCATCCCTCCACGAGGACCTCTTAGAGTTTTATGTGTAGTAGTTGTTAATATGTGACAATACTCAACTGGGTCGTTCAAAACACCCTTAGCAATCAAACCTGCAGGATGCGAAATATCTGCCATTAATACAGCACCCACTTTATCTGCAATCGCTCTAAAACGGGCATAATCCCAATCTCTAGAATAAGCCGAAGCACCACAAATAATAAGTTTTGGCTTTTCCTTAATAGCAATAGCCTCCAACTTATCCATGTCTACTCTACCGGTTTCTTTTTCTACTCCGTAGAAAGATGTTTTGTACAACTTACCCGAAAAGTTTACGGGAGAACCGTGTGTTAAGTGTCCACCATGAGAAAGGTCGAAACCTAATATTTTATCGCCAGGATTTAAACAAGCGTGATAAACCGCTGCATTTGCCTGAGAACCCGAGTGAGGTTGTACGTTTGCATATTCTACTCCAAATAAAACCTTCGCTCTATCGATTGCAATTTGCTCAACATCATCTACAACTTCACATCCTCCATAATATCTTTTCTGGGGATACCCTTCTGCATATTTATTAGTCAAACAAGATCCCGCAGCTTCCATTACTTGGTTGCTTACGAAGTTTTCTGAAGCAATTAATTCAATACCATAAACTTGACGCTCGTACTCTTCTTGAATTAAGTCGAAAATTTGCTGATCTCTTTCCATCTTTCTTTGTGATAATTAATGTTGTGTTTCTTGATTTCGGATGCAAATATAATCCTTATTTTTATGCAAAATTTAGTGAAAATGATAAAAGCAAACGATCCAAACAGAAAATCGTGGATTGAAGTATCGAAAGACTCCGATTTTCCTATACAAAATATCCCTTTTGGGGTTTTCAAAAAATCTGACAACAGTACATGCGTGGGTACTCGTATCGGAGATACAGCTATAGACCTAAACGCCCTTCAAGGCCTTAACTACTTTGAAGCTATTACTTTAGACTCAAATATATTCAATCAAGAAACGCTAAACTCTTTCTTAAAATTGAATAAAACAATTTGGCGTGCGGTAAGAGATCGTATTGCCGAAATATTTGACGCAAACAACGCGCTAGACGAAGCTCATAAAACTCTCGTTTTATTACCTATTAATGAAGTAGAAATGCTAATGCCAGTTCAAGTTGGTGATTATACCGACTTTTACTCTAGTCGTCAGCACGCCCATAATGTTGGCTGCATGTTCCGCGACCCAGACAATGCACTATTGCCAAACTGGTTACATATTCCTGTAGGATACCACGGTAGAGCTTCTTCAATTGTATTATCAGGTACAGATATTCACCGTCCTAAAGGACAACAGTTACCTATTAATGCAGAAGTTCCTGTTTTCGGACCTTGTAAATTAATGGACTTCGAATTAGAAATGGCCTTTGTTACTGGTCAAGGAAAAGATATGGGCGATAGCATTTCTACTGCCGAAGCCGATGATTATATTTTCGGGATGTGTATCTTTAATGACTGGTCTGCAAGAGATATTCAGAAATGGGAATATGTACCGTTAGGACCATTCTTAGGTAAAAGCTTTGGTTCATCAATCTCTCCATGGATCGTAACACTCGACGCGTTGATTCCATTCCGAGTAGAAGGAGAAAAACAAGAGCCTCAAATCCTTCCTTATTTAGAATTCGACGGAAATAAAAATATCGACATTAATCTTGAAGTTCAAATTACGTCTGATAACTTCGCTCCACACACTATTTCGCTTTCTAACTACAAGTATATGTACTGGAACATGACGCAACAATTGGCGCATCATACCGTAAACGGTTGTAACATTAACGCTGGAGACATGATGGCTTCGGGAACAATTTCAGGAAATACGCCTGAGGCATACGGTTCTATGTTAGAATTATCTTGGAAAGGAACAAAACCTATGACTATGCCTGATGGCACAGAACGTAAGTTTATACAAGACAACGACAGCGTAATTATGAAAGCCCACTGTCAGGCAGGTAATTATAGAGTTGGATTTGGTGAAGTGAGAACAAAGATTCTTCCTGCTAAGTAGTTCAATATATTAAATACAGAAAAAAGTCATGAAATAACCTTCATGACTTTTTTCATTTATACAATTTCATTAAGTTTATAGAAACGATTTTTTTGATGGAACAAGTTGCCCTAGAAAAGGAAAATAAAGAAATAGTAAACCGCTATAAGGCCTTGCTTCGTAGTTGTTCGGGCCGATTAAGCAATAAAGATAAAGCCCTGATTCGCAAGGCTTTTAACCTAGCGGTTGAAGCACATAGTGATATGCGCCGAAAATCGGGAGAACCTTATATCTACCACCCAATAGACGTTGCTCGTATTGTAGCGAAAGATATTGGCTTAGGAGCAACATCAATAGCTTGCGCATTATTACACGATGTAGTTGAGGATACTGAATACACCTTAGACGATATGGAACGACTGTTTGGCTCGAAAGTCAGACAGATTATAGATGGTCTAACCAAAATAGAAGAGGTTTACGATCAAGACATTTCTCTACAGGCTGAGAATTTCAGAAAGATGCTTCTGACGATGTCTGACGATGTTAGAGTAATCCTGATTAAACTTGCCGATCGCCTGCACAATATGCGAACTTTGGAGTCTATGCCTAGGCATAAACAACAAAAAACAGGATCCGAAACCCTTTATGTATACGCCCCTATGGCGCATCGACTTGGACTCTACTCCATCAAAACCGAATTAGAAGACTTGGGGCTTAAGTATACAGAGCCTGACGTATATAGAGAGCTAGCGCAACAATTAAACGAGACTAAAAATAATCGAGTAAGATACATTCAGCAATTTACTAAACCTTTAAAAAGAAACTTAAAGGAACACAAATTACTCTTCTCCATTAAAGGGCGCCCAAAATCAATCTATTCTATTCGAAAAAAGATGATGAAACAAGGGGTGAGTTTTGAAGAGGTCTACGACAAATTTGCCATTCGAATTATCCTTGACTCAGATAAGGAGAATGAAAAGGCTGATTGCTGGAAGGCTTACTCTATTATCACCGACCATTACCGCCCCAACCCCGATCGATTGCGTGATTGGATTTCCACCCCCAAAGCAAATGGTTATGAATCGCTTCACACCACAGTGATGGGGCCCAAAGGAAAATGGGTGGAGGTTCAGGTGAGGACTAAAAGAATGGACGAAATTGCTGAGAAAGGATACGCAGCTCATTGGAAATACAAACAAAAAGAAGGGAAAACTAAAGACGGCAACCTGGAAGTATGGATTACCGAAATTCGGGAATTACTAGAAACCCCAGATGCTAATGCAGTTGATTTCTTGGAAGATTTCAAACTAAACCTATATTCCGAAGAGATTTTTGTTTTCACTCCAAAAGGAGATTTACGTACGCTCGCCAAAGGAGCTTCGGCCTTAGATTTCGCTTTCGATATTCACACCCAAGTGGGCGCTAGTTGCCTAGGTTGTAAAGTAAATGGGAAATTGGTACCACTTAGCCATAAATTAATTAGTGGCGACCAGGTGGAAGTAATCATCTCACTAAAGCAGAAACCTAAAAAAAACTGGCTAAACTTTGTGGTTACCGCCAAGGCAAAAAATAAAATTAAAAGTTCTCTTAAAGAGGAGAAAAAAATTATTTCTGCAGAAGGTAAAGAGATTCTAAAACGTAAGCTTAGACACATAAAACTTCCTTTTAACGACTCTATAGTGACTGAAATGATAAATTATTTCAAATACAAAACGAGTCTCAGCTTATTCTACGATGTTGGTACTGGCGTACTAAACAATAGAATGATTAAAGAATTTTCCAAAAACAGATCTACCTGGTATCAATATCTTAAAAGTAAATTATACCGACGTCCAACTAATTCTCATGAAGCAAAAGAGGAAATTAAATACGACACGCTCGTATTTGGGGCCAATGAGGAACGATTAAATTACACCTTATCAAAATGCTGCTCACCTATTATTGGTGACGACGTATTTGGATTCACTACCATCAAAGAAGGAATAAAGGTGCATAGAATGAATTGCCCAAATGCTATTCGACTCCAGTCAAATTTCGCCTATAGAATACTAGAAACGAAATGGATTGATAGCAAAGCACAAAATTTTATTGCCATCTTAAATATTAATGGTATCGATAAAGTGGGATTGTTAAATGAGATTACTAAAATACTATCAAACAGCTTAAAGATTAATATTCAATCAATCAACATTCGAAGTACAGACGGCATCTTCGATGGTATTATCACCTTGATGATTCACGATAAAAAGCATCTTAAAAGCGTAATTGATAGCATCAAAAAAGTAGAGGGTATTACCTCAGTAAAACGGAAATTGAAAAGCTCTTAGTTTCTTAGACTTTATTTCAAATTAATGTTTAATTTTACGGCTTGTTTTTGACTCCTATCTCACACAATGAGCAAAAAAATACAAGATCAAGTAAAGCAGGTGTTCACCACCTTTTTGGAACAAAACGGGCAGCGAAAAACACCTGAACGTTTTGCCATACTTAAGGAAATCTATAATTACGACGATCATTTCGATATAGAAACTCTATATATCAAAATGAAAAATCAAAATTACATGGTAAGTAGAGCAACCCTTTACAATACGATTGAACTGCTTTTGGACACTAAACTAGTACGCAAGCACCAGTTTGGAGAAAACCTAGCTCAGTACGAGAAAAGCTTCACTAACAAACAACACGACCACCTTATTTGTACCAAATGTAAAAAGGTTTTAGAGTTTTGCGATCCACGCATCCAAAACATCAAAAACTCTGTGGAAGAAAATATTGGCTTCCAAGTAGTTCATCATGCACTAAACATGTATGGTTTGTGCAAAGAATGTGCGTCTAAACAACCAACTATACACTAGTCAAATAAAATCAAAAGATGGCTGTAGATGTTCTTTTAGGTCTTCAATGGGGAGACGAAGGAAAAGGGAAAATCGTTGATGTTCTTACTTCAAAATACGATATTATAGCTCGCTTTCAAGGTGGGCCAAACGCAGGACATACCTTAGAGTTTGATGGCATCAAACATGTTCTTCATACAATTCCATCTGGGATATTCCACCCTACCGCATTAAATGTAATCGGTAATGGTGTGGTAATTGATCCAATTATTTTCAAAAAGGAATTAGAAGGGTTGAAAAAACTAGGTGTGAACTTTAACGGAAAACTATTAGTTTCCAGAAAAGCTCACCTGATCCTACCAAGTCACCGCATCCTAGATGCTGCTTCTGAGCACGCTAAAGGAAAAGCTAAAATTGGTTCTACCCTTAAAGGAATTGGGCCAACATATATGGACAAAACTGGTAGAAACGGTTTACGTGTAGGTGATATTGAACTAGGCGACTTTAAAGAGCGCTACCAAGCACTTGTTGACAAACATGTTCAAATTCTGAAACATTTCGATTTTGAATACGACATCAATGCAATGGAAGCAGAATGGTTTGAAGCGATTGAATGTTTAAAAGAATTAACCTTTATCGATAGCGAACACTACTTGGTGAAGGCTATGAAAGATGGTAAAAATATTCTTGCCGAAGGTGCTCAAGGAACACTATTGGATATCGACTTTGGAACTTATCCATTTGTAACATCTTCGAACACAGTTACAGCAGGTGCTTGTACAGGTTTAGGAATTGCTCCAAATAAGATTGGTGATGTATATGGAATCTTCAAAGCTTACTGTACACGAGTAGGTAGCGGCCCATTCCCTACAGAACTATTTGATGAGACTGGTGAAGAAATTCAGAAAGCCGGGAACGAATTTGGTGCTACTACTGGTCGCCCACGTCGTTGTGGTTGGATTGATCTTCCAGCTTTAAAATACGCTATTAACATAAATGGTGTTACGCAACTAATGATGATGAAAGCTGATATCCTTAGTGAATTTGGCTCAATCAAAGTTTGTACACACTATAAATACAACGGTGAGATTATCGACTACCTTCCGTACAATATCGAAGGCGCTAAAATTGAACCTATCTATAAAGAGCTTCCTTGTTGGAAAGAAGATTTAACAGGAATGACTGATGAATCACAACTGCCTAATGAACTTACAGATTATGTAACTTACCTTGAAAAGGAACTTGAAACTCCTATAGCAATCGTTTCTGTGGGACCAGATAGAACTCAGACAATTCATAGAAAATCATAATTGTATATTAGTCCCGCTTTAAAGCGGGACTTTTTTTTATGTATAAAAAAATAATAACCATCCTATTCCTTTTCATCGGACTATACACTACTACTGTGAGTGCACAGCAAGAAAGCAGTATAGAGATTCTTAATGCCGATCAAATTTCATTCAATCAAAAGGAACACGAAGATCGCCAAAAGTTATACGGGAATATTTTAGTACAGCATGCCAAGCAATTCCTAAGTTGTGATAGCGCCTACTTTTATTCTAGTGAAAACAAACTAGAAGCCTTTAGCGATATCAAAATATGGCAGGGAGACACACTAACACTCACTGGCGACTATTTGATATACTACGGCGACCATCAGCTTGCGCAGATGGAGGGAAATGTTCATCTTGAGCACAAAGATGTCGACTTGAGAGGAGAACAGTTGAGCTATAATTTTAATTATGAGCAAGCCTTTTACGATCAAAGAGCTATCATCACACAAGAAGATAAATCGCTGACTAGTGACAAAGGTGTATATCACCCCATAGAAGAGAAATTTGACTTTTACAAACAGGTTATCATCAACACTCCTACGGAAAACATTGAAGCTGACACCGTGTACTATTGGTATGCTAAAGAATATGCAATTTTTAAGGGGAATGCCTATATAGTAAATGACGATTTGGATATCTATGCTCAGCAGGGTTGGATAGATCAAATAAAAGGAGAGGCCTTTTTGAGTGATCAAGTACATATAAAGGAACGAGAAAATAATTACAACCTATTTGCAGACAGCACTTATTTTACTGATCACATGCAAGAGGCGCTTTCGTACAGCAATACCTATTGTATGTTCCCTTTTGAGGACGACACCTTACTATTAGTTGCCGACACCTTGCGGAATGAACAAATTTCCAGCGGAAATCTACTCAAGGCTTACTATAATGTAAACTATAAGAGTGATGCCATTATTGGATCATGCGACTCGCTAACTTACCTTCCTAAAGAAGAAATGCTCGTGATGAATGTAAATCCTACCATGTGGTTAGAAGATTACCAACTTACATCTGACACTCTTTCGCTCTTTTTTAAGGACAATAATCTGCATCGAGCTAGTCTAAACAACCACAGTTTTATAGTATCTCAGGTTGATAGTGGCGCTTTCAACCAAATAAGCGGTAAAAACATGGAGGCCTTCTTTGCTAACAGCGAGCTACGCAATATAGAAGTAAAGGGGAATGGCGAGAGCATCTATTTTGTACAAGACGAGTCCAAGAGAAGCCTTAAAGGAGTAAACAAAATAATATGTAGCAATATGAATATCAGACTACTAAATAAAGCCATCGAGAGTATCCACTTTTATAAAGAACCTGACGCGAAGCTATACCCAATAGATAAAATTCAGCTAAATGACTTTATTTTGAAAGGTTTTATTTGGAGAGAAATGGATGTTATACTTGAAAAAATTGAGGCTCTTTAAGGGATTCATTACGAATATTCATTTTTTTTCATTTTCTTTACCCATGAAAAGTAAGTGGCACGATTCTTTCTTGAAAAGGAAGAATAAAAGCCGTAATTCTTTGAAGTGTTTGTTTTTTTCTTAAATTCACGCTTTCAAAGAGGAGATAATAACACGAAAAACTAATTTTCAACAGGATGAAAAAGATTATTCTTTCGCTAACAGCAGTATTGGCCTTCGCCTTAACTTCTGATGCACAAACTCGTAAAGGAACTGTATTATTGGGTGCTGGTAGCAACCTTACAGAAACAGCTTGGTCTGATCTAGCAATCACTCCAAAAGTAGGTTACTTCGTTCAAGATGGTGTAGCTATTGGAGCATTGATTAACTTCGACACACACAACAGTACTTCTGAAGCAGTTGAATTAAACTCTTCACTAGCTGAGCTTGGTGTTTTTGCTCGTTACTATGTTTCTAACAACTTGTTTACTGAAATTCAATTGAGTTCACTTAACAGATCTACTGAAAGTATTGAATATATTGAACATGCAGGTACTCAAGCTACACAAAACGGATTACCAGTATTTAATCAGGATGGAACTCCTGTATGGGTTGTTGCTCCATCTGAAGGTGATGAAACTATTGAAGCTGCAGATAAGACAATGAACTTTGCATTAGGTTTAGGTTATACAATCGTTTGGAGAGAGCACTTCGCTGTTGAGCCTTTCGTAAACTTAGTTTTCATGAGCGGTGAGCGCAAATCTTACGATTCTGACGACTTCATTTTGAATTCTGAAGACTTAAAAGGTACAGACTTTAACTTAGGTGTTAACTTTAGCTTATTCTTCTAAGAATATAGACTATAACAATATTCAAAAAAGGTTGACTCGGTGAGTCAACCTTTTTTTTTTACCAAAACCCCACTTATACAGGATATAGGTTTCTTAATGGCAAAAAAAAACTCCACGCGATTCGTGGAGTTTTTTTTTGTTGTTATTAGTTTGAACAGCATGAACAACCAACTGTTAAACAACAACTCTAAACTTACAAATACCTTTTATGCCAGGATTCCTTTATAGGAAGCTCCCAAGTATTTAGGAATTGTTCTTTAGAACTAATAAGGTTATTAAACACAATCGTGTTTTCAGAAATCATACCTTCAGCAATTAAACCCTTAAAAACAGCTTGCTTCACCACCTTCACCTGTTCACCATCATTATAGGCAATAGCAAAACGATCAAAGAATGAAAGCCTTAATTGCTTTTCTAATTGCTTGAATACTACCATAGAAGAATCTATTGAGCATCCTGAAGCGGATTGCTTTTGCTCATCGGCAGCAATAACCACAAAACAATGGTGTAAAACAATATGAGAAGCATGCATGGAAGCTCCATGGCTTGCCCACTGCGAAATAAAACCCTTGACTTGGCTATCTACAACCAACTCTTCTTCAGCATTCATTAAACGGTCGGTTTGAAAAATCCAAACTCGACTATCAAGTGCTAACTGATCAAAATCTACCCACATAACTTATAAATCATTAGCAGTAGCAATCATCTCGGCTAAATCCAAAACTTTCACCTCTGCTTCTTTCTCTTTATTTTTGATCCCATCGGTCATCATCGTATTACAGAATGGACATCCTGTAGCAATAATATCCGGTTTAGTAGTCAAAGCTTCTTCTGTACGCTCAATATTGATATCTTTATCGCCTTTCTCGGGCTCCTTAAACATTTGGGCTCCGCCAGCCCCACAACACAAACCACGTGTTTTACAACGCTTCATTTCCACTAATTCAGCATCGAGGCTATTTATTAGAGAACGAGGTGCTTCAAAAATATTGTTTGCTCTACCCAAATAACAAGGATCGTGAAAAGTAATACGCTTTCCTTTGAAGGCTCCACCTTCAACTGTTAAACGTCCTTCATCAATTAAAGACTGTAAAAGCTGCGTATGGTGTATCACCTCAAAGACACCTCCTAATTCGGGATACTCATTTTTCAAGGTATTAAAACAATGCGGACAAGTAGTCACAATGCGTTTTACCTCATAAGCGTTCATCACCTCGATATTGGCCATGGCTTGCATCTGAAATAAAAACTCATTTCCCCCTCTTTTGGCAGGATCACCACTACAAGATTCTTCGGTTCCCAAAACTGCGAAACTATAATCCAAGTGATTCAAAATCTTCACAAAGGCTTTGGTGATTCTCTTCGCTCTATCGTCGAAGCTACCAGCGCATCCTACCCAGAATAAAACATCAGGGCTTTCACCTTCGGCCATCATTTCGGCCATTGTTGGTACGTAAAGTATATTGTTATTTTCCATCTTAAGCTTCGTCTTTCCAGTTCAATCTATCAACAGCAGGGAATTGCCAAGGAGCACCATTATTTTCTATATTGGTAAACATCATGTTTAACTCTGTAGGTGCTGCCGACTCCTCCATCACCAAATATCTACGCATATCCATAATAATCGATAGCGGATCGATATTTATTGGGCAAGCATCCGTACATGCATTACATGAAGTACAAGCCCATAATTCTTCGCGAGTGATATAATCATCTAACAAGAATTTACCGTCGTGACTCTCGGCACCATTCTTTGCTATATTCTCTCCATATTCTTCTAATCGGTCGCGAGTATCCATCATGATTTTACGAGGAGATAATAATTTTCCCGTTTGACTCGCTGGACATTCAGATGTACAACGACCACACTCTGTACAAGTATAAGCGTTCATCAGTTGTACCCAATTCAAATCGTTTACATCCTTAGCTCCAAAACGTTGAGGCTCCTCATCAGCATCACCCTCAGCTGGGGCAGCAAATGGGTCTGCGTTTGGGTCCATCATCATCTGAACCTCTTTAGTCACAGCTTCCATATTTGTAAACTGTCCTTTAGGCTTCAAATTAGAGAAGTATGTGTTTGGGAATGCCAATAAAATGTGGAAATGCTTTGAATAAGGGATATAATTTAAGAATGCAAAAATTCCTAAAATGTGAAACCACCACATTCCTCTCTCGATCATGAAATTCGTGTCAGGAGTCAAAGAAGCAAATAATGGTGCTATCCATGAACTCACCGGAAAACTACCCGCTTGAATATAATGTGGATAGCCAGCATTTTGAAGATTTAAATCGGTGGCTTGCATCGTAAGAAAAGCAGACATCAACAAAATCTCGAATATTAGGATAAGATTGGCATCCGTCTTAGGCCAACCATCCATCTCTTTCATTACAAAACGCTTCAAACGAATAATGTTTCTACGGATTAAAAAGATGACACAGGCTACTAGAACTAATAACGCCAAAATCTCGAATGAACCGATTAGGAAATTGTACAAAGCTCCTAATGGAGAAAATATACGATGCGTTCCCAAGAGTCCATCGATAACAATCTCAAGCACTTCAATATTAATAATCACAAAACCTAGATAAACCAAAATGTGTAGAAATCCAGCTACAGGTCGAACCACCATCTTCGATTGACCAAGCGCTACGCGAGCCATGGTTTTCCATCTTTGTGCTGGATTATCAGATCGATCAAGATCTCTACCCAACATAATATTTCGTTTAATCTTCAATGCATTCTTCCCGAAAAGGAAAGCTGCTGCACCTAGGAATAGGGCGAAAATTAGATTAGAAATTCCCATAAGTATCTTTTTATTTTATAGTATCTACTGGACTTTCCTTCTTACCAAACATAGAAAAGTGAACATATCGCTTCGGATGCTCTCTCATATCTTTTAGTAATGCTTCTAATTGAGTCATCGACTTAGTCATCCCTGTATAAAGCTCAGCATCTTTCACTAATTTCCCTAGTGAGCCCTCACCAAGCTGAATCCCTTGTAAGATACTATCGAAATTCTTCATGGTAAGACCAACCTGCTTAACTGTTTGATCAACATCGCTATCCACCAAATCGCTGCTGAATTTTTTCAAATTGGAGATTACAATTTCAAAATCTTTTCTTTGGTTATTCAGCGCCTCCGCTAAAGTATCTATATTACCTGCCGCATTTGTGATACTCGTATGATTGGCTTCAATAAGTTCACTGGCTTTATTAGTTAAAAGGGTAATAGACTTTAATGTAGAATCTAAAACGCTAATCAACTTCTCCGTTCCATCTTTAATAGGTACAAACTGTTTGGTTACCTGCTCTGTTAGAGATATTTTAATCTCGCCAACCAATGTATCTCCGGGTATAGCCAATTCTGCATTTGAGCCAATAATTAGCTCTACTCCCTTAGCCCCCATAATATCCATATCGTAAATCTGAACTTTGGAGTCGCTCGAAAATTCCATTGGTTCTGAAATATGAAAATCAACTAAGAGCTTTCCTCGGAATGAAGCATCGAAAGTAATATCGGTTACCTGACCAATTTTAAAACCGTTAATAGTAACCGGACGACCTACTTCAAGACCATGTACATGATCGTAAAAAGCATAATAATCTCGTTTTTGGGTAAAAACATTTTTACCCTTCAGAAAATTATAACCCCAAATAAAGCATATCAGAGCTGCAAAGGTGCTCAATCCTATGATTAATTCTTTCGTTTGTCTCATCTAATTAATTATACAGATATTTCAAAAATACAAAATTATTTAAGGAATTCTAAAGCTTTTGAAATTGGGACTTTAGTATTATTATGCACGCCTACTACAAAGCAATCGTTAAAACCCTGACTAACAAGATTCTGTTGATGTATTTTGACCTCTTCTAAATTAGTGTGTTTGCCACTAAAATATTTATAAAGGTTCCTATTTTGAAGATAAAAGCAATTAGAAAGCTCAGATAAAGGTGCTTTTGATTGATCGAGCACAATTGATGACGATAATATTTGAACCGAGAGGAAAGTATTTACCAATGGCACTTGTTCCTCTTGAGGCACAACTATAGGAGCGGAATCATTGCTATCGGACTCAATAATTTGCTGGATATCTTTAACATCCTCAATTACCCCTTCTTGTTCGTGTATATAATCTTTCAGGGCTCTATAAATAGCAGAGGCCATATAGCTTTTCCCCTGTTCAGAATTTAAAAAATCTTCTTCATTAGGATTCGTGAGAAATCCTAATTCAACAAGTACCGAAGGCATGGCAACACGACTAGTAACATACAATGGTTCGCGCTTTACTCCTCTATCCTTTCTATTTACACGCTCGCGAAATTGTCTTTGAATCTTTTCTGCTAGCGACAAGCTATTTTTCTCGTATAGCTTCTGATACAAACCTACTTCAATAGTATATTCAGGACTGTTAATATTAAAATCACCGTAGTTAACTTTATCCTCCTCAGATTTTATCGTAGGATTCTCTTTAATTGCAATACGTGAGTGCTTACCATGATTCGTCCCTACGACAAAGGAAGAACAACCAGAAGCTTGTGGATTGGTAAAGGCATCGCAATGGATAGAAACAAATAAGTCGGCTTTCTCAGAATTAGCGAACGAGGTACGCTCGTATAATTCTGGATAGCTGTCGTCCTTACGTGTATAGAGCACCTCTACTCCATCGAGGTTATCCTCAATATACTTTCCAACTTGAAGGGCGACATCTAAAACGACATCTTTTTCACGAGTTTTGTATCTTCCCGTACCAAGGTTCCCTGGATCACGCCCTCCATGACCAGCATCGATAATTACTTTTTTTACACCCACATGAAAATCGGATGATAATAAATAAGAACATACAGGAAAAGAATAAAAGACAAGAAAAATTGCGAAAACTCGTTTCACCTTTGGAAGTTTTTTTTAGTTAGTTTTGCAGCTATTATTAAACAAAAATAAAAAGAATATTCAATTGTCGGCACCGCTTCGAAATAAGCTTTTGTTTAGTCTTCTATCTTGGCTCGTATTTCCTCTGGTAACACTTGCTCAGACAGAGGTTTCGGATACCCTGAAAAAAGAAACTAGCTTCATTCAATCGGAGGTTCACTATGTAGCAAAAGATTCCACCATCATTAAACTACAAAGTCAGCAAGTTCTGCTCTATCATCTGGCTCAAGTTAATTATGAAGACATAGAATTACAAGCCGAACATATTATACTTGACTGGAATGATAATACGGTTTACGCTGTGGGCATGGCCGACAGCACTGGAACCATTATTGGTAAGCCCATATTTAAAGAGGGTGGGAAAACCTATCATTGCGAAAGCATACGTTATAATTTCACTACGAAAAAAGGAAAAATAAAAGGCCTTAAAACTCAAGATGGAGAAGGTTATATTCACGGTGATGAACTCAAGAAAAGAGTCGACAACTCGATGTTTATCAGCAGTAGTAAATACACTACTTGTTCTCTTGACGAACCTCATTTTTATATTGGAGCAAAGAAATTAAAGATAATTCCTGGCGATAAAATTGTTACCGGACCGGCAAATCTAGTCATCGCAGGAATCCCTAGCCCACTGTTTGTTCCATTTGGCTTTTTCCCTAATCAAGATAAACAAAGCTCAGGGCTTATCATGCCTACCTATGGTTACTCTCCAACTAGAGGTTATAACTTCCGTAATGGTGGTTATTATTTTAGTTTAAGTGAACATATGGACATGGCTCTCCGTGGAGACATATACACCCTCGGAAGTTGGAAATTAAAAGCTCAAAGCTCTTATAAAAAGCGCTACCACTACAATGGTAATTTCAGTTTGAGTTATGCTAAAAACATTTTAGGAGAAGAGAATCTACCCAACTTTTCAGAAAATAGAGACTTCTTTATTAATTGGACTCATAATCAGGATGCAAAAGCACATCCGAATCGAAGGTTTAGCGCAAAAGTAAATGCGGGTACAAGTACTTTTAACAAGTACAATGCCTACCAAAGTAACGATTATCTGAAAAATACTTTGGAGTCGAATGTTTCCTACAGCTATTCGTGGGCAGGAAAACCATTTAATTTATCGGCTAACTTACGTCACAGTCAAAACACCTTAAATAATACGGTAAATTTAAAGCTGCCAGATGTTGCTTTTACCATGAATCGTATCAACCCATTTGAGCGAAAAGTTAGGGTTGGAAAGCAAAAATGGTACGAAAAAATAGGCTTGACTTATAGTTTAAATGCAAAGAATCAAATAAAGACCATCGATAGCCTTCTCTTTAGAAAAGAGAGCCTTGATGATATGAAATACGGTTTTAACCATAGAATCCCAATCAGTAGTTCATTCAAACTTTTCAAATACATTGATGTTAGTCCGAGTGCAAACTATAACGAACGTTGGTACTTTAATAGAATTGAAAATACTTGGAACGAGGATGAACTACAAATAAATACAGATACTATTTCTGGACTTAGAGCTGTAAGAGACTTCAATACCAATCTACGAATGAGTACCAAGCTCTACGGGATGGTTCAATTAAAAGGAAAGAATATTAAAGCTATACGCCATGTATTCTCACCAAGTATCACCTTTAGTTACAGACCAGACTTTAGCGAAGAATCTTGGGGCTATTACGATTGGGTTCAGAGCGATAGCACTGGTACTGAACGAATGTACTCTTACTATGAAGAAGGCTTATTTGGTACTGCTCCATCGGGAAAATCGGGAAATATTAGCTTTGGCTTCGACAACAACCTAGAGATTAAAATTAGAAATAAAAAAGACAGTTTAGCTGGTTTTAAAAAGGTGGCTATCTTTAAAAACTTGAGTTTTACTGGCTCCTACAATCTCGCTAATGAAGAGTATAAACTCTCGAAATTCAAACTGAATGGCACGACTCAATTATCACCAAATATGAGTATCAAATATCGTAGTGATATCGACCCTTATTTATTAGATGAGGGCGGTTCCAGAATAGATACTTATGCTTGGGAAGAATCTTGGACCTTAGGTCGTCTCACCGCATTTAACATAGCACTTAGTTGGAAATTAAAAAGCACTGAAGATAATAGTACAAATCCACAGGCACAAGGCTCTGATCAGCAATTAGAAATGATTCAGAATCACCCTGAAGACTATGTAGACTTTAATATACCATGGAATTTGAGCGTCAATTACTCCTACAATTACAATAAACCAAGCTTGGAGACTGTCATCAGACAAACCTTAAACTTTAATGGAAACATTCGTCTTACCGACAAATGGAAGATTGGTTTCCGATCGGGATACGATTTCGACCTAAAAGAACTTTCTTATACCTCACTTGATTTCTATCGCGACTTGCATTGTTGGGAACTACGCTTTAATTGGATTCCATACGGTTTCCGACAAAGCTATAATATCAGCATTAGTGTGAAATCTGCTGTACTACAAGATTTGAAATTAAATAAGAGAAAAAGTTTCTACGACTTTTAAGTATTTACTCTTGAATTGAATTCATCCAATTTTCGATTAGGGTCTTCCCATCTGGACTCATAATAGACTCGGGATGGTATTGAATACCGTAAACAGCTAAATACTTATGACGGAATGACATGAGGATATTTTGCTCATCATAAGCCGTAGAAATCAAATTGGACTCATCCTTTAGCTTCAATGCCCAAGAATGGTAACGCCCTACGTCAATCGTATTTGAAAGCCCTTCATACAAATTCTTATGATCTACTATTTTGATAGGGGTTTGCAAACCGTGCTTCACGGCTTCCATATTAAAAAGCTCAGCACCAAAGTATTCACCCAATGCTTGACAACCCAAACAGATTCCCAAAATTGGTTTAGTAGAAGCGTATTGCTTGATTAATTCAGGCATTGCTCCAGCTTCATTAGGGAGTCCTGGACCTGGCGACAGTAATATTGCATCGAAATCTGCGACTTTAAGCATATTTATAGCATCATTACGCCACACCTCATAATCATCGGTATAACATTCAATTAAGTGCACCAAATTATAGGTAAAGGAATCGTAATTGTCTATGATGAGAACTTTCATATCTTAGCACTGCAATTGCGACAAAACTAAACAATAATATGAAGACTATTATAGAAACTACCAATGCTCCTGCTCCAATAGGTCCTTATTCTCAAGCTGTCTTATCAGGAAACACTCTATACACCTCTGGACAGATTGCTATCAATCCCGAAACTGGTGATTTGGTTATGGATTCTATAGAGGAGGAAACCCAGCAAGTGATGAAAAACATGAAAGCAGTTTTAGCAGAAGCTGGAATGACTTTCGATCATGTTATTAAATCATCCATTTTCATTTCTGATATGGATAATTTCAGCCGTATTAATGCAGTTTATGATCAATATTTCACAACAGATTTCCCTGCCAGAGAGACTGTTGAAGTAGCTCGTTTACCGAAAGATGTGAATGTAGAAATTTCGATGATTGCCGTTAAATAGTTTGGTCGATGGTCTGTGGTCGATAGACTATAGATGAAAGTTAAATATTGAGCTGAAGGTTGTAACTTAAAAATTGTTTTCTGACTCCTGACAGCTAGCAAGCCAACCAAGCCTCAAACAAACTTTTCTGATTGTTCGTAATCGTTTCCATGGGCACTATCTTATACAAAGGGTAATGCGATTTAATCTTCAATGATAGTTCTATATCAACGGTCTCAAAGCGTCTTTTCAGCTTAAAGACAGCCGAATCTTTCTCTTTTAATGTGCTTAAAAGATCTTTACTAATCACCTCTCCATCAATCGAAAGGATAATATCACCTTCAGCGATTTCTGCTCGATCAGCAATAGAATTTAAGAGCACTTGTTTTATATGAAACTCCGTTTGTTTACGGAGGGTTTTCAATCCCAAACAAGAAGCAAAGACATCTTTATTTTCTTCTTCAACAATTTGTAAACCTACTAAAGACAAAGCCTCATCTAAAGATACTCGAAAATCTTTCGTCCCATAGATGTAGTTTTCTACAATCTCCAAGGCCTTATCAGCTCCATAGCTAATCAGCTCATGGATATAATCTTCTTCCGAAAGCCCCTTCCCTTTACAAGCATAATCCTGATAAAGTTTAGTCATTAAATCTCTTAAAGACTGCTGACCATTGCTTTTCTTCAAGAAATGAATATCGAGCATCAAAGCACATAAAGCCCCTTCGGTATAGATGGAAACTTTTCGATTTGGAATTCCCATTACATAGCCATCCAGCCAAGTATCGAAACTAGAATCGGCAACAGACATATTACGTCTACCACCATTGTGAAAATGTTTAACTAAATTCTCCTCTTGAGTTTTATAAAACTCTTGATCGGAAAACACCTTTGATCGCTTCAAATACAAATCGCCCATATAGGTAGTTACCCCCTCGTAGAGATATCCCATTCGGGAATAATTCTCTTTGCTATAATCATATGGCAAAAGAGCCTCAGGACGTATTTTCTTTACATTCCACGTGTGATATAATTCGTGTGAGGAAACGCCTAATAAAGCATCGTAAAGTTTTTCACCCATTAAGTCCTCACCCGGCCCTAAAGAGATTACTGTACTTGCTGTATGCTCTACCCCATGGTAAGCCTTATAAGGAAGTATCTGATTGATAAAATGGTATTCAGAAACTGGGAATGCTGTAAAATCTTTAATCTGCTCTATGGTAAAAGCCTTAAAATCTTTTAATATTCGTGACCAATCAGGAGCGCAAGTTCCTTGAAACCAAATATGGAATTTGATTCCCTCCACTTTGTACGAATTATGCTGCAAAGATGCTGAAGCCACCCAAGGGCTCTCTACCAATTCATCAAAATTAGAAGCTAATAAACGTTTACCTTCCTTTTTCAAAGAACAAGCAATTTGATAATCGTCTGGAATATGAAGATCAACTGTGCATTCCTCCTCCATTCTATTCGGAATAAAAAGCAAGCAATTCACTCCATTTACATACAGTTGATTTTCGTCTAAATAAGTAGACCCTGCATTTAACTCGTTGGCGTAATAGTTATAGGAAACAAAAATATCCGAAATGTTAACGGTAGAAACCTTCCAAGAATCCTTGGTGATTTTTTTAAACTTCAATGAATTTCCATTAGCATCAGTAACCTTAAAATATTGAATGTTCTTAGCAAAGTTCCCTAGTTCATATCTCCCCGGACGCCATGCAGGTAATTGTAAAATCAATTCTTCGCTATTATGATTATCAATACAAAATTGAATATCAATAAAATGACGGTGTGGATGATTATAGGAAAGGTTATACTGAAGCATAGTTGTTTGTTTGAATCCCAAATTTACGAATAGTTCTGAATGGTTGGTGGTTGTTAGTTGTTAGTTGTTGGGGAGATTATTTGGTTGGTGGAAGTGATGAGGTATAAGAGATGAGAATTTTCATCTTATAAGTCGAAACCTAAATAAGCAATAATTACTACTTGATTAAAATATCATACTAGCTACTAGCAACCAGATTCTAGCGACATCTCACCCTTTAACAGAGCCTTAACAATATAGATAGTACTATGTTTTGGCAGTTTCATAGAATCAATTAGATTTGTATCAGTTCAAAAAAAATAACCTCGAAACACATAAATGATGAAGAAATTAATTTTAGCCTGCGTTTTCGCTTTGATGGGTACAGTAGCTTCTCAAGCACAAGAAATCTCTTTTGAAAAAGAAATTCACGATTTCGGTACTTTCGAGCAACACGGTAATGGAACTTACGAATTTAAGTTCACGAATACGGGAGATGCACCTTTAATCATTTCTAATTCTAAAGGTAGCTGTGGATGTACAGTTCCTGTTTGGCCTAAAGAGCCAATCGCTCCAGGTGCTAGCCACGTGATTAAAGTAAAATACGACACGAAAAGAATTGGTGCTTTTAACAAAAGTGTAACCATTAGTTCGAACGCTAACACTGATGCTACGAAGGTAATTCGTATTAAAGGAAAGATTTTGGCTGCTGAAACTCCAGAGACTACACCAGTTAAAAAAACAGTTGTAGGAACGCCTGTTGCAAAACCACGTAAATAAGCGATTAATTTAAGGAATTTGTCTCGCCTTAGTGCGGGATATTTTTTTGACCAAAAGCTTATAAAAACAAGATAATGCCAAAGATTTCAGCCAAAGGGCTTCGTATGCCCGAATCGCCTATTCGTAAGTTAGTTCCCTTTGCAGAAGCTGCAAAAGCACGCGGAACAGAAGTTATTCATTTGAATATCGGTCAGCCAGACATCAAAACTCCTGAGGTAGCTTTGGAGGCTATCAGAAACTTCGAGCCGAATATTGTGGTCTACAGTCACTCCGCAGGATTCCAATCGTACAGAGAAGGTTTAGCAAAGTATTACCAAAATGTTGGTGTTGATATAGATTACAGTAATATACTAGTTACTACAGGTGGTTCAGAAGCAATTACTATGGCTTTAAATAGCATCATGGATGAAGGTGATGAAATCATCATCCCAGAGCCATTTTACGCTAACTATAACGGATTTTTAACTTCTGTGGGGGTAGAGGTAAAGCCAATTACTTCGAGCATTGAAAGTGGCTTTGTACTTCCTTCAATTTCGGAGTTTGAAAAATTGATTACACCAAACACAAAAGCAATATTAATCTGTAACCCTAGTAATCCAACAGGTTATTTATACACTCAAGAAGAATTAAACTCTTTGAAGGAAATCGTTTTAAAACACGATTTATTCCTGATTGCTGATGAGGTATATAGAGAGTTTGCTTACGACGGAAAAAAACACATATCCGTATTGGAAATGGAAAGCTTAGATCAGCACGCTATCGTTATCGATTCTGTTTCGAAACGCTACAGCATGTGTGGAGCACGTATAGGCTGTTTGGTTTCGCGTAATCAAGAATTATTAGCTACTGCATTAAAATTTGCTCAGGCTCGACTGAGCCCTCCTACTTTTGGACAGGTTGCTGGTGAAGCTGCCTTAAACACTCCCGACAATTACTTTACAGAAGTTATTGAAGAATATGTTCAGCGTAGAGATGTCTTGATTGAGGGTTTAAATAAAATTGAAGGCGTGATTTGCCCGAATCCTTCTGGAGCTTTTTATTGTATCGCTCAACTTCCTGTTGATGATGCCGATAAATTTGCGCAGTGGTTGTTAGAAGAGTTTAGCTGGAATAACAAAACCGTAATGGTTGCTCCTGCCGAAGGATTCTATTCAACCCCAGAAATTGGGAAACAACAAATACGTATTGCTTACGTACTGAATACTTCTGACTTGAAAGATGCAATTAGCATCCTCGACGAAGGCTTAAAAGTGTACCCTGGGAGACAAGCTTAATTCATGAGCCGTGACTGATGAACGGTGACCAGTAAAGTATACGTGGAATTTATTTTCAAAAAAAAACTCCTCGAATTTTGGGGAGTTTTTTTGTTGCTATTATCTACAAACTAATGATAATGAAGCGTGTCTAAGCAAGCTTGAACCACCTCTCCCATCTTCTCACATTTCAAGAATGATTGATCCTTATAATGTTTTGCTAAATCAGTTTTTAATTGGCTGATATTTGCTGGACTCGACAAGTTGTCGTGAGTCATAACCTCCATCAATTCTTTCACTTGGTTTTTTGACAAGCGAAGCCGTTTTGCCATCAAAGCTCTTTCTTCCAATTGGTATTGCTCTACCGTCTTGGGAGTCATGCACTTCATAGCCATATCAACAAAAGACTGATTGTCTTTAAAGTACTGAGGAAGGTAAATGTTTTTACGTCCTTCGTAAGACTGCTGATCGAAATCGATGGCTCGAATTCTATATTGTAACTGATCAAAATCGGGTGTCATGTCCACCACAAAATTGTAGGAGCGCATATCGCCTAAGAGCCTGATAAAACAGCGCTCATTAAACTTCACAAACTCTTTTGATAAACGAACTTCATTATGCCCTTTTTGATTCAGGTTTACATCAATGAACTGATCACCGGGAATTCCTACAATATGTTCTTCAATAATGGTATCGTTATATACTAGGTAATTGATTTTATTAGGTGATAAAATATGCTCTAACTCTAATCCATATACACGAGAAGCATCCACTCTCTTTACATAAAAATAATCGTAGTTATCATTCAGCTGATTGATGATTTTCACTCTAAATGGTTTTGAATTTCCAAAAGCACAAAAATCAATACGATCGACCGAAAGGTGATCAATTTGTGTGGCACCATCAGATTTTAAGATGGAATAAATTTCTGTCAGTCCCTGGTTTAGCTCTCTCATTTCGGAGTCGGTATATAGAGCAGTCTCCCATAGAGTAGGGTTACCACCCTTATCTTCTAGAGGAACAACCGTAAAAAAACGCTTTAAATCGAGATATTGCACTGGAATCTTAAGTTCACGCGAATACTTACGTAAATACCCCATTAAGGGAACATTAATCGGGAAAAATGGTTTCTTATAGGATATATAATTTTCGCTCATGAGTTTAAATTAAGAATTTTTTCGGCAATCATAAAAGGTCTAGTGACATTTGTCATACTTCGACATGCTCAGCAGGACAAATAGGCTGTCAGTTTGTCCCGATAATTATCGAAGACGAAGATAATTCCTTTATTCCGCTCAGTTAATTAGCACAAAAGAAAATTGCCACATCTCTGTGGTAATTATCAATTAAAACAAAATATCTCTATGAGATATGCTCTTTTACGGAGAGTGCTTTTAAAGTTTTTAAAACCGAATCAGGAGTAACCGAAATAGAGTCAATTCCCTCTTCAACTAAGAACTGAGCAAAGTCGGGAAAATCGGAAGGGCCTTGTCCACAAATCCCCACTTTAACACCAAATTCTTTAGCTGTCTTAATTAAATTCGAAATGGATCTTTTTACCGCTAGATTGCGCTCATCATAAATATGGGCTACCAAAGCAGAATCTCTGTCTAATCCTAAAGTCAATTGTGTTAAATCATTTGAACCAATAGAGAAACCATCAATATGAGGTGCAAATTGATCCGCTAAAATAATATTCGAAGGTAACTCAGCCATCAAGAAAACTTCCAATCCATTATCACCTCTACGCAAATCATTTTGAGCCATCACATCATAAACTTTATGCAATTCCTCAACCGTTCTACAGAACGGAATCATCACGGTAACATTGTCTAATCCCATCTTTTCGCGCACTCGCTTAATCGCTTTACACTCCCAGCCAAAGGCAGCTTTATAGGTGTCAGAATAATACCTTGAAGCCCCACGCCATCCAATCATTGGATTTTCTTCCTTTGGCTCAAAATATTTACCTCCGAGCATATTGTAATACTCATTGGTTTTAAAATCTGAGAATCGAACAATCACTTTTTTCGGATAAAAGGCTGCCGCTATTTTAGCTATCCCATAAGAAAGGCGCTTGACGAAGAATGTTTCCTCATCCTCATAACCTTCCGTAAGCTTTTCAATGGCATCAGTCAATTCAAAGTCCTCTAACTGCTTGTGCTTCATTAAAGCTAAAGGGTGAACTTGTATATAATTATTGATGATGAATTCTTCTCTGGCTAATCCAACCCCTGCATTTGGAATATGACTAAATTGGAAAGCCATATCAGGAGAAGCTACATTCAACATCACTGGAACATCTACTTCAGGTACATCGCTTAGATCTGTTTCTATAATTTCAAAAGGAATATCTCCATCATAGACAATTCCAGTATCTCCCTCAGCACAAGAAACAGTAACCTCCAATCCATTCTTCAGAAGCTCTGTAGCATTTCCACAACCCACTATTGCTGGAACACCCATCTCGCGTGCAATAATAGCAGCATGACAAGTTCTTCCACCTTTATTGGTTACAATAGCGGCAGCTTTTTTCATTAATGGCTCCCAATCTGGGTCTGTCATATCTGTTACTAAGACATCACCAGCTTGAAAATCGGCTCCGTCCATACTCCCATCACGGCCATCAAAACTATAAAGGATTTTCACTTTTCCAGAAGAAACTCCATCGCCTACGGCAATACCTTCAACTATTTTTTTCTGAGCTCTATAATCGTCTAAGATTTTGTGTTCAATTAATTTCCCATTTTGTTTTTGGGAATGAATGGTTTCTGGGCGTGCTTGAACGATGAACAACTTTTGCGTTAAACCATCAATAGCCCATTCAACATCCATTGGGCAATAAACACCTCTTAGTTCTGTATAATATTTTTCGATGATAGAAACCCATTTGGCAATTTTCAAAACATACTCATCACCAATGCAGAATTCCTTTTGAATATCTTTTTCTACAGGAATCGTTCGCACCATTTCCCCGGGGTTTGTTCCGTAAATCATTTTGATTTCCTTCACGCCCATCTTCTTCTCGATGATCGACTCGAATCCTTTTTCTAATGTTGGCTTAAACACCAAAAACTCATCAGGATTTACGGCACCTTGAACGACCATTTCGCCCAATCCATAAGCACCATTAATCAATACTACATCTTTAAAACCACTTTCGGTATCTAAAGAAAAAGCTACCCCCGAAGAAGCCAAATCAGAACGCACCATCTTTTGAACACCTACCGAAAGTCCAACTTCAAAATGATCGAAATCAAACATTTCTCTATAAGAAATAGCGCGATCGGTAAATAAAGAAGCAATACAATTACGAACAGAATTCAATAAATCTTCATCACCTCTTACATTTAAATATGTTTCTTGTTGACCGGCAAATGAAGCATCTGGTAAATCTTCGGCAGTAGCCGAAGAACGCACCGCAACATCCGTTAAATTGTTCCCATATTGAAAAGATAATTTTTCATAGGCTTTTAAAATAGCTTCCGAAAGGTCGTTTGGAAACTTCCCTTCCTTAATTAGTTGACGAATCTGTAATCCATTTTTTCGCAAATCAATTATGTCATCAACATCCGTTCTACCAATAATTTCGTGAATAGAATCAGATAAATTATTGTAATCGATAAAATAACGATAGGCAACGACGGTAATTGCAAATCCATCCGGAACATCTACTCCTAAAGTGCTTAAATTTTGGATCATTTCACCTAATGATGCGTTTTTCCCTCCTACTTGAAGAATATCGCTCATTTTAATTTCACTAAATGGTAAGGTATAGCTTGTGTGGCTCATTTAAAGAATGGTATGTGATTCATAATATTATTATGCGCGCATACAAATATACAGCTATTATTTTAATAATAAAATTTACATATATTTCTGAGTAATATCAACTAGATTGTTTACGCACATATTTTGAACAGAAATTTAGGACATAAATTGATCCAAATCCTCAATGAATAGCAAACAAATTAATGCAATAAAGATTGCAGATAGACTAGAGGGGCTTTATCCTGAAACACCTATCCCACTAGATCATAAAGACTCCTACACTTTGTTAATTGCAGTACTACTATCAGCTCAATGTACAGATGCTAGAGTAAATACAATAACACCTCTACTATTTGCAAAAGCTGACAATCCATACGATATGGTGAAGCTCAGAGTTGAAGATATTAAAGCCATTATTAGACCTTGTGGTTTGTCGCCAAGAAAATCAAAAGCCATCTATGAGCTTTCAGAAATCATCATTAATAAACATCAGGGCGAGGTACCTCAGAGTTTCGAATATTTAGAAGAACTTCCAGGTGTTGGACATAAAACTGCCTCGGTAGTTATGGCACAAGCTTTTGGTGTTCCTGCCTTCCCCGTTGACACACATATACATCGTTTGGCTTACCGTTGGAAACTCACTAATGGTAAAAATGTAGCACAAACCGAAAAAGACTTGAAACGCTTATTTCCTGAAGAAATGTGGAATAAACTACATCTACAGATTATTTTCTTTGGGAGAGAATACTGCCAAGCAAGAACTCACAAACCAGAACAATGTCCTATTTGTAAAGATTATGGACGCAAAACATTATTCAAATGAAAAAGATTATCTTCTTATTAAGTTTGGGGATTTTCGCTTCCTGTCAAAACACTAATAGCGAATTAGTCATAGAACGATTAAATGAAAAGGTTGACCAATGGCACCTCGATGCATCAGAAGCAAATTTTGATTCCTATTTCGGATTTATAGCAGAAGATGGAATATTTATAGGTACCGATGTTTCGGAACGCTGGAGCAAAGAAGAATTTGCCGAATTTTCCAAGCCTTATTTTGATCGTGGACAAGCCTGGTCATTCACTAAAAAGGAAAGAATCGTTCGGTTAAATAAGCGTAAAGACGTGGCTTGGTTTGATGAAGTTCTCGACACTTGGATGGGCGACTGTAGATCGACGGGGGTATTGAGCCTTAAAGATGGAGAATGGAAATTGGATCACTATCAACTGTCGGTAACCATTGACAACGAACTGATGGCCCAATTTTTGGAGATCACTAAATCGACAAGCAATGAATGAACATTCGATTAAAGTAGAAAAAACAGCACATTATTATTCTTTGGGCGCATTGAATAAGAATACCAAGGAACTTTGGATTGTGTGTCATGGCTATGGTCAATTGGCTTCATTTTTCTTGAAAAAATTCGCGGCTATCGAATCAGAGAATAGGTTTATCGTTGCTCCTGAAGGCTTCAATAAGTTTTACCTCAAAGGCTATCACGGTCGTGTAGGTGCTAGTTGGATGACCAAAGAAAAACGCTTAGATGAAATTGAAGATCATTGTGCGTATTTGGAACAATTGCTTGATGCATTTACAAAAGAGGCTTCGGCTAGTTGCAAAATACATCTCCTAGGATTTTCGCAAGGAAGCGCTACAGTGAGCCGTTGGATTTTAAGAACCAAACATAAGATTGACACACTTATTCAATGGGGGGGTAAAATTGCCAATGATTTTGATTTCAAGTCCTATCAAGCAAAACAATCAAACACTAAAAACTATATGGTCTTCGGAACAGAAGACGAGTTTTACACGCTCGAAAGTGTTCAGAAATATCGAAAAGAAATGAAGGGATTTAAAGCTGAGTGGATTTCATATAATGGTGCACATACCATTGATTCAGATTGCTTAATAGAGCTCACCAATAAATTAAAGTAGCACCTTAAGTCTTCGAACTCCCCCCATCCAATCGTGCTGGAGTATATAACAGGAATGACTTAGATAGCTCAAGTCCATTTTCCCTTTGGGCATTATTTCTCTTTCTAAAACTTTCCTTCCCTGTATATCGAATAAACTCCATTTTATAGACTGCTCCGATTTATTATATAGTGCATTAGAATAAACATAAAGAGGATGTTCCAATACTTGTTCATCAAATTGTGGAGAACGAGTATTCAAGATCAAACTATAACTATTTACAAGGTCCTGAACAGCTTCTAAAGATAAGTTTAGCGTAGAGTCTATATTCCATGATGTTTGAGTCTGTGCATCAAATAAAGTGCATTTATAATTATCCGACTTCTCGATGCTTAAGATATAATCTCCTGAGGATTCTAAATCAATGCCCAAAGGAATTGTTAATCCCTCCTGAAAAGGCAGCGCTTGAATTTCTAAATGCTCCTCGCCTAACAATGAATAGAATGCTATTTCAGGATTTCCTTTCAATTTAACAGCATCCATCCCCTCATCAAAATCACTACTTGCAAGATCTGTCAGGAAAATACGAAGGGAATTTTCTAATCCATTTCCCGACAAGCTAAGTATAATTTCATCTACTTCTCCTGCCCTATGCCATGTACTCGAATTATCAATATTAATTTGACTCGAGGAATTAAATGTGAGCGCTTGAGGTGTGGATAAAGAACTCAAGGTTTTCACATAAAAAGCTTGACAAGGCGCAATGCTATTTTCGGAAGTCAAAGAATTCAAAGCTGAATAATCGGTATCATCCCAAACATAGAGTGTTTGTTCAATGATGGAACTATTGTCTGATAAAAAACTAAGCACATCCAATGATGCGGGATAGGGATTCCCAACCAAATTCCAGGCTCTCCATTGCTCATCAACAGAAGCTGTGTAAGAGACTGAAATTCCGGAATTAAAATCCCCAGTAGAGAAGGTTCCTGAAAACTGTATGGTATCTGTAGTAGATGAATTAATTGCCACACCCTGCCCTTGAATTAAATTTGAAGGAAATGAGTTTGACCCAGAAGAAGGATCGTAATGATACCAAATAGCTTCGCTTTCGGAATACACAAAGCCTTCATCAGTACCTGTTAAATTTAACTGACTAATAGGACAAGTCGTAAGCGGGCTACTCACATAATGATATATACCTGAACTTATAGGTCTGTAATATGTATGTGTTCCGCTTGAGCTTAGGTTTCCCTTTATAATAAAATCAGCCTCGGTAACACTTAATGCATTTGCTCCACAAACTAAACTTGAACCAGACTCAATAATTAATTTTGAATCTTTTTCTAGACTCAAAGTATTGGAGAGCGTTAGCGTTGAATTATTATCTACATACAAACGATTACCCGAGTGAAGCGTATAAGCAGTAGAAAAACTCGCATCGCTTAAATATTTATAATAAATCGAAAAATCTGTGGGACCATTATCAGAAGGGTCATAATTGGTGCGAGTACTAGCGCTTCCTTGCCAATTGGAAGTGCTATTAATATCAGTTTGTAAATTCGGTTTTGTATCAGCCAATGAAGAATTATAATAGGCGGAATATTTATTATAAGCCATCGCAGTTTCGCCATTTATTAAATTTGTAGGTAGACTAGAAGTGTTTGCAGAACTGGCATCTGTTTGCCAAGATGCCTTTTTTAGATTTATGGCACACAAAAAAGTCGGGTCGGAATCTGAGCCCTGATAGGCTATAATCTGATCACCACTTTGAGCTAAAGACATAGTTCCTAAATCGGTGATTACAATCACATCTCCAGGGGAATAATCTTGAGAAGCTGTCCAGTTTACTAGTCCTTCCCCAGTCCGGAAGGCATTATCAGAAGTCCACCCTTTATCGGTGAATACAATTTGAGTTCCCGAATCTATCGACTCTAAACAAACAAAAGAAAATTCATCGGGATTAGCAGCAGTATAAGCCACTATGGCAATATCGCCAGCAGTTAAAGTAGATTGAGAATAAACGAAATAGGGAAAAGTTAGAATAAGTATAATCCATTGTTTCATGATTTCTAATATTAAATTACAGACTATTATATAGCTATAAATTTAAGTATTTAAGGTCTCGAATACAAGGCTTTAGGGGAAACAAAAAAGGAATGGCTTTTCAGCCATTCCTTAAATTCGATAAAATCGAGTGGTTTTTTAATGTTCCAAAACAAGAATTTTATTGCTTTGTTGGAGTCCATCTGCACAAAGGGAAACAAAATTGATTCCAAAACAGTACTACTTAGGGCTATTTTTTTTTGCTTGACCTTTATTAATCGTATTCTTGATCGTTGGCTAAGTATTGTAAAACAGTTTCGTTCAAGATATTCAAATGGTAGCCTTTTCCAGCTTCCATTGCTCCAATACTATTGTAATCCCACATGGGTAAATACACATTACCTACACCATCTTTCACAATAAGCAAATCAGAAACAACATCTGCAAAAACACTTTCTACATCCGCTGGGTTTTCTCGTAGATACGCAATCATATTCCAACCTGAAGTCAATATTATCGAATGTTCCTCTGGTTGAATTTGTTCTCCTACGACTTCCAAATAAGTTAGCTGATTCATCTTGGCATGGAATCCATGGCCAGAAATCATTACGAAATCAAAACCGAAATCTGGCCAATAAACAGCACCAGTGTTATTTTTCAGGATGATTACATTCTGTTCATAACCATCAAAAACTTCTTCAGCCAAGTTAAACTGTGGCTCAATATAAGTCGAGAACAAGGTCCAGCCCTCATTTAACACAACCACTTGGGTGTCAAAATCGGTATATTCACAAGAACCGTTATCAATTAAATCCTCCGACTCAAAATTTAAAGCCTCAGGATCTGTACAGCCATAGGCTTCACATTTACCTGTATAAAGAGTAATATAACTACCATTATAGTTAAAGTCTTCGGGAGCATTACGGTAATGCTCATCAATAAAAGCACTAATCGCAGTGGCATCAAAACAATCGTTTAAATAAGTCCATTCCCAAGCTACCACAGCAATCTTAGTTGGCAACCCCGGATAAGGAGTCATTACCCAACGGAATTCTCCTCCGTCGTCATCAGGGCGACTACAAGCTAAAAGGCGTAGTTCTTCAATAACGGCAGGATCTAAACAAGGATCGTATAATAAGGCTATACCACCATGCTCTAAATTGTGTAAATAGCGTTGAGGTGGCATATAGGAATACTCGCCCCATTTCCCCCACATAGGTCGATGAACACCACTCGAAGGAGGGTTGTCCTCATAACAAATTCCCGCAGGATTGTCTAAATGATAAACTTGACCAGACTCCTTGTGAATAATTTGCTCAGAATTACAATCAATAGGATAAGCTTCCCCTTGGCAAGAAGCATCAATTAAATCATCGTCCGTACTAGGGCATTCGTATTCACAAGAACCATCATCTTGAGTAGCAAATTCATTATAATTTAAGGCTTCGATATCCATACATCCTGCTATATATCCCAAGCAAGTCATCTGAATATCATTATAGTCGGTACAACCAGAAGCATTATTGTAAATATCGAGACTCATAATTGCCCCTAAATCTACAGCATCTTGAAGGTTGATTGCCTCACAACAAGTAGCCAAATTAGTGTTGCCAGTAATTTGCACCACCATGGCATTATTTAAGCTTGAAAGCTCATCGATACTCGTTATTGAGGTATTGATGATATAAAGGCTTCCTTCAACAGCAACTAATGAAGATATAGGCGACAAAGAGCTGATACTCTGTGTGCTCACAAATAAGTTTCCATAAATAATCTCACAAGAAGAAAAAGATTCTAATTGAGATTGTGTGCTAGCGTAGTTTGCTACACCTATTTCCCCACACTGAGCATAACTAAACTGGGAGCTCAAGCAAAGGAAAAGAACGAAGAGGGAGTATATATTTTTCATGATCTTAAGTATATAACAATATTAGTAAGAAAATGGCGTAAATCAAAGACCGAAGATATACCTTAGAATTCCATTAAGATTTGATAAATTTCAAGCAGCATACAGATCAATTAGGACGGCTATTAACAATTATTGATAAGCCTCAAAGAATCATATCACTAGTTCCATCACAAACTGAATTCTTAATAGCTATCGGCTTAAAGGATCGTTTAGTTGGCATTACAAAATATTGTATTCACCCTGCTGAGCTTGTGAATGACATCCCCCAAATTGGTGGTACGAAAAATCCTGATACAGCTAAGATAAAGACATTAAAGCCCGATTTAATTATTGGGAATAAAGAAGAAAATCGAAAAGAAGACATCGATGCCGTGTCAAAAGAGTTCCCCGTTTGGCTAAGCGATATCGCCAATTTGGAAGATAGCTACGATATGATGTTGAAATTGGGGATTATATGTGATTGTAAGATTGGTTCGGAGCAAATTGTAGCACAGATAAAAAGTAAATGGGACACAATTACATCTTCTGAGATAAAGGAGGTTTTGTATTTTATTTGGCGCAAACCATATATGCTAGCTGGAAACGACACTTTCATCAATAGTATTTTGCAGAAAATCGGCTTTAAAAACCTTATAGATCAAGCACGCTATCCAGACTTGGATGAAGTAGCATTAAAAAAGCTAGAGCCAGAATTGGTCTTACTTTCTTCGGAGCCCTACCCTTTTAAAGAAAAGCATCTCAAAGAATTTGAAAAGCTCTTTCCGAAGGCGGAAATAAAAATTGTTGACGGTGAGATCTTCTCCTGGTTTGGGAGCAGACAAATTCATTGTCCTAACTATATAAAAGATCTAAAAAAGTAGTTATAATAAAAGATCCCGCTATTGCGGGATCTTTTATTTATTTAGGCTTCAGCTTTAGGACCTCCAAAAGTTAGAGGGACTTGCTGTTTTCCTGCATCTTTAATAGCTCCATGATTTGCTTCAAATTTCCGAATGTTATCAGACAAAGCGGCAAACAAACGTTTGGCGTGCTGAGGTGTTAACACTACTCTCGACTTTACCTTTGCCTTAGGCATACCTGGCATCATCGAAATAAAGTCTAAAACAAACTCTGTTGGAGAATGGTTAATGATCGCCAAATTAGAATAAAAGCCTTGAGCCACCTCTTCAGGTAACTCAATATTCATTTGTTTCTTCTCTTTTTTATCGGCCATCTTAATTATGCTTTAACCAGTTCTTCTTCAGTACTAGGAGTATTCAGCATACGGTCTAATTGGGCTTTATTCCCAACAACCATATCTTCATAGCTCTTCAAACCTGTACCTGCAGGGATTTTATGCCCTACAATTACATTCTCTTTCAATCCGTCTAGCGTATCGACTTTACCGTTAACGGCGGCCTCATTCAAGACTTTAGTTGTTTCCTGGAAGGAAGCAGCTGAAAGGAAACTCTTTGTTTGAAGGGAAGCTCTAGTAATACCTTGTAATACAGATGTTGAAGTTGCAGGAACCGCCTCGCGATATTCTACAGCTTTTAAATCTTTACGTTTCAATACAGAGTTCTCGTCTCTCAACTTTCTAGCAGAAATAATCTGTCCTGCCTTCAAGTTTTCAGAATCACCCGAATCAACAATGTATTTCTTACCAAAGATCCAATCGTTCTCTTCTAAGAAATCATTTTTGTGAACTAAGTTATTCTCTAAGAAGTGAGTATCACCAGCATCAACAATTTGTACTTTACGCATCATCTGACGAACAACAACCTCAAAGTGTTTGTCGTTAATCTTTACACCTTGCAAACGATATACTTCTTGAACTTCGTTCACCAAGTATTGTTGTACTGCTGTAGGTCCTTGAATGGTAAGGATATCTCTAGGAGTAATAGCACCATCAGATAGTGAAGTACCCGCTTTTACATAATCGTTTTCTTGGACTAAGATTTGCTTAGAAAGAGATACTAAGTATTTCTTCACTTCACCAGTTCTCGACTCAATAATTACTTCTCGGTTACCACGTTTGATTTTACCGTAAGAAACGATACCATCAATAGCAGTAACTACAGCAGGACTCGAAGGGTTACGCGCTTCGAATAATTCGGTAACACGAGGAAGACCACCTGTAATATCCCCTGACTTGGCAGATTTACGAGGTATTTTAGCTAAAATCATACCTGGCACAATCTTATCGCCATCGGCAACACTAATACGCGCACCTACTGGTAAGTTGTAAGATTTAGTTTCACCCTTCTTACCACCTATTTTCACAGTAATGGTAGGAATCAACTTCTTATCTCTAGACTCAGAAATTACTTTCTCTTGGAATCCTGTTTGTTCATCAATTTCTACACGGAAAGTAAGACCTTGAACTAAGTTCTCGTATTCTACTTTACCAGAAATCTCAGATATGATTACCGCATTATATGGATCCCATTCACAAATAGCATCTCCTTTCTTAAGTGTTTTACCGTGCTTGGCAAAAACGGTAGCACCATAAGGAACTGTTGAAGTAGCAAGTGTAATACCTGTTTTCTTATCAACCAACTTCATCTCTGCAGTACGACCGATAACAATATCACGTTCAGCACCCTCACTATCAACGCCTTTAACAGTCCTTAGCTCTTCAAATTCTAAGATACCGTCAAATTTCGCTGCAAGAGTAGACTCTTCAGAAGTGTTAGATGCAGTACCCCCAACGTGGAAAGTACGAAGTGTAAGTTGTGTGCCCGGTTCACCAATGGACTGAGCGGCAACAACACCCACGGCGTCACCTTTTCCAACCATACGGTTAGTCGCAAGGTTTCTTCCATAACATTTAGCGCAAATACCTCTTTTGGATTCACAAGTAAGTGCCGAACGAATTTCTACCATTTCAATTGGCGAGTCTGTTACGAGATCTGCAATTTCTTCGGTAATCTCTTCACCAGAGCCTACAAGTACGTCACCTGTAAGAGGGTTGATAACATCGTGAAGAGAAACTCTACCAATGATACGCTCAGATAAAGGCTCAACAATATCCTCGTTTTTCTTCAAGGCAATACCTTGTAGTCCACGAAGCGTTCCACAATCCACTTCAGAAACGATTACATCTTGAGATACATCTACCAAACGACGTGTTAAGTAACCTGCATCGGCTGTTTTAAGGGCCGTATCGGCAAGACCTTTACGTGCACCGTGGGTAGAAATAAAGTACTCAAGAATTGATAGACCTTCCTTAAAGTTAGAAATAATCGGATTCTCGATAATTTCACCACCACCAGAAGTAGATTTTTGAGGCTTGGCCATCAAACCACGCATACCTGTAAGCTGGCGAATTTGCTCCTTAGAACCACGGGCTCCAGAATCCAGCATCATATATACTGAGTTAAATCCTTGCTGATCAGTGCTCAAAATTTGCATTGCATGTTCTGTTAACTGAGAGTTCGTTTTAGTCCACACATCAATTACCTGGTTATAACGTTCGTTATTGGTAATTAGACCCATGTTATAACTATCAGAAATAACAACCACTTGCTTATTGGCAGCATTAACGAGTTCTTCTTTCGAATCAGGAATAATAATATCACCTAATGAGAACGAAAGGCCACCTTTAAAGGCCATATTATAACCAAGAGTTTTAATATCATCTAAGAACTTTGCAGTAGTAGGTATATCGGTTTCTTTAAGGACTTTACCGATAATATTACGCAAGGCTTTCTTAGTTAATGTTTCGTCGATATAACCAACAGTAGTTGGTACAAACTCGTTAAAGATTACACGACCAACTGTGGTCTTGATAACTCTAGTAACAATTTCGCCTTCTTCTTTTACAGTAGTACGAACTTTAATTTCTGCGTTTAGATCAACTTTCTTCTCGTTGAAAGCAATAGATACTTCCTCTGGGGAATAGAATGTTAATCCCTGACCAATCATAGTACGTTGCTCATCAGATACACGCGACTTAGTCATGTAGTATAGACCCAATACCATATCCTGAGAAGGTACTGTAATAGGAGCACCGTTGGCAGGGTTCAAGATATTGTGAGAACCTAACATCAACAGTTGGGCTTCTAAAATGGCTGCAGGGCCCAAAGGTAAGTGAACTGCCATCTGGTCACCATCAAAATCGGCGTTAAAGGCCGTACACGCTAGTGGATGTAATTGAATTGCTTTACCTTCAATTAATTTTGGTTGGAAAGCTTGAATACCTAGACGGTGAAGCGTAGGAGCACGGTTAAGTAATACCGGATGTCCTTTGATCACGTTTTCAAGAATATCCCAAACTACAGGATCTCTATTATCGATAATCTTTTTGGCCGACTTAACCGTTTTTACGATTCCACGTTCAATAAGTTTACGAACAATAAATGGCTTATAAAGTTCAGCAGCCATATCCTTAGGTATACCACATTCCGAAAGTTGTAAAGTAGGCCCTACAACAATTACAGAACGAGCTGAATAATCAACACGTTTACCTAATAAGTTTTGACGGAAACGACCTTGCTTACCTTTCAATGAATCAGAAAGAGATTTCAAAGCTCTGTTAGAATCCGTTTTGACAGCTGATGCTTTACGAGTGTTATCCAAAAGTGAATCTACCGATTCTTGAAGCATACGCTTCTCGTTACGTAAGATTACTTCAGGAGCTTTAATTTCGATCAAGCGCTTCAGACGGTTGTTACGAATAATTACACGACGGTAAAGATCGTTCAAATCTGAAGTTGCAAAACGACCACCATCTAAAGGTACTAAAGGGCGTAATTCAGGTGGAATAACAGGTACCACCCTCATAATCATCCATTCCGGACGGTTTTCGATTCGCGTATTTGCATCGCGAAATGCTTCAACAACTGCCAAACGCTTTAAAGCCTCTGTTTTTCTTTGTTGTGAAGTTTCCGTATTTGCTTTATGTCTTAAAGTATAAGAAAGCTCGTCTAATTTAAGACCGGATAAAAGGGCAAAAAGACCTTCGGCTCCCATCTTAGCAACAAACTTCTCTGGATCAGAATCATCTAAATATTGATTCTCGCGTGGTAAACGCTCCATAGCATCCATATACTCCTCTTCTGTTAAGAATTGTAAGTACTCTAAAGGATTACCTTCGTTGTCTACTGCATTACCTGCTTTAATTACTACGTAACGTTCGTAGTAAATAATCATGTCGAGTTTTTTAGTAGGCAATCCTAATAGGTAACCAATTTTGTTTGGAAGCGAACGGAAATACCAGATATGAGCAACAGGCACCACCAAATTGATGTGCCCCATACGCTCTCTACGTACTTTTTTCTCAGTTACTTCAACACCACAACGGTCACAAACAATACCTCTATAACGGATACGCTTGTATTTACCACAGTGACATTCGTAATCTTTTACAGGTCCGAAAATACGTTCACAGAATAGTCCGTCACGCTCGGGTTTGTAAGTACGATAATTAATAGTTTCAGGTTTCAATACCTCACCGCTCGACTGTTCCAGCATTACTTCTGGAGACGACAAACTGATTGTAATTTTAGAAAAACTACTTTGTTGTGGTGTATTATCTCTTCTTCTCATAGCCATACTGAAGAATTAATTTGTTTTAAGGAATACCTTTTCAGGCATTCCTATTAAAATACTTAATCTAAGCTGATTTTCAATCCTATTCCTTTCAATTCGTGTAGTAACACGTTGAAAGATTCTGGAATTCCTGGTTCAGGCATTGCTTGACCTTTCACAATAGACTCGTAAGTCTTAGCTCTACCAATAACGTCATCCGACTTCACTGTTAGAATTTCGCGAAGGATATTAGCAGCACCGTATGCCTCAAGAGCCCAAACTTCCATCTCACCAAAACGCTGACCACCAAATTGAGCTTTACCACCCAATGGTTGTTGTGTAATTAATGAGTAAGGCCCAATAGAACGAGCGTGCATTTTATCATCTACCATGTGACCAAGTTTCAACATGTAGATAATCCCTACTGTAGCTGGTTGGTCGAAACGCTCACCAGAACCACCATCATACAAATAAGTATGACCGAATTCCGGTACGCCAGCTTGCTTAGTGTACTCTGTAATCTCGTCAAGAGAAGCACCATCAAAAATTGGAGTAGCGAACTTCATTCCCAATTTTTTACCTGCCCATCCTAGAACTGTTTCATAGATCTGACCCAAATTCATACGAGAAGGTACCCCTAGCGGGTTCAATACGATATCTACTGGAGTTCCGTCTTCTAAGAAGGGCATATCCTCATCTCTTACGATACGAGCTACAATACCTTTATTACCGTGACGACCAGCCATCTTATCACCTACTTTAAGCTTACGTTTCTTAGCAATGTAAACTTTAGCGAGTTTTAGGATGCCTGCAGGAAGTTCATCTCCTACAGTTACTGTAAATTTCTTACGACGAAGAACACCATTTAGATCATTAAGCTTGATGTTGAAATTGTGTATCAATTCATTGATAAACTTATTCTTTTCTTGCTCAGTGGTCCAGTTTAAAGTAGTTATTGAAGAATAATCTTCAATAGCGTGTAATTGTTTTTGTGTAAACTTCTTCCCTTTAGGAATTACTACTTCACCAAGATCGTTGGTAACACCTTGACAGGTCTTACCTGAAACTAACTTAGTAAGTTTTTCAACTAATAATGATTTCAAATCAGCCGAATCTGTAGCATACTCTTCATCTAGATTAGTCATGATTCCCTTATCAGCTAGACGGGATTTCTTATCCTTAACTGTTCTTGCGAACAATTTCTTATTGATAACAACACCGTGAAGTGAAGGAGAAGCTTTCAAAGATGCATCTTTTACATCACCAGCCTTTTCACCGAATATTGCTCTTAAGAGTTTTTCTTCTGGTGATGGATCAGATTCTCCTTTTGGAGTAATCTTACCAATCATGATATCGCCTGGTGTAACATGTGCACCAATACGAATCATACCATGCTCATCAAGATCTTTAGTTGATTCTTCAGAAACGTTAGGGATATCTGGAGTTAACTCCTCAGCACCCAATTTTGTTTCACGAACATCTAAAGTATATTCATCAATATGAATAGATGTAAATACATCATCTCTAACAACACGTTCAGATATTACGATTGCATCCTCAAAATTATATCCTTTCCAAGGCATGAAGGCAACCATCATGTTCTTACCTAAGGCCAATTCACCATCTTCAGTAGCATAACCTTCAGTCAATACTTGACCCTCAGTTACACGATCACCCACTTTTACAAATGGACGGATATTGATGCTTGTACCTTGGTTTGTTTTTTGGAACTTTGTTAAGTTATAAGTCTTGTAATCATCATCGAAACTTACCAAACGCTCTTCGTCTGTTCTATCGTATTTGATGACAATTTTATTTGCATCAACATAACCAACAACACCAGCTCCTTCAGCATTTACAAGTACACGAGAATCAGAGGCAACACGGCCTTCCAATCCAGTACCTACAATTGGTGCTTCAGGAATCATTAATGGTACAGCTTGACGCATCATGTTCGACCCCATCAATGCTCTGTTGGCATCATCATGTTCCAAGAATGGAATTAATGAAGCTGAGATAGAAGCAATCTGATTTGGTGCAACATCCACGTAGTCTAATTTTGTTGGCTCGACTACAGGGAAATCACCCATATCACGTGCCCTCACTTTATCTACACTAAATGTACCGTCCTTATTAATAGGAGCGTTGGCTTGTGCAATTACTTTCTCTTCTTCTTCTTCAGCGCTTAAGTAAGGTGGGTTATCAGATAAATCTACAACTCCCTCAGTTACCTTACGGTAAGGAGTTTCGATGAATCCCATCTTGTTTACTTTTGCATATACTGCCAACGAAGAAATCAAACCAATGTTTGGTCCTTCAGGAGTTTCAATAGGACACAGACGACCGTAGTGAGTATAGTGAACATCACGAACCTCAAATCCGGCACGTTCTCTTGATAAACCACCAGGCCCTAGTGCTGACAAACGACGTTTGTGAGTAATCTCGGCCAATGGATTGGTTTGATCCATAAACTGAGACAACTGGTTTGTACCAAAGAAGGAGTTGATTACTGAAGAAAGAGTCTTCGCATTAATCAAATCGATTGGAGTAAACACCTCGTTGTCACGAACGTTCATTCTTTCTCTAATAGTTCTAGCCATACGAGCTAAACCTACGCCAAATTGGTTATTTAATTGCTCACCTACTGTACGTACTCTACGGTTACTCAAGTGATCAATATCATCAACCTCAGCTTTAGAGTTTACCAATTCGATCAAATACTTAATGATCAAAATGATATCTTCCTTAGTTAAAGTAACTTGGTCAAGACCTAAATCAATATTTAACTTCTTATTGATACGGTAACGACCTACTTCACCAAGGTTATATCTTGTTTCAGAGAAGAATAATTTATCGATAATACCACGAGCAGTTTCTTCATCAGGCGGCTCTGCATTACGTAGCTGACGGTAGATGTGCTCAACGGCTTCTTTCTCTGAATTCGTTGGATCTTTTTGTAGTGTATTGTGGATAATAGAGTATTCGGAAGCTTCCATATCTTCTTTGTGAAGAAGGATGGTTTTAACACCTATCTCAAGGATCACTTCAATATGTTCTTTTTCAAGAACAGTATCACGATCTAAGACAACTTCGTTACGCTCGATAGATACAACTTCACCTGTATCTTCGTCCACAAAATCTTCGAACCAAGTTCTTAAAACACGAGCAGCTAATTTGCGACTCATCACTCTCTTAAGAGCTGTTTTGCTAACTTTTACTTCTTCAGCAAGGTCGAAAAGTTCAAGAATATCTTTATCTCTCTCGTAACCAATTGCGCGTAGCAAAGTAGTTACGGGTAATTTTTTCTTACGATCGATATAAGCATACATTACCGAATTGATATCGGTAGAAAATTCAATCCAAGAACCTTTAAAAGGAATTACTCTTGCTGAATATAGCTTAGTACCATTCGCGTGGTAACTCTGACCAAAGAATACCCCTGGAGAACGGTGCAATTGAGAAACGCAAACGCGTTCTGCTCCGTTAATCACAAAAGTACCTCTTGGAGTCATGTAAGGAATTGTTCCAAGGTATACATCCTGAACGATTGTTTCGAAATCTTCGTGTTCGGGATCAGTACAATAAAGTTTAAGACGAGCTTTTAGAGGAACACAGTATGTTAAACCTCTCTCAATACACTCATCTAGAGAATAACGCGAAGGATCAACGAAGTAATCCAAGAACTCCAAAACGAATTGGTTTCTGGTATCGCTGATCGGAAAATTCTCACTAAATACTTTAAATAGACCTTCATCTGAACGGTCTTCAGTTCTTGTCTCTAGCTGGAAAAAATCCTCAAAGGATTTCAACTGAATATCCAAGAAATCTGGAAATTTCAGCTGCGAGCTAATCGAAGCAAAACTTATACGATCTTGTATTATTGTCTGAGCCAATGGACAAATATTTTAATGAAAAACAATATGGACTTTTATAAAGCACAAAAGGGTTTAGTCCTCTCAGGGAGTATTCCCAAGAGTCCTAAACCTTAAGTATTGTAGGTAAAACTGATTATTTCAGCTCTACTTCAGCACCTGCATCTTCTAATTGAGATTTAAGGGCTTCTGCTTCGTCTTTAGATACACCTTCTTTAATTGTAGCTGGTGCGCTGTCAACCAATCCTTTCGCATCTTTAAGTCCAGAACCTGTTAATTCTTTAACAAGTTTTACAACAGCTAGTTTAGAACCACCTGCGGCTTTCAAGATAACGTCGAATTCAGTTTGCTCTTCAGCGGCGTCGTCGCCACCTCCAGCAGGACCTGCAACTGCAACAGCAGCTGCAGCTGGTTCGATTCCGTATTCGTCTTTAAGGATTGTAGCTAATTCGTTAACTTCTTTTACAGTTAGGTTAACCAATTGTTCAGCGAATTCTTTCAAATCTGCCATGATATGTTTTGTTTTAGTTAGGTTGCTAATAATTTATTTTTGGAAACTGAGTGCGTACACTTTATGATGCACGTTCTTCTAAAGTCTTCATAAGACCAGCTAAAGTATTTCCACCTGATTGTAGGCCAGAAATAACGTTTTTCGCTGGTGACTGTAGTAACGTGATAATATCTCCGATCAATTCTTCTTTCGACTTTAAGGTCTCAAGAACACTTAATTGATCAGCGAAGTAAACAGACTCTTCAACATATGCACCTTTGAACAAAGGCTTTTCGGCCTTCTTGTTCTTTTTAAGGTACTCCACGATAGCTTTAGCAGGTGCATTTGCCGTTTCTGAAACCATCATTGAAGTGTTCCCTTTAAGAACATCGTACAATGCTTCGTAGTCTTTGTCACAAGATTCCATAGCTTGTTTTAATAAAGTGTTCTTCACAACTTGAAGTTTAACACCTTTACTAAAACAAGTTCTACGTAGCTTGTTAGTTTGTTCAGCATTCATACCTGATATATCAGCTAAGTAAACGTTTTTACTTTCTGCCAATATAACGGTAAGTTGGTCTATTGCTTGTTTTTTCTCTTCTCTTGTCATAACCCTAAGGTTTTAGATTAGATTGACTTAAGATCAACCTTCACACCAGCGCTCATAGTACTAGAAAGAGTAATACTCTTAATATAAGTACCTTTAGCAGAAGAAGGCTTCAACTTAACAATTGTTTGGATCAATTCGTTTGCGTTGTCAGCAATGTTATTGGCATCAAAAGATGCTTTTGCTACACCAGCATGAATAATTCCGTACTTGTCAACTTTAAAGTCAATCTTACCAGCTTTAACTTCTTTTACAGCTTTCGCTACGTCCATAGTAACTGTACCCGTCTTTGGGTTTGGCATCAAACCACGAGGACCTAAGATACGTCCTAAAGGACCTAGTTTACCCATACAGCTTGGCATTGTGATAATCACATCTATGTCAGTCCAACCTTCTTTGATTTTCGCAACATATTCATCCAAGCCAACATGGTCTGCACCAGCAGCCTTAGCTTCTTCTTCTTTGTCCGGAGTACAAAGAACAAGTACACGTACATCCTTACCTGTACCGTGAGGTAATGTTACCACACCACGAACCATTTGATTCGCTTTACGTGGATCAACACCTAAACGGATAGCTAAATCTACACTAGCATCGAAATTACCTGAAGTAATATCTTTTACTATTGTACTAGCCTCAGAAAGGTTGTATAGTTTCGCTGCATCAAATTTTGCAGCTACTTCTTTTTGTTTTTTAGTGAGCTTTGCCATTTCTTAATGATTAGGCAGAAGGAAATTCTCCTGTTACAGTAATACCCATGCTTCTTGCAGTTCCAGCAATCATCTTCATTGCAGATCCAACAGTAAAGCAATTTAAATCAGGCATTTTATCTTCCGCAATTACGCGAACCTGATCCCAAGAAACCTTGGCAACTTTTTTACGATTAGACTCAGATGATCCTTTCTTTACCTTTGCGGCTTCCAATAATTGAACAGCTGCCGGAGGCGTCTTAATAACAAAGTCGAAAGACTTGTCAGAAAAGACTGTAATAACTACGGGAAGTACTTTACCAGCTTTATCCTGCGTACGAGCATTAAACTGCTTGCAGAACTCCATGATATTAACACCTTTCGCACCCAAGGCAGGACCTACGGGAGGAGAAGGGTTAGCAGCACCACCTCTTACTTGCAATTTAATGAGCCCAGCTACTTCTTTTGCCATTATTCTTGTTTTTGTCTCAGTTAATAAATGTTCTAATTAGGGGTTAGGAAGCATTATATATGGGTCACCCAAAATTAAAGCATTAAGTTTTACTACTCTTTGTCTACTTGCATGAAGTTCAATTCAATCGGTGTCTTTCTTCCGAAAATCTTCACCATCACCAAGATCTTGCGCTTTTCTTGATTGATTTCTTCAATCACTCCATTAAAGCCATTAAATGGCCCGTCAATCACTTTAACAGACTCACCAACAACGTACGGAATGTTCACCAATTCATCGGTATCAGCCAATTCATCGACTTTCCCGAGGATTCTATTTACCTCAGAGGTTCGCAAAGGTACGGGTTCTCCACCTTTTGTCGCACCTAAAAAGCCAATAACTCCATTTACTCCTTTAATAACATGAATAACCTCTCCTACAAGAGCGGCTTCAATCATGATATAACCAGGGAAATAGTTGCGTTCTTTGGTAACTTTCTTACCCTTACGAATTTGCAAAACTTTCTCTGTAGGAACCAATACTTGGGCTACATAATCTTGCATTCCAAGATATTCAATCTCTTTTTCTATATATAACTTCACTTTAGCCTCTTGTCCAGAAACTGCGCGAACTACATACCATCTTTTCTTCAATTCAGCCATTTAAATATTATTTCTGAATTAAAATATGCTGTAAAACTCACCAAGGATTGTATCAAATCCCATATCCATGAGACTAATCACTAATGCGATGATAACTGAAGAAACCGCAACGAGTATAGTACTCGATTGAAGCTGAGCTAAGCTAGGCCATGTAACCTTATCTTTCAGTTCCTTAATTGAATCTATTACGTATTGCTTCATGTCTTTGAGTTTTTATGCACGGGTAGAGAGATTCGAACTCCCATCAACGGTTTTGGAGACCGGCATGCTACCATTGCACCATACCCGTTTATAAAGAGTGAGCTCTAAAGAACTCACTCTTTAAAATTTATAGTCTCCTAGATTAAAGAATCTCAGTTACTTGACCAGCACCAACTGTTCTACCACCCTCACGGATAGCAAAACGTAAACCTTTACTAAGTGCTACCGTGTTGATTAAGTTAACTGTAATAGTCAAGTTATCACCAGGCATTACCATTTCAGTTCCATCAGGTAAAATAATTTCACCTGTTACATCCGTTGTACGGATGTAGAATTGAGGGCGGTATTTGTTGTGGAAAGGAGTGTGACGTCCACCTTCTTCTTTCTTCAAGATATACACCTCAGCTTTGAATTTATCGTGTGGAGTTACAGAACCTGGCTTACAGATTACCATACCTCTTTTTATTTGCTCCTTATCAATACCACGTAGAAGGATACCAACGTTATCACCGGCTTCACCTCTATCTAATATCTTACGGAACATCTCAACACCTGTAACAGTAGAAGTTAAGTTTTCAGCACCCATACCAAGGATATCAATTGTATCACCAGTATTGGCAACACCTGTTTCGATACGACCTGTAGCAACAGTACCACGACCTGTAATAGAGAATACATCCTCAACTGGCATCAAGAAAGCTTTCTCAATGTCACGAACTGGCATTTCAATCCAAGTATCAACTGCATCCATCAATTCCATGATAGAGCCAACCCATTTGTCATCACCATTCAACCCACCAAGAGCAGAACCTTGAATAACTGGAGTGTTATCACCATCGAAATCGTAGAAAGAAAGAAGATCACGGATTTCCATATCAACTAATTCTAACAATTCTTCATCGTCAACCATATCCACTTTGTTCATGAATATAACCAAACGAGGTACACCTACCTGACGAGCAAGAAGGATGTGCTCACGAGTTTGAGGCATAGGACCATCGGTAGCAGCAACTACCAAGATAGCACCATCCATCTGTGCAGCACCAGTAACCATGTTCTTTACGTAATCGGCGTGACCTGGACAGTCAACGTGTGCGTAATGACGGTTAGCCGTTTCGTACTCAACGTGAGAGGTGTTAATTGTAATACCACGCTCTTTTTCTTCAGGAGCGTTGTCGATTGCATCAAAGTCTAACTTTTTAGAAAGACCTTTTGAAGCAAGTACAGTGGTGATCGCTGCAGTAAGAGTCGTCTTACCATGATCAACGTGACCAATTGTACCAATGTTTAAGTGAGGTTTCCCTCTTTGAAAAGTTTCTTTTGCCATGATAAGACAGCTTAAATTTATAAACTTAATAAAAAAATGTACTACCCAGTGTAGTAACATTGAGCGAGAGACGAGACTCGAACTCGCAACCCTCAGCTTGGAAGGCTGACGCTCTACCAATTGAGCTACTCTCGCTAATAATAGTGGTAGGAGAAGGA
>Ga0207966_1000070_pt1 | contig 52726 bp, 41 predicted proteins | sample Knorr_S23_td_NAD_FD_185611 | JGI IMG/M metagenome (GOLD analysis project Ga0207966, IMG submission 185611) | Marine microbial communities from Southern Atlantic Ocean transect - Knorr_S23_td_NADW_ad_2500m_LV_B (SPAdes) (version 2) | ecosystem: Environmental > Aquatic > Marine > Oceanic | place...
CCAACGGGTGTAGGATGGAGCCCCTTTTGTTGATCCCCGTCAGTGCTAGCAAATACGGCAAGAATCGCCTCCACCGACTCTCGCGCCGATTAGTATCCGGGCAACTCCGTAACCGGCAACCAGCCCGGCGTGTTTACCAATGGATAGGTCTCCAGCGAGGTCGACTCGCCTAAATCAGGGTTGACGCTGCAGGAGGCCTTGCGGCCCAACTCCTGGCTACAGATCATAAGAGCAATCCGCCAGACGCATTCAGGATACGTCTGGCGGATTGCTCTTTCTCTGCTCGGAAACCCTGAGTGGCTTCAGGGCAAATTGTCTCCTTTTCGGCTATTGGAATAGGCTGCTTTCGGTTCTCAGGCGGCTGCTAGCTTGATGGCCCGCCAGGAACCGAAGGCCCCTTTCGCGCGAGTTGGGGATCATTGGGATTCAGGCCCAACTCGTCTTCGGAAATATCGGACCGGCTCCCCACACTCTTGGTGACAGGACGACCGATTTTGGCCCTCCAGTCCTTGACCATCTGTCCTACCTCTCGGGCGTCAAGGAACCGTGCGCCAGGATCGCTGATATGGATCCTTTGCTGATGGGAGTACACCAACTCCTCGTTGAAGAAGAGGTCCAGTTGTCCGTGCCCGCCGGGAACCAGATTGAAAGACTTGATGTCATTGGGAAATCGTTCCAGGATTTCGCCCGCTATCCAAGCGGCCCTCATAGCGTGCCCTCAAGGAACGCAGTACTCGATCCTGATGTCCAGCTTCTCGATGATTTCATTGCCATGATTGTGGTTATTGGCGTCCGCCATTACGCACCTCCCTGATTTAGCATGGTCGTGGTATCCAAACACCCTTCCGGTATGAATGAGGCTAAGTAGACCTGTGAACCGCTCCTCCGAGTCAGGATGCTTTGAAGTCAGCACCGGCCCCAGTTAAAATTCCCCTATATCTCCCACGGATTATCTCTCACGACTTTGCGGCCTTGGCCTTCCACTCGCTTATCAGACCCTCGATCTCTTTGGCATCGAGGCTATCACTTTGCCCGGCCCGGCCTTTGGTCGAGAGAACTAATCGATCGTTGAAGTAAACATCCAAGTGGCTTTGGCCTTCCTCGCCCCTGGCTAGGTCGAATGATCTCACGTCATTCGCAAACCTCTCCAGTATCTCCCCCGCGATAGAGGAAACCCGCCACGCGGACCCCTGGGAGGAGCACCCCTCGACCCGGATGTCGACCTTCGCGATACCTTCATCACCGTGTGCATGGCCTTGCGCTTCAGTCATCACACCTTTCCCTTAATTGATGGAAGCAAAGTAGCCGAAGTACCTTAGACTGTCAAGGCACGGAGTTTCAGGCCCGAATCGGGTTAATGATGAATTTCGGGCTTGTGGCCCACAAGTATGAGGAAATAGAGTATAAGTTGTCTATAGATCGCGGAATACCTGAATAATACCCTGGACGGCCTCCGAAGCGGCCTTCCAGCCGATGAAAAAGGCCAGGGTGGTGCTGATCTCTATGATCTCCTCTTGGGTGATCCCATTATCCAACGCCCGTTTGATCTCAGTGGGAATCATCAACAACCCCAATTTACTCCGTCCAGGAACTACAGGACGTGGCCCAAGTCGCCATAGAACACGACCTGTTGGTGGTCTGCGACGAAACATACGAATATTTCATGTATGGTGAGCAACGTCACGTGACCCTAGCCACCTTCCCTGGGATGTGGGAGCGAACCCTTACCAGTTATACCTTCACCAAGGCTTATGCCATGTCTGGCTGGCGGTTAGGCTGCATCGTGGGCCCCAAACAACTGTTGGAACCGCTGCGGAAGGTGCACGAACACACGGCCAGTTTCGTTTCGCCCTTTGTCCAGGCTGCGGGGATAGCGGCGCTGGACGGCCCCCAGAACCACATCGAGGGTTGGCGTCTTAGCTGTGAGACCCTCAGGTCCGTGGTGGCGGCCCGGTTGAACAGCGTGCCGGGGCTGGATTGCGCCGTACCCCAGGGAGCGACCTTTGTCTTCCCTCGGTATTCCGCAAACTACACGTCGGCGGAGTTGGGTACGAAAGCACCGGCATTGGATGACAACCAAGAGAGTCCAGCACTTATATGCTCGGCGCAAGGAGTTGATCGAGCCCATCTTCGGCATCCTGAAAGAACAACTAAGTGCTCGTCGGTCCCTCCTTAGGGGCTTGGCCAACATCCGAGCGGAGTTTGTGCTTCTGGCAACGGTCTTCAATCTGAGAACGTTGTGGCGGGTTTGGAAGACCCGTAAAAGACCGCTCGCACAGAGGGCGCCTAGCATCTGAATGGGCCAGTGCGCATCTCGGCTTAGGCTCTCCACCTTTCTTCATCTACTTCGGTAGCGTTCCCAGAACCCAGACACCCCCGACGCCACCACGCTGCCGTTCTGAGACAGGCTCTCTCCCCCGCCTCCACCATAAATCGGATCAAGCTGCGCTCGAAAGCCGAAGAATCCAATCGTCGACTTCCAAAACAGCAATCCCTGAAGCTAAAATGTGTGTAGGTGACGATTGCTCAACCCAGGACGAGCGATGAGGGTGGACCGGCCTGAAAAGCCCTAAGCGGATCCTCCGTGGCAGCGTTTGTACTTCTTGCCGCTGCCGCAGGGGCAGGTAGCGTTACGCCCCACCTTCCTTCCGGTGGCTACAGGGGAGGAATTGCGGTGGGCGTCATTAATGGCCTTCATCGGGCTTTCTTTCGGTGTTGCCGCACCGCTCGGGCGGCGGCTGGTCGCCTGGGCGGGCTGCTGGTTCAATGTGGCATGGAAAACGGTGTGTACAACCTCGGTTTCGATCGCCACCTGCAAATTACCGAACATCTTATTGCCTTCAGACCGGTACACCACCAGCGGGTCACGCTGGCCGTAGGCCTGCAGGCCAACCCCGGTCCGCAGGTTCTCCATGGCCGTCAGGTGCTGCACCCAATGGGTGTCGATGGCCTTTAGCAGCAGTAACCGCTCGATGGTCCGGGCCGATCCTTCGCCTACGTCCTGTTCCCGGGCTTCGTAGACCGTCTCGGCGAAGTGATTTAGAATCTCTAATATCTGCTCCCGGCTCCACTCGTAAATCTGTTCTTCTGAGGCCAGTTCCGGTGGCAGGGGGCAGATGGCGCGTATCTCATCGATCAGGCCGGTGGGATTCCAGTTGTCGATGTGTTTTCCGGGCAGATGGTGATTGGCAGCCTCCGCAAACTCACGCCGCAGCATCTCGACGAATTTCAGCTTCAGAGACTCGCCGCTCAGGGCTTCGAAGCGGTCCTCGTAGATGACTTCCCGCTGCTTGTTAAGTACATCGTCGTAGTCGAGAAGGTGCTTTCGCATGTCAAAGTGGTAGCCTTCGACCTTGACCTGGGCGCTGCCGATGGACTTGGTGATGATCTTGTTCTCCACCGGGGTTTCTTCGTCCAGGCCGGCCCAACCCATAACCGTCTTGATGCGGTCACCGCCGAACCGCTGCATCAGTTCATCTTCCAGGGAGACATAGAACTGGGAACTGCCAGGGTCGCCTTGGCGTCCGGCGCGGCCTCGTAGCTGGTTGTCGATGCGGCGTGCGTCGTGATGCTCGGTGCCGATGACGTAAAGTCCACCCAGCTCGATTACCTTGTCGTGCTCTTCCTTCCAGTCGGCGCGGTCGGTGTCGCTGCCACCCAGAACGATGTCGGTGCCGCGGCCAGCCATGTTAGTGGACACGGTTACGGCGTCCAGTTTGCCCGCCTGGGCGACGATGGTGGCTTCGTGCTCGTGGTTCTTGGCGTTCAACACCTGGTGAGGCACGCCCCGCTTCTTTAGCCGTTCACTCAGGAATTCGGAGTCTTCCACGGAGGTAGTGCCGATCAGCACAGGCTGGTGACTTTCATGCAGTGAGGCGATGTCTTCCGTGATCACGCTCCATTTGCCGTCTTCGGTCTGGAATACCAGGTCAGAGTGGTCTTCGCGGCCCATAGGTACGTTTGTGGGTATCGCAACCACTTCTAGCCCGTAGATCTTGTAGAACTCGTCTGACTCAGTTAGCGCGGTACCGGTCATGCCGGCCAGCTTCTGGTACAGGCGGAAGTAGTTCTGCAGCGTGATGGTGGCGTAGGTGATGCTCTCGCGCTGTATCTTGACGTTCTCTTTGGCCTCGACTGCTTGATGAAGGCCGTCTGACCACCGACGGCCAGGCTGAAGACGACCGGTGAAGTCGTCGACGATGATCACTTCGCCGTTCTGTATCACGTAATCTTTGTCGCGCATCTTGGAGATCTCCGCACTGAGCGCATTCTCCATGTAGTGGACCTGGTGGTAGTTTTCCGGGTCGTAGAGGTTGTCGGTATTGGTCCATTGCTCCATCTTGGAGATGCCGTCTACGGTCAAGGAGATGGCCTGGGTGCGTTCGTCAATGGTGAAGTCGGTCTCGCGTTCCAGCCGGGTCACCAGCTTGGCAAAGCTTTGGTAGAGTTGCACCGGCTCGTCTGCCGGTCCGCTGATAATCAACGGTGTCCGGGCCTCGTCGATGAGGATGTTATCGACCTCGTCAACAATGGCGTAGTTCAGGTCACGCTGTACCCGGTTGGCCGTTTCCAGCGCCATATTGTCCCGTAGGTAGTCGAAACCGAATTCATTGTTGGTGCCGTAGGTGATGTCAGCCTGGTAGGCGTCTGCCCGAGTAACGGCTCGGAGAGATTCCATGCCCGCGGGTGCGTCGGTAACTTCGGGATCGTACACATAGCTAACGTCGTGTTGCAGGCAGCCGATGGTCAGGCCTAGGGAATGATATATCTGGCCCATCCAGACTGGGTCGCGGCGGGCCAGGTAGTCGTTAACTGTGACTACGTGGACGCCTTTGCCCTCTAGGGCATTCACGTAGACGGCCAGCGTTGCGACCAGTGTCTTGCCCTCGCCGGTCTTCATCTCGGCGATCTGGCCCATATGGAGGACCAAGCCGCCGATAAGCTGCACGTCGTAATGGCGTTGTTTCAGGGTGCGCCGGGCGGCTTCCCTCACGGTGGCGAAGGCCTCGGCCGAGATGTCGCCCAGGCTTTCCCCTCCGGCCAGGCGCGACCGGAACTCATCGGTCATGCCCATGAGTTCGTCGTCGGTTAATTTTTGGAATTCCGGCTCTAGCTCATTGATCTCTTTGACGAACGGAGCAAGCTTTTTCAGCGCTTTGTCGTTGGGGTCGCCAAGCACTTTTTGGAGAACGGAAACCATGGATATTCAAACCTCTTAGATTAGCACCATAGACGCGATGGCCGTCTCTGGCAACTCAAAACCAATTATATTGTATCCAATGCTATCTGGGGGTGCACGCCCATTTTGAGTGGGTAAGTGAGCGGAGGCCAGCAGGCCGTTAGGCCAAACTGCGAAGGTCAGTGACTCCGGACTCAACCATCCAGTCTTGAAGTTCCGTCAAGATCCGCCACGGCGCTGACAATCCAACGAGGTTGGCGCTGCCTATCTGTACGGCTGACGCGCCGGCCAGGATGTATTCTGCCGCATGCTCGCCGGAGAAGATGCCGCCGACACCTATGATAGGCACGTCCACTGCGCGGGAGACCTGGTAAACCATGGCCATAGAGATTGGGCGCAGGCCCGGACCGGAGAGACCGCCGGTGACGTTGCCCAGCACCGGTTGGCGGGTCTGGGTGTCTATGCGCATGGCCGGTATTGTATTGCAGATGGTAATGGCGTCGATCCCGCCGTCAACGGCAGCGCGGGCAATCGCGGTGATGTCAGGCACGTTTGGCGCCAGTTTGGCCAACAGGGGTAGGTCCGTATTGGCCCTGACCGAGGCTACTGCTTGGGCAGTGAGCTGGGCGCTGTGGGCGAAGAGAGACCCATCTTCCACGTTGGGGCAACTTAGGTTGAGTTCGATCGCCCGGTATCCGGTGCCTTGGGCGGCCATGGCCGCCATCTCGCCGAACTGGTCAACGGAATCCGAGGCGAAACTGAGGATACAGGTGGCGTTCCACTGGCCCCAGGTAGGGGTGACCTCCCGAATCGCTGCTTCGATACCGGGGTTGGTGAGACCGATGGCATTCAGGAACAGCAGGTCGCCTGCGTCCCAGGCTTCCCGGTAGGACTTGGGAAACCATTGAGGTTCTGGGTTGCCCTCGCGAGGCAGGCGGGTGAACGTCTTAGGGACGACTGCGCCCAGTTGGCTCAGGTCCATATCATCGGTAATGCCCCTACCATAACCGTCGTAGCCGAATGTCCCGGAGGCAATCATCACCGGATTGGCCAACCGCAGATGATGGGGGTTATTAGGGGCCAAATCTACGGATAAATCAAGCGAACTCTTATCCAGTAAATCCTCAGTCCCTTGAACAGACTCTGGTCTATTCGTCTCCCTCACCATCTGTGGTGTAGTCTGACTCGTCGTTCCCCTCCGCATCATCTTCTCCATTGGCCGGACATGCACCGTTGGCGCTGGGTTATTCGGATCCGGTCAGGTTCAGGTTAGTCGGTTCGACCTCTTCGTTGTCGACCTGTTCGTCTTCAGGCTCGTTGGCTGGCGCGCCTTCTTCTTCGCCGACAGGGACGACCTCTTCGTCGTCATCCTAGTCGCCTTCAATCCCGTCATCCGGGGCGTCGTCATAGTCGTTCTCATTGAGCCCCATTTCTGGGAGACTCTAATCCGACGTCGAGTCGGATTCTTCACTTGCAGTGGAGGGAGTGGGGTCGGAAGTGTCTCCGTCCCCGCTATACTGCGGCTCGAAAGCGCCGTTAGATGCTTCTTCGGTACTATCCGTGGCTGTGGCGCCCAGCCATCCGCCTGGGGACACCGCGGCAATCTCAGGCACCGGTTGGGGTTTCAGCAGCTCTGCCATGCCGGGAATCTCGACCCGGGCGGGGATGAGCCTGCCGATAATGACGTTTTCCTTCAGTCCCTGGAGCCAGTCCTGAGCGCCGCTCACCGCTGCTTGAGTCAGCACCCTGGTGGTTTCTTGGAAGGAAGCCGCAGACAGGAAGCTATCGGTCAGCAGAGATGCCCGTGTAATACCGAGGAAGATGGGTTTTCCGGTGGTCGGCTCTCCGCCCTCGGCCATCACTTTGGCGTTCTGGTCTTGGAACTGGAATTTGTCGACCATCTGGCCGGGTATGAAGTCGGAGTCACCGGTGGATTCCACCTGTACCCGGCGGAGCATCTGCCGGAGGATAATCTCGATGTGTTTGTCGTGGATCGCCACACCCTGGCTTTGGTAGACCTGTTGTACCTGGTCAACCAGGTAATTTTGCAAGTCGTCCTTGCCGCGGATGTGAAGGATGTCGTGAGGGTTCAACGGTCCGCTGATCAGCGGGTCGCCGGCCATCACGGTGTCGCCGTCCTTGACCAACATGTACGATGAGGCGAGGATCAGATGTTCGCGTGCCTCAACATCGTCCCAGACGATGGAAATTACATCGCCGTCGATCTCAACCCGGCCTCCGATGTTGGAGACGACTTGCTCGATGGGTTCGCCTTCACCGGACTGGGCTGTTTCGATGGCTGCCTCAGCGGCCTTTTTGATGGCGGCTTTGGACTTCCTGCCCTTCAGCGCAGGCATTGCCGTGGCAAGGACCATACCCGGTTCCACAGTTTCGCCTTCGTCCACCAGGATCAGTCCCCCCTCCGGCGCCTGGTAGTCCTCGCGGAACTCTTCCCGGCTGGTCAATCGCAGACGGCGGCCTTCTTCATCCGCGTCCAGCTCTACCAAACCGTCGATGTCGGCTAGTATGGCCGCGCCTTTGGGGACGCGGGCTTCGAACAGCTCTTCCACTCTGGGCAGACCACTGGTGATGTCCAGACCGGCGATGCCGCCGGTGTGGAATGTACGCATGGTGAGTTGGGTGCCTGGCTCGCCGATGCTTTGAGCGGCGATGATGCCGACGGCTTGCCCCATCTCCACGGTCTTGCCAGTGGCGGGCAGCCGGCCGTAGCAGGACTGACACACGCCGCGGCGGCATTCGCAGGTCAACGGTGAGCGCACCGCGACCTCTCTGATCCCGGCATCGACCAGCGTTTGGCCAATCTCCAGGTCGATCTCTTGGTTGCGTTCCAACAGGATCTCGCCAGTCTCTGGGTGGGCCACCGGTGCGGCGGCCAGCCTCCCGTTGATCCTCTCCGGTAGAGTCTTCCCAGTTTCGTCTTCCGGACGGGGGACGATCCAATGGGAATCGAACGTGTCGCAGTCTTGCTCCAGGATGATTACTTCCTGGGCAATATCAATCAACCGGCGGGTCAAGTATCCGCTGTCGGCGGTCCTCAGGGCAGTGTCGGCCAAACCTTTCCGGGCTCCGTGGGTGGAGATGAAGTACTCCAGGGCTGTGAGGCCCTCACGGAAACTGGACTTGATGGGCAGGTCAATGATCCGCCCTTTAGGATTGCTCATCAGGCCGCGCATGCCAGCCATCTGTTTGATCTGAGAGATGTTACCCTTTGCGCCCGAAACGGCCATCACGGCGATGCCGCCGTAGTTAGGCAGTTCTTCTTCCACGAATTCTGTGGTCCTATCGGATGCCTTGGTCCAAGCGTCAACGGTTTTGTTGTAGCGCTCTTCCTCTGAGATCAGTCCCGAGAGGAATTGGTCTTCGAATCCGTTCACCATTTCTGTCGTTTCCTCCAAGACCTGCTGTTTCTTGGAGGAAACTTGAATGTCATTGATGGCAATGGTTATGCCGGACGTGGTGGCATAGTGGAATCCCAGGTCTTTCACACCATCCAAAACCTCAGCAGTCTCCTCGTGGGTGAGGGTCCGGTAGAGGTCGGCGGTCAGGTCTTTCAGGGCTGCCCGGTTCATGAGGATGTTTTGGAACCCAATCTTAGCCGGCAGTATTTCGTTGAAGATCATCCGGCCCAGAGTGGTCTCCATCCATTCGCCGTCGTAATTGCGCAATTCCCGTACGTGGATCGGAGCATGCAGGTCAATCAGGTCCGAGGCATGAGCGATACTGGCCTCGTCAAAGTCGTTGAACCGGTTGCCGGCGCCGGCGCTGCTTTCCCGGATCTCCGTCAGGTAGTAGCAACCCATCACCATGTCCAGCGTGGGCGCAACCAGCGGGTCTCCGGAGGCAGGCGACAGCATATTGTGAGTGCTGAGCATGATCTCTTTAGCTTCTAGCACCGCCATTCTCGATAGAGGCACGTGGACAGCCATCTGGTCACCGTCGAAGTCCGCGTTGAAAGCGGAACAGACCAACGGGTGAATCTGGATGGCGTTGCCCTCAATGAGCACAGGCATAAAGGCCTGGATGCCCAACCGGTGCAACGTGGGGGCGCGGTTAAGCAAAACGGGACGGTCTTTGATGACATCTTCGAGGATGTCCCAGACCTCTCCCCTGGCCCGCTCCACCATCCGCTTGGCATTTTTAATGTTGGGCGCGATGCCCAGGATTACTAGGCGGTGCATTACAAAGGGCTTGAACAGCTCCAGGGCCATCCGCTTGGGCAACCCGCACTCGTCCATCTTGAGCTCTGGGCCCACCACAATCACCGAGCGTCCGCTGTAGTCCACACGTTTGCCCAACAGGTTCTGGCGGAAACGTCCTTGTTTGCCGCGCAGCAGGTCGGACAGGGACTTAAGCTTGTGGTTGTGACTGCCTTGGATGGGGCGGCCCCGGCGGCCGTTGTCGATCAGTGCGTCTACGGCCTCCTGCAACATGCGTTTTTCATTCCGGATGATGATCTCCGGTGCGCCCAAAGACATGAGCCTCTTCAACCGGTTGTTGCGGTTGATCACCCGGCGATAGAGGTCATTCAGGTCGCTTGTAGCGAACCGACCGCCATCTAGCTGCACCATAGGGCGCAACTCAGGAGGCAGCACGGGCAGAACCGAGAGAATCATATCCTGAACACGGTTTCCGCTATTGCGGAAGGACTCCACCACGCGCAGGCGCTTTATGGCCTTCTTCCGGCGTTGGCCGGATGTGGAGTGCATCTCATTGAACAATTGGTCTCGGAGAGCCTCCAGGTTGGTGGTTTTCAGGATGGCCAAGATCGCCTCGGCGCCCATGTTCGCTTCGAACACATCGCCATAGGCCTCTTTCAGTTCGCGGTAGCGGGTCTCGGCGATCAGCTTGTGGACACGCAGGTCTTCCAGTTCGTCGATGGCCGCCTTGAGTTGCTCCTCCAATTGGCCTTCTTCCGTAACCAATTGCTCTTCTACGGCGTCGATCTCGGCCTGGATGGCAACTGGGTCCGTTACCTCTTCCTCTTCTTCAAGGAGAACAGGGGCGTCGGAATCGTCTTCGGCTATTTCCGAGGTCTCTTCAGCCGATTCGGCGGTAACTTCTTCGGCTACCCCTTCCGCAACCGGTTCTTCTTCGCCGGACTCATCGCTTTTTTCTTCGTCCGATTCTTGGTCATCTGGCGCAGCTTCGTTGCCGTTCAACTGGGCTTTAAGCGCCTCTGTCCGGGCCTCAGCTTGCCTACGGGCTTTCCTCAATTCCAGTTCAAATTTGGCCTGTTCCAACTCAATGGCTTCCAGGCGCACGTCTTCGTCCACGGCTACAATGATGTGCTGGGCGAAGTAGAGGACTCTTTCCAGATTTCGAGGCGACAGGTCCAGAAGCAGACCGAGCCGGCTTGGCGTGGTCTTGCTGAACCAGATGTGGGCTACAGGAGCAGCCAAACGAATATGGCCCATGCGCTCACGCCGGACCTTGGAGCGGGTTACTTCCACTCCGCAGCGGTCGCAGATCACACCGCGATAACGGATGCGCTTGTATTTGCCGCAGAAGCACTCCCAGTCCTTGGTGGGTCCGAACAGCCGCTCGCAAAAGAGGCCGTCTTTCTCCGGGCGCAGGGTGCGGTAATTGATGGTCTCCGGTTTGGTTACCTCGCCGTGAGACCAGTTGAGTATCTGTTCAGGGGAAGCAATGGAGATGCGGATCGCATTGAAGTTAGTCCCCTGTGTTTCCGCCCTGTCTACCATCCTGACCATTAAATCGTCTCCATCGCCTGGAATAGATCGGTTTCGTCCGATATGCCTGAGGTGAGCGGCGGGCGTTTCTCCTCATTCAACAGCTCAACTGCCAACCCCAGGCTCTGGAGTTCCTTGAGCAGAACGTTGAACGATTCCGGCACGCCCGGTTGGCCAATGGGTTCACCTTTGACTATCGCTTCATAGGTTTTTACGCGTCCGGCGACGTCGTCAGACTTCACCGTTAGCACTTCTTGTAGGTTGTATGCCGCGCTGTAGGCTTCCAACGCCCAAACTTCCATCTCGCCGAAGCGCTGTCCGCCGAACTGGGCCTTTCCGCCCAGGGGCTGCTGGGTGATCATGGAATAGGGGCCGGTGGAGCGTGCGTGAATCTTGTCTTCCACCAGGTGGATGAGCTTCAAGATATAGATGTGGCCCACCGTGACCAATTGGTCGAAGTTCTCTCCGGTCCGCCCGTCACTGAGTTCGAATTTACCGAACGTGGGCGGAGCGATGCGCTGTTCCCGGTGCACGATGATGGCGGCTTTGCGCATGTCGTCCAGAGTCATTTCCTTGGTATCGACGCCAGCTTCATCAGTGAGCCACATCCGGAGACAAGCATCTTGAGCAGCGCCAAATTTGGTCTCGTCGAAGATCTCGCGAGGGTTGTAGCCCTTCTCTTCCAGCCAGCGGTCAACCTGAGGGTAATCAACCTCTGGTGAGCCGTCGGCCGGACCGATGCTGGTGGCGCCTGCTTGCTCTGTGAACCATACGCGGGCCAAGGCATCTTCGATGGCTTGGTCGCCTGCACCGTCGAAAACCGGGGTGTTGGCCCTGAAATTCAGGCCGCGTGCGGCCCAACCCAAGTGGGTTTCCAGCACTTGCCCCAGGTTCATCCGTGAAGGTACTCCGATGGGATTCAATATGATGTCCACCGGCGTGCCGTCCGCCATGTAGGGCATGTCTTCTTCCGGCAGGATCCGGGCGACTACGCCCTTGTTGCCGTGGCGCCCGGCCATCTTGTCTCCCACGGAAATCTTCCGGGTTTGGGCGATCCAGACTCTAACGGCCTCATTTACGCCCGGTGAAAGGTCGTCTTTGTTCTCGCGGGTCAAGTACTTAACTTCGATGACCTTGCCACGCTCGCCGTGCGGCACGCGTAGCGACGTGTCCTTAACGTCCCTGGATTTTTCGCCGAAGATGGCGCGCAGGAGCTTTTCCTCTGCGGTCAGTTCGGTCTCACCCTTGGGGGTAACCTTGCCCACCAGGATGTCTCCGGGGCCAACGTCCGCGCCGACGCGGATGATGCCGATCTCGTCCAGGTCACGCAGGCTGGTCTCCCCAACATTGGGGATGTCCCGTGTGATCTCTTCGGGGCCCAGTTTGGTCTCCCGGGCCTCCATCTCATGCTTTTCTATATGTATGGAAGTGAAGTAATCGTCGCGGTATAGACGCTCGCTGACGATGATCGCATCTTCGTAGTTGTAACCTTCCCAGGACATGAAGGCCACGAGCACGTTCTGGCCCAAGGCCAACTCGCCGTGGTCGGTGGAGGAGCTGTCTGCCAGCACGGTGCCGACCTCCACGAAGTCGCCCTTGGTTGTGATTGGGCGCTGGTCGAAGCACGTCCCCTGGTTGGTTCGTGAGAACTTGATGACGGGGTGAGAATGTTCTTCGCCGTCTTCATCGGTCACGATGATTTCTTTTCCGGTAACGGACGTCACTACTCCGTTGGTCTGTGATAGGACCAACTGTCCGCTGTCCCGGGCCACCCGGCTCTCGATGCCGGTGCCGACCACGGGCGCTTGAGGCCGCAAAAGAGGCACGGCCTGACGTTGCATATTGGACCCCATCAGGGCCCGGTTGGCATCGTCATGCTCCAAGAACGGGATGAGCGCGGCGGAAACACTCATGATCTGCATGGGCGAAACGTCCATGTAGTCAATCAGGTCCGCCGACTCCTGGGTGTATTCCTCGCCGACTCGGAGTTCAACGCGGTCTTGGACAAACTGGTTCAGGTGGTCTAGTTCCGCGTTGGCTTGGGCGACGTAGAAGTCCTCTTCTTGGTCGGCTGACAGATAGATGACATCGTCATCACCGGTGGCGACGAAGGGCTGGACCGCAATCATGGTGCCTTTGGGCAGTTGTTTCAGGGCGTTCATCTTGTTGGCCCCGATGGCCCGGCCCTTGCCAACGATGGTTTTGCCGTCTTTGTCCAACACAGATTCGGTGACCAGACGGCCCTTGAGGTCGTCTGAATCGAAAGGAAGGCTCTTTAGCACTTTCCTATAAGGTGACTCTATGAACCCATAGGGATTGATCCTGGCAAAAGAGGCCAAGGAACTGAGCAATCCGATGTTGGGACCTTCCGGAGTCTCTATGGGGCAGATTCGGCCATAGTGGGAGAAGTGAACGTCCCGCACGTCGAACCCGGCCCGTTCCCTGGATAGACCGCCAGGACCAAGGGCCGAGAGACGCCGTTTGTGGGTCAACTCCGCCAGTGGGTTGGTCTGGTCCATGAACTGGGAAAGCTGAGAGCCGCCGAAGAACTCCCTCACCGCGGCGACCACCGGGCGGATGTTAACCAGCCCTTGGGGAGCGGCGGCTTCGGGGTCCACCAGAGTCATTTTTTCTTTGACCATCCGCTCCATCCGGAGCAGGCCAACGCGGACCTGATTCTGGACCAGTTCGCCAACCGCTCTGACGCGGCGGTTGCCCAGGTGGTCGATGTCGTCCGGGCGGCCCTCGCCCTGGTTGATGCGGATCATGGTGCGGATGACCGACACCACGTCTTCCAGACTCAGAGTCATCAAGTCGTTATTCGTTGCCTGTCCGAGGCGGCGGTTCAACTTGTAGCGTCCAACCCGCCCCAAGTCATAGCGGCGTGGACCGAAGAACAGGTTTCGGATCAAGGTCCGGGAGTTCTCGAGGCTGGGCGGTTCACCGGGCCGTAGGCGGCGGTAGAACTCGATCTGGGCGGCCGCGATGCGCCGGGCGGCGTCGCCGTCGAAGTCTTTGTCTTCATGGAGCCACTCCCAGAGGGAGCGCAGGTCGTCTTCCTTGAAGTTCAGGTCCTTGGGTTCAAGGACGGGGTCCTTGTCCAAGGTCGTCTGCATGTAATTGTGGTTCTCATCGGTGTCGATATCCGAGAACAAAGCCATCATGTCATTGTCGTCGGCCACGCCTAAGGCGCGGAGGAACGTTGATGCGGAGACTTTGCGCTTGCGGTCTACCTTGACCGAGATGATGTCCTTGGAACTGGTCTCAAACTCGAGCCAAGCGCCGCGAGAAGGAATCAGCTTGGCTGAGCAGAGGTTGCGGTTGCTGATGGCGTTCCGCTCCAGGACGAAATAGATTCCAGGTGAGCGAACCAGTTGGCTGACAACGACGCGCTCTGCGCCATTGATGATGAACGTGCCATTGTTGGTCATCATGGGGATGTCGCCCATGAAGATCTCTTGTTCCTTGATCTCGCCGGTCTCTTTCATAACCAGGCGGGTCTTTACGTAGAGGGGTTGGGAGTAGGTGATCTCCCGCTCCTTGCTCTGTTGTGGCGTGTACTTGGGGTCCCGGAAGTAATGCTCAAGGAAATGCAACTCATATTTATTGCCGGTGTAATCGGCTATGGGTGAGATTTCCTGATATACTTCGGTAAGCCCTTCAGTCTTGATCCAATCCCAAGACTGTATCTGACTTTGAATCAGATTGGGGACGTCGAGGACCTTCGGGATCTGCGCATAGGTCTTTACTTCGGGCAGTTGCGTAGATTGCCCTTTAAGAGCAGGAGACAGAGCCATTTACCATTCTCCTTAATGTGAGTGGACGAGACTGGCCGAGCGGCCGGATGTCTGAGGCGCGAGTGTATGCGGCGAAATGGATTGCTCAGGAACGCTAGTCACAGGTGTGGTGAACGAATTCGTCACGTGAGGCATAGCACTAGTAAACCTCGATTATACAAGCATTTAATACAATGTCAACGTAACGGCCCAGGAAAATTTGCGGGTTTCGCCAAAGCTATCTCAGGCCTATTTTTTTGCTTGCCGCGTATCCTTTCCATTTGGTTGCCCTATGGGCTATCATCTGTGTGCGATATAGTCCACGTACTTCAGTATCGAATAATGCCCCGTCAGTGCGCATCCGACAGCCGGACAGCGGCGTAGATTCCTTAACGCAGCGAGGGGCCTCCTCGCTGGGAACAAATACAAAGACCGCGGACCTGAGCGCTTTGTGGTCGGCCGCGATTCAAAAATCGGGATTGAATGGCCAAATTTAACCTCGAACCTTCCAATCTGGTGATCGGTGGGCGCCATGTCCACTATGCCTGGGTGATCGTGGCGGTTGGCGCCGTGATGCGGTTGTTCAGCTCTTCCTTCCGTTCTTCATCCAGCATCCTCATTCCGCGCCTGGTTGATTCATTCGGCTGGAGCTATGGCGCCGTGGGTCTGGGATTCGCCATCCAGTGGATCGTTTCCGGGTTGTTCGGGCCCCCCGCAGGCTGGCTGGGCGACCGTTACGGAGTCCGCTGGACCATGAGGTTAGGGGCGGTTCTGTTCATCGTGGGGATGGTGCTCACCGGGTTCATGCGAGAGCTCTGGCAGTTCTACCTTTTCTTCGGCGTCATCCTTAGCGCCGCCATGGGTATCTTTCAGGTTCCGCTGACTGCTGCCGTGACCCTATGGTTTCGAAAACACTTGGGCACCGGCATGGGACTGCTTCAGTCTTCCCAAGGTATCGGTCCATTGGTTGCCGTGCCCATCATGCTGTATATCATCCACCTATTTGGCGGCGGATTGGACGGATTGAGAGCAGCATTCTGGATTCCCGGGATAGTCGGCGGAGCCATAATCCTGGTCATGATCAGGTTCTTCTATAACGAGCCGGCCCAGATTGGCGTGCGGCCGTTTGGAGCGCCCGAAGACGAGCCGATCAAGGCAGTGCAGACCGGGGAGATCGCCAAGGTACGCACCAAGGTCTTCCTGAAACAGGCTCAAAAGACCGGTGCGTTTTGGAACCTGATCGGCATCCATTTCTGGGGATGCGCCGGCCACGCAATAATCTTGGTTTATCTGGTCGCCATGGCTGAGGACGAGGGTGTGTCGAAAGGATTGGCCGCTGGGGCGTTCGTAACTATGTCGGTCACCAGCACGATCACGCGGTTCGCTGTTCCGGTCATCGCCGATAGGATGGGGAGCAAGCCCGCTATGGCCGGCTGCTTCTTCCTACAAGTAGCTCCAATCTGCCTACTGTTCTTCGCCCAGGACGCCTGGCATTTCTACCTGTTCGCCGTTCTTTTCGGCATCGGTTTCGGCGGCGAGATGAGTGCCTTTCCAATCATCAACCGGCAGTACTACGGCAGCGGACCCATCGGGACCACCTACGGTTACCAGATGATGGGAGCAGGCGTCGGTATGGCCGCGGGAGCGCTGATCGGCGGTCAACTTCGGGACATCACCGGCAACTTCGATGCCACAATGGGGCTTTCATTGGCGTTGAGTATGGTTGGCGTGATCAGCATAATGCTATTACCCACGACCAAGAAAGAACTGTTGCCCAATTGGGAAGACCAATTGCCTGGGGCAGGAGATTCCGCCCCGACCCACATCCACGCCGCCGACTAGGGGACGTGCTTCCCTTAATCTCCCTCGTTTCCCCGCACGATCCGCTGTTCTTTGTGCCTGGTGCCGCGCCTCTAGCTATGTGCTAAACTCCGTTATCGAGTCTGGGTATGCTCGAATCGGCGTATTTTTTGGAGGGCACGAAAATGCTGGACCTAATCATAAAGGGCGGACAGGTTGTAACTCCCATGGGGGTCGGGGAATGGGACGTTGCGATTCAGGGCGAAAAGATAGTTGCGGTAGCCGCTCCGGGCGCGCTGAGCGACGAGGTCGGCCGTGTCATAGACGCCACTGGCATGGTGGTCGTTCCCGGCGGGATCGAGCCCCATGCCCACATTTCCGCGCCCATCATGGGTCATGGTGACCTCAAAACAGCTCCGCCGGAAGAAGTCAGCCGCGCCGCTTTAATCGGCGGCACCACCATGCTCATGGACTTCGCCATCCAGTTTCCCGGTATCGACATTCCCCAGGCCATCCAGGAGCGCACTGACGTCTGGCAGGGCAATTCCTACGCCGATTATGCCCACCACCTGATGCTTTTGGGCGCCATTCCCCCGGAGATCTTGGGTTCGCTACACGAGGCGGTCGAGGACGGCTTTCCCAGCATCAAGATTTTCACGACTAACATCCGGCCTCCCGCTACCACTGGCGAACCACGCATGGTCGGCACAGGCCACCTCCATGACCTGATGGAAGAAGTCCAGCGGATGAACGCCATGCTGCTGGTCCATTCCGAGGACGACGATATGGTTCAGCACATGTACCAGAAGTTGGCTCGGGAAGAAACAACCGAATGGTACAACATGCACCTGGTCCACAGCGCCGAGTCGGAGGACGTCTCTTTCCGGCGGGTACTCAGGGTTGCGGAATGGACCGGTGCTCCGGTCTACTTCGTCCACGTGAGCGCCACCCAAGGCCTACAGGCGATCTTGGAGGCCCGGTCCAACGGCCGCCCGGTTTATGGAGAGACCCTGCACAACTACTGCTGCTTTAGTTCCGACAATTATAAGGAAGAGAACGGGATGAAGTACCACACCTACCCGTCATTGAAGTCGGAAGCCGACCGCCAGTCACTTTGGGACGGCATCGTGAACAATGGTCTCAGCACAATGGCCACCGATGAGTACTGCACGTCCTGGGAGACTAAGATCTCAGGACGGACAGTCTCAGACGTGACCGGCGGTCACAACGGCGCCGAGGCACGCATGGGTGTGACCTACAGCGAAGGCGTTTCCCGCCGGGGCATGTCCTTGCAGCGGTTCGTGGATGTCTCTTCTGCCAACGCGGCCAAGATCATGGGCCTGTACCCCCGCAAGGGTGTACTGGCGCCGGGTAGCGACGCAGACATCACGCTGATAGACACCAATTTCAAGCGCAAGCTGACCATGGACGATTTCCATATCACCGATTACAGCATTTGGGAAGGTTTCGAGGCCGACGGCTGGCCGGTCACAACCATCCTCCGCGGCAACGTGGTGGTGGAAAACCGAGAGTTCAAAGCCGCCCGCGGCAGTGGCCAGTTCATCCCGAGGAAAGTAGACGCCGCAGTAACCAACCGGCCCATAGCCTAACCCGCAGAGCGGGGATTACTAGGTGTGTAGGCTGCGCGCTTATCTTGCATCGTTGGTATTTGTTGTTCAGGAGTTATTGATGGCACGGATCAAACTTATTCCTACCGAGGATTTGACTCCAAGGCTCCGTGAGATCGCCAAGGGCGCGGAGGCCCATAAGCTGAATCCGGCCATCTTCCAGGCGGCGGGGAACCTGCCGGCGGCCTACGAGGCCTTCTGGGACTTCTACGGCCCGCTCAAGTTGGCGGGTCTGCTGGAACAACGCCTCAAGGAATTGGTTCGGCTCAAGATAGCCGACCTGAACGATTGCGCTACTTGAAGGCTAGGCAGGGCTGTGCCGGCGGTGCAGCAGGGCATGACCGAGGAAATGGTCGCCAGTCTCGCGGATTTGGAAACTGCGGATATCACAGACCGGGAGAAGCTGGCGGTACAGTTCGCCCAGCGGATGGCCACCGACCACCACAGCATGGGCGATGACTTTTTCGAGGAACTGAGGCTCGAATTCACTGACCCTGAGATTTTCGAACTTGGAATGATCACGGGACAGTTCATCGGCTACGGCAGACTGATCTCGATCTTAGACCTGGAGAACTCCGAACAACCGAAAGCCAAGGGGCATAAACATGACAACGTCCGATAACAAAACAGAGTCCATGCGTGAACGGCTCCGCGGTCTGATTCCGCAAGACGGGAAGGACGGACCCACCCAAGGTGTGCACCATATAGCGGTGTTCGCCAAGGACCTGGAAGCAACGGCTAAGTTTTACGATGAGATCATGGACATGCCGGTTGTTAGTGTTGCCCCCAACCGGGACGTGGACGAGTCGACTCACATGAATGTAGCCATTGGAAACGGGATGCGTCTATCCTTCTTCGACTTTCCACACGTGCCGCGGCTGCAACGGCGGGCGCCCGAGGGTGTTGGCAACGTCATGCACATCGCGCTGCCCATCGCGAAGAGCATCTTTTTGGACATTAAAAAGAGGTGCGACCGCAACAAGGTCAAATATCAAGAAGTAGGCGGGGCGATCTACGTGAGCGACCCCAATAACCTGACCATCGAGTTGATGCCCTACGAGTAGATCGAGTCAAATCGGGTACGCATAAAAGGCGGGGCGGGTCTCAGACCCGCCCCGCCTTTTATTAGTTGTGGTCACGCTGTACGTAGTCCTGTCAAATTAGTTGGCCCTCCCGAAACGCAGCAGGGAAGATGCCAAATGGGTTTTTGAAGGCGCTAGAGGAATGGCTCTGGCTCTTGCGACTTGATGGGCCACCTGTTCGACCGATGGACCTCCGGTCTGGCGCAGAAGGTCCGCCGCTTTTCGTATCCGAAGGTTATGTACGAAATTTATGGGTGTGGGGCCGATTGCTTCTCGGAAACGCTCCGCGAAGACCGACCGGCTAATCAGCGCACAGCCTGCCGGGGAATCTACCGTATGGGCGGCTTCCGGATGTTCGAAGACGGTGTCCACTGCGTGGGATAGATTGGGGTCTGGCAGCCACGGCAACCGGCCGTTGGACTGGTCAGAAAGGCTCCGCTCAAGAGATATACGATGCACTGGGTCATCAGCGCCCTGGTGATTGCAACGTCTCCCTCCCTGTTCCGCGAATATGCCCTCAAAGGCGGTCCCAATTTGAGGGTAAGCCGATAGGTCGGCGACGAACAAAAGAGCGTCCCGGCAATTCGGGACGCTCTTTTTAGTCGCTTACCTAACTCGTGGTCGGAAACACTATCCCGGAAATACTTTTTTCTGGTCTAGTATCCGGGCGAACTCGGCCACCCCGTCATGGATGGTTTGGACGTCTGGGTGTCCGAAGCAGAGCCGGACGTAGTTGGAGCCGTCGCCGGTGGGCGAGAATTGGGAGCCGTTGTAGTAGCTGACGCCCTCGTGGAAGATCTCTTCTTGCACCGCCGCGAGATCGGTTCCCTCGGGGAACTTGATCCAGCAGTACAGCCCGCCTTCGGGCACGCTCCAGGTAACGGAACTGCCAAAGTTCTCCCCCAGCGCTGCCACCATCGCGTCACGTTTGGCCGCCAGGGCGCGGTTCTGCACTTCGATGTGGTTTTTCAGCCCACTCTTCATCAACTCCGCAATGGTCAAGGCGGTGAAATGGCTAACGGCGCCACCTGATTTGAAACTCCAGGCGCGACTGATCACGGATTTCGGCGCTACCAGGTATCCCATACGCATGCCAGGAGCGATGATCTTGGAGAATGAGCCGGCGTATATCACCCGGCCGGTGTCATCCAGCGAGTGGAACGAAGTTACCTCCTCGCCTTCAAACCGAAGGTCTGCGTAGCAATCGTCTTCGAAGATGGGAATGCCGTGTTTGCCGGTGACCTCTAGAACTTGCTTCCGGCGTTCCAGGCTCATGGTCCAGCCCATGGGATTCTGAAATGCGGGGATGGTGTAGAGGTATTTAACCTTCTTGCCCTTGGCGACTTGCTCCTTGATGACCTTATCTAGGTCTTCGGGAATTAGACCATCATCATCGCATTGGACGCCTACAACGTCAGCGCCGTAGCGTTTCAACTGGTTCAAAGTGCCCAGGTAAACGAACTCTTCGACCAAGACTACGTCGCCGGGGTCGGTCAGGGCCTGAATCAACATCCCGATTGCCTCACCGGACCCGGAAGTCAGCACCATGTCTTCGGCGTCCACCGTCATATTGCGCTCGCGGGCGAGTTTCTCCGCCACCAACTCCCTCAATTCTTTGTAGCCGGATGCGTCGGAGTAATACGCGATGTCGCGGCCCTCGTTTGCAAAACCGGTCTTCAGCGCATCGATCAACTCATCCAAGGGCAGGTTTTCCGGGTCAGGATAGGCCACGGCAAAGTCGTACTTGGAGTGGCGTACGTTGCCCGGAGGGGTCTCAATTGAGTTCGCAGAGAAGAGACTGTCGTAGCTGAATTGATCGGCCATGGTTTACTCCTGCTTTTTGGCGTGGTGGCGGAGGGGGCGGAGATCCCCCTTTACAAAAGGGGGAGATTTTTCTTTTGTTCGGTCGACCTATGGAACCGGAGGTCAGAAACCCCTTCAATTCAGGAGCCTGAGGGATTTTAGTAGTCTTCGGAGCAATCCGGTCATCCACGCTTCAGACGATTCGTCAATACAACCCCTCATCACTGAAAAAAGGCTTATCGGCGTCGGGGTTGGTTTGGCCGAGTATGCGGTCTGTGTTGAGGAGGCCAGCCCGGTTCCAGAGGACCAATATAGCGCGGTCCATGAGGTTCTGGGGCAGAGAAATCCTCCGTCCGTGCTTGAAGGCCAGCCAACTGGCATGACCAACGGCGAAATACTCTTCCATGTAAGGTGTGGGCTCAGCCTCGGCCGCGGCTGCCTCCAGTATCTCGACCGGGGTTTCGGCGCAGGTCATCTCCGGGTGCTCCTCGGCCATTCTAAGGAAACCTTGCCGGGCTTCCGGTTCCATTGGTTCAGGCATAAAGATTTTACTGCAATCGAATGTTCGAAAATGTGGTGTCTGAGGCTAAAGGCATCGGCTAAAAATAACCTTGGCGGAGACCGTTACGGCTCCGCCAAGGTTTGATCACTACTGATTTGTCCCGTCTTCTAGCGACCGTAGCCGGAAAATTGATGGATCAGAGATTGAGCTGCGGCACCAAGTAGTCGGACGTCTTCTTGTAGATCTGAAGGCGGCTGCGTTGAGTGTCGGCGACCATCAGACGGTTATTGGCAGTGTCCCACTCCACCGCGGTGGGCTGGGCGAACGTCCACTCCGGTTCAGTGCTCCGTACTTCCCGGCGGCGCTTGCCGTAGTCGTCGTTGGCGTCGACGGTCATCTGGGCCCACTGAGACAGTTTCTGGGCGTCGCCGACCAGAGCGGTCAGGAACTGGCCCTCGGGGGTGAAGATGTGGACCTTACCTCGGTCCCAACGGTTGGCGCTCCAGTCGCAGACATAGATGTCTCCGTCTGGGTCAACGGCCACGTCAGTGGGTCCGTTGAGTTCGCCGCGCTTATTGCCAGGGCGTCCGATCTGCTGTTCGAACTTGCCGTCGGCGGAGAACTTTTGCACTCTGTGGTTATTGAAATCGGCAACGTAGACCTTTCCGGCGTTGTCGATGGTGATACCCCAGGGTGAATCGAACTGCCCTTCACTCACACCTTTGTCGCCAAAGGAGCTGATGAAGGTGCCGTCGTTCTTGAACAGCCGAACCTGGTGGCTCCGGCTGTCGGTGACGTAGATGGTCCCGTTGGATGCGATGGCGATTCCGGAAGCTCCGTTGGGTTCTGGGTCGCCGTCTTGTAGGGTGCTAAAAGACCGGACGAGGTTGTCATCTTTGTCGAAAACTGACACACGGTTCAGCCATTCGTCGGTGACGAATACTTCGCCCTGGTCATTGGAGGCGATACCGGCCGGCCAAATCAATTGGCCGTCACCGTTGCCGTATCTGCTGTATTCGCCCAGGAACTCTTCTTGACCCCATTCGTCGCCTATGGTGACCTTGGTTATCCTCTGGCCTACGCCGGTGCGGTTCCAGCCAACGTTGCTGATGGTCTCACTTCCCCGGTTTGTGATATACACCGTGCCGTCTGGAGCGAAGGTCATGGCGTTTGGGTAGTTGAAACCCATCCCAGACTGGGCGCCGCGGCCGACGTTGTGGGTGTAGTCGTAAGTGCGACCTGCCACTGTTTCCGTAAGCATTATTCCTCCGTATATTGATGCCTGGCATGTGTCGCGATATCGATTATTTGCCTGGGCATCCGATAACGGGCGGCGTCTGCGCCGCCCGTATTGTGATCTATCTGGACTGGCCAGCTAGTAAGTCTAGGCGAAGATAGGTAGTTTTTCGAAGCTGCCATCCACGATGGGTTTACCGTCCAGGCCCATCCAGTCTTCCAAGACCGTGGTGTACAGGCCTCGGAAGTCATAGTTGGGTACGACGTCGCCCTGTTCTAAGTCCTCAGATTTCATGGACGGGAATTCGCTGTATTGTCCACCCTTCACGGCGTCGCCGAACATGAAGGCGGCCCCACCAGCGCCGTGGTCGGTGCCGGAACCATTGTCATGGGTCCGCCGTCCGAACTCAGTGAACATCAGGACAGAAACGTTGTCGCTGGCATCATGCTCACGGAGGTCATCCAAGAATGCGTCCAGGCCCTCGGAGACGTCCTTCCACAGCTTGTCGGCCATGCCATTCTGGTTAGAGTGGCTGTCGAAGCTGCCGTGGTCGACGTAGAAGACGCGGGTGCCGAAATTGGCCATGTGGACCTGTGCGATGCCCTTCAATTTTTTCGCGATCGGGGTGTCGGGATACTCGACGTTTGAGGAGTACATCCCGGGGGCTTTATTCAGGATGTCGGCCCCTTCAAGTGTGTCCAAGCCAGTCTGGCCCATGTAGTCCATGACAGCACTGCTGCCGATGGCGGGAGAGTACATCCGGGCGAAGCGGTCAAGGATCTTGATCCGCTGTTCCTTCTCGGTGATACCGGGAAGAAGGCCGTAGTTATCGAGGTCGTCGACAACTGCCACCGGGGTTCCCGGCAACGCCAGGGCCCGGAACAGGGAAGGACCGAAGCTGACCGTGGTCAGTACGTTCTCTTTTGCGGGGTCAATGTCGCGGGTGGCGCGGCCCAACCAACCCTCGGTTCCCAGAGCGATGGGTTCACAGGTGTGCCAGATGTCCATCGAGCGGAAATGGGAGCGCGGAGATTTGGGGTAGCCGATGCCATGGATGATGGCCATGTCGCCCCGGTCGTAGACCTTCTTCAGAGGCCCCATCTCGGGGTGGAATCCAACTTTGTCATCGATCTTGATCACGCGATCTTCAGCGATACCCACCGTGTGGCGAGCATCCCGGTAGATCGGGTTGGCGTAGGGGATAACTGTGTTCAGGTAGTCATTGCCCCCCGACAACTGGAATACAACCAGTACCGGGTCTTTTTTCGTGCTAGTCATTGGTTAGTTATCCTCCTACGAATTAGGCGTACTGGTACTCGCGCAGCGAGACGATCAGTTGAAGAAGCTCGGATACGCGGACCGTGGATTTTTCTATGTCGTCAGCCGATTTCCAGGAGAAGTCTCCGCCTTCTGCAACGAAGCCGACCAACTCAACATGGCTCTCGGGATTGACTTCCAGGGGACCCATCAGATCCAGGGCTCCGTTGACCACTGCCTCAGGTGAGGTGTCACCCTGGGCGATCATACGGTCGACCATGCTCCTGATACCGGGGCGGGAAACGTCACCGACCAACTCGGCGGTGAAGTTGACGCGGCGCATCAGGGAGCCGCTGTTGATCCACTCGGCGCCGGTGTGCCAACCCTCGACGCTGGGCGGGTTGAGCAGGTCTTGCCCCATGTAGCTGGGCTGACGGGACAGGTCGCCGATGCCAGGGGCGGGGAACTCTGCGCCGCCGACCATCCGGAGGGTGCCAACCACCACTTCGGTGGGGTTCTTCAGGCGCTCGTAGCGGGAGTTCTTGAAGAAGTCAGAGTTGAACAACACGCGCAGGGTGCTGCGGATGTCGTAGCCGTTGCTCATCAGGGTGTTGGCCAGGAGGTCAACAGCTTCGGGGTCGCGGGGCGGGGTCACCGACCAAGCGGGGACCTGGACCTCGTCGGCTACGAAGAAGCTGTAGAGGTGGCGGGCGATGAACCGGGCACAGGCCGGATCTTCAGTGATGAACCGGATGATGTCTTCACCGTTGTGGTTGCCGGTGTGACCCAGGAATGTCTTGTCGGTGTCGTCGTGGTCATCCTCACGATACTCGAAGAACCAGTCGTGGCGGCCGATGGGCCCCCGGGGCAGCTTCGGCTCAATGGTCCAGCCGGTAAAGGCACGGGAGCAGTCCCGGACGTCGTCTTCGGTGTAGTTGCCAACGCCCATGCTAAAGAGTTCCAGGAGCTCTCGACCCCAGTTCTCGTTAACGGCGTCGGCGTGGTTGTCGTTGTTGTCCAGCCAGTAAATCATGGCCGGGTCTTTGGCCATTTCAAGGAGCAATTCGCGGAAGTCGCCCATGCCCTTGTGGCGGAATTTGACGATCATGTCCATGACATCGTCATAGTGGTCAACCTTGGAGACGCCGGTGGCGAAGATGCCGTGCCAGAAAAGAGACATCTTCTCTTCCAGGGGGCGCTTGGTGTTGATTAAATCGTGCAACCACTCTGCGGCGCCCATGCCGGGGAGTGTTCCAGGACGCCAGGTCCACGGGTGGAAACGCTGCATCTCGTCGCGGTTGAGCTCTTCATGCTCCTCGGTGCTGAGAAGTTCTTCCACGGTTGCTTCGTAGCCCTTGGCTACTCGAGTTTCAAGCTCGTCACGGGTGGCGCCAAATCCTGCGCGGCGCATGAGGTGGGCCATCAAGGCGATATCCTGGTCACTCATATTGCTCCTCTCATTCGGTGATGCCCCTTTAATCTCGAGACATTCCGGATCTATAGCCTGGGTATGGGTAAAATCAAGGCACAGACCGCCCTGTAGTTCTAGCCTCATATATTAGTGGTGAAGGGTTTTCATTGTCAATAACTATCAAATAATCATTTAAGAGTTGGTGGAGGACTCTCCATAGGCATGGTGTTGAGTCTGACCGTCTCTCGGGTTAGACTGCTCTCCGAACCGGCAATCCGGAAAATTTCCACCCAGAGAGGCCTGAGATGCGGTTAAAAGGTAAAGTTGCATTGATAACTGGGGCGGCCCGAGGCCAGGGCGCCGCCGAAGCACGGCTGTTCGCCCAGGAGGGCGCCAAGGTCATTTTGGCTGATGTGACCGACCAAGAAGGCATCGCAGTCGCGGCCGAGATCGCCGAGGCCGGAGGCGATGCGATCTACGTGCATCTGGACGTGGCCAACGAAGACGAATGGTATGCCGCGGTCCAATCTGGTGTTGCCGCATTTGGGAAGTTGGACATCCTGGTGAACAATGCGGGAATCTGGCGGCGAGGCCACGTTATGGAGACGTCGTCTGAGCAATGGGACGACATCATGGACGTGAACGCCAAGGGCGTATTTCTAGGGACCAAGGCCGCGATACCGGAGATGCGGAAGGCCGGGGGCGGTTCCATCGTTAACATCTCATCCACCGCGGGCCTAGTGGGGAGCAAGACCAGCGCCGCCTACAGCGCTTCAAAAGGAGCGGTGCGCATCTTCAGCAAGTCGACCGCGGTCCAGTACGCTTCAGAAGGGATACGGGCCAACTCAATTCACCCGGGTCCCATCGACACCGATATGGGAGACCAGGTTTGGCCCGACGTCACTAGCCGCGAGGCGTCGATCTCCAGGACCGCTCTGGCCAGGATCGGCACCGCCAACGACATAGCCTACGGAGCCCTGTACCTAGCCTCCGACGAATCTTCGTTTGTGACGGGCTCGGAGTTGGTGATCGACGGCGGTGTGACGGCGCAGTAGGTTGGCCTAACCGCCCAGCAGTTCAGCCAGCGGGCCTACCGGCCCAATGTCTTCCAGGTTGTCCAGCATCTCTAGGGTCGTGGCAGTGTTCTCTTGGGTGAGGGCGATCGCGGCGGTGTCCAGATACTTGGTTCGGACCTCTTCCAGGCTGGCCCCGCGCAGGGAACCGGTGGTGGCGCGGTCGGCCCGCTCGGTCAGCACCCGGCCGTCCTTCAGGTGTATTTCGACCTCATGAAAAGCCTCGGTCCAACTGGTCTGGCCCTCATAGCCAGCGTGGCGCTTCATCTCGATCTTGGGGATCAGTTCCTGTGCCTCTGCCCGCATGACCTGCTCGTCGGTGAAGGTCGACATTCCCACACGCCCGTCCAGGATTTCCGCGGCCAGGCAGTACTGCATGCTAAACTTGCCCTCCAGCCCCTCTTTGGGCCGGGAGTGAATCAGGGACCGCGGCGGATCGAAGTCCACTCGCACCTCGATACGTTCGATGTTGGCCGCTTCCAATGTTTCCCGTTGCTGTAAGGCGGTGGTGGCGTCTAGGGCCAGGTGAGCGCTGCCGCAGCAGGGGTACTTCTTGATCTCGATCCCGGATTCGATTATGAAGCAGCGGTTGCCCAAGGACTGGGCAGCTTTTTCCGGGTCGTAGTCGTTTCCGCCCGAGAAAGCGCGCATGAACCCGAACCGTCCTTCCAGGGCGTCGGTGCCGGCTGTGAATCCTCCCCGCACCAACTTGGCGGCGGTGATGCCCGACTTACAGGCGTGACCGGCATGGAATGGCTTGGTCATGGTGCCAAAGTTCTGGCGCAGACCCGACGACTGGGACGCCCCCAAAGAGATGGCCATGGCCGTTTGTTCCGTGTCGAGTCCCAACAGGCGCGCCGCGGCGGCGGCGGCTCCCAGAGCGCCCAGCGGCCCCGTTGGATGCCAGCCCAAGTCGTCGAAGTAGGCCGGGCTGATGGCGTCGCCGACGGCGCAGGCTACCTCGAATCCGACGAGGTAGGCCAGGAGCATTTCCCGGCCTGTTGCGCCCATCTCCTCGGCGACGGGTAGCGCGGCGGGTATCAATACGGCGCTGGGGTGGGTCTTCGTTATAAAAGTGATGTCGTCGTAGTCCAATGCGTGGGACATCGCCCCGTTGATCAGCCCGGCTTCGGGAGCGCTGGTCTTGAACCCGCGTCCAATCACCGTAGCGGCGGGGTTGCCTCCCAGGTCGTTCAAATAGTTGACTAAGACGTCGGCCAAAGGTTCTCTCGACCCGGCTAAAGCGCAGCCGAGACAGTCGATGATTGCAGCCTTGGCGGCGGTGATGGCCTCAGGCGGAAAGTCTTCCAGGCTAGTGTTGGCGACGTATTCGGCGATCTTTTTAGTGACTTCCAAGGTGGTTCTCCCGTAGCGCAAAAGGCTTGGTTTCTTGGCCTCAGTAAAGCACGGTTACAATCGCCAAGCAAGGCGGCATAGCCGCGTTTGCTGAGAATGACTTGTCCACAGCCTCGGTGTCTAGGGTGGGCAATCCAGCTGCAACTGTGGATAATCCGGTTCAACTGGCCCAATAACTTGGGACGGTATGAGTACCGAAATATCGAGTGTGTTGATGAGTTGTACTCCCTCGTGCGGCGGAGTATCATTGGCCTTCAAATAGGGTACCCAAAACTGTCCGAAATCGCGGAGGAAACATGAGTACGAAAGTCAGCGGCAAAGAACTTGTGATTGTGAGCGGCACAGCTTCGCCGGATACGACAGCCCAAACTCCCGGAATGATCAGAAATCCTGGGATCGACAGCAACACCGCCGGCGCCAAAAAGATCTGGCTGGGCAAGGTGGACTGTACACCGAATACCATGGGGCCTCCCCACCACCACGGCGAAGCGGAAACCGCCGCCTATGTAGTGAAGGGACACATCCGCGTCTACTACGGCGAAGACTACAAAGAGTATGTTGAAGCTGGGCCTGGAGAATTTATCTTCGTGCCGGCCAACTTCAACCACATCGAAGGCAATCCCTATGATGAGCCCGCAGAAGCGATCTTGTCGCGCGGTCCGGACAACATCGTGATCAACCTGTAAACCAGGTTACCAAGGCTTAAGATACGCGCTTAGCAACGGCCCGGCCACATTGGCAGGGCCGTTTGTGTTGTGGGACGAGGTGTCTAGTTTGGCGAATTTCAGAAGCCAAAACAGCCTGTATACTAGACTGGGCTCACCCAATCACCCCCGGCTGGCCGCCAAATAAGAACTCCTTTTGATCAAAGACCGAATCAAACAGAAGATACTGCTGCCCCGAAACATGTTCTATGGCTGGTGGATAGCGATCGTTTCCGCCAGCGTGGACTCGCTGAAACATGGCACCTTCAACAAGGGTTTCACCTCTTACATCATTCCCCTCCGCAATGAACTGGGAATCAGCGTCGCTGCCATCTCATTCGCGGAGATGCTGGGCCGCATGGAAGGAGGGCTGCAGGGCCCGCTGATGGGCTGGGCGACCGACCGGTTCGGCCCCCGGGTGATCCTGATGTTCGGCGGTATCACCTCCGGGACGGGATTCATACTGCTCTCGTTCACTCAGAACTATCTCTATTTCATCTGCGTGTTCGTTGGGTTGCTGTCTTTGGGATTCCGGGCCGGGTACAACAACGCAACTATGCCGGCCATCAATCAGTGGTTCCGCCGACACCGTGGCCTAGCCATGGGACTGGCAGGGATGGGCACGGCCATCGGCGGCACGTTCATCGCCCCGCTGATGGGATTCTTGGTGCTCAGCGCCGGTTGGCGTTCGGCGGCTTTCGTCTCCGGTGTGATCATAATCGCGGTGGTCATCCCCATGTCGTTCCTGATCCGTCGCGACCCAGAAAGCATGGGACTGAGACCGGACGGAGACCCCATCCCAGACGGCGAGATTGATATCGCTGAGGTCGTTTTCCGGGATGGTGAAGACCACAGCGGAGATCGACATGGCGCGGCGATTCTCCATGGCGACGAACCTGATTTCATGGCTTCGGAGGCCATGCGGACGCCAACGTTCTGGATGTTGGTGTTGGCCGTAGGAATGCGTAACACCGTCCATTCGGGCACCACCTTCTTGATGGTGCCGCTGGCGGTCTGGTTCCTGATGGGAGCGGGCCGCACCGAAGACGGGTCTCAGCCGATAGCAGTGGCTTTTGTTGGGGTCATGTCCTTTAGTCTGCTACTGATGACGCCGATCATTGGTTGGCTTGGCGACCGGTGGTCGAAGAACAAGCTGAGTTCCGCCTGCATGATTGGGGGAGCATTGTCGCTGCTGATGCTGGTCAATGGCAATGGCAACATCTGGCAATTGGTGGGCTTCGTGGTGTTGCTGGCCTTCTCTGAGACGGCCAACCCCCTGGCCTGGGCGATCATGGGCGACTATTTCGGTCGGCGCAGTTACGCCACGCTAAGGGGTTGGCAACACCTGCCCGACCAATTCATGTCCATGAGCACGCCGGTGTGGATGGGCGTGATTTTCGACCGTACCGATAGCTTCAAATGGGCGCTGATCCCGCTGGTCATAATCTACTGCCTGGCCGCGATCTTTTACTGGCTAATCCCCAACCCCAGAACACCGGCGCGAGTGCGGGCTTACAGAGAGCAGAGCAACATCGAATAGAATCTATCCTTCGGGAGCCGCCACCGCTTTGGCGAAACCTTGGACCGCCCCTTCCAACACCCAGTCTTCCACACAGTACGAAATCCGGAAATAACCAGGCGTGCCGAAGCCTCTGCCTGGCACCACCAGAACGTTGCTGTTCAGAAGCGTTCGGCAGAATATCACGTCGTCCTCGATGGGCGCTTTGGGGTAGAGGTAGAACGCTCCCTGAGGCTGCACCACCTCATAGCCCAGCTCCCCCAGGTTTTGGCAGAGATAATCGCGTTTCTTCTCGTAATACCCTGCGTCCACGCTCACGCCCTGAAGGTTGCGGACGATGTGCTGCATCAGGGCCGGGGCATTGACGAATCCCAACGTCCGGTTGCAGAAAGAAAGCCCGCCGGATAATTCCTCTTTGCCGGCGTAGTTGGGGTTCACTGCTATGTAGCCGATGCGCTCACCCGGCAGCGCCAGGTCCTTTGCGTGGGAGGTGACCACTACGCTGTTGTCGTAATGGGGCAGTATCTGTGGAAAGGTCATGCCGTCGAAGATTATGCGCCGGTAAGGCTCGTCACTGATGATGAAAATCTCGGTGCCGTGCTCGGCCTGCTTTCGTTCCAATAAGGCTGCCAGTCCCTTGATGCTGTCCTCGGTATAGACGGCGCCGGAGGGGTTGTTCGGGGAGTTGACCATGATGGCCCGTGTTTTGGGAGTCATGACAGCTTCGATCGCAGCGAGGTCGGGCTGGAACTGGTCGTCGCAGGCGGCCACCACCGCCACGCCGCCGTGGTTGTCGATGTAATAGAGGTATTCCCAGAAGTACGGCGACAGGATTATTACTTCATCGCACTCATTCAAGATGGTCTTTAGCACCACATTGGCTGCAGCGGCCGCCCCGCAGGTCATGATCACGTCGCCGGCAGCGAAGTCCAATCCGCTCTCAGCCTTCAGAGTGTCCGCCACGGCTTGGCGAGTCTCCATGTATCCGGGGTTGGGCATGTAGCGGTGCATCCCAGAAAGAGGGGCGTTGGCTAGGCGGCGCAGCTCATCATGGAACTCCTTGGGGGGTTCCATCACCGGGTTGCCCAGAGACAGATCGAACACTTTGTCGGCCCCGATCTGGGCTTTGAGCGCCATTCCCTCCTCGAAGACGCGGCGGATCCAGCCACCTTCTTCCATGAACCGCCGGACCTTCTGGGACACTGCCATGTATGTACCTCCGCAGGCCTCGAAGGCCAAGCTAGCCGAGTGTAGCAATGCGGGTTGTGAGTGTCAAAAAAGCCGGGGCTCCTTAACGCGGAATAATTATCTTTACTGTGTCATATGCGTGGTATTTACAGTGAAGTTGGCTGAAACCGAACCCGCACGAAATTAAGCCAACACCCCGTCCTCCATCCTCCACCCAAACTCACGCCCGAATTGGTAGACCATCCCGTAGCGCACCAACTCCATGTCTACTGGCTGTCCCAATATAGAAGCCATGCTGGTCACTGGCCGGTCTGCGATTCCGCAAGGGATGATGTTCTGGTAGTAGGCTAGGTCGGTGTTCACGTTTAGTGCGAAGCCGTGGAAGGCGATGCCGCGGCTGATCTTTACGCCGATGGCTGCGAGTTTGCCCTGGCTTGTCCACACGCCGGTGTTGCCGGACTCGCAGTTGGCGGTGATTCCCATCTCAGTCAGTGTGGCTATGACCACCTGCTCCAGGGCCCGGACGTATTTAACCGGCCCGCCCCAGTCCTTCAGGTTCACTATTGGGTAAACCACCAGCTGCCCCGGCCCGTGGTAGGTCACCTGGCCGCCACGGTCGGTCTCGTAGACGGGGATTCCCTTGGCCGCCAACTCTTCCTCCGGCAGCAGGAAGTCTGACTCTTTGCTCAGACGGCCCTTGGTGTAGATGTGGGGGTGCTCCAGCATGAGCAGGGTGTGGGGCTCTTGGCCAGAGAGAACCTTTTCCACCAACGACAGTTGCAAGTCGTAGGCTTTCTGGTAGTCCAGATCACCGAGCCAGACGGCTCGGCACAAGTTGGCGAGGGGCATCCCGACCTAATAGATGGACGTGCCGGGCGCCATCGACTGCAGCCTGTTCTTCACCGCCGACAGGAACCCGCTGGCTTCGGCGCCGTCGTTGATGCGGTGATCGAAAGACAGGCAGATGTTCATCATCGACCGGATGGCGATGGCGTCGTCAATAACAACGGCCCGCTTCTGGATCGTCTCGAAGGTCATGATGCCGGCCTGGGGATAGTTGATGATGGGACCGGATGCAAAGGAGCCCAATGCCCCGGTGTTATTCAACGTGAATGTGCCGCCTTGCACATCATTCAGGGTCAGTTTCTTGGTCCTGGCCCGCTCCGCCAAGTCGTTGGCGCCCCCGGCCAGTCCGGCGATACTGAGTTGGTCGGCGTCGTGGAGCACCGGGACCATCAGTCCGTCCGGCGCGGCCACCGCCAGGCCCAGGTTAATCCGGTTCTTGAGGATGATCTTGTCGCCACCCCAGGTGGCGTTCATGGTGGGGAACGATCTCAACGCTTCAACGACAGCTTTGGAGATGAATGGCAGGAATGTCAGGGAGCCACCTTGCTTTTGTTCAAACTCGGCTCTAACCGACGTTCGAAAGGCGACCAGGCCGGTAACATCGACTTCCACCGTGCTCCAGGCGTGCGGAATCTCGGTTACGCTGCGGACCATGGCCTCGGCGATCATACGCCGGACCGGGGTCAGCGGGACGTGGGTCTCCTGTCCGTCGGCCGAGGTCTCGCCTACGACCGGGCGAGCCAGCGCGGCGGCCGGAGCTTGGGCCGCGCCGCTTTCGACGAATTTTAGGATGTCTTCCCTGGTTATACGCCCACCAAGACCGGAGCCTTGGATCCGGGACACGTCCACCGAGTGTTCCTGGGCCAAGCGCCGGACAGCCGGCGATAGGCGGGTCCGGTCGGCAATGGCCGCTGTGGGCTGAGGCGCGGGTTTGGCCGGAGTAGGCGTTGCTGCGGCTGCGGACCGTGAAGCCGAAGCTGCAGTCGACGCTCCGGCAGGCTCCAAGTTCTCTACCACCGCGCCACCGGTGGGCCCCACCGGAGTGACATCTCTCAAGAGTTGGCCGGTGGTCCCAGGTGAGCTGGGGGCCGCAGTTTCCACCTGAATAGAAGCTGTTTCTGGTTCGGCGCCCTCGGGACTGTCGGCGGTGGCCACCTCAGCGATGGGCGCGCCCATGGGCAGGGTTTCGCCTTCTTCGGCCAGCAACCGGACCAGAGATCCATCGACGGGCGATGGAACTTCCATGGTCACTTTGTCGGTGATGATCTCAACCAGCGGCTCGTATCGCTTGACGGTATCGCCAGGCTGTTTCAGCCACTTGCCGATGGTCCCTTCGACCACCGATTCGCCGACGTGAGGGAGTTCTATGGTTACCGACATAATTTAGTACCCGTCATCTAATACGCCGCTAGTTTGCGGAGTCCGTCTGCAATCTTGTCCGAGGTGGGCATATAAGCGTCTTCCAAGGTCTGGGCGAAGGGCATGGTGGGAACGTCCGGCCCGCAGATCCTAGTGACCGGACCGTCGAGGTACTCGAAAGCTTGGCCGGCTGCCAGGGCCGCGATCTCAGCGCCAACACCACCGGTGATGTTGTCTTCATGAACGATGGCCAGCTTGCCCGTTTTCGCCACCGATTCTAGGATGGTTTTGGTGTCTAGAGGACTCAACGTTCTCAGGTCTACCACCTCCACCTCAACGCCCTCGCCGGCCAGTTCTTCGGCGGCTTCGAGGCAATAATGGAGGGTCAGGCCGTAGGACACCACGGTGACATGGCTCCCCACCCGTTTGATGTCCGCCTTCCCGAGAGGCAGGGTGTACTCCTCGTCGGGCACCTCGCCCCGGACCAACCGGTAGGTCTTCTTGTGCTCCAGGAACACCACCGGGTTGTTGTCGCGGATGGCCGACTTCAAAAGACCCTTGGCATCGTAGGGCGTGCAAGGGGCCACAACTTTCAGTCCCGGAGTGTGGAAGAAGTGGGTCTCCACGTTCTGGGAATGGAAGAGACCGCCACGGATACCACCGCCATATGGCATGCGGATGACCATGGGAACCGGGACTGCTCCGTTCGTCCCATAGCAGGTACGGGCCGCTTCTCCAATCAACTGGTTGATGGAAGGCCAAACGAAGTCGGAGAACTGGATCTCCGGAATGGGGCGCATCCCGCTGAATGCGGCGCCCAGCGCGATACCCATGATGGAGGCTTCGGCCAAGGGAGCGTCGATTATGCGTTCGTCGCCGAACTCTTCTGCCAGGCCCTGGGTGGCCAAAAACACTCCACCACGGATGCCCACGTCCTCGCCCATGACGAATACCTTAGGGTCGCGGGCCATCTCTTCAAAAATGGCTTCCCGGACGGCTTCTATGACACTCTTAACGGTCAAGATGTCTCCTAAGGACTGTAGACTGAGTCGTGCAGTACAGACTCGTCAGGTGGCGTTGATGCTTCGGCGATGTCGGTGGCTTCGTCCGTCGCCTGGAGGGCTGTAGCGGCGATCTCGTCCACCTGCCCCTGGGTTAGGATGCCCTCTTCGATCAGAGTCCTGGCCAGGGTTACTACCGGGTCCCGTTCGCGGGCTCTTTCGACTTCACCCTCGGGCCGGTAGCGGCGGTCGTCATCGTCAGTGGTATGAGACATGAACCGTTCCACCTTCATTTCCAGGAGCACCGGGCCTTGGCTCCGGGCGTGGGTGATGGCTTCCCTGGTGGCCTCGTAGCAAGACATCAGGTCCATGCCGTCCACGGTGAACCCGGGGAAGCCGTAGCTGGCTGCCCGCCCGGACACCTCTTCAACGACCATCTGGGCGCTTTGAGGCGTGGAGATGGCGTATCGGTTATTCTCACAGATGAAGATCACCGGTAGCTTGTGTATTGACGCGAAGTTCATGGCCTCGTGGGTCTCACCCTGGCTGGTGGCGCCATCGCCAAAATAGACCAGGACCACCGTCTTCTCGCCGGCCATGCGGCAGCCCAAGGCGTAACCGACGGACTGAGTTAGACCGGCGGCCACAACGTTTGAGATCTGGATGATTTTGTGGGGCAGATCAGCGCCCTGGAGAGGGAACTGACGGCCGTTGCTATAGGGGTCCCCAGCCTTGCCCATGAACGACATCATCGTTTGGACCGGCGTTAGCCCGGCGGCGATCTTAAGGGCCAGGTCACGGTAGTAGGGGAACAGGAAACAGTCTCCGTCTTTCTCGGCGGCCAGCAAGCTGCCTAATTGGGCGGCTTCATGGCCTTGGCTTGAAGCCGCGATCGGCACCTTGCCCTGGCGGTTCAACGCCCAGATGCGCTCGTCGATGGTCCGCGCTTGGACCAGTCTGGTGTAATAATCCACCAGATCGGAGGCCTCGAGCCCCTTGGGAAGTGATGATTTGGAAAGCGTCCCATTGGCCTGGGTGCGAGTCGTCCGCTTCCTCGGCATTGTTGCTCCCTTACCTCGGTCCGGCCAGGACGCGTGGCCGCCCTCGAAAATAGAATGGGGGCTGGTCGGAAGCCCCCTGCATAAAACTTGATCGTCTGCGCGGCTGATCGATGCGCGTTTGTTCCTGTGTCTGCCTGGCCTCACGATTATATATGGAGCAAAGGGGCACGGCAAATCTCGACAGGCGACGCCAGGACCCGCCCAGAATGCGCCGCCCGAAGACCCCTCTGCCTGCCCGCTTGTCAATTTTAAGATGTGGCGGTTGGGCCCATGTGCCGGCCGGATTTGGGTTGATTTACGGTCAAAATTTTAAATTAATAAAAAACCAAATTGCCCCGATTCACCATTGACTTTTTCCCGCAGATGTTGCTAGTGTCCCAATACCAAGGGTAAATCGGGGTTGAGTGATGGTCCACCCAAACCGCGATTGTTATCACCGGCGCCGGGACAATCAGCAAGATCCCACCCGGTCAACAGGACGGCCACTGTCGCAGGTGGCCAGTAGATTCAAGGATCAAGTATCAAACGGGACGGGCCTTATTAAGGCCAGACCGTGGCCCCAAGTACCCAAACCGGCGCGGCGATTTTCAATTAGGGCGTTAATGTCCCTGGGTGTTCTGTTGCTTTTTTAAGGGCGCTTGGACGCAAAACCGGATACCTGAACGATCTCGATATAGCTGGGCGCTGAACCTCGTGCAGGGACGGCGCCACGGATGTGAGGAGTGATGAGGGGGAGAGTGTGGGAGCTGCAACTGGGGAGGGAGCAGACTCATGAGTGAGTCTACGGCCCGTGAGGTTTGGCGGGCAGTGTTGGGAGATCTCCAGTTGCAGCTCCCACGCCCTACCTTTGAGACTTGGCTGAAGCCGACCGAAGGCGTGGCGTACGACGACCACGTGTTCGAGGTCGAGGCGCCCAACCCCTTCGCTGTGGAGTGGTTGGAGCGCCGGATGTACCATGCCCTCCAGAAGACCCTCCACAAGGTTTCTGGCCGGGAATTTGAACTGCAATTAACGGTAAAGTCCCAAGGAGATTTCTATGCCGTAGAGCAATCTTTTCCTGTGCCTGACCAGGCGGTGAGCGCCACTCCGGCCGCTCCGCCGCTGTTCGAGATGCGGTCTTTCAACCCCAAGTATTCCTTCGATACCTTTGTGGCTGGGCCGTCCAACCGGCTGGCCCTCAGCGCCTCAAGAGCCGTCGCGGAATCTCCAGGTCAGACTTACAACCCGCTGTTCCTCCACTCGGGTGCGGGACTGGGCAAGACCCATCTTTTGCAGGCCATTGGCAAGTCCTGCGCCAGCCGGGGTATGTCTGTGCTCTATGTGACTTCAGAGCAGTTCACCAACGAGTTCATCACTGCCATTCGCAACCGTACCACCGAGGATTTTAGGCGCCGGTACCGCTCGGTGCAGGTGCTTCTGATGGACGATGTCCAGTTTCTCAGTGGCAAGGAACAGACCCATGAGGGCTTCTTCCATACCTTCAACGACCTGCATAACTCGGGGAACCAGGTGGTCATCTCGTCAGACCGGCCGCCCAGGGAACTAGGTTCCATCGAGGACCGCCTGCGCTCCCGCTTCGAGGGGGGGTTGATCGCTGGAATCCAGCCGCCGGACTTGGAGACTCGCATGGCCATCCTGTCCAACAAGGCTGACCAGCTTCGGGTGGAGATGGAAGAGAGCGTCATCGAGCTGATCGCTAAACGGGTCCAGCGCAACGTGCGGGAACTTGAAGGCAGCTTAAACCGGATGGTGGCCTACTCCCAGTTGATGAATGTGAACATCACCCTGGAATCGACTCTGCAGATTCTGAACGAGATGGCCCCGGAAACCGATGCCCGGTCCATCGACCCGCAGCGTATCTTCGAGCAGGTGGCCATCTTCTATGCCCTCTCGGTGGGAGACCTGATGGCCAAGAACCGCACCAAGAAGGTCGCCCTAGCCCGGCAGGTTGCCATGTACCTGCTAATCCACGAGCTTAAGCTTTCTCCCACCCAAGTGGGCCGGCTGGTGGGCGGGCGAGACCACTCCACCGTGATACATGGAGCTGGGAAGATCAACGGTGAAGTCGCCGAGAACGGCCAACTCCGCCAAGAGGTTCTGGCCATCAAAGAAGCGATCTTCGCTTAAGGGGTTGAGTGGCTTTGACCAGGTTAGACTTGGGAGGAGCGCGAAAATCCCCCTGTAATCCTCCTTTCATAAAGGGGGACGTTTTTTTTGAACCTGTCTTCTCTGAGGCAAACCGATGCAGGATGAAATTTCCACATTCGTAAAAGAGGGTTGAGGGAATTTCGGGTTTTTCGGGTACAATAGGCCCGTATGGAAAAACTCAAATCACATGCAATCGTCAAGACCCATGAATTGGCGTTGAAGGGTAAGAACCGCCCTTGGTTCATGCGCAAACTGACCGACAACCTCCGCATTGCCACCAGAGGGTCCGGTGTGGAACGCATCTGGAAGGGTCAATTGATGGTCGGCCTAACACTGTCAGATGAAGAGTGCTGGCCGGAGGTCAAGTCCCGGCTCAAAGAAGTGTTCGGCGTGGCCAAGTTCTACAAGGCCTATGAACTACCCCAGGACCTAGACGGCCTGAAAGCCAGGATTCCCGAATTTCTGGAGGGACGGACTTTCAGCTCCTTCCGAATCACCACCAACCGGGCCGATAAACGGTTCCCTATGAACTCGGAAGAGGTCAACCGTGATCTTGGCGCCTTCGTGAAAGACCTGACCGGGGCCCAGGTGAACCTGAAGTATCCTGAGCTATCCATCTATGTGGATATACAGACCAGCGGGTTCTTGGTCTATTTCGACGAGGTGAAGGCCCATGGCGGCCTGCCGGTTGGAGTCAGCGGTAAGGTGGCCGTGATGCTCTCCGGGGGGATCGATTCTCCCGTGGCGGCCTGGCAGATGATGAAACGCGGCTGCCAGGTGATGTTCGTCCATTTCCACAGCTATCCGCTGGTGGACCGCACCTCCATGGAGAAAGCGGTGGACCTTGTGGAACACCTGAACCGGCACCAATACGAGTCTAATCTTTTCATGGCCCCCCTGGGCGAGATCCAGAAGAAGATTATCCTCACGTGCCCGCCCTCCTACCGGGTGGTGCTCTACCGCCGGTTCATGGTCCGGATCACGGAGGTGCTGGCCAGACGCAACCGGGCCAAGGCGATCATCACCGGCGAAAGCTGCGGACAGGTTGCCTCCCAGACCCTGGAGAACATCGCCGTGGTCAACCAGTCTGCAGGCATGCCCATACTGCGGCCTCTGATCGGTCATAACAAAGAAGAGATCGTCAATATGGCCCAGAACATCGGCACCTTCACGACCTCCATACTCCCCGATCAGGACTGCTGCACCCTTTTTGTCCCGAAACATCCCGAGACCAAGGCCGACCTGGACACTGTACTGCGGTTGGAGGAGTCGCTTTCGGTGGACGAGATCGTCAAGGATGCGGTCGAGAATACCGAGCGCCGTCATTTCGCCTCTCCGGAGGCCGCCGCGCCGGCCCGGTAGCCCATACTAATGCCCCAGACGACCACTCCCGGCGGGCTGCACAGCATTGACGCCGCCCGCCGAAACCGCCTTCTTAAAGATGTCCTGAAGGGCGTCTCTCGTTCTTTCTACTTGACTCTTCGCATACTGCCCAAACCTCTGCGGGAACCCATCGGCTTGGCCTACCTGCTAGCCCGCACCGCCGACACAATCGCCGACCGGCGGCAGGCCAGGTTTATTGGGGCGCGGCTGGAGGCGCTGGTTGCTTTCCGGGCTCAAGTTGCTGGGCCAGTTGACTCGGGTGTTTTGGAGGATATTACCTCCAATTCCTTGGATAGCGAGTCTTCTCCGGAAGAGCAAGCCCTGTTTGATTCGTTGGTTGATTCTTTTGCACTACTGGAATCGTTGGACGCTGCTGATCAGGATCAAGTCAGGCGGGTCGTTATTACGCTGACCGAGGGCATAGAGATGGACCTCACGGTCTTTCCAGATGCCAATTCTGGAGCTTTGGCGGCGCTGCCAAATGGAGCCGATTTGGACCGTTATACCTACCTGGTGGCCGGCTGCGTAGGAGAGTTTTGGACTGCAGTCACCGCTGCCCATACCTTGAGTCTGAAGGGGTTGGACTTGGCGGCGATGTCGGAGTTGGGGGTGCGGTTCGGGAAAGCCTTACAGTTGACTAATGCGCTGCGTGACATCCCCGGTGACTTGCGTAACGGCCGATGCTATCTTCCGGCCGACGAGTTGGCGGCGGCAGGCCTATCTCCCGAAGACCTGATGGATTCGGCCAGCGAAGAACGCGCAAGGGAAGTACTGGTTCCGTGGATTCGGATGGCCTTGGAGCATTTCGAAGCCGCGGAAGAGTACCTGCTGGCGATTCCGCGCCGGTCGGTACGTTTGCGCTTAGCCTGCCTATGGCCGCTGATCTTAGGGCTTGGCACACTGGCCCGCCTGGCCCGCAGCGGAAAATGGTTGGACTCCGACTCAACGGTTAAAGTCAGCCGCATCTGGGTTTACCGCATGATGCTCATGTCCTTTCCAACCGTTTGCTCCAACCGGGACCTCCGCCGTTGGATCCGTGGCTTCAGGCGGCAAGTTGAGCGCTCGATCTAGCCCGTGGCTCTCTAATTCAGCCTGCGAAGCAACGAGCCCCGGCATTGCCGGTGGTGTAGTATTAGCGAGTTGATTTTTTCCTGCCAGGTCTTACGCCTAATGGAGCCGTAAATGGAGTTTGGACTTTTTGTAGAGTTCCCCTCGCGGGATGGGACCACCCAGGCGCAGATATTCAAAGACTCGATGGAGCTGATCGATGCCGCTGAAGAGTCGGGCTCCGAGGGAGTCTGGCTGGCTGAGTATCACTTCGATCCGGGCCGGTCTGTCCTGTCGGCCCCAGTCACCGTAGCTGGGGCAGTTGCCGCCCGCACCAAGAAGGTCAAGATCGGGCTGGCGGTCCATGTTCTGCCCCTGCGCAATCCGGTGCAGATCGCCGAGGAGATCGCCACCCTCGACCACCTTAGCGACGGGCGCTTGGACTTCGGCATTGGCCGGGCCGCTTTCCCTCGGATCTACCAAGGGTATGGCTTCAATTACGCCGAGAGCCGGGACCGGTTCGACGAGTGTTTGGAGATAATCCTCAAGGCGTGGACCACCGAGAGGTTTTCGTTCTCTGGGAAGTTCTATGAGTACGATGACCTGTGCGTGGTGCCTAAGCCGTTACAGAAGCCCCACCCTCCCATCAGAATCGGTGCTACCTCCGCCGATACCTTCGAATTGGTTGGACGCATGGGATATCCCATCTTCATCAATCCTTCGCGGGTGGCCACGCTTTTGGATCTCAAGCCCCTCGTCGCCGAGTTTCATTCCGCCCGGAAAAAAGCAGGTCACACCGGAACGGTGGACGTGGGACTGAGGGTGCCGGTGTACGTGGCCGAAACGAAGGAGAAGGCCTATTCGGAACCCAAAGAAAGCACCATGTTCCAGATGCAACGGCTGATCAACGTGGTAACCCAGTCTATTGGTGACGCAGGAATCACGGTCGGTGACGACCGGGCGGCCCAAGCGGAACGTCTGAAGGCAATGTCCTACGAAGACGTGCTGGCCAACACTGTCGTTTACGGCACCCCAGAATCGGTGGTGGACCGGCTGCAGCAGCTTCAAGAAGAACTGGGTCTAACCCAGGTGATCTATGAGGTTAACTTCGGCTGCAGCGTGCCGTTGGAGCACCAAATAAAGGCCGTCCAATTGATCAATGAAAAGGTCGCCCCAAAACTCAACTAGCTGAAAGCAGGCCGCTGACAGCCCACATTGGAGTGAAGAGATGCCTAAATTTGTGCACGTTTTTACCGGACCGAATGAGACCTCCGTGATCGAAGAGAAAGAATTTGAAATGACGGAATTTCTTGATACTGAAGGAGCCCATGGCCTGGCGTCGCCCATCGAACAAACCCCCGGCATCTCATTCCGTATGGTTAAAGCCGGGTATTTTTTGGACTTTCACACCGCGCCCCGGCGCCAGTACAGCATCTCTCTTACTGGGTCGGTCGAACTTGGATTGCCGGACGGAACGCTGAAACAATACGGGCCCGGGACGGTGCTCCTAGCCGAGGATATGACCGGCACCGGTCACTCCACCCGCGTGATCGGAGACGAGGACCGATTCACCATCATCATCCCCCTGTCCTAACGGAGATTTAGATATGACCCAGCAAAACATCCTGCAGGGCGATTTCAATCCTACAGTCCCCACTCGCATCGTTTTCGGAAACGAGAAGATCGATTCCCTGAGAGATGAAGTAAAGAAGCTGGGCGGTAAACGGGTATTGGTTCTGTCCGGCCGCACCGTAGCGGAGAAAACCGACTCGGTCCGCCGTATCAACGAAGGGCTGGGTGACCTTTCCGCTGGGGTTTACTCGGGCCTGATTCAGCGAGCGCCATTATCTACTGCCATAGAGGCCGCCAACATGGCCGTAGCGAACGGCGTTGATACCCTGGTAGGCGTAGGTGGCAGCACCATCTCCGACGCCGCACGTATGATTGCCGTTCTGATGGCCGAGGGCATAACCACCGTCGACCAGTTACGTCAATTGGGCGAAGACCAGGACATGGTGCTCGAACCCAACCTGGACGGGAAATCGCTGCCACTGCAGGCGTCTATCCCGACTACCCTGTCGGCTGGCGAGTTCAATATGGGCGGCGGTAACGTGCTGGACGACCAAGCCGGCCACAAGATACGAGTGCGCCATCCCAGGCTCTACGCCGACCTGATAATTCTAGACCCAGTGATGACCGAGGGCACTCCGGACTGGTTGTGGCTATCCACCGGAGTCAAAGCCCTAGACCACTGTATCGAACGCCTGTACAGCACTGGCAACCAGCCAGCCATTGATGCGCCCGTCTTGGCCGCGGCAGAGATGCTTTTCACCTACCTGCCCAAATCCAGAGAGTCGGACGGCGACCCTGGGGCACGGCTACAATGTTTAGTGGCGGCTTGGATGTCTATGATGGGAGCGCCCAACTTCTCGATGGGGCTTAGCCATGCCATCGGCCACATCATCGGTGTGCACTACTCAGTGGGTCACGGCTACACCTCGTGTGTGACCCAGCCCTACGTCATGGAATTCAACCGCTCGGTTTCCGCCGCCAAGCAGGCGCTGCTGGCCCGATCGGCAGGTCTGGACACCAGAGGTATGAGTGACGAGGCGGCGGCCGAAGCGGCAGCCCGCGCAGTTGACGACTTCATTATGGGGATGGGGATGCCCCACCGTTTAAGAGAACTAGAGATACCAGAAGAAGACCTGCCCAAGATTGCCGAGTTGGTGCTCACCGACGGCGGCACCCGCAGCAACCCGATTTCCATCACGTCTGCTGAGCAGGTGATGGAGGTTTTGACGGCGGCGTTCTAATTGGGCAAAGGTTTCCTGCGCCGGTCCTTCGACAGGCTCAGGTTGATCAAGCACCACCAACCGCTTGGTTTTCCTTCCCAATGCTGTAGCCGAATAATGGTGCGTAGTCTGTGCCAGGACTGTCGGCCTGTAATACTCCGTCACCGAGGTACCGGGAACGGAAACGACCCACCGATTTTGATTCACCATTTCGGCATTGGAACAACGTCAATTCGGGAACGAGCCTGAAGTGCTGACTGGTTTCCGTTAGCAAGACCGGGGTCTAGCGAATACTTAGCTTCGACATCACTAAATTTCTTGTTATCACTGCCTAATATGTGATTATTGAATACAGGGAAATCGCAGGGGGACCGAATCATCACACGCTTCGGGCTCATCGGGACTCTAGGTCGTGTGATACGTCAACGTCAATTAAGGCGCAGCAATCCTGTCTAAATGGGTCATGATTGGAGCTCCTGATAGTCAAATCAATTACGGGCTGTTATCAGTAGCGATGCTTACATTAGACGTATGTTTTTTTGGAGCCATGGCGCAGAATTAGTCGATATACATCCCAACTACCTCGATATGAGCTATATGCTTTATTGGTCTTGTATTGGCCCATGGGGGAGGCAACAGACGATGGAGTTGCGCCAGCTCATCAGCTTTTACCACGTTGCTCGGCTGCGGAGCGTCTCTGGGGCAGCTCGCGCTTTACATATTGGGCAGCCGACGGTAACCACCCACTTGCTTAAGCTTGAAGATGAATTCGGCATTACCCTATTTGACCGCATTAAACGTCCGATTCAATTAACCTCCGAGGGGGTTACTCTTCTGGAGTTGGTCACACCCGTGGTCAACTCCGTCGATGCCCTCAAGAATCAGATGGAATATACCGAACTGAGGGGTTCTTTCACTGTAGGCGCCTACCCGGACTTGGTCACCCATCATCTGCCAGTTGGTATCCAAAAGTTCAGGTGTGGATATCCGGACGTGCGTATCAGGCTGCTTGCCCGCTCCTACAACCCTCTAATCCAATTGGTCCGATCAGGTGAGATTGACCTGGCATTTTGTTCTGCTCCTCCGGTCGACGACGCTAAGCTGGAGTTCAAAGAACTGTTTCTGTACAACACAGTCCTCTTAACTCCTCCGGGGCACGAGTTGCTGCGCAGCGCCGCTATCAAACTCGATGATATTGCTTCTTGGCCGTTGATCCTGCCCGCACTTGGTAGTCGGTTACGCCAAAATTTGGAGCAGGCGTTAAAGGCTCGTGGACTGACGCCGAATGTCGTACTGACCCTGGACGACACCGAGTCCATGAAGCGCTACGTTGAGATTGGGATGGGATTAGCGTTGGGGAGCGACTATACACTACACGCCACAGACCGCCGCCGATTCGGAGTCCTACCCTTAGATCACCTATTCTTGAGTTCCGCCATAGGCGTGGTTACCCTGAAGGGCAAGTTCGCTAGGCAAGTGGTCCGGAACTTCGTCGAGATAATGTCGGAACAAATCCTCGGCTTTCACAATCACGCGCCGTAGAGGCCGCCCGGTGGATCGCCCGCTCCAGACACGATTCCAGAAAGCAGATCGGATGTACTCCTTAATCGTAAAGGTGGCAAGCCACCAAGTGGCCGTTGCCCTTGTCGAGTTGCAGCGGAATCTCCACTGAGCATCGGTCCATGGCGACGGGGCACCTCGGATGGAACCGGCAACCCTTCGGAGGATCGATCGGCGAGGGCACTTCCCCAGACAAGACAATCTCGTCCCTTTTGTCGTCGGGATGGGCGGGAAGCGCTGCCGAAAAGAGGGCTTGGGTGTAAGGATGGAGCGGGTTGTTGTACAGATCTTCTGTGGGGCTGTACTCAACGATCTGACCTAGGTACATCACAGCTGTCTGATGAGCCATGTAACGCACAGTGGCCAGGTTATGCGCCACCAGCAGGAAGGCTATACCAGTTTGCGTTTGAAGGTCTACCAACAGATTCATCACTTGGGCGCGGATAGAAACATCCAAGGCGGAGACCGGCTCGTCCAGTATGATCAACTTCGGATACGACGCTAATGCGCTGGCCACCGCAACCCGCTGCCTTTGGCCCCCACTGAATTCGTGAGGGTAGAGGTCTGCCTGACCTTGATGGAGGCCTACTTGATTCAGGACCTCTTCAACCCGATCGTCTCTTTCCTGGTTTGTCACTTTCCGGTTAACTACGAGAGCCTCGGCTACTATGTCCCTGACCTTCATCCGGGGACTAAGGGATGACCAGGGGTCCTGGAACACGGCCTGCACCTGAGTCCTGAACTCCTGAAGTTCCTGTCCGCGAAATGATTGAATATCTTGTCCGTTGAGGTAAATAGCCCCCTCGGTTGGAGTCTCAAGTCTAAGGATCATTTTGGAAGTCGTCGTCTTTCCGCAACCTGACTCCCCCACCAGTCCCAATGTCTCACCTTCGTTGATGGTGAAATCGATGCCGTCTACAGCTTGGACATGGCCCACCGTTTTCTGGAGTATTAATCCCTTGGTTACCGGAAAATACTTCTTCAGGCTTTCAACACGGAGAAGTTCCTTATTCATGTAGTAGCCTCCTGTTCCGTCTGAACCCAGGATGGATCAAGCATCCAGCATGCAGCCAAGTGGTTATCCCTAGCCTGAAAGTTTCCGGGATACTCCTGATGGCAGCGTGTCTGCGCGTGGATGCACCGGTCGGCGAAATGGCAACCCTCCGGCAGATCAAAAAGCGCGGGCGGCTGCCCGTCGATGGCGAACAGCCGGTCGGTCTTGTCCATCTGAGGCACGGAAGCGATCAGGGCCTCGGTGTAGGGGTGGGTCGGATTGTTGAACAGACTGCGGACATCGGCGCTTTCTACAATTCGCCCGGCATACATCACTGCCACCCGGTCGCACATTCGCGCCACGATACCGAAGTCATGGGTAATGAATATAATCGCCATCCCGGTCTCTGCCTGAATATCTTTGAGAAGCCTCAGGTATTGGAGTTGGATCGTCACGTCCAGAGCGGTCGTAGGTTCGTCGGCGATGATTACTTTGGGAACACTTGCTATTGCGATGGCGCCCAGCACCCGTTGTTTCATCCCACCACTCATCTGGTGGGGATAATCGTTTAAACGGGTCTCTGGTGCAGCGACCCTTACGTTGCGCAGGGCTTCCACCGCCCGCCTAATCATTGCGCTTCGGCCTTCACGGTGGCTGATGCTCAGCGCCTCAATTACTTGGTTTCCGATGGAGAACACTGGGTTCAGAGAGGTCTGCGGGTCCTGAAGAATCATGGAGATCTTGCGCCCTCGGATTTGCCGCATCTCCTGGTCGCTCAATTGCACCAAATCTTCGCCGTCCAGGATGATCTGCCCCGATACTATCCGGGCCGCAGGCTTGGGTATAAGTCCCAGCAGGGACAAGGCAGTCATTGTCTTGCCGCAACCGGATTCTCCCACAATTCCCAAAGTTTCACCCTGACGCAAAGAGAAGGAGATACCGTCTACAGCTTTAGTCACACCCCGGCGATTGAAGAAGTACGTTTGAAGGTCTTTAACTTCTAGGATTACGTCGTTGGTCGACATCAAATCACTCAGCCTATCTATTTTGTTCGAAATTTATGATTAGGTTTGCGCGAGTTTGAACGTTCCTGTTTTAGTTCCCGACTATGAAATCCCAATCCTGTAGGCCAGCGCAATTTCTGGGTGCTACCAGTATTTTTCACGCCTAATTAGACTCGTCGAAATATAACATATTCGGATACGTGATGCAAAGCTCGTTGGCGACTTCCGTCAAGATGTAACCAATTTACAAGTTTGAGTAGGAAATTCCAGCCGGACTAAGTTAACACAGGCAATTACTTCGCGAACTCCCTAATCTAGTGGCCAGGATCGGATCATTTGGTTTGAAGATTTTATCTTTGTCGTACTCAAAGGCGCCCTTGCCGGAATTCCCAGACATCATTCGATTGCGTGTAGACGGCCATCACTTGTCCTCACGTAAAATCGGCCTTGGGCAAATACCGGGGATACCTCAATGGGAGCACCCAACGAAAGCCGCCACAGCAACTTTCCGTTGGATCGGTCCAAAGCATAAAAAAACCCATCTTTAGCTCCGAAATACAAACGGCCTCCAAGGATGACCGGCGAACTGACGATGCCGTCTTCGGCACGGAACTGCCAAAGCTCTTCCCTGTTAGATACCTCCCTGGCGTAAACGTACCCGGCTGTGTCGCCGTAGTAGAGTGCTTCTGGCGCTACTGCGGGAGATGCGACGATACCCCTCGACGCTGTTTTCTCTGGGGCGAAGCGCCATCGCTCTCCCCGTTGGCTGGGAGGTCGCGGCACTCCTGGGAATTGCCATATGTAGAACTGGGACCACACTTTTTTGAATTCGAATTCTCCCCATACCGTACGAGCCTCGGCATCGACAGCAAAAAGTCTGCCGCCCGAAGGGAAATATGCCAATCCATTCTCAACCGTAGGAGCATCGCTCGCTGATGCAGCAGTGCGGAATCGGAACCTGGTTTGGCCAGTGCGAGCATTCAGGATGTTGAGATTCCCATCTGAGTCCGTTGCATACAGATAGCCCCCGCTGATGGCTGGTGAAGAACGAAGATTCCCATTCAATCTGTGTTTCCATATCAGGTTTCCTGTTGCTGCGTCCACCGAGTAGACAAACCGATCAGATGATCCAAAAAAGACCATACCCCCGGCCACTATTGGCGAGGAGGTGATGGGAAATTCGGCAAAGAATTCCCACCGGGTATCTCCGGTTCTTCCGTCCAGCGCCAACAATCTGTGATCGGAAAGTCCCATATAGAGGTAGCTGTCTGATACTGCAAATGAGTGGTTCATCCGGCCTGGTGTCGGTATTTCCCAGATGGTCTCCCCGGTTTGCGCCTCAAGTGCTAGTGCTTTGAAATCCCCACCCGCGTAAATAATTCCGTCTACTACGATTGGTGCACCATATGTGTGGTTGCCCAGGTTTTTCGACCACAAGATCTGTCCCTTTGGTTGGCGTGAAAAATCTTCGATATTCCTAGTACCGCCTAAATCCCATGCTACTGAAGACCATTGTCCGGGCAACGACGCAGATGTGAGGTCAGACGTGGGTTTCTTGAAGAGAAGTACCACCGGGTCTGGTATGAAAGGGACACTCAGCCAGAAGACAAAACCTAAGACGAAGACGAGAACCACTAAAATCGTTAGGCGCCATCGTCTCAGTCTCACCGTGCTGAGCAGAGCGTGACTAGGTTCAACTCCGGTAATTGCCCACTCGGGCAACTCCGAGATCAACTTGCCACAGATTTGACAGTTCCGGCCGAGTGTTTGGACTTCAGCCCCACACCAAGGGCAAGTCACGGGTGCCGAGGTGGGCGTGGCGCGTTCATCAACCACATTACTGATGAAACTGGAGTCGTTTATCTACGTAGTCTATTTGAGTCTCCGCCTAGTCTTTAGTTAGCCTGCAATGCTTAACTAGATCTGTCTTTGTTTGGGATCTAGCCGATCTCGTACCCAATCACCTAATAGGTTTATGGACAACACTGTTAGGACTATAGCAACGGTGGGAACCAAAGAGACCCACCAGGCGTTACTCAGTAGCTCTCGGCCATCGGCCACCATTAGACCCCAGGCCGGATTGGGCCGAGGAACCCCGGCTCCCAGGAAGCTAAGACTAGCCTCTAGAATGATGACAAAACCGATCTGGAGGGTGGCAAGCACAATGATGGTATTCGCTAGGTTGGGCATTATGTGCTTGAACATGATTCGCAGATTGGAAGCCCCTGAGACCTGAGCCCTTGCGATAAAATCTTGTGATTTTAGTAGCAATGTCTCACCTCGGATTAGCCGAGCGTAGCGAGACCATAAGAACAGACATATCACAATTAACACGTTATCGATACTGGGACCACGAACGGCAGCCAACACTAGGGCGATCAGAACCAAGGAGATGGAAAGTGAGACATCCACCATCCGCATAATGATGGTATCCAGTATCCCTCCATAATACCCGGCTATTATCCCGAGGGAAGAGCCTATGATTCCTGATACGACGATGCCCAACAAGGAGACCACTAGGGCCAAGCGAGCCCCATATATCAAGCGGCTGAAAATGTCCATGCCATTCTTATCAGTTCCGAGTAGGTACTTTGTGCTACCTGACTTTCTAAATAATATCTCTAGCTGATCCCCTACCTGGACGATTTGGCCGCCACCGGTAATGGTACCGTCCCCTATCTTGACTCGGCGCTCAGCATCCTTGAGTAAGATCTCGTTCAAGCGATTTTCGCGGTTGACCTTTTCGACGACCGTCTTGTACCTTACTGTTTCGCCTACCCAAAATGGTGGCAGCAATCGGTCGTTAAGATTGCCTTCAATCGGGCTGTGAGGCGCAATCAGGGGAGCAAAAACAGCTGGAATTACGAGGACACCAAGCAGCATTACCAATGGGAGAAGAGGCAAACGCCGAGCCTCTTTGACTCTCCGCCAAAGGCGAATGAGCATTAGCCTTGGGGTCCGGGCATTATCTGTTCCGATTGAGTTCAACGACATGCCGCTACACCCTTGTTGGCTGACGCGATTCCCCTAGGAATAACGGATCCTTGGGTCGAGGTAAGCATACAAGATATCCACTAAGAGGTTGGCTGCGATATAGATCGATGACCCCAGGATCACGACTGCCTGTAGAGTTGGAAAGTCTCGGGCGAAGACTGAGTTCACTGCCAGCTGCCCGACTCCAGGCCAGGAAAAGACTGTCTCGACCACCACGGTCCCGGTGAAGAAAGACCCTATTATAATGGCGAAGTATGTAAGTGGAGCGATGAAGGCGTTGCGGAGGCAGTGTTTCCAGACCACCTTCCATTCTGGTATCCCTTTGATGCGGGCCATTTTTATGAACTCCGTATCTAAAACCTCCAGCATGGAGGAACGGGTTAAGCGTAATAACGCTGCCACCTGGAATAGCGCCAAGGTGAAGGCAGGCATTATGAGGTGGTCTATTCCGCCTTTACCTGAGGTAGGCAGCCATCCCAGCCAGACAGCGAAGAACCACATAAGGCCTATGCCCAGGCAGAAATTTGGTATGGCCTGGCCCAGGAAAGCGACAGCCTTTCCCTGGTAGTCCACCCAGCCGTCTTTTCTCACGGCTGTGATCACTCCCAATGGCAATCCGATCACGAGAGTGAGGACCAGCGCCGCACCCGCGAGCTGTAGAGTGGCTGGGAACCTCAATAGAACCATCCCCATGGCGGTCTGTCCTCCGAAGGCGTAGGACTCGCCAAAATCCCCGCGAACGGCGTTCCCCAGAAAGAGACCGTATTGGATATGTAGAGGTTTATCCAGGCCCCACTTTGCTCGTAGAGCCTCGATGTCTTCCGGTTCCACATCCCCCATGGGCATGATGGTCGTCAGTGGGTCGCCTGAGAGATGCGATAGCGAGAAGACGATTACACTGACCACAAGCACGGCTATCATCGCCTGGACGAATCGAATAAGAATGAACCGCTGCATTACTAACTCTCAACCTATCCCAGAGCACTAACCCAGGTGAAGCCTGTTGGATCTTCAGGGCCCTTCTACTATCATCCGGAGACACCAGAGCTGAGGCGATATTCTTTGCGAGTAAGAGCATTGGTAACTGCTCCGTCACCCGCTATGTATCCATTGGAGGAAGTCCTAGTTTTCCCCCAATGGATACGACGCAGATTCCTTAACGCACCGCTTTAATGTTCTCCATGTTGAAGAACACTCCAGTTACCCCACCGAAACTGTATTCTTCCACAACGTCAGGATTACCTACTATGGTTGCTTTAATATTCACAACAGGGATCGTTTGGTATTCGTCATAGATGTAGTCGCCGAGTTCCTGGCTTATCTTATTTCGAACATCCATGTCTGTTTCACTGAGCATCTGCTCGTATACGCGGTCCGCTACTTCACTCTCCACATACAAGACACCCCGTGTGGGTCGGGCTTTCTCCGCATCCGTGGGGCCGGTGTAATAATAGATGCGCATGTTGGCCGAGATAGGCCTTATTGTCTGCCGTACCGGCAGCAGGTAATGGGCGTCGTGACGGTCGCGGAATTCTTCCAAGGCCTTGCCGAACTCAGTCTCTTTGATGTAGGCATCAATTCCGATTGCCTGGAGGCTCTGCATAACGGTCTGGGCGACCTCAATCACCTCCGGTAGACCTGGCAGACTAGACTGGCGGACCTCCATCTTGAACCGGTTCTGACCATTAGAATCTCCTGGGTATCCGGCCTGGTCTAGGAGTTTCTTGGCGAGTTCTGGATCGTAGCCATATTTCGCCTCAAATTCTTCTTCCCACCTATCACTCCAACCTTCTAGGGTCTGATGGAAGGTGGTGTTGTACATGGGCACGCCCCGGCCCTTAAAGAGGGTATTGATTATGGGTTCCCGATCGATGGCGCGATTCATGGCCTCTCTGACCAGGCGGCCGGTCTCGCCTGTTTGAGTCCAGGGCTCATCGTCCGGATTGTAGTTCACTTTAGAGACTTGGTATTGGCCAAGGGGCAATATGGTGAGACCAACGGCTGGTAAGGGGCTTTCAAACACCACCATCCCTTTTTCCGTGGCCGAGTCGTGGATGGCTTTAGAGAGGTCTGCTAGGTCTGCCTCCCCTGCCAGTAGCATTGCTAGACGGGTCGCCTCTTCGGGTACCGTGCTTATCTTCAAGGTCTTGAAATCGGAGTTCACCCGCCAGTGGTCGTAGGGAACCCTTTCCATCTCGGCGTATTCGTTCAGCACGCGGCTCGTAAATTGGTAAGCGCCGGTACCCGAAGGCCCGGACTCGTACATAGACTCCCCTTCGGCCGCGAACTGGGCCGAACTGAAGCTCTGCGCGCAAGGTACCATGAGCACGTTCAGCCACCAGGACATCAGGTCTGTCTGGGCTCGTGCTAGGTGCATCGTGAAATTGTAATCATCGATTACTTTCAAGTCGCCATTGGCCTTCATCTGAGTGGCCGAGTCAGCTCCCATGAACGCTTTGAAGGTCGCAGCGCAACCAGTAAGGCTACCCTCTTGAGTAGATGAGTCCACGTTGTAGATGAAATCGTCGACTGTGAACTCTCCCCACTGATCGTCGTGGAACCTCACACCTTTGCGTATCTGGAACGTGTAATCTTGTCCATCGGGGCTTATTTCCCATTTGGTGAACAATTGGGGATAGATCTTAGAAACACCGGTTTCGGGTTTGATGGTAGCTGGATTTTCGATTATCGGCCGAAAAACCAAATGTCCGCTTTGCGATGCCTTCCATGGCAAGAATGTGTCCTGGGGCATCGGCGTTATAACTACGTGCAAGCTTTTATCGGTTCTGTTGTCCTGTACGACAGGGGCTTTGTCTGCCGCCTTAGGTTTCGCCGTCGGTGCTGCACTGCTGGTTTTAGCAGCGGGCTTAGCCGCAGGTTCGGATTTGGTTGGGGCCGTGGAATCAGAGCCACATGCCACAAGAAACATCAAGAGTATCGAAATAAGTACCACAGGGTTCCTCAGAACGGAAAGCTTCATAACTTCTCCTCCAAATATTGGAACTACGTATTAACTTCCTGATCGCCGATGACCTTTCTTATGAAAATACCGAATTGCTAAGGACGATATACATATATATCTGAACTAATGTGGTTTATTCTGTTTCGATGTTAAAGAAGCCAGGATCATGAATTTCCGCACACATGATTTCGTAAGTAACGCTGGATTTACTTACCACACCACAGGTGACAACAGATATAAACTATTACAATCATCGATGTCAAGCTCCCTTAACCGATTTCCATCCTCGACTACCTAATTGGCAGACCAGCTACAAAATAGGTATTCTGATTCCCGGCGATATTGAACA
>Ga0207966_1000071_pt1 | contig 52555 bp, 49 predicted proteins | sample Knorr_S23_td_NAD_FD_185611 | JGI IMG/M metagenome (GOLD analysis project Ga0207966, IMG submission 185611) | Marine microbial communities from Southern Atlantic Ocean transect - Knorr_S23_td_NADW_ad_2500m_LV_B (SPAdes) (version 2) | ecosystem: Environmental > Aquatic > Marine > Oceanic | place...
TTTGGAGCAAAACTAGCGTTCCACGATTTCCGGGAAATGGCGGTGTCGCCGGAGATCGACGCAGTAGCCGTCGTGGTGCGGGTGCCTTTGCACTATGAGCCAACCAAGGCTGCCATCGAAGCCGGCAAGCACGTCTTCACGGAGTGGCCTTTGGGCCGGACCACTGCCGAGGCCGAAGAACTGGCGGCGCTGGCCAAGGCAAAAGGGGTCCAGACGGCCGTGGGTCTGCAGTCCCGGGTTAGCCCCGCATTGCTGTATATCAAGGAACTGATCGACGATGGCTATGTGGGTGAAGTGCTGTCCTGCCACGTAACTACGATGCGTGATGGCTCGTTGGAACGTCATTCCAGCCGCAATTGGAACCTGGATATCAGCCAAGGAGCGAATACACTGACCATCGCCAACGGGCACGTTATCGACGCCTTGCGCTTCGTGTTGGGGGATTTCAAGCGGGTGGCGTGCATGGTCACGACCCAGGTCCAGAAGATGTACGAGACCGACACTCAAAAGTATATAGATGTCACTTCCCCGGACAACGTCCGAGTGTCCGGACAACTTGTGCGCGGCGCGGCCGCGACTGTTAGTGTCGGAGCGGTACCCTGGGCTGGTAGCGGCTTCCGCATGGAGATCTATGGCCGGGAAGGGACCCTGATCACAACCGGGAGCGTCTCGTCACAGCGCGGTGAGATGCTGCGAGTTCAAAGTGCAAAGGGCAGCAACGAGTTAAAAGATCTGGCCCTCCCGGAGCGATATTTCTATGTCCCGGAAGACTTTCCTCGCGGTGACCCGTTTAACGTCGGGCAGTTGTATACACTGTTCGCCGAGGCGATCCGAACTGGGGAGAACCGTCTGCCAACGTTTGACACCGCGGTTGAACTCCACCGGTTTATCGACACGATCAAAAAGGCGTCAGACACGGGCCAAGAGCAAGCTGTCGCCTGAGGCGGCTCTATGGAGTGGGCCAAGATTCCTAGCCGATGTTCAGTTGGGCATGCCTTCCATGTCGATGGTGACGTAATACTGCTTGTCGCCCAGGCCCTTGACCCTTGCCCAAAACTCTTCTCCGGCGGCGAGACCGGTTGCCGTTCGCCCGGATGTTTCCCGGTAGATATTCCAGGAATCCGGGTGTAATTCGCGGCACTCGGCAAAGATCGCATCGGCTTCGTCAGCGCGGCCGTTCCGTTTCAGGTATTGTCCCAACTGGAATTTCGCGTGGGCCGTGGCGATTTCCGTCGTCATTGCCGGCACACGGTTCCTCGCTTCGACAGGATTGAACAAGTGCGGACTGGCTTTGCCATTTACCGCCCAGTCCTTCACGGCTTGGATGTATATCGATTTTGCACGGGCGGCACGTTCGGCCACCTCCGGTTTATACCCAGGAATCGCTTGGTCATATTCCTTCACGACATCCAGAGAGCCGCCCGTCTCAACCGGGCGAACGACCCGCCCTGTTTCATCGATCCAAACGGCCTGAGGCACGTTGAACATGTTGTACAACGAAGAGAGCAAGTGATTTTGATCGATCAGGGTGATGAAATCGTGTGAGACTGCCTCGATCCATGGCCGGGCCGCCTCGATATCGGCATCCATTGCCACCGACAAGATCATGAAATCTTCGTTCTTTATGGTCTCAAACATCGTCTGCCAACCTGGCAGGTCATTCCGGCATCCTCACCAAGACGCCCAGGTGATCAACAAGACGCGTTTCCCCCGAAAGTCGCTCAACGAATGCAGATTGTCATCGAAATCGGGCAGCGTGAAATCGGGTGCCTCAAGACTAACCAATGCATCGTTGCGCAGGTTAGCGCCCTCGCCGAGCAGCCATACATCTGCGGCCTCGCTTCGGACCACCGGCCGGCCCATCAATTCCCAAAAAGCCGACACATTGATGGCGTCGTCCTTAACAAACTTATCGGCCTCACCCAAAGGCGTGGGCACACACATATCATCCTTGCAGAACCCTTCCGGTTTCATCGACCAACCTGTGATCGCGGCCGTATCAGATGCGCTGAGCCATAGCTCATCATTAGAGTGTGATTCGCCTGGACTCCCTGCTACCTCATCGGCGCTCGTCTCTGTTAAAACAGTAACCATTCGTTTCCTACCTCTTCGTTTATCGGCCTTATTGTATGCCATCCCGGCCGGCCTAACCTGACTGCCCCGTAGTATAATCCGTGCCTCATCGAGCTAACCTAAGGGACGAACTTCATGCAGATCGGGATGTTCTATCAGATACAGGTCCCCAAGCCTTGGTCATCCACCAGCGACTTTGACCGCCATTGGGAGATGTTGGAACAGGTGGCCTTGGCTGATGAACTGGGTTTCCACAGCGTATGGCTGGCCGATCATCAGTTCCGCACTGAGTGGTCGCACTCCAGCGCACCGGACGTTACGCTGGCGGCGATCAGCCAGCGGACTTCTCGCATCAGGCTCGGTATCGCCGTTGCCGTGCCTCCGGTGCAGCACCCTTTGCACATCGCCGCCCGGATGGCCACCCTGGACATCTTTAGCAACGGTAGGGTTGACCTCGGCGTGGGTCGCTCCGGCTACCCGTTGCAGATGGCGGCCTTTGGCGTCAACCTGGAAAACGCCACCGGCATGGTGGATGAAGCGTTGGAGATCATTCCCAAAGCCTGGACTGAAGGGACGTTTTCTTACCAAGGGAAATACTTCGATATTCCGCCTAGGGAAGTCCACCCCAAGCCGGTCCAATCTCCCCATCCGCCGATCTGGCTAGGGTGTAGCCGCGAAGAGACCTTCCGAAAAGCGGGTGAGCAAGGCTTGGGATGTCTGGCTATGTCCAGCGGTGGCCCGGAACGTCTGACTCAGTTAGTGGATTCCTATCGCAAGGGCATTCGGGATGCCGCTCCCGTGAGCAAAGTGATCACAGACCGGGTCTCCATCAGCACTTTGGCGATCTGCGCTGAAAGCCGGAAAAAAGCCCAGGAGAGGGGCGCTGAAATACTAGATTGGTACCGGCGTCAGCAGGACCTCCGCCACGACAGGGTCTGGCAGGCGCACGACCCAACCAGCGTGCCGACCGACTACCAGTGGCACTACCAACGTTCGGCCTCCACGGAGACAGCCAAGCGGGATGAAACTTCTTCACTGGACCTGATTAAAGAGGGACGATACTGCATCGGCGACCCCGATGACTGCCTGCGTTTCTTGGAGCGATACGTTCCCACGGGCGTGGATGAGATTATGCCGTTATTTCAGATCGGGCCCATGGCTAACGAGGAAGTAACAGAGACTCTACGGTTGTTCGGCAAACACGTTATCCCTCATTTTGAGAAGACTGACCGTGCCGAGGCTGGCACCCCATGACCGGAGCGATACTTTGAGGCGAAACACAGACCACATCCTTGTTTCACATGCCGGTAATCTACCCCGGCCGAAATACCTAGACGAGTTGATCGAAGGAGGGTTAAGTCTGGAAGCTTCGACCGGACCGGAGTATCGCCACCGCTTACCCCGGGCAGTCAAAGAGATCGTAGATCAGCAGATTACCCTCGGAGTGGATATCGTCAACGACGGCGATTATTCCAAGGCCGGTAGTTACGGCGGATACCTGATGGATCGGGTCAAGGGCTACACCATAGAACCGGTAGGGGAATCGCCGGACCCCGCCCGGCCAGCAAAAAGAGCAGGCACGTCTGAGCGTGACCGCCGGGAATTCCCAGGCTTTTACGACTCAGGACTCTGGTTCGCCGGGTCCGGTGGTCCGATACGTCCAGGGTTCGCCACCCCGCAGGGATTCAGGTCTCCCAACCAGCGGGGAACGCGAGTGTGCACGTCGGCAGTTACCTACACCGGCGGGGAGGCTATCCAGGCAGATATCGCCAATCTCAAAGCGGCGATTCAGGGCAAGGATGTGGACGGGTATACTGCTGCCCTGGAGGCGCCTCAGTTTGGGGGCAGCCGTACACAATGGACATTACGGCAGCGAAGAAGAGTACATGATGGCGGTGGTGGAAGCATGCCGTGAGGAATACAAGGCCATCACCGATGCCGATCTCATCGTACAGTTGGGCGAACCGGAGTTCTGCACGACATGGACCTTTTACCCCGATTGGACGGTAGATGAGCTGCAGAAGTACCTGAGCTTCAGTGTTGAAGTCATCAATCACTCCATCGCGGAGCTGCCCGAAGACCTCATCCGATTCCACACCTGCTGGGGCAGCGGCCACCGCCCGCACACAAATGACATCGAACTCAAGCACATCGCCGATCTGATAATCAAGATCAACGCTCGGCAATACAACATCGAAGCGGCTAACGTCAGACACGAGCATGAATACCATGTTTGGGAAGAATTGAAGCTGCCGGACGGAAAAATGCTCATGCCGGGAGTGATCTCACACTCAACCGATCTCGTTGAACACCCTGAACTGGTCGCCGAACGAATCGTCAGGTGCGCAAGCATAGTGGGGCGCGAAAACGTCCAAACCAGCACCGATTGTGGCATCGGTTCCCGCGTCGGACAAGAAGAGGTCGTTTGGGCCAAATTGCGTGCCATGTCTGAGGGTGCAAAACTGGCCAGCGAGCGGCTGTGGTAGCGGAATCCTTGAGACGTAATCTACAGCGCGGTCTCTGGAAACAGCTCCTCTGGGCTGACCACCCGGGGCGCAAGTCCTTGGTCCACCACGTATTGGGCGAGTGCCTCCAAAGAGGGACGGTTGGAAGCCACGCCATAAGACCAATAATCGGACCCAAATGTCTTCGAGGTTTCCTCCAGATGGTCGATAAGAAAGTGGAGAGTCAGGGCCAATGCGTCGGTGTCGTAGAGACAGTCAACTGCCAGTTCCTTTGCTTCTGTGAAGGCGTCGAACAGACTCGATGCCACCCAGGGGTGTTCCCGGTGTACGTCCTCGCGGACGACCACTGTGTACATGATGGGGAAGATCCCGGTCCGCCGGTAGTAGTCTCGTTCCACCTCTTTGAAATTGGGAAAGAGTCGAGCGATCTTCGGTGAGCCGTTCAGAAAAAGGTTGGGGATGTAGGTGGCGAAAAGTGCGTCCAGTTCACCCGCGGTCAGCATCCCTTCCAAGGTCTCGCCTTCGGGTATGAATGCGAGGTTAATATCGGCGGGTAAGTCCTAGGGGACCAGTGGCGCGGGGCAGGAGTATCCTGGCCGCCCATGAACCAGGATATTTCCGTTGGCCCCACCCCATACTCGTGCTGGACCAGCCCCTTAATGAAAACCCCGGCGGTGGAACTGTACTGGGGAAGCCCGACCCGTTCTCCCCCCAGATCGGCCGGCTGGCTGATCCCCGCTTCTGGCCGAACGTAGATACAGTCGTGCCGGAATATCTTCGAAAGCATCACCGGGATGGCCACGAACGGGCACCTGTCCCGAGCTTTTAAGATCACTTAAGACGCCAGAGACATCTCCGCGGCGTGGAATTCTTGGTTCTGGAGCATGCGGGGAAAGATCTTGCGCGGACGCAGGACGGATATCTTGGGGTTAATACCTTCGGGCCGCACCCTCCCGTCCATCAGCGGCCGGGTCCGGTCATAATCCCAGAATGCGATGTCGAGGTCTAGGTTTGGCATATCACAGTCTCCGGTTTGCGCGGTTAGGCAATAGAGTACCAAACAAATCCTTAAGCCAGGTGCCGTTGATCTACGGCGAAATCTCAAGGCCCACGCGGCTCGGTCTTATTGGTATCATTACAACCGGAAATAGGACTAAGGAGAGATTCCATGGATGTCGGAATGATGTTGATCTTCTCGAGCTACGGCTGGGAAGAGGGGTCGGACGGCCAGATGTGGGACGAGGAACTGCGCCTTGGCGAAGTCGCGGCTGATCTGGGGTTCGATTGCCTCTGGTCGGCGGAGCATCACTTCAACGACTATTCCTTCGTGCCGGACAACATTCATGTGATGACCCACCTGGCGGCGAAACACCCGGATATCGACGTGGGCACCGCCGCGGTGATCCTGCCTTGGCACGACCCGGTACGCGTTGCGGAGAACGCCGCTGTGCTCGACCTGTTGAGCGGCGGCCGGTTCCGGCTTGGCTTGGGGCGAGGCTTGGCCCGGCGTGAATTCGAGGCCTTCCGGCTGAGCATGGACGAATCACGGGAACGTTTTGACGAAGCTGCGCCGATGATCGTGGAAGCACTCAAGACGGGGTTCATCGAGGGCAACGGACCGTATTACAAGCAGCCCCGCATCGAGATCAGGCCCCGGCCGCAGCACTCCTTCGACGGGCGTATCTACGCCGTGGCCGCCAGCGAAGAATCTATCGTCTCAGCGGCCAAACTGGGCGCCCATATCATCATGTTCGCAGACCGTCCCTGGGAGATGCGGATGCCGGCCATCGAGCAAGGACGTGCCTTGCACCGCGAGTTTCATGGCACCGAGCCGCCAAACCTGATGCTCACCGAGTTTGTCATCTGCGGGACTGATATGGCCCAGTGCGAGGAAGAGGCGCGGCAATACCAGGGCAAATTCGTCGAAAGCAACTTTTATCATTACGAGTTTCTCGGCGATCATTTCCGATCGGTGAAGGGCTATGACTCCTATCAACAGAAGGCCGAGATCGCGCGTTCAACCGGTCTCGAAGGCGCGGTTGAAGGCTTCATGAAGGCGGCGAGCTGGGGCACCCCGGACAAGATTTTGCGCGGACTTGAGGAACGCAAGAAACTACTTGGCGATTTCGAGTTGAATGTCTCGTTCCGCTTTGGTGGCACCCCTTACGATGTCGCGCAGCGGGGTCTCAAACTGTTCGCCGAAGAAGTGTTGCCGGTCCTGAAATCCTGGTAGGTGGCCATCGGTGGTCAATTACCGCATTGCCTCGCATGGAGTGATGCCAGCCGGGCTGAACACGCTCCAGCGCTGACCCCACTCATCTCGCGGTTCCAGGGAGACTAATGGACTACCAACGCAACCGTCATGCCCAGGAACTCTTCGATGGGATCGCTGACCAATATAATTGGGTGCCCGACCTGTTTTCATTTTTCCAATACCGGCGCTGGAGACGGGACCTAGTTTCCAGATTGCAGGTTGGACAGGACTCCACGGTCCTCGACGTTTGCACGGGACCCGCCGGCGTGGCGATGCTGATGGCCCAATCTCACCGGTGCCGGGTTGTGGGGGTGGACCTGAGTCCCGAGATGCTCAGACGCGCTCAGCACAATATCTCCAGCAAGGGACTCACGGGGCAAGTTCCTTTGGTCATGGGCCGGGCTGAAGACCTGGCATTTGCCAGCGAAAGTTTCGACGCCGTTTCGGTTACGTTCTTGCTCCGGTACGTGGACGACGCGGAATCAACGATGCGGGAGATCGTCCGCGTGTTGAAGCCAGGAGGACGCTTGCTGTCGCTGGAATTCGGTGTGCCTTTAAATCCCATCGCGAGGGCGCTGTGGCACGTCTACACCAGGCGGATCCTCCCCCTAGCCGGGGCGCTGGTTTCAAGGGGTTGGAAGAACGTAGGCGACTTTCTGGGACCTAGCATCACCCAGCTCGACCAGTCCAACACCGAGGACAACACTCGAGAGCTCTGGAGCCGTCTTGGGATACAAGATGTACAGGTAACGCGTCTCTCCTTGGGTGGAGCTGTGGTCATGTCGGGGGTCAAGGGGAACGCGGCCCAGAACACAGGTCGGTGAGGAAGGGACCGGATGGCGACGGGAAAGAAGCCGGCCTTTTACGTACTTTCGGGCGCCAAATGGTGGCAGGCTTATCTGAACCTGCTCCATGTGCCGTACACGCTCTGGCACTTGAGCTATGTGGGCTGGGGCGCGGCCATCGCACCGACGGTCCACGTGGACCGGTTGCTGGGCACTCTTCTGGCATTTTTCTTGGCTGTGGGGATCGCGTCCCATGCCCTAGATGAATTGAACGACCGTCCGTTGAACACCAAGATTCCGACAGCAGTATTGGTGTCCCTTGCGGTGGTGTCCCTGGCAGGCGCCGTGGCTTTGGGTATCGTGGCCGGAATCTCGGAATCCAGGTGGATATTTGCCTTCGTCGCCTTTGGCGGACTGATCGTGGCGTTCTACAATCTGGGGTTTTGGAATAATCGTTTTCACACCGACCTGTGGTTCGCGTTTTCCTGGGGAGCGTTCCCGGTCCTCACTAGTTATTGGGTCAATGCCTCGCGTTTGGACTTGGCGGCCGTCCTATTGGCGGTGGGGTGTTTCCTCCTGACCTTGACCCAGCGCACGTTGAGTACGCCGGTACGGAGCATCCGGCGGCGGGCGATAAGAGTAGAGGGCGAGATCGAGTTGGCCAACGGCGAACGGCTAACCCTTGATAGTGAAAGTATCATCGTGGTACCGGAGCGGGCATTGTTATTGTTGGGTGCAGCGATGGTAGTGTTGGCGGCAGGCCTTTTGGCCTTCCGGCTTTAATCATAAAAACATCCGCGAGGGTTCTGCCCGCGCACGCTCAGGTAAATTTCGGTAATTCAAAAAGCCAAATATGAGACAATACCCGTCGAAGTTGTTCAGATATTTTTGTGGGGTAACTCGTTATGGCTACTGAAGCTGGTCTGAAAAAAGTCCGGGTATCTGCGATGAACGCGGTCCATGACCTGGCAGTCTTGGTTGCTCGCGATGAAGGACTCTTCCAAAAAGAAGGGCTAGACCTGGAGATACTCAACACCCCAGGCACCAGCCAGGCCGACGCCGACCGGCAGGCGCTTAAATTGGATATATTCGACCGGACCATGGAGTCGATCTACAACACCGGAGGCGTCGACCAGTACCGAATGTGCGAATGGGGAGTGATGAAGCGGACGGTCGAAGCGGTCTCAAGCGGCCAGAGACCGGCGAAGATTGTGGCCCTAGGCGCCGCCATGTCAAAGATGGCAGTCATCACCGGACCGAATAGCCATATCTTTGAGCCGGAGCAACTAAAGAACACGCCGGTGGCGGTAAGCCCATTTAACGGCTCGCACTTCACCACACTGAAGATGCTGGAAGGCTTCGTGAAGAAAGAGGAGATTCAGATCACCAACGCCGGCACCATGCAAGAGCGCCTGGACGCGGTCAGGATGGGAGAAGTGGCTGCTGGAAACTTCTACGAGCCATGGATCAGTGTTGCGCAGAAACAAGGGTTCAGGATCCTCATGGAAAGCCACTCAACCCGCAGCGAGGCGGCCAGCGATGATTTGGATGGGCCTACTCTGGCTGCCATGTTCCGCGCCGAGACTATCGCCGCGGAAATGATCAATGCCGATCCGCACAAATATGCCCACTATTTCCTGGATGAAGTCCACGGCCTGCTGGAACCCGGCGAATTCCAAGGCTGGCGTTTGCTCTACGGCCCGCCCGTGCCCTACACCCGGGAACGCTTTGATGACACCTACGCTTGGATGCTGGGCTATTCTGAATTGATCGAGCCGGGTTCCACGTATGAACAAGTGGTGGACAACCGGGCCTGGGAATAACAGCGAAACCCCTCAGAGCAGCCTAAGCTGAAACAGAAGCCGTGATCCAGGAGTTACTGGCAGAAGCCGGCTCGTAATCCTCTAGATATTCTCCAGGAAATTCAGCAGGTGGGCGGTGTATTCCTCCGGCTTCTCGTACGGAGCCCAATGGCCGCAGTTGTTAAGGAGCACCAATCTGGAATCATCTATGTTGTTCAGCGCGGCGATTCCGATCTCGAAGACGCACATCCGGTCATAACGCCCCCAGATGATCAGGCTGGGCGCCTTGATGTTGGGCAGGTCCACCCCGTGATCGTACGGCACGCTCACCGAGGCTTTGTTGGCTGCCACATGGTCGGGATGCCCGGTGTAATTCTGGTGGATATAGTCGATCAGTTCGTCGGTCACCAGCGAGTCATCGTCGATGTGTATCCGCAGGTACCGCCGGACGTTCTCACGGGTGGGGTCGGCGATCACATCGTTCGTGGCCCGGCTGCCCTCTGATGGGCGGTTGCCCATCAGGTACAAGTCCCCTCCGGTCTTTATGTGGCAGGCGCCGAAGACCAGTTTGTTCACCCGCTCAGGATTCTTCATCGCCACGATCATCGCTGTCTGCCCACCCTGGGAGTTGCCGATGAAATGGGCCTTTTCTATCCCCAACTCGTCCATTAGCGCCACGGCAGTCCGGGCCTGCAGGTTGTGTAGCGGCTCGTTGTAGACGACCGGCCCGGTCCGCCCAAAGTTGGGCAGGTCCATGACTATGCAACGATACTTTTGGGCCAACGCGGGCAAAATTTTATGAAAGGTGATCCATCCAGTGGTCCCGGGTCCATAAGAATGAAGCAGCACGATTGGGTCGCCTGACCCGACGTCGTGGTAGTGAACGTCCATGCCTTCCGCTTGGACGGTCTTGCTCGTCCCCTGTTCGGTGAAATCTGCGGGAGACGCCATGCCGGACCTCCATTCTTACGTTATGGGCAGCCCTTGACCAGAAACACCGTGCGCCATATCGTTAACCAGTACCGGCCCGATAATGGCGCATGTAGATAGCAATCAGGAGCAATCATGGCCGTTTCCAACAAAAAATACAACGTGATTGACCTCAAAACGGGGAAACTCGACCCCCGTATTTTTTCTGATTCTGACATCTATCAAGAGGAATTGGAGAAGATCTTCGGACGGGCCTGGTTGATGATTGGCCACGAGAGCCTGGTCCCCAGGGTGAACGACTTCTTCCACACTTATATGGGAGAGGACCCGGTGATCTTGACCAGGGACGACAAGGGCAAGATCCATGCCTTTCTGAACATGTGCCGCCACCGCGGCAACAGAATAGTCCGGGCCGACATTGGAAACGCAAAGAATTTCATGTGCTCATATCACGGTTGGACCTATTCCAACGAAGGTGATTTGGAGTACGTTCCCGGGGAGGAGGAAGCCTACTACGGGGCCCTGGACCGAAAAAACTTCCACCTGGTGGAGGCGCGCGTGGAAACCTACGCCGGTATCGTGTTCGCCACGTGGGACCCAGGCGCTCCGTCTTTGGATGAATATCTCGGTGACGCCAGGTGGGGATTGGACGTTTTCTTCAACCGGTTGGACTCGGGTACAGAGGTTGTGGGGCCGGTGAAATGGATCGAGCCGATCAACTGGAAGACGGCGGTCGACAACTGCTCCGATAATTACCACGTTCCCACCACCCACCTGTCGGCCATCTTGGTCCAAGGACGGCACTTCGGGCTGCCGCGAACGACCCACGAACAGCAGTTCGAATCTCCCAACAAACACCTGTTCATCAATGGCCACTCCCTGACGCTGCGGTTCTTGGAGCGCCCGGACCAGGCTCGCCAGACCCACGGCGTAACCCAGGAGAATCGCGCGGTGTTCGAAGAATACTACCGGGCCACCCTGTCCGAAGCCGAACGCCGCCTGGGCAGTCTTCGGGCGGGCAAACTCCAACTCGGCAATCACAGCCTCTTCCCCAACGGCGTTCTCGGTTTCCGCCTGGCACACCCTCGCGGACCATTGGCGACCGAGTTCTGGCACTTCGTGGTTCTAGAAAAGGGCATGCCGGATGAGATAAAGCGTGCCTTGCGTATAGGGAACGGAAATTTCAACGGGGTCGCCGGGCTTTTTGAGCAAGACGATATGGACAACTGGAGAGGCGTAACTCGCTCCAGCTTGACCCCGCTGGCAAGGAAGTATTCCCAGGACCTGTCCATGGGCCTGGGCCGAGCCGGCTCTGACCCGAACTTCCCGGGAACGGTAGCGGAGCGGTACACCTCTGAAAACAATCAGCGAAACTTCTACTGCCGCTGGGAAGAGTTCATGAACGCCGAGGACTGGGCAGATATACCCATCGAGCCTGGGATCGCCGATTTTGAAGGCACTGCCACGCTGAACGGATAAGTTGGAGTGGCGGGGCAAAGCCAGAATCCTGTTGAGGTAACCATGACAGCGCAAACCTTCGGAGACGGGGTCTCCCAGAGCGAGCTATGGCATGAGTTGATGCAGTTCTACATCAACGAGGCCTGGCTGCTCGACGACCGAAAATTCCGTGAATGGCTGGACCTCTTCACAGACGATGTTTTTTATTTCATGCCCCGCCGGCTTAACGTGGGCCGCCACGACCTGGACCAAGAGGTTTCCGGAGAGGGCGACCTGGCGATCTTTGAGGACGACAAGACTTACATGACCATGCGGGTCGACCGCTTGGACACCGGCATGGCTTGGTCCGAAGACCCGCCATCGCGGACACGGCACATCGTGGGCAATCTGGTCATTGAACCGCTTCCCAGTGGCGACTTGAAGTCCAAGACCGCTTTCATTCTCTACCGGTCACACCATGAGACCGACGAAAACATCTTCGCTGGCAGCCGCGAGGACCACCTGCGTAAGGAAGATGGGCGGTGGCGGATCTACAAGCGCGTGATAGTCCTAGACGCCAATGTCATACTGGCCAAGAACCTGAGCGTTTTCTTCTAGCTACGGGACCAAACACAAACTCCGGAGGGTCACTCCTTGGACCTACGTCCTTCTCTCCGCCAACAAAAAACGATGGACCTGGCCCGTCAACTGGCGGTGGAACGCTTTGCCCTCCGTGCCGCCGATCTGGACCGGGACGCCGAATTCCCGAGGGAAGATTATCAGGACCTCCGCGACGCGGGTCTCTTGGGGCTTTGTGTCCCCGAGGAATTCGGCGGACTCGGCGCTGACTTCGAGACCTACTGCTTGGTTGCCGGGCAACTCGCCCAGGGAAACGCCTCCACCGCATTAACGTTCAATATGCACTGCCTCACCATGCTGATGATGGGCCCGCTGATGGATGGACTAGAGTTGCCTCAGGAGGTCTGGGGCCGGCACAAAGAGCTGAGCGCCAAACGGTACACCGAAGTCGTAGAACAGGGCGTTTTTTATGGACAACCGCACAGCGAGCCGTTGGAATCCGGTAGCCCAGACCAGCTTGATATCGGCGGCCGCCGCTTCGGGACAACGGCCAAGTGCGTAGACGGCGGCTACACGGTTAACGGAAATAAGTTCTTCGTGTCTTCATCTGGCGAGGCGGACTATTTCGCCACACCCGCTCTTTTGTTGGCGGAGGGCTCCTGGGAGGACCGTACCCTATACCTTTCAGTGCCCAGAGAAGCGCCCGGTGTCGAGTTCTCCGGCGATTGGGACCCTTTAGGGATGCGCTCCACGGTGAGCCGGAACATGAGCTTGAAAGATGTTTGGGCCCCTGACGACGCCGAGATACTCCCACCGGGCGTATTCGGGCAGTTGTTCCAGCGTCAGCCCCATATCTTCATTTCTTTTTCCGCGGTATTTCTGGGACTGATGCAGGCAGCCTACGACTATACCCTCGCTTATCTCACCGGCAAGGCACCGGGATCTCCGGGCACCCGCGGAGAATCACCGGTGGGCGGGGCAGCTCTCGCCGAGATGCTCTTTACTCTGGAAGCTACCAGGGCACTGTTCTATCGAGCGATCTCCGAGCAGCGATTGGACCCACCCATAGAAGTCGTCCAGCGTGCCAGGGCCGCTCACGTTCAGGTGCAGCGGGCGGTTGTCCAATTGACCGGCGAAGCGGTCCGCATCTGTGGCGGACGGGCCATGCTGAAACGCCATCCCCTGGAGCGTTACTACCGCGACGCCAGGGCCGCGGCCGTCATGCGGCCGTGGACGCAGGAGCAGGTCATCCAGGAAGCCTGGGAGACGGCGCTTGGGGACTAAAATGCCGATGGAGCGGCACTTCACCTGGTCCTCCGTAGGTAAATAGCACCCCATCCTCTTTCCCTGTATAATCCCAAACCGATCAGCCCCGCCGAGGACGATCGTGCCCGTGACTGATGCACCAATCATGAACACCAACGGAGTTTCCGTTTGACTTATTCTTTGCTCCAGGGTCTGCGCGTGGTGGAACTTGGGGAGGCTGTCTCCGCCCCCTACTGCGCCAAACTCTTGGCGGATATGGGCGCCGAAGTTGTTAAGATCGAGCGTCTCGGCGTTGGGGACCAGGCTCGAGAATACGGACCCTTTCTCAACGACCAGCCCCACCACGAACGAAGCGGCTTATTCCTCTACTTGAACACCAACAAAAAGGGCGTGACCCTGGACCTAGAAACCCCCACCGGCCAGGAGATTTTGGGCGGACTGTTGGCGCAGTCGCAGGTGTTTGTCCACAACCTTCACCCGACTGAGATGGACCGTCTGGGACTTGGCTACAACAACGTGAAACCCCACAATGACCAGATGGTCATGGCGTCAATCACCCCGTTCGGACTAACCGGGCCTTACCGCAACTACAAAGCCTACGACATCAACCTAGCGGCTGCCGGAGGGATCTGCGAGGGTTTGGGAAGCCCCGGCCGCGAGCCGCTGACATTTGGTACCCCGGAAGTGGGATATTTCGCCGCCATGGCCGCAGCGTCATCCATCGTCATTGCGCTTTTGGCCGGCGGGGGGCAGCACATCGACATTGCTGAAGTCGAGGCAATGTCCGGCATCTACAACGGCCCCGAAGCCCTGATGGCTGTCTACCAATGGCGGATGACTCGCCGGACCGGGCACCACGCCCTGGATTTCCCCTATCCCAACTGCATACTACGTTGCAAGGACGGCTACATCTTTGTCGGTTCTCCCGAAGGACGCCAGTGGCGCACGTTGTTGGAAGTTATGGGCAATCCCGAATGGGCCAAGGAAGGCCGTTTCCGAAACCGTACGACCATGAACAACGAATACGCCGATGAAGTTGACGGCTACATGGAAGAATGGTTGCTGCAGCGCACCAAGGCCGAGCTGTTGGCCTTGGCATTGGAGCACCGTGTGCCTTTGGCCCCGGTCCGCGATTTCGGCGAGGTGCGGAACGACGAAAGTCTGGCCGACTTGTTTGCGGCCGTCGACCGGCCGGACACCGGCCCAATCGCTTTCGCTGGTCCTCCTTATGCGCTATCCGGACAGGAAGTCAGGCCGCCGCAACCCGCGCCGCTCTTGGGCCAGCACAACGCCGACATATATTGCGACCGACTTGGCTACACCAAAGAGGAACTGGTCAAGCTTTACCAGACGGGAATCATCTAGCCATGAGCCAGGAAGATCGGACCGCAAAGGCTGGCCCGCTCACGGGTTACCGGGTGCTCGATTTTGGCTGGGTGCTGGCCGGCGCGTTGCCGGGAATGGTCCTGGCCGACATGGGCGCCGAAGTGCTTAAGGTTGAGACCCGCCAGCGCATGGACTATATGCGCCTGGGCCGCCCCATCATCGGCGATGAGCCGGACCCGGAACAGCACCCTTTGTTCCACAACGTCAACCGCGGAAAACTTAGCATCGCCCTGAACACCACCAAACCCGAGGCCATTGAACTGATCAAGGGTTTGGTGGCCCACTGCGACGTGGTCATCGAGAATTTCTCGCCGGGCGTCATGGACCGGCTGGGTATCGGGTACGAGGTTCTTTCGGGCATCAGACGTGAGATTGTGATGGCGTCAATCTCGTCCAACGGCCAGACCGGGCCGCTCCGGGATTTAAGGGCCTACGCTCCGTCGATCGGAGCGCTGGCGGGCCTGGACAGCACTATGGGTTACGAAGGAGAAAGGCCGCTGGGCCTGAAACACGCCTACGCAGATATTGCTGGCGCACTGCATTCGGTTTTCGCCATCGTCTCGGCTTTGCATCAGAAAGAACAGACCGGGCGCGGCCAATACATCGACGTCTCCATGCTCCGCGCCACGGTCGCAACCATGGGTGCGGGCCTGATGGAATACGAGATGACAGGGCGAGTAATGGCCCCCAAGGGCAATTACGACCCGGTAATGGCGCCCTACGGCAACTATCCCTGCCAAGGCGACGATGCCTGGGTGTCGATAGCCGTCCGTACCGAAGAAGAGTGGCAGGGGCTGAAAAAAGCTATGGACAGTCCTTCTTGGTGTGAAGAAGAACAGTACGCCAGCCGCTATTCCCGGCTGGGAAACCGCCGGAACCTCGACGAAAACCTCTCCACGTGGACACGGGAGCGGACAGCCGGCGAGATCACTGAGTTGCTACAGTCCCAGGGTGTGGCTGCCATACCGGTGATGGGCGCCGAGGACCGGCTCTTCAATCCACATTTCCAGGAACGGGGCCTTTATTCCGATATCGACCACCCGTCACTGGGAGCGGAGCCCATATACAACATCATGTGGAACCTAGACCGTACGCCCCCTTCAATCCGACGCCATGCTCCGCTACTGGGCGAGCACAACCAGCAGATATTCGGAGGCCTTCTCGGTATCGATAGAGAGGAGATCTCCCAACTGGAAGAACAGGAAGTTCTCTGGTAACGTAGCCCCAAGCTGCCAGCTAAAGCTTTAGAGGTAAAAATGGCAACAAAAGATGAACAACAACGAGTCACGGACACCCTGCCCGAAGTTGAGGGAATCACCTCTGAGGCCATCGCCAATGCCAAGGCGATGATCGGGACCCGCCTGCGTACTGAAAATTTCATTCGGGACGCCTCTATAGGGTCCATGCTGAATTTCGTAAACGGCATCGGCGATAGCAATCCCATATTTCGTGACCAAGAATACGCTTCCTACTCCAAATACGGCTCCATAATCGGACACCCCTGCGCCCCCTTTATGCGGCATTGGTCCGGCAGGACCCGCTGGGGCCTTCCCGGCATCCACGGTTTCTTCGCCGGCAACGACTGGGAGTTCTACCGGCACCTGCGCCCCGGCGACGCCATCAACTGTATCGAAAGGGTGCTGGACGTTCAGGAGAAGCACAGCGAATACTCCGGCACGTTAGTTATCCAATTCATGGAGACTATCTACACCAACCAGCGCGACGAGATGATAGCCAGAGTCGTGGGCTGGTGCACCCGCCATCAGCGCCGCGCCTCCCGGGAACAAAAGAAGTATTCCGGCGTTCCCAAGCGCCACGAATACACTTCCGAAGAGCTAGAAGAGATCGACCAACTCGTCTTAGCCGAAAAGGCCCGGGGTGGCAATACCCGGTATTACGAAGACACAAACGTCGGCGACGAGATGGATACGGTCCTTCGGGGACCTCTGTCTCTGCAAGACATGACAGCATTCCTGGTGGGCACCGGCCGCTCCAGCGCCCACGGCGTGCTTCTCCGCGAGGCCCTGCGCCACCCCGACCACTTCTTCCGCAACCCCGAGGCGGGCGGCGGTCTGGAGTACACGGGAATCGGGCACTTGAGAGATTCTGTTGCCGAGGCGGTGGGCGTGCCCGGCGCCTACGACTACGGCCCCCAGCGGGTATCTTGGATGGGCACTCTGGTTACCAACTGGATGGGCGACGACGCCTTCTTGAAACGGCTCCGGGTAGAATGCCGCCGCTTCAACGTATATGGCGACACCCAATACCTGAAGGGCAAAGTTGTGGGTAAACACATCGACAACGGCTCGCCGTTGGTGGACTTGGAGATCTGGGCCGAGAACCAGCGTGGGGAGGTCACCGCCCCTGGGCAGGCCACCGTGATGTTGCCCTCCCGCGACCCCCGCGTTCCCTGGTTCACCGACGGAAGTACCCTCCAACTGCGCACCGCTGCCCGTAGCGAGGGCATCCCTCCGATTCTCCCGGAGTAAGTGGGCCGGCCACATGGCTATGAACACGTCTGAAAACACTTCCCCCACCGTCATGGGCGGACTGAAGGTGCTGGAGATTTCCAGCATGGTGTCCGCGCCGTTCTGCGGCAAGCTTCTGGCTTCGTTAGGGGCCGATGTGATTAAGATAGAGCCGCCCAAAACCGGGGACCCTTCCCGGCGGCGCGGTCCCTTTCCCGGCGACGTTCCCCATCTGGAACGCAGCGGTATGTTCCTCTATCTGAACACAGGGAAGCAGTCTATTACGCTAAACCTGGACGACCAGCAAGGCCGGGAGATTCTCTGGGAATTGACCGGGAAAGTAGACGTCTTGATTCACGACCTGCCGCCGTCCAGAGCCTCCGAACTGAGAATCGGACAAGAACGGCTGGCCGAAGCTCGCCCAGACTTGATCGCCGCCGCCATCACTCCGTATGGCAGCACCGGCCCTTACTCGGAATACGTAGCCAACGACGTCAACATCTTCCACGCCGGGGGAGAGGGCAACTTGCTGCCCAACGGCCTGGCCCTCGACGTTTTTCCCGACCGGGCGCCGCTGGCTGCCGGCAGCATGATGGGCTCATATCAGGGGGGCCTCTCCGCTGCAGTGGGCCTGTGTGGGGCGATCTTCGCCAAGTGGGGCGGGTCTCCCGGCCAGTTCATCGACTGTTCGACGCAGGAAGCCGAGTTGACCATCGGCTATATGCCGCTTCAGCGATTGGAATCCGAAGGTGTCGAAGAGGACCGTTTTACCCGCTTCTTCCGAGTCGGGGGCGTCATGCCGGCCAAAGACGGACACGTGGCAATATTGACATTGGAGCCCAGGCAATGGGAAAACCTAGGTCATTTTCTGGGTGGCCCCGATTGGGCTTCCCCAGAAAAATTCCAAGACCCGACGACCTATGGCGCCGAGATCAACCGCAACATGCGGGAATGGACCGCCGATAAGACGAAGGACTGGCTGTATCACGAAGGCCAGGCCGCCGGCGTTCCTGTCGCCCCGTTCTACACGCCCGGCGAGGTGTTTGAGAGCCCCCACCAGCGTGAGCGGGGATTCTTCGTCTCGGTGGACCATCCTGAAGCCGGGACCTACGACTATGCTGGACCCCCCTACCGCATGTCGGAAACCCCTCCGGTCCTTGTCCGTGCTCCACTGCTGGGGGAACACAACCTAGAAGTGCTCGAGTCCCTGGGATACACAACGGAAGAGATCGTTTCGTTGGCCCGTTCGGGGGTGATCTGATGTCCGGCGCAACAGGTCCGCTTTCCGGGATCCGGGTGGCTGATTTCTCGACCCATGCCGCCGGACCGTTCGCCGGGCTGATGATGGCGGAGATGGGCGCGCAGGTTATCAAGATCGAGAGCTCTGCCCGGTTGGACATCACCCGGCGGCCCCACCCGATGTATGGCAAGCCGGCACCCAGCTTCGAGCAGGTCAATGCCAATAAGATGTCGGCCTGTCTGAACCTGAAAGAGGCACGGGCCATAGAATTGGCCCTGGAACTGGCCAAAGTTTCAGATCTGGTCCTGCAGAGCTTCCGGCCCGGGGTGTTCGACCGCTTGGGCTTCGGCTACGAGGCGCTAAGGAAAGCAAAACCGGACATCATCCTCGTTTCCCTCTCATCCAACGGCCAAAGTGGACCGGAGTACAATTACGCTGGCTACGCCCCCTTGTTCGCTGCCATCGGCGGTCTGGGCAACCTCACGGGTTATCCCGACGGCCCCCCGGTTGAATTGCGCCACGGCATGGACCACACCGGCGGCATGTTGCTCGCCTTCACCGCGGTGGCCGCCCTCTGCGCCAAACGGCGGACAGAGCTTGGGCAGCATGTGGACGTTTCCGTAAGAGACTTGGGCTCGTCATTCATCGGGCAATCGCTACTAGAATATGCCATGAACGGCCGCGAGACCCAACGTCAAGGCAACAGGGATGACTCCGCCGCGCCGCAAGGCGTTTACCGATGCCAGGGCGACGACGAATGGGTCAGCATCTCTGTGGGATCACAGGAAGAATGGAAGGGCTTTGTCGAAGCCATGGGCAGCCCCAAGTGGGCCGCGGGCGATAAGTTCGGTGATGCTTTCCGCCGCTGGAAAAACCACGACGAACTTGATGTCCTGATCCAAGAATGGACAGCTAAACAGACCCCCACTCAGGTCACGCAGAAGCTGCAGCGGCACATGGTTCCCGCCTTCCCGTCCCTCTCTCCCAGTCAGTTGAGGGCTGACCCCCATCTGGAAGCAAGGGGAGCGTTCCCGACCATCACCCATCCAGAGAAGGGCGAAATGCGCGCCGTTGTTCCACCGTGGCGCTTCTCTGAAACGCCGTCACGAATCGACCGATGGACTCCGGACTTGGGGGAACACAACATGGACGTGTTCCACGGCATACTGGGCCTCCCAAAATCCGAGGTCGAAAACTTGGAGGCCGCCCAGGTGATTTGGTAGGTCTCGAGGCGCTAGCTAGATGGGCCAGCCTTCAACCGAGATGTCGACCCGGTAGCCTTCTGAGTCATAGATCATGCTTTCACCGACGGCGGCCGCCGAGTTGGCCACTGCGGTGGTCTCTGCTTTCTCTTCGATCTCGTTGATGCTTTCCACTTGGAAGCCGAAGTGGTTGATGCCCCAGGGCAGCTCCGAGCGGCTGATCAGGGCCACACCAACGTGGCCGTCGGACAGGTAGATCGTCCCGTTAGGTCCCCGGGATTTCTCCTCCATCCCAAATACCCTCTTGTAGTACTCCGCTTCTTTGTCCCGGTCCTGCACGTTCAGGGCTACATGGCGTATCCTCGGTCGTTCCATTGTGCTGCTCCTTCGCCATTCTTTTGCGGGTCAAGTGATTGGGGCGAGTATAGCGGCCTTGGCATCCTCAGGCAATCGAATATAAACCCTGGCTTGTCAGTCGAGGTGGCCCGGTCTATCATGTCCCTGACCTCGCTCCGATGGCATCGGGATGCTGCCGATTCAGCCTGACCACCGCCAGCCTGACCCGCGATCGAAGCAAGGGAGTGCAAACTGATACCCCCCTTTAGAATGCACGAACCGGGGACCATGGACGAAGCCGCCTCCCTGCTGGAACAGCACGGCGACGACGCTTCGTTATATGCCGGTGGGACCGAACTGCTGCTGGCCATGAAAGAAGGCCTGCTGCGGTACTCGCATCTGGTCAACCTCAAAACAGTTTCGGGTTCAGACCGGCTCGAAGTCTCCAACAACGAGCTGCATATCGGCCCGGCGGTCACCCATCGGTCTTTGGAACTTTCTCCGGAAGTGGCGGCCCATTTTCCCCTCATCGCCTCCGCCGAATCCAAAGTGGCCAACGTCCGAGTGCGCAATGTAGGAACTATTTGCGGCAACCTCTGCTTCGCCGAACCCCATTCCGACCCGGCGGCGTTCCTGCTCCTCTACAACGCCCGCGCCGAAGTCCAAGGGCCCGGAGGCTCTAGGACGGTCCCGGTGGACCAACTCGTTATCGGTCCTTACGAGACCTGCCTGGAAGACGGCGAGATACTCACTTCAGTTTCAGTGCCTCAGTTTGTCCCAGACATGCAGGCAGCCTACCAGAAGTTCGGACATCACCAGCGTCCGACCATCGGACTGGGCGTGGCCATCAGGCTGGAGAACGACTCCATTGCTGAAGCGCGCATCGCCGTGGGGTCAGTCGGCCCCAAGGCGGTACGTGTACCGGAGGCCGAAGAGTTACTTCTGGGCAAGACCGTTGCGGACATTTTGAGTCCGAAGGCGTCAGTGCTGAACCAAGCCGGCAGACAAGCAGCCGAAGCAGCCCAGCCCATGGACGACCTGCACGGTGCAGCCGACTACAAAGAGCACTTGGTCCGCGTTTTCCTAGAACGCGTATTCGTCGAGGCAGTGGGCATTGCCCCTGCGGCCCAACGGTCCGCGGCTTAGACGGTCGAGGGAGTAATTTGCCGATCAACCACCAGAATGGGACCATCCCAATTGAGTTAACCGTCAACGGAAGGGAAGTCTCCCTGGAGATCCCGCCCCAAATGATGCTGTTGGACCTGCTGCGAGATAGGCTGAGCCTCAAAGGGGTCAAGCGTTCCTGCGACCTACAGGTCTGCGGCGCCTGTACCATCTTGGTCGACGGCCATGCGGTCAGTTCTTGCACCTATCTGGCCTATGAAGCTAGGGGCGCGGATGTGCTCACCATTGAAGGCTTGGCCGACGGCAACACCCTCCACCCAATGCAGCAGGCATTCATCGACAACGGCGCGCTCCAGTGCGGCTTCTGCACACCTGGAATGATCCTGGCCGCCAAGTCGCTGCTGGACGAAACACCCCGTCCCAGCGAGGAAAAAGTCAAAGAATACATGGAAGGCAACATCTGCCGCTGCACCGGATACCGGAAGATACTCGAGGCAATCTTGGACGCCGCCGGCAAGTCTGGCGGGGCGTTGGGTTAGGGGTAGAGCATGGATATCATCGGAGTCTCAGTACCTAGGATCGACGCGATAGATAAAGTCACCGGCCGGGCCGCCTACGTGGGCGACCTGGAAGTATCCGGCATGCTCCACGGCAAGATCCTGCGCAGTCCCCTGCCCCACGCGTTGATCACGGGGATAGACACCAGCGAGGCCTTGAAGCTGCCCGGCGTGACAGCTGTGCTGACCCGTGGCGACCTCGAGGGTTTGGACCCGTTCTATGGCGCGGTGGTGCGGGACAGGCCCTTCATAGCCACCGACAAGGTCCGTTACCAAGGGGAGCCGGTGGCCGCCGCGGCCGCCGTGGACCTGGCCACAGCGGAAGAGGCGTTGGACCTGATCCAGGTGGAGTATGAAGAACTACCGGTGGTCTCCGATACGGTCGAGGCCCTTTCCGGGACCGGGGAAACCGTCCACGACACCAACCTGTGCCGCGAGAGCGGCTATGAGTGGGGCGACGTGGCGGACGCATTCGCCAAGGCCGACCATGTGTTCGAGGACACCTTTACTTTCCCGATGGTCTACCACTACGCTATGGAGCCCCACGCCGTGATCGCCGACTACTCCAACCACGGCATCACTGTCTGGTCAACCGCCCAGCACCCGTTCTTGGTGCGGGAAGACCTGGCCCGGATGTTCGGCTTCCAGTTGCAGCAGGTTCGGGTGGTTGTGCCTTACCTGGGCGGTGGCTACGGAAGTAAGTCCTACACCAAGCTGGAGCCTCTGGTCGTGGCCTTGAGCAAGGTCGCTGGGCGTCCAGTCCGTGTGGCTCTCACCGTCGAAGAGGCGTTCAAGACTATTCGCCGGCATTCGGCACGGTGCACCGTTAAGACCGGGGTGATGAACGACGGCAAGTTCGTGGCCCGGGAGTGCTTGATCCATCTGGACACCGGCGCCTATGCCGACAACGGACCCTTGGTGGCCAACCGGGCAGCGGAGCGGGTCATGGGCGCCTACCACTGGGACAACGTCAAGATCAAATCCTACGCGGTCTATACCAACAGCACTCCCGCCGGTTCTTTCCGCTCCATCGGCGCTCCTCAAGCGGCCTGGGCCAGCGAATCGCAGGTGGACATCATCGCCGACGCCCTGGGCTTGGACCCATTGGAGATCCGCCTGAAGAACCTGGTAATCAAGGGCGAGGAATTCCGGCCGGGCAGACGCCCCCTGGATGCCGACCCAGCCGCCGGACTGCGCTTGGCCGCCCAGGCCATCGGAATGAATCTGGACCGAGAACCTGAAGACCGAGAGTCGGAGTTGCCCATCAAGATCGGGCGTGGCATCGGCTGCAACCTCTCGGGCGTTGGCTCGTCGCCGACCTCCACCGCCATCGTCCGCCTGCATGTCGACGGCACGGTTACCGTCTTCGCGGGGACCACCGAGATCGGTCAGGGCTCACGCGGCGTCTTGGCTCAGGTTGCCTCCCAAGAACTACAGGTGCCCTTGGATCAGGTGGGCATGGTGTCCTCGGACACGGGGATTGTCCCTTACGACCGTTCCACCGGCTCCAGCCGCTCTACAACGATGATGGGCCTGGCGGTGCAGGGCGCGGCCAAGGAGGTCAAGGAACAGTTGCTGGAACTTGGGGCATTGCACTTCGATTGTCCCGAAGAAGAGCTGTCGGTTAATGACGGGGTGGTGCTGCGGGGCACGGAGTCAGTCGCCTACGGAGCGCTCATCGAAGAAGAGTTCGGCGGCCGGGCCGGCGAACTGCTGGGCCGTGGTTACGTCACTCCCCGCATGAACAACGGCCGGCTGCGGCAGGGGCCAGCCTTCTGGGAGGTGGGCATCGCCGCCGCCCAGATAGAGGTGGACACGGACACCGGCGCCATCCGCATACCCCACTATGTTTCGGTGGCCGACGTGGGTGTCGCCATCAACCCTCAACAATGCGAGGGGCAGGACGAAGGGGCATCCATGCAGGGGCTGGGCCACACGCTGTTCGAGGAGATGGTCTATGAAGACGGCCAACTGCTCAATCCCAACATGGTGGACTACAAGGTGCCCACCTTTGCCGACCTGCCAGGCGACCTAGAATCGATGATGATCGAGAACCACGACGGCCCAGGTCCCTTCGGCGCCAAGGGTCTTGGCGAGGGCGGCATCGTCTCCGCCGCGCCTTCGGTGGCCAACGCGCTGTTCCAAGCCACCGGCGTCAGGATCAAGGACCTTCCGCTGACCCCCGAGAGGGTGTGGCGCGCGATTCGAGACGCCAAAGAGTGAAGATCTCCGACAGCCTTGAGGTTGAATTCCCCATTCAGCAGGTCTGGGAACTGCTGGAAGATCCGCGCCGCTCCATGGGCGCCATGCCCGGAGTCCAGTCTGTCGATGTCCTTGACGACACCACGTTCGACCTCACCGTGGCCCAGCGCATGGGTCCGTTCCGGGTCCAGTTTCAAGTGACCATGAGCCTGGAAGAAGTGACCCCGCCGACTCGTTTGGTGGCCACCGGCCAAGGTAAGGAGTCGTCTGGGACGTTGCTTCGTATACCCTCGGCGGTATTGAAGTTGGAAGCCTTGGGAGATGACCGGACCCGGCTCTCCTACGAGATAGAGTTCAGTCTCATGGGAAAATTGGGGACTCTGGGCTACCCCATGCTCAAGCACAAAGCTGGGGAGATGTCCAAGAAATTCGCCGATAACCTGTGGGAAGAGCTGTCCAGGACGGCCTCCTGAGGTCTTAGCCAAGCGCATTCTGGAAGGAGACTGCGATGAAGATAAAAGCAGCGGTGCTTTACGAATTGGGTGGGCGGCTGGAGGTTGAAGATATCGAGCTGGCCGACCCCAAAGAAAATGAAGTCCTGGTGAAGGTGGCCGCCGCCGGGGTCTGTCACAGCGATGTTTCGGTCATCGACGGGGTGATCCCCTTCCCATTGCCCGCTGTTCTTGGCCACGAAGGCTCCGGCGTGGTCGAGAGGGTGGGGCCAGGCGTTGATGACGTTCAAAAAGGCGACCACGTTATCTTCTCTTTCATCCCGGCTTGCGGGGAGTGCTTCTATTGCCTCAGGGGCATGGCCAATCTATGTGAACCGGCTTTACGTCTGGGCGGCAACCTTTACGACGGCACCTCCCGGTTGACCAACGGCAAGGGCGCTACCATCAACCACTTTTCATCTGCGTCGTGCTTTGCTGAATACACCGTGGTTCCACAGCAGGGCGCCATCAAGATCGACCCGAATGTGCCTCTAGACGTGGTGGCCCTGATCGGCTGTTGTGTGACCACCGGGGCCGGCGCGGTTTTCAATACGGCCAAGGTCCCACCGGGGAGTTCAGTGGCCGTGTTCGGCTGCGGCGGTGTGGGTCTCAGCATCGTCCAGGGCGCCGCCATATCTGGTGCTCAACCGGTCATCGCCTTGGACCTCTGGCAGGAACGTTTGGACCTGGCGATGGAGTTGGGAGCGACCCACGCGATTAACGCTTCCACCGAAGACGGGACCAGGATGATCCGGGAGTTGACCGGTGGAAAGGGCGTCGACTTCGCATTTGAGGCCATCGGGAACCCCGACACGTTCAGCCAGGCATACCGAAGCATCCATTGGGGTGGTACTTGCGTCTGCGTGGGGGTCCCGCCCGCGGATGCCAAGCTCACTTTTGACAGCCGGTTGATCATGCAAGAGCGCACCATCAAGGGAAGCCTGTACGGCTCCTCCAACCCGAAAGTCGATTTCGTTAACCTGGTGGCGTTGTACTCCGCCGGTAAGCTGAAACTTGACCAGATGATCACCAGGAGATTCCCTTTGGAGCGTATCAACGGGGCGTTCGAAGACCTGCGGAACGGCATCGGGGCCCGCAGCGTCATCGTGTTTGACTGATTCTTCGCGTTTCATGGCGTGGGAACAAATAAAGCGGGAGGTAACCAATGGCATCCGACGTAGACCGCCTTTTACCAAAACAATTCGGCCTCTTGCAGGGAGTCAGGCGAGACCACCGAGTACCGGACAGGCACTAACGGCACTAGCGGCCTGAACTTCGACGCTGAGGGCCGCCCCTACGGGTGCTCCGGCGGAGGCCGGACCATCTCGTACTTCGACCCTGACGGGTCCAACGCCCGTCTTCCTAACTTGTTGGACGGCAACCGCCATAACACGCCCAATGACCTGGCCATCGACCGCAAAGGGCGTATCTGGCTCAAAGACCCCAACCGCCGGATTCCAAACGAAGATCGGGAGATTGACCACAGCTCGGTGCTGCGGCTTGATCCAGACCCCAACGCCGAAGGCGGTTGGACACTTCAGCGCATGACCCACGGGACGTCGGCGCTCAACGGACTGCTGATGTCTCTGGATGAGCGGACACTGTACCTGATACAGAGCGACTATGCGGGCGTCTGAGACCTCCGCGCCTATCCCCTGCGAGACGAACGCTGGGCGATTTCACGGTGTTGCACGTATTTGGGGAGGACTTCCGCGGGGCGCACCGGGGCCTGGACGGCATGTGCCCGGACACTGAGGGGAACATCATCGCCTGCGGCGGTTGGCGGCAGGCCGTGCCGGGGCCAATGGTCTACGTCTTTTCCCCCACAGGCCGCGTGTTGGAGACACACCCGGTGCCCGTGAATTGGCTGACCAACTGCGCCTCCGGCGGCCGGGGACTGGACACTCTCTACGTGACTACCCACGGCGGTCACTTCTTCCGAATTAACAATACCGGGCGGCGCTGGTCGGTGCTGTTCCCCCGTAAACCCTATAGATTCAGAGAGTGCTCTTCGTAGTCCTTGAGCTTGTTGTAGATCTGTAGCCGGTGGCGGTAGGACTCCAGGACGATGATTCGGTCGTCGGCGTCTATGTTGATCGCCACGGGACGGTGGAACCGCCATTCCGGCTCCATATCCGCCCGGCGCCGGGCCTTGATGTACTCCGGGTTGGCGTCGATGTAGGTCTGAGTCCATGGCGAGGGGTCTTGGGCGTCGCCAACCAGCGCCGTGATGTACTGGCCGCCGGCATCGTAGATCTGGACGCGGTGGTTCCCCCAGTCGGTGACGTACACATCTCCTTCCGAGTCCACGGCGACTCCCGACGGCCCCTTCAGCGAACCGACCCCGTTGCTCGATTCTTTGAATTTCACGAGCAGTTCGCCGGTGGGAGAGAATTTCTGCACCCGGTTATTTCCCCAATCGGCGACATAGATGTTGTCTTGGCGGTCGATGCAGATGCCCCAGGGCATCTCAAAGTCGCCGTCATCCGCGCCGTGCCGGCCCAAACTCGATCGGAACTCGCCGATCTGGCTGAAGTTCTGGACGCGGTGGTTCTGGCTGTCCACGACCCAGAGGGTGTTTTGTGAGTCGAAAGCGATTCCCGACGGACCGTTCAACAGGCCGTCATCGCTGCCTGACCGGCCCCAGTGGTACCGGAACGCGCCCTCGGCATCAAACACCGATATCCGGTTGAGGTACTCGTCGGAAACGTACACCCGGCCGTACTCGTCTAGGTCGATGGACCTCGGCCACATGAAACGCCCGTCTTCGCCGCCGAAGGACCCGAATTGGCCCTGGAACTCATGGTCAAAGGTAATCTTGCTGACTCGCTGGCCCAACTGTTCCACGCCGCGGCTCAACACATAGATGCGGCCGTTTTTGCCCAAGACGAAGTCCTGGGGCGCCCAGAATCCCTGGGCCGACTGACTATACATGCCGATGCAATAGCTGTAGTCGTACACCCGGCCCGCGGCAACCGTGGTTAACATAAGTCTTCTTCCGGTTGTTGTTGTGAGAATCGCTGGATCATACGAATGCCATCTGCTCGAACTGTCCGCCGACGATGGGGACCGGGTCCAGTCCCAGCCACTTGTCCACCAGAGTGGAATAGAAGCCACGGAAATCGTAGCTGGGCGCCAGGTCTCCCTGTGTGAGGTCTTCAGGTTTCAATGATGGGTAGGCGCCATACATCCCGCCCTTCACCCGGTCTCCGATGGCGAACGCCACTCCGGCTGCTCCGTGGTCCGTGCCGGTGCCGTTGTCCCGGACCCGGCGTCCGAACTCGCTGAACACCATCATCACGACGTTCTCGCCGGCGTCGTGTTCCCGCAGGTCGGCGAAGAAACCGTCCACCGCTTCAGACACGTCTATCCAGAGCTTGGCGTGGGAGCCCGACTGGTTGAAGTGGGTATCAAATGGCCCGTATGAGGTGTAGAAGACCTGAGTGCCCAGACCTGCCAGGTGCACTTGGGCAACGTCCTTCAAAGCCGTCGAGATGGCGGTGTTGCCGTATTCAACCGTCGATGAGTAAAGCTCGGGAGCAACTTTGATGATGTCGGCGCCTTTCAGCGCGTCCAGACCGGTCTGCCCCAGGTATTCCATGGTGGGGCCGGTGCCGATGGCCGGGGCGTACATCCGGGCGAAGCTATCCAGAAGCTGGGCCCGCTCTTGTTCCGACGAACGGACCGATGAGAAAACGCCGTAGGTCGCCAGATGGTTCACCGAAGTTACTGACACCCCGCGCATGGTCATGGCCCTGGGCAGCCCCTGACCGAAATTCACGCCCTTCAGCACGTTTTCGCCGCCGGGATCCAGGTCGCGGATGACCTTGGCCACCCACCCGTCGATGCCGATCTTGTCCGGCTCGCAGGTATGCCAGATATCCATGGCGCGGAAATGGGAGCGGGGCGAGCCTTCAAATCCGATGCCGTTGATGATCGCCAGCTTGCCTTGGTCATAAAGGCCCTTGAACGAGTCCATGTCAGACCGGAAAGCCAGTTCGTCATCTATGGGCACAACCAAGTCTTCGGGGATGTTGACCTTGGGGCGGTTGTCCCAATACAGGCCATTCGTATACGGGACGATCGTATTCAGGTAATCGTTGGCGCCGGTGAGCTGGAGAATGACCAGCACTGGGTCTTTTTTAGTTGTCGCCATTCATATTCTCCCCAGGATCAACTGCGGGCGGCCCGCTAGGCGAACTGATAGTCCCTGGACGCGGCTATCAGGGTTAGCATCTTGCCCACTCTATTCTCTGACGCACTGATCTCTTCATCGGTGTTCCAGGCCAATTCCCCGCCTTTCAAGGCGTGGGTTAGTAATTCGCGGAGTGTCTCGTCGCCGACCTCCAGCGGACCCATGGCATCGAGACAGGCCGCCACCAGACCCTGCGGCGAGGTATTGCCCTGGTCTCTTACACGGCCGATGATCGCCCGGACGCCGGGCAATGAGATGTCACCCAAGACGCCGGCGGCAAAATTCACACGGCGCATCAACGCTCCGGCGTCGATCCATGCCGAACCCGTCTGCCAGCCTTCCACGCTGGGAGGGTTTAGCAATTCCTGCCCCTGCCACCCGCACTCCAATGCCAGGTTGTTGAATCCGGGCTTGAAGCCGTCATAGTTGCCGGCCATGCGGACGGTCCCAACGATCAGTTCGGCGGGACTCTTCACTCGGGCGAACCGGGAATTCTTGAAGAACTCCGAGTTGAACAGTACCCGTAGGATCGACTGGATGTTCCCTTGGGACTCGCTGTAGGCCTCGACCAATATCTCGATGGCTTCGGGGTCGTTGGGCGGCGTGGTGTTCCAGGCGGACACCTGGGGCTCGTCAGCTACGAAGAACCGGTAGAGATGGCGGGCTAGGAACCGGGGCGAAGCGGGTTGGTCCACGATGATGCCCATGATGTCTTCGCCATTTAAATTCCCAGTATGCCCCAGGAAAGTTTTTTCCTCGTCGTCGTGGTCCTCGGGCTTGTACTCGAACTTCCAGAAGAATCGCCCCAGCGGGTTGCGGGGTATCTTGGGAGCGATGGACCAGCCGGTGAATGCCCTAGCGGCGTTCTTGATGTCGTCCTCAGAGTAGTTGCCCACTCCCATGGAAAAGAGTTCCAGTAGTTCCCGGCCCCAGTTTTCGTTGATGGCGCCGTCATGGTTGCCATGATTGTCCAGCCAGAAGATCATGGCGGGCGACTTGGCCAGTTCCACCAACAGGTTGCGGTAACTGCCCAGTCCATGCTCGCGGAACATAGCGATCTGGCGGGTGAGTTCTGGCGGGTTATCCACTTTGGCGTTGCTGGTGGCGAACAACTGATGCCAGAAGAGCGCCATTTTCTCTTCCAATGGTCGCTTGGTATTGACCATACGGAACACCCAATCGGCCTGGTTGATGGGAGGCCCCAATGCCCCTTCGTAGCCGGGAAAGATGCGGTACATCAGCTCGTCGTTGATGGCAGGCTGGTCTTCGGGATGCAGCAACTCCTCAACCACGGCCTCATAGCTTTTGGCAACCCGGGCGTCCAGGTCGCCACGCGGCTCGCCAAAGCCGGCGCGGCGCATCAAATGGGCCATTAACGCTATGTCTTCCCGATAGGTCATGTACAGGTCTCCGTGACTCGGAACCGATTGAACGGCCAAACTGGCCGTGAGACTTCATGACATCGTAAGTTTGGCGCATACAAGTGTCAATGGAAGGCGGGCGCCGCTCAGACCGATATGAACTGATATGCTACGGCAAAGCAAAATTGAAGATCCCAACACGCGAGGTGCCTTATGTCCTTCGATCTGGAGCAAACCGACCAGCTACTAAGCACCACGCGCGCAGTGCGCCGCCGGTTGGATCTTGACCGTAACGTCCCAGACGACCTGCTTTTGCGCTGCATCGAGTTGGCGGAGCAAGCCCCTACGGGCGGAGATATCTCCAGCCGCCGCTGGTTGGTGGTCCGAGACCCAGAGATAAAGAAAAAACTGGCCGACCTGTACCGGGAGGCCGGCGGAAACCGCATCGTGGAACGTGCCGAACGACACAGGGGGACCGGGCATCCCAAGCAGGGTGTCCTGGATTCCGCCGCTCATCTGGCGGAAAACTTGGAGCGGGTGCCCGTCCTGGTATTGGCGACGGTCTGGGGCGTTCATGACGGCAGCGGGCGGCCCGGACTCTTCGACTCGGTGATCCAAGCGGCCTGGAGTTTCTGCCTGGCGTTGCGGTCCAGAGGGCTCGGCTCGGCATGGACCACGCTGCACCTCGGGAAGGCCAAAGAGTGCGCGGAGATCCTGGGTATACCGGACGATGTGACCCAGGTGGTGCTGCTCCCCGTTGCGTGGACAATAGGCACGGAATTCAAACCCGCATCGCGCAGACCGGCGTCGGAGATCGTTTGGTTCGACCGTTGGGGGTACACCAAAGAGAACCTTGGCGACTCTGAGAGTCTGATTGCTGCTTTGCCCGGTGTAACGGTGGAGGTCGACATCGCGGCATCTCCGGAGCGCGTCTGGGACCTGGTCAGCGACATCAACATCTCTGCCAGGTTCAGCAACGAATTCCAGGGCGCCGAATGGGTTGATTCGGATGGTCCGCAGGAAGGGGCTTCGTTCATCGGCCACAACAAGCGCACCGATGTGAACCGTGAGTGGGATACCACGTCGTGGGTGGTTGCCTGCGACCCGCCTCTTGTCTTCGCTTGGAACGTGAATGACCGGGACGAGCCCAGCGCTCAATGGCGGTTCGAACTTGAGAAGATACCCGGCGGCACCCGGTTACGCCAACGCCTGGTAATCGGCCCAAGTTTATCGGCCACCGGTCACGCCATGAAGGACAACCCAGACCAGGCGGAGCAGATCCTCGCCAGCCGTCAGGAACAGCACCGGGGCAATATGGCCCTGAACCTTAATGGGATCAAAGAGACAGCTGAGAAGGGCGGCTGAGGCCATGCGAAAACTCGGATCGGTCGCGGCCATCTCTTTCACTCTCCTAGCTATGCTGGCTGTTGCTTGCGGTGATGTGTCCAAGGTCACGCCACCTCCTGCAAAGTTGGTGCCGACTCCAACCTCGGCCCAACCATAGCTCGCAACTGCAACGCAAACTCCGCCTACGCCGTTCCCAACTCAAACTGCCGTCCCGCCTGCTGAGAAAGTCGATTCTTTGTTCATCCAACTGACCGACCTCCTGGATGAACCCCAGCTCTATTGTGTGGATGTGCCTGGGTCTGGGACTGAGGTCAGGCTGAATAGCCCCCTGCAAGCCGTTGGAAACTGCGGAAGATGAACTGTTCGCCTTTGATCACCTCGGTGAAGGCCAGATCTACATGGAAGCCTACGACCTGTGCGCAGAGGCCACCGGACAAACTGCAGGGTCCACAGTCGTTCTCCAACCTTGTTCAGACTCGCCGAACCAGCGGTTCGTTGTGGACTGTGGCACGGCGCGTTTGGCCACCGGTGGTCAACCTGACTTGTGCCTTGCGGTAGACCATAACGACGGCATACTGACCGGCGGACCCAGCCACCTCCCAAGAGACCTCACACTGGAAGGTTGTGAGTCCATCAGCGCAGAACTTTCCAGTTGGACCTTCGGAATTTTCGACTACTGACTACGGATACTCCGGGCCCTTAGTCTCGGAGCCGGCGGATGCCGGTACCCACACGTTTTGACATATTGGGCAAATATGAATATTGTTGAGCACGTGAATCCCCTCGCGATTGATCACGCTCGATAATCTTCCGCCCGTTGGCGGGAAATACGGGAAATATGGGTAGGTAGGAAAAATGGTAAAGCAAGGCGTGGTGCCCGACGAATTGACTAAACCCTTCTGGGATGCCGCCAACCGAGGCCGCCTGGAGATGCAGAACTGCAGCGCTTGCAACCGGCTCCAGAATCCACCATTGCCGGCATGCAGCCAATGCAAATCTGCGGACAACCTTGAGTGGAAAGAGATGAGCGGCAAGGGCAAGATCTATAACTATGGAGTGGTCTACGACTGCCCCGTAAGGCTGCTGCAGCAGGACCAGCCATTCAACCTGGCTGTGATCACGCTGGACGACGACCCCGGTATTCAGATGTACTCCCACCTCCCCGGAACACCGGTTGACGATGTGCCCGTGGGTGCCGCCGTGGAAGTGATCTTCGAGGAAACCGCCAACGGCCAAAAGGTGCCCGAATGGCGGGTCGTAGCCTAGCAGATCCCGTTTTTGATTCTTAAAAAGCTCTAACAAAGGAGTTAACAATGACCACCCAGAATGCCCCGGCTTCCATGTACCGCACCACAGAAGGACTGGGAGTTTGGGAACATAAAGGGAAGGTGGCAGCCGTTGGTATCGGGCACTCCCCGACCACCCGCCGCTGGGACGGTGCTGCGGAAAACACCATGGGTGCCAACAGCATCTTCGCGCTGCGGCAAGCGATTGCCGATGCCGGCGTGGACCCAGCCGATATCGACGGCCTAGTGCTAGACCCGGTAACCACCACCGGCGCTCATTGGCCAGAGGAGCAACCCATCCCCATGGATGTGGTCAATGCTTATAACCAGACCGATGACCCGTTGGACGGCATCGCCAAGCTCAGCGCCGAGTGGATCCTGAAGAACATGCCTGAGCTGAAAAACGTCAAGTTCACGATGTACGGGATGGGTTGTATGTCCCACGCCATCGTCGTGGCCGCCCAGGCCGTGGGCGAGGGACGCACCCACACATGCCTGGTGCTAAAGAGTTGGCACAATCTGGAAGGCCGGTACAATCAATCGGGCATCAGCGCTACTGACACTGTTCCGGGGACATTCGCCATGAGTCCTGGGCGGACCCTCTGGGGCGCTCCGGGGTCCTACGGCACGGCGCTGCAGTTCGCTGAATATTGCCGCAAGTACGGCAAATCCCACGATATGATGGCCCCATTCATGGCCAACTCAAGGCGCAACGGACTGATGTTCCCGGAGGGCTACTGGGCCCAGCACCGGCCTGAAGCGTTGACCGCCGAGGACTACCTGAACGCGCGGTGGATCGCCAAGCCCGCCAACCTCTTCGACAACGACATCCCAATCATGGTTTCCGGGGCCTACCTCTTCACCACTGCCGAGCGGGCCAACGATATGAAACAAAAACCTGTCTACATCCTGAACCACGCCTCCAGCCGGGGCGCACAGCGGAGCATTCTCCCCACCCTGGACGAGGTTGAAGCGGAAACCGCTGAGACGGGCCGGAAGTTATACGAGGGCGCCGGGATCACCGCCGCCGACCTTTCTTTCGAAAATATGTACGACGGCTTCGCCCTGTTCCACCAATTCCACCTGGAGGGCCTCCGCTTCCGGGGGATGCAGAACGGAGACGCACTGGACTTCTACCAGACGGATATCAGCATCGAAGGGCCGAACCCGGTTCTGCCCAGCGGCGGAAACATCGGCAGTGGGCGCAGCCGGTTCTGGATGCACACCGACTGCATCCAGCAGATTCAGGGAAGAGCCGGTGCACGTCAGATCACCGGTATAAAGCCCGAGATTGGCGTATCCGGCGGCCCCATGCCCATGGGCGGAAACTTCACCGTGTGGAGTGCGTCCCCCGACTAGATGGCAAAACGGGAATAAAATACCCTCTCCCAGGCATGGGAGAGGGTTAGGGTGAGGGCGCACACCGCCCTGCGCCGCATGAATAAGGAGTAAAGGACCCACTTGGCTATATTGATAAGTTTCGATATCGACGGCACTTTGGAGGTTGGCGATCCTCCCGGCGTCCTGACCATGGAATTCGTTAGAAAGACCCAAGAGGCCGGGATATTGGTCGGCAGTTGCTCCGACCGCCCCATCAGCGGCCAGAGGGCCATCTGGGAAAAGCACGGCATCGCGTACGACTTCGCTGTTTCGAAGCATCAGCTCCCCGATGTCAAAGCCAAGTTTGAGGCCGATGTTTACTACCACATCGGCGACCGCGAAGACCTGGACCGTCAATATGCTTTGGCGGCGGGGTTTGAATTCTTTTGGCCGGACGAAGCCCTGGCCGAGCCGTGGCTCCCCCTAGACGGCAAGTCCTCATAGAGTAGATTAAGTAACGATGCAGTCTGACCAGAACCAGAGCCCCAAACGGCGCAAGGACCGGCCATTGGAAGGAGCCCGCGTCGTGGACTTCACCTGGGTCCGGGCCGGACCTTGGGCCGCCCGATGGTTGGCCACCCTTGGCGCGGAGGTCATCAAGGTGGAATGGCCGGAGAACATGGACATGCTCCGGCAGAACCGGTTCACCGTGCCACCCGGCGTGACTCCGGGACCAAATTCCACCGGCCAATTCGCCGATACCAACGCCGGAAAATTGGGCCTTTCTGTCAACGTCCGCCACCCCAAAGGGCTGGAGGCAATCAAGAGCCTCATTTCGGTCTCCGATGTAGTCATCGAGAATTTCAGCTCCCGCATCATGAGCCGGTGGGGCTTGGGTTACGACGAGCTGAGAAAACTGCGCCCCGACATCGTCTATGTATCCATGGCCGGGTTCGGCCAGACCGGACGTCAGCACTACTTCGGGACCATGGGACCGGCCGCCCAAGCCCTGTCGGGACTCACCCATCAGTCGGGTCTCCCCGGCGAACCGCCTGCAGGCTGGGGCTGGTCTTATCTTGACGACACCGGCGGCATGTACGGCGCCATGTGCACATTGACCGCCCTGCACCACCGCAATCAGACCGGCCAAGGGCAGCACGTCGACCTCTCTCAGATGATCACCGGCATCACCCTCACCGGCACGGCGTTCCTGGACAAGACGGTCAACGGACGGGAGTCACGGCGGGAGGGATATCCTCCAGGCAACCGGACCGTCTGGCCCGGCGCTCCGGTGGTGAACAACTACCGCGGCCCCATCGCGGCACCCCACAACGCGTTCCGCACCCTTGGTGGCGGCTACAACGATTGGTGCGTGATCGCCTGTCTTTCCGACGAAGAGTGGACCAGCTTAGTTGGACTGATGAATGGTCCTGCTTGGGCCAAAGATAACAAGTTCGCCACCCTGAACGGCCGGCTGCAACACCAAGACGAGATGGACCAGGAAATCGAAAAATGGACCCTTACTATGGGCAAGTACGACCTGGCCGATAAATGCCAGGCCGCGGGAGTTCGGGCCATGCCGGTCCAAAGTTCCCAAGACCGGGTGGAGCACGACCCACAACTCCGCCACCGGGGCATGTTCACCAAGGTTAAACACCCGATGCTGGGTGACTGGAAGTTCCAGGGCGCGCCCTTCCGGCTGGACGGCTCCAAAGTGGCTGTGAAAGGCCCACCGCCCATGATCGGAGAGCACACTACCAAGATAATGGGCGAATTGTTAGGCGTCAGCCGTGACGATCTGCTCCAAGGGTATGAAGAGGGCGTTTTCTGGCCGGAAACGACACCGAGATTCGATTACGTCCAGCAGGCCATCGACGAAGAGGCCAAACGATGACGAGTCAGATGGCTGGTCCTCTGTCCGGTCTCCGAGTGCTTGAACTGACGGGCGAACACGCCCAGTTCTGCGGCAAGCTGATGGCTGACTTGGGCGCCGATGTGATCAAGATCGAACCGCCCGGCGGCCAAGGAACACGCGAGGTAGGGCCATTTTTAGATGACGAAGCCGGCCCAGAACGGAGTCTTTATTTCTGGCATTACAACACCTCCAAACGGGGCATAACTCTGGACATCACCAAGCCCGAGGGCCAAGAGGTCTTCCGGAAGCTCGCCGCTACAGCGGGGTTGGTGCTGGAGAGTTTTCCCGCTGGGTATCTGCCTAGCCTTGGCTTGGGGTACGACTCTCTTTCAGCGGACAATCCAGGCCTCATCATGTGCTCGGTTACGCCATTCGGCCAGGACGGTCCCTGGCGCGACTATCAGACATCAGACCTGCTACACCTTGCGGCCGGCGGCCAGATGGCATCCTCTGGGTATGACGTGGAAGACGTGCCGGACGCGCCTCCCATTGCCCCTGGCGGCGGTAACGCCTGGCACATCGCCAGCCATTACTCCTATATTGCCATCATGGGGGCGCTCTACCACCGGGACTTCACCGGAGAGGGCCAGTACATCGATGTCTCAGTCCACGAGGCCTGCTCCCTTACCACCGAGGGCGCCATTGCCATCTATCTCTCCACCGGAGAGGTGGTGCGTCGTCACACAGGCCGGCATGCTTCGGCTGATATGTCGCCGGGTATCCAGCACGCAACCAATGACGGCGGTTATATCAATACGACCCGCTCGGGCAGCAACCTAACGCCGGCAAGGGTCAAGATACTGGCCACTTGGATGGACGAATACGGCCTTGCCCAGGACCTTCTGGAAGAGAAATACCAAGACCCGGCAGTAGTGGAAGAGAGTGGCCAGCATTTCGCGGATGTACTGAAGAATTTCTTCGCCAATATGCCGCTGGTGGAAGCCTACGAGGGCGGACAGGAACTGAACTTCCCCTGGGGGGCGGTCCGGACCATGGGGGAGATTGTCGGCGATCCTCACCTGGAAGATCGGGAATTCTTTGTGTCGGTGGAGCACCCGGAATTGGGCCGCGAGTTCACTTACCCTGGTCCGGCTGCCATCTACAACGCCTCGCCTTGGCGCATCTCCCGCCGGGCACCCCTGATTGGCGAGCATAACGACGAAATCCTGGGCGGCGAGTTGGGCTTTTCCAAGAGCGACCTGGAAGCGCTGAAGAAGCTGGACGCGATCTAACTTACCCGGTCCAAAGACCGCTGAACTGGGACGCCACAACCTGGTCGTACGACACGTCTTCCGTTAGTAGTCCGATGTCTTTGGCGAACCGGTTCATGCTGTTAACCGCTTCTTGGCTGATGCTAGGGTCGTAGAAGGGTAGGTCCCGTTCGATTAATCCCGCGATCATTCCTGCTTCATCCGGCGGGAATAGTTTCTCCCCAACCGCCGTGGCCCGCGAAGGGTCTTCTTTGAGCGCTTTCTGGACATTTACGATGGCCCGAATGGCGGCTCGGGCAGTCTCGGGGTCATTCTCGATCATGGCGTCCGTGGTAACCAGCGCCCCGAAGGTGTATTGGACGGCTGCCGGAGGACAGATGCCGCGCCGGGCATCCAAGACCACCGTGCCGATGCCGCTCCGCACAGCCACCTCGCTCCCCATGGCATTGGCCCAAAAACCGTCGATGATGCCCTCTTCCAGTGCCTTGGCAGCGTTCACTCCGAAAGACACGCCCGCCCCAGTGGAACCGGGCACAGGGCCAACTTCCACATGGTCTTCTTCCAGATCTATTCCAGCCTCTTTGATCAGTTGCCGGATGGTCGAGTCCGGGCCGGGCGCCGCGCCGATCTTGAGTCCTTTCACTGCGTTTACGTCGCCTACTTTGGCGTTCAGATCGGAGCGTAAAACCAGCATCCAGTAGGTGTTTTGGGCCAGAGAAGCTAGCAGCTTGGCGCCCTTCCAGTTTGGGAACGCCTGCAGTGTGGCGTGGGCGGCCCCGGCGACAAAGTCCAACTCGCCGTCCCGCAGCATCTCCATGGTCCGAGGCACTGGGAAGACCAACTCCAGCTCGGCGTCCAATCCCTCGGCTTTGAAAAACCCGAGTTCTACCGCCGCAACCGCGGGAAAATAGGAGTTCGATATCAGGTCCGGCACTGCTATCCGTATGGCTAGCCTCCAAGTTTGCTCTGCTAGGGTTAACTACCCTCTGGGCCGGTAAATGCGAACTGGGGGTCGGCGGCCCGCACGGTTGCTTCAGGCAGCCCCAATTCCTTTCGTACGATATTGGTCCCCTGTACCAGCGACACGCACTTGTGGTAGGCGATCCGGCGGGAGATTCCTTCCCGGCCGAAGCCGCAATCAGTTGAGATGATCAACCGCTCAGGCGGCACGAACTCCAGCGCTCGGCGAATCAGACCGGCAACTTCATTCGGGGATTCAACCACGGTATTGGTGTGGTTCACAACTCCGATGGCGAATTTCTTAGTCGTCTCCAACCCCGCGAACAGCGGCAGGTCCTTGCCGCCGGCGCCGGCGCATTCGAAGGTGATCACATCGGCATTCACCTCTAGTAGATGCGGAATTGCCCTCTCGTAGGTCGGGTTGGTGACCAGACGCTGCTGCGCCGGGTTGCCCCAACAGGTATGTAGCCAGATCTCGGCGTCCACGTCTTTCACTTCCCGGTTGAACGCCTCGGTGAAGAACGCGTAATCCTCATCTTTGGTCGCCGGGTTTTGGGCCATGAAGTGGTGCCTGGGTTCCTCGATCTGGATAAGTTTGCAACCCGACGCCGCCAATTCCCGCAGCTCTTGGTTGATGATGTCGCAGCAGTCGAGAATCAGCTCTTTATCCGTAGAGTAGAACTCGTTCCACATCATGCGGGTCAGCGACTGGGAACTGATGGTCCCAAATTTGACGGTGTTGGGCGTCATCTTCTGGGCTACTTTCCAGAGGGCCGAGTAGTCCAACTGGCCGCCGGTCAACTTGCCGGTCACGATGGGCGATTGGTACGCCTCTTGGACCTCGTAGAGGATGTGGCCCGGCCTGATGCCGAAATCCCCAGACCATCCGGGTGACTGGCTCTTGCTCCCTTGCAGGCCACCCATCCGCTCCAAGACGTAGAAGAACCACGACTTACCGCCGACTTCCAGGTCAAACCGAGAGTCGCCGTCGGTCAAGATGTCCAGCCCGGCCATCTCCTGGTCCGTTATCACCGTGGCCACGGCGTCCAGGTATTGCTCGCGGAACAGGGTGTCTCCCAACGCAGTTTTGAAAGCCCGCCCGCGCAGACCTTCGGTATACCAGTTGGGTTTCGGGTACGACCCGGTCATGGTAGTGGGAAGGACCATGCCTTCCGTGGCTTTAAACATGCTCACTCCAGGCGATTGTTTTACCTAAGGACCTAGACCTTTCCCAGACGGATGAACCGTCCACCGATCAACCATTCGGCGACGAATAGGTTGCCTTGGGCGTCAACGGCCAGACCGTGAGGGCTGTTGAATTTCCCGGTCTTTAGCAGGCTGGTGGCGACGACGTTACCCGAGGCGTCTTTGTTGTTGGGCCAGCCTTCAACATTACAGACTTCCTCGTTGGCCCCCAGATAGCAGACGAACTCATCGTCCTTGTCGCATAGGGTGAGCCGGGCACGGAGTTCGGCGATGACCAGCAGGTCTCCGTGGGTTACGAATCCGCTGGGAGTGGTGAGAAAATCGCTGCCAAACACCCGTTTGTAATTCCCTTCCAGGTCGTACACCTGGCCTCGGCCGTTGGCCCGGTCGGCAACGTAGAGTTCCGCGGGAGATGACCGCCGGTCGATCATGATGGCATGAGGGCAGTTGAACCTGCCGGTCTCGCCCTCTTCGCCGTTGATGCTGGAGATGTAATTCCCGGATTTGTCGTACCGGTGAACGTAGCTCTGGCCGTAACCATCGGCAACCCAGATGTCTCCGTTGCCACCGTGGCGCTCTTCGTTCACGGCAACCCAGGTCGGGGAATACATGCCCTCGCGGTAGACATAGAGGTCCGGCTTCTCCAGACTGGCCAAAACGTTGCCTTCCAGGTCCATCTTCAGCACCTGACCGAGCACCTCGCCGCCGGGATAATCGTAGCCGATGTCAGGTAGGCGCTTACGGCCGTTGTCTGCGACCCAGAGCCGTTCCTCGCCGTCTTCTTTGACCACCGTTATGCCGTGGGCGTCGCTGAGGTCCACCGGAAAAGTCCGGACCAGCGTGCCGTCCGGATCGAAGACCATCATCGTTGGGTCACCGGGGTGGTAGGTGATGATCTGCCCCGCTTCTGTGACCGTCACTCCGTGATGCGACCAACCGTCCCGGGCGCTTTCCGATTCCGGAATGGAGGCCCAAGTGTCCTGCCATTCGTAGGTATTGGTACCGCTGCCGATCTGCATTCAGTTCACTTAGGGGTTCAGGATAACTTTGGTGTAACCGTCGATCCGCTGGTCAAATTTCTTGTACGCGTCTGGGGCCTCGTCCAGCGAGACCGTGTGAGAAACGACGAAACTGGGAGCCGCCCGTCCCGAGATGATCATGTCCCGCAGGTAGGCGTTGTAGCTCTTGACGTTGCATTGCCCGGTTCCCAGCCGGAGTCCCTTCTCGAATAGGCGGCCGAAGTTTATGGATAGCGCTCCTCGCTTGGAGCCCTCATCGACTCCGCCCGGATCGGTGGGAACATAGAGTCCCGGGATGCCAAGGGCGCCGGTGGGGTTAACCACGTCGATGACCTGGTTCAGCACGATGTTGGGCGCCTCGTCCTGTTCGCCGCCCGCGGCCGAAGAGCCTGGATTCGCGGCCTGGTAGCCTACGGCGTCGATGCCCTTGTCGACCCCTTGTCCGCCGCGCAGTTCCTTTATCTGTTGGACCGGATCAGCTTTATCGAAGTCGATGGGGATGCCGCCGATCTCTGCGGCCTTGTCCAGGCGTTCTTTCACGTGGTCGATGACATAGACCTCTGCCGCGCCGCGGATCATGCAGCTATAGGCCGCCATGAGGCCAACGGGCCCGGCTCCGAACACGGCCACGCTTTCGCCAGGGCTGACATCGGCCAGCTCGGCGCCGTGGTACCCGGTGGGAAAGATGTCGGCCAGCATGGCGAAATCCGACTCCCATTGAGTCCCCGCGGGGAGGGGCAGGCAGTTGAAGTCAGCGAAGGGAACCTGAAGGTACTCCGCTTGTCCGCCGACCCAGGGGCCCATGGCCACGTAGCCATAGGCGCCGCCGGCGAAACCGGGGTTGACCGTGTTGCAGAACCCGGTGAATCCCCGCTGGCAGTTCTTGCAGAACCCGCAGGCGACGTTGAAAGGCATGACCACCCGGTCGCCCTGCTTCAGTGTCCTGACGGCGGGGCCGGCTTCCTGGACGATGCCCATATTCTCGTGGCCGAATACTATGCCCGGCTGGGCGGCGGTTCGGCCTTCATACATGTGCAGGTCCGAGCCGCAGATGCAGCTTGAAGTGATCTTTACGATGACGTCGTTTGGGTGCTTAATCTCGGGGTCCGGAACATTCTCAACGGCGACCTCGAATGGTCCTTTATAGACAACGGCTTTCATAGCTCCGGCTCCTGTCAGATTCGAAGAAAGTTAGATGGGGCTGCGGGCGGGGAACTGTTTAGCGCTTCTGGTAGACCTGGAAGCGGTGGCGGTTGGTCTCGGCGACGTAGAGGCGCCCTTCGCGGTCCAAAGAAACGGACACTGGGCCCCAGAAATAGGGCTCGGTTTGCGACGAGATGTGGTAAGGCGTGTTCAGATGGGCCGGCAGTTCTGGTTTCAAGTTAGAGATGTCCCGCTCCGCCTTTTCTTCGGGGTTGGAGTCGAAATATGCCTCCGCCCACTTGGAGACGGTAGCCTCCCCCCGCAATATCATTTGGAAACTTCCATCGGGACCCAATACCTGGACCCGCTCGTTGCCCCAATCGGCCACGTAGATGAAGCCCTCCGGGTCTACGGCCACGCTGGTCGGCCGCTGGAACTGGCCTTCGCCCTCTCCGGAATTCCCGAAGGCGGCCAGGAACTCGCCGTCATTGGTGAATTTCTGGATTCGGTTGTTGCGCCAGTCGGCTATATAGACGTTGTCGTCTTTGTCCACCGCGGCGCCCCAGGGCAGATTGAATTGGCCATCGCCACCGCCGAAGGACCCCCAATTGGCGATGAATTTGCCGTCCGATGTGAATTTCTGGACCCTGGAATTATGCTGGTCCACCACGAATAAATTGTCCGAGGAATCGACGGCGATACCGGCCGGACCGTTCAGTTCCCCGTCTCCGGTCCCGGGTTTGCCCCAATGGGACAGATACTTAGCTGATGCATTGCCTGAGGCATCGCCTGAAGTATCGTAAGTAGTTACCCGATGATTGTGTTCGTCGGTGATGTGCAGCCGGTAGCGGCTGTCCAACACCATGGCCACAGGCCAGGCGAATTGTTCGTCACCGGCGCCGAAACCACGGCCGAACTCTCCTAGGTATTCGTCCTCCAGGTTACAGATGCCAACACGTATCGCGGAGGCGCGCAAAGGGTCACACCGGTTCAGCACGAATATGCGGCCGTCCCCACCCACGGCAATGTCGTATGGGTTGGCGAAACCACGGCCGTTATAGCCGTTGTTAACGATGCCGATGGTCTTGACGTAATCCAGAACGATTTCGGAAGATTTTGTCTGCGTGCTCACGCGTACCACCTTAATCAGCTTTGATCGATGGAGATAAAGTGCGGCTTAAGCCAGTTGGTATTCCCTCGTGGCTGCCACGAGCCGCAGGATGTCGCCCACCCGCTGCTCGGCTTGGTCTCCGGGTTGGTGGCCGTTCAAGTCCAGGTCCCCGTGGCGGGAGGCGTACTCCACCAGGACAGAGCGTGTCTCTTCGGACACCTGGATAGGCCCCAGCAAGTCGAGGCAGCCGTCAGCTAGTTCGGAAGGCTGAAGCACGCCTTGGTCTGCGCCGGCCTCCAGCCGTTCGATGATGGAACGAACGCCTGGGCTGCTCACGTTGGATAATTCCTTGGCCACGAAGTTCACCCGCTCTACCAGTGCGCCGCTGTCTATCCACTCGGCGCCCTCGTGCCAGCCTTCAACCGTGGGCGGCCGCAGCAGGCCCTGCCCCATATAGAACATCGTGTTGGCAACTCCCTCGATGCCCAGATACGGGTCCTGGTAGTTCCCCGCCATCCTGATCGCTCCCACCACCATCTCCACCGGACCTTTGACCCGGGCGAAGCGGGCTTCCTCCGACTTGAAGTAATCAGAATGGAACAGCGTACGCAGCATATCGCGGATCTGGTAGCCGGATGAGAAATAGGTGGCCATCATCGCTTCGATGGTCTTCTCTCCGGCCTCGGTGATCTCATCGGCGGCGAAGAACTGGAAGAGACGGGTCGCTACGAAGCGGGCCGTGGCCTCCTGCTTCACGATGATAGCGATAATGTCTTCACCGTTGAACCGGCCGGTCTCACCCAGGAAGGTCTTCTCTCCGTCGTCGTGGTCCTCCTCCCGGTAGTCGAAGTGCCAGGCGATGCGGCCGTAGGGCCAGATGGAGTCTTTAGCCGCCCTGACCGACATATATTCCGCGTTGCCCAGGGTCCAGCCGGTGAAGGCCCGCGCGCATCCCTTGATGTCGTCCTCGGAATAGTTGCCGATGCCCATGGAGAACAATTCCAACAGCTCTCGCCCGTAGTTCTCGTTGATGGACGCGCCGTGATTCTCGTTATTATCCAACCAAACGATCATGGCCGGGTCCTTGGACAATTCCACCAGCAGGTCCTCAAAGCTGCCCAGGCCGGAGCGTCGGAACATCTCCACTTGGTTCAGCTGGGAACGGGCCTGGTTCAACTTGGAGTAGCCCGTTGCGAAGAGACCGTGCCAGAAGAGGGCGATTTTCTCTTCCATCGGACAGGATGTACTGATCATCCGGTACATCCAGTAGGCGGATGAGCCGGGCAGATCGCGCAGTTCTGATTGATCAACATGATAACGGCGGATGAGGTCGTCGGGCATGTTGCCCGGGTCCGAGGGATTGAGAAGGGCCTCCACGGCGCCGTCGTACCCTATCTCAAGATAGCTCTCTAGTTCGTCGCGGTTGGCGCCGAAACCGGCGCGCCGGAGTAGATGGGCCATCAGGGCGGTGTCATTACTTATCATCAATATCCTCTATTCAGGAGATGAGTCTAAATCCAATTTGCTTGCTAGGACTTGAAGAGATCGAATTTCTCGAACTGCCCGTTGACGATCGGAGCAGCGTCCAGTCCCAGCCAGTCTTCCAAGATACCGGTGTAGACCGAGCGGAAATCGTTGTTGGAACGCAGATCGCCTTCGATCTGCTCGGCTTCGGCCAGCGACGGGTATTCGCCGTACGTCCCGCCATTCACCGCGCCTCCAATCATGAAGGCGACTCCGCCAGAACCGTGGTCGCTCCCGGAGCCATTGTCCTGTATGCGGCGTCCGAACTCGGAGAAGATCAGGATCGAGGCGTCATTCTCAGTGCCGTGTTCTTTCAGGTCATCCATGAGACAACCCACTGACCCGGCCACTTCGTCCCAGAGCTTGGCGTGACTGATCAACTCGCCGGCGTGGGTGTCGAAGGGCCCGTGTTGGGTGTAAAGCACCCTGGCGCCCACGTTGGCATGGAACACCTGGGAGATGCTTTTGACGTTTTGGGCCAAGGAGTCGGGGGCGTATTCCACCGAAGAGGAATACATGGCCGGCGCGGTGCGGAGGATGTCTGCGCCTTGAAGGGCGTCCTGGCCGGTCTGGCCCAGTAATTCCATCACCGGGTCTCGTCCAGCGGCCCCTCCGTACATCTTGGAAAATGCCTCCAGCGTGAACATGCGCAGTTCTTCGTCTTGCACGTCGGGGAACAGACCGTAGGTATCCAAGTCACCAACCGACGCGACGGAAACGCCCGGGCAAGCCAACGCCCTGGGCAGACCCCGGCCGAAGTTGATGCCGGTGAGCACGTTCTCGCCCTGGGGGTCGATGTCGCGGATGGCCCGTCCCAACCAGCCTTCCTTCCCGATGGAGTCAGGCTCGGCGGTGTGCCAGATGTCCATAGAGCGGAAGTGGGAGCGGTTGGGGTTCTGGTAGCCGATACCGTTAATGATGGCGACTTTGCCCTCGTCCCACAGTGACTTGACCGGCCCCATGCTGGGGTTGAAACCGTAATGATCGTCGATGGGTATGACCTTGTTCTGGGGGATATTCACCGTGGACCGGTAGTCGTAATACTTGCCCTCGCTGTAGGGGATGACCGTGTTCAAATAATCGTTGCCGCCGGAAAGCTGGATCACGATGAGGCTCTTTTCGCGTTTGGTGGTGGTCATATGTGATGCACTCCTATACTCGAGATGGGAGGCTATCTGATTCTGTAGACCGCCCGGCGGTCAGTGGCAAACATTGTAACCTTTGTTGGCCGCGTTTTCGAGGCGCGTTCGTGAGGCTATTTGGGAATCCTAGCCCCATACCTTGCGGGCGGTGTCCACCACCATCTCTAACTTACGCCACTGTTCATCTTCGGTGAGCAGGTTTCCGGCCGCCATGGAAGCGAAACCGCACTGGGGGCTTAAAGCCATATTTTCCAGAGGGAAGAATTTGGCAGCCTCGTCGATCCGCCGTAGCAACTCGTCTTGGTCCTCAAGGGCGCCTTCTTTGCTGCTCAACAGACCCAGGACCACGATCTTGTCTTTGGGAACGAACCGCAACGGGTCGAACGTTCCGGCGCGGTCCGTGTCGTACTCCAATAGGAACCGGTCAACATCCAACCCGCTGAAGAGCTTTTCGGCGATGGGCTCGTATCCGCCCTCGGCGTACCACTTGCTCTGGTTGTTGCCCCGGCAGATATGCATCGCCACGGTAACCCCGGCCCTCCTCGCGTCGGCCAGGCAGTCATTGTCAGCCGCTACGGCTTCTTCAAAGGCTTTACCCGGGTCCACGCCGAGACCGCGGAGGTGATCCCGCCAGACGGGGTCCACATAATAGCTGTAGCGCGGCTCATCCATCTGGATGTAGGACACACCGTCTGCCAACAGGCTTTGGATCTCAGCTTTGATGAAGCCGGTCAATTCTCTCAGGAGGTCGGAACGCGTGGGGTAAAACTGGTCCGTCACGCCATCCTGGTAGCAGATTGCTGGAAATTGATTGGGACTGGGGACAGTCATCTTCACCGGACCCGGCGCCTTGGCCTTTAGATATTCGGTCTGGTCCCCGGTAAGGCGATGCTTGAGGCGGAGCCTTGCGCCCACCACCTGCTGGGTGCCTTGCGCCTGAGGTTCGCCGCCCGGCCCTTTCCAGATACGGACCACCGCCGGTGTTCCGGTGTCGATAAAGCCTTCCACCGCATCCTGCATGTCGTTCTGAAACCCTGAGCGCCGGAACTCCCCGTCGGTAAACACCGCGACTCCGATGCGTTCTTGCTGTGCCAGGGCCTCCAAGATGGCTGCGTCTTCGGATTCCCGAAGGGTGTCGGCGGACACCCTTCCCGCATAGAACATGTTTCGGGCTTCTTTTAGGGATTCGGGCCGAAGCAGGCTTCCAACGTGGTCTGCCCGGTAAATATCAGCCATGGGTCTGCCTCCAAATCAAAACGATTTCACCTATTGTCATCTTGGTTCCAGAGCCCCGATGCCGTCAGGTGTTAATTGCGAAGGTTCGGAAATTGGACCAAAGGAGCTGCCGCCCAATCGTATCTCAGCCCAGGCCGAGCCCGCGTTGGGGGCGTCCCGGAACTTAACCACGACGTCGCCGTGTTCCAGTTGAGTTGTCGCGGCTTGCGCCAGGGACCTTACCTCAGGGCTGCCAGCGGAGCCGTTGATCGTGACGATCAGCGGAAGTGTTAGCAGCCGGGCCAGCGCCTGCCCAAATCCAGCGGCGAACGCGCCGAACTGGCGGTGGGCGCCGGGGAATCTCTTCAGGGCCCAGACCGCTTCTTCGCGGTGGTTCGTGTCGCCGCTGAGGTCGGCCAAGCGGACGAAGAATGAGGCGACGGCGGCGTTCTGGGGGAGCTCGGCGATGGGCACCTGTAGATTGGCGGGCCCCTTCTGGCTGATGTCGAAGAAACCGCCGTCAGGGCTTCGGTGCATCCTTGAGATGTCTCCAGCCAGCTCCTTGGCCCGGTCCAGGTATTCCTCGTCGTGGAGCACCGAATAGGCCTTCAAGAACGCTATTCCAGTAGCTGTGGCATCGGTCAGCATTCCCGGCGCTTGCGGCTCCCTATCGACATAGTGATACGTCCCGCCACCCGCCACCCGCAGGTCTCGCCACAAGACTTCCAGTATCTGTACCGCCCGCTCCCGGCAGTCTTCCCGCCCCAATATCCACCAGGCATCCAGAAACGCAACGGCGGCCCGGGCATTGGCGTCGCAGTAGATGTATTCGTCGATCACGGAGATCATCGGCAGCGGCTCGCCATCCGCGCCGGTCTGTTCGACCGGCCGCACATAGTCCTGGCACCCGAAGAATGCTCCGCTGTCACCGTCGAGCAGTGTCGAATTCAAGTAGTCGATGAGCCCTTCGGCCGACTCGCGGCGAGCCGGGTCTCCGGTTATTAGATACAGGCGCAGGAAATTGCTCACTAAGGTGGCCTGGTCCTCCAGCAGTTTCTCCGGATGGGGCTCGTTCCAATCGGGCTGGGACGAATAGCGATAGAAACCGCCGTCCTTGGCGTGAAAAGTCAGGCTCTGGAGCATCTTGTCCAGCGTGAACGTGACGTGGTCTAAATAAGTCGATTCGCCTCCGGTCTCATATAGGTACAGCAGAAACTCGTTGGCTTCGGTGTGGAGGAACTTGAAGTGGGTGCCGTAGCCGCCATGTTCGTGGTCGGCCATCCCCTCTACCATCCCGGCGATCTCGCCGACCAACTCCGGCGACAAAGCCGGTGGTTCTGTGCCGTCTTGAGGAGCGGCCAAAGCCGGGTAGGTAGCCGCGGCCATCAGCCCTTCTTTGTCCGATTGAAACTGGGTAACGGTCTTAACCAGCAGGTCTACGAATGGGTCGGTGTCCATGTAGTTGACGGTGAACAGGTGCCCACCGTCAGGGGTCAGCACGGCGATGGTCGGCCAGCCATCCTGGTTGTACCGCAGATCGACGTCGGGCCGTTGGGACTCTTCGACACGTATCGGGATGAAGAAGGCGTTCAGCAGGGCGATGGTCTCATCATTGGAGAGGGCGGTCTCGTCCATGCGCTGGCAAAACCCACACCAAAAGGCGGCGATGAACAGCACGACGAGTTTGTCCTGCCCGCGGGCCTCCTCGAAAGCGTCCTCGCCCCATTCGCGCCAGTCGATCATATGCGCCCGGTTGGGGCGCACGGAGAAACGGAACATATCTAATATTCCAGAGCGGGAATGGCTTTAGGGGGTGGCCGCTTCGTTCTTTAGGGCCTCGATGGCCTGCAGCACGGTCTTCCGACGCAGTTCCTTCTCTTCTTCGGCGGGCAGGTCGGCGTCCCCCATGACGTGGACGATGCCCTGGCCCTGGACGATGCGGTTGGAGCCGACCATCTTGGCGACCGGGACAACAGAAGTAACGTGGCAGACCGGGATACCGGCTTTTTCCAACTCGGTTGCTATCGCAGCGCCGCTACGAGTGCTTGTGCCTCAAGTCGAGGTCAGGATGACTGCATCGACCTCCGACTCTTTCAGTTGCGCGGCGATCTCCCGGCCCAGGCGTCGGCTGTTGGCGATGGGGTTGACCAGTCCCGATGTGGAGATGAACTGGCTATGCAGCTCACCGATCACGTTGGATTCTTCCAACTCGCGGAGCACATCCACCGGCACCAAGCGGTCCGGGTCTTGCTCAACGTACCGCGTGTCGTAGCCGCGGTGGCTCACTTCATAATCGTCGCCTTGCAGACCGTCTTTACCGGAGATGTCGTAGCTGCCCCAGTTGGTGGCGGCCCAGGCCGAGATGTTGTCCGGGTTGCCTTTGGGGACGAGCCCGCCGTCGGTGATGATTGCCACCCTGGCCTTTGACATGTCGGCCACCGGCGCCGGAGCTGGGATCTCGGGGAAACTGGGGGCGGGGAGTTCCGACTCGAATTCCTCGCCTTTCACCTTGGCGTCCAGCATCGCCACCAAACGTTGGGCGGCAGTTTGCTCCACGAAGGTGTCTTTCAGGATGCCCCTGGCGATGTAGCCTTCCTCAGCGGGGGCGCCCATATCCTGGCCTGATGCCAGCTTGTGGGCCATGTTGGACATCTTGGTCAGGACTTCGCGCATGGCCGAAGCAGCCTTCCCGGAATCGACGATATATAAAGTCTGGCGGTGCAGATCGACTCCCGGGTTCTCCTGGGCCATCCCGGTCACCACCGGTATATCCAATTCCGAAGAGACTGCGACGCATAGCCCAGCCGCCGCCACGCCGTAGCGGCCCGCTTCGAAGCAAGGTCCGGCAACGAAGATGTCCGCCTGGGCGTCCTTGGTCTGCTCCAATACCAGGGCGGTCAAGGCTTCCATGTTCTCGGTCGCGTAGTTGTCGCCACAGACGATGGTACGGACAACTTGGGCGTCCTCTCCCAGGACCTGTCCCAGCAAACGCCCCGGACCTACCGGCTCGTCGTGGACCTGAGGCTCGGTATCCGCATGTTCCTCGCCGCCGATACCGCCGAAGAACTGGTTCAGATAATGGACTACACGCATGAGATTGACCTCTCGGTTCGGATGAGTAACAAATGTTATTCCTAATGGACCATCGCCCGCAGCCGGGAAATACCCTGCTGGCTGGACACTCCGCAGACGTTGGTGGCGATCAGTCTTCTGGGCGCTCCCAATTCCTCGGCGAGCTCGCCGCTGCCGGCGATCACCCGGCCCGCGGCAGGCACATCCCAGTCGGTGTCCCGGCCGCCCACATACACTATAGCGTCCACTACCGGATAGTTGAATAGTAATGCCGACTCGGCGCGGCGGTCCCAGGACATGTCCGACACTTGGACCGTCGTCCGGATGCCCAGTTCCTCGCAACGGCGGGCCGTCAGCGACAGGTCCGCATGGGGCGCGCCGCCACCGTACTTGGTCAGAATTACACCGTCTGCAGCTAGGTTCCATTTGGCGTGCTCAGCGGCCAGCATGCAGTTCCTGTCGCGTTCTTCATTATCGGACGCCGCCATGGTGGCCAATGTCCCCACCAGGGTGATCTCATCATCTTGATGCCGCCGGTACAATTCCAAGATCACCGGATGATTCTGGTAGAAATAGGTCTCGGCGCCCATGGCCCGGTTACAGGTAACCACCGCCCCGTCCAGCCATTCGTTGGGGTGAAGCGAGACCGGTACCATGCCGGCAGTGTTGTCGCCGTAGAGTATCTTTTCGTCGATCTCGGCGACCCGCTGCCGGGAGTGCACCTGCCCGATATAGGCGAACCTGGGTAGTCCCTCGCGGCCCTGCACCACGGGGCCATCCGACTCAAAGATCTCCGCGGAGTGTGGGGTGATTTCGAGGGCGCACTGGGCGAGATATACGGAAGTTTTCACCGAGGCTAGCCGCAGTGATGCCTGTTCGGAGTGGCGTACCACGTTTTCGGCTGAGTGAGGTGTGATCACCAGATGGTGCAGCGAGGTGTAGGGCGAGGCCTCACCGGCGGGCCCGGTCATCTCAAGTATCTTGCCGTTCTCCAACCCGGCTCCTCCATCGACCACCGTCACGGCAACTCCCCGGAGCACATGAGTCACGCCTTGGCCGACTACTCCGATGGGATCCAAGATCCCCGGAAAATTGGGCCCCGAGCCAGCTTCCTTGGCCCTGGGTTCGAGGATGTCGAAGACGACTCCGATGCGGCAGTCCTCGCCTGGCGAAACTGTCTCGATGTCAACCGAACGGAGTCGAGTGTCTTCCAAGATAAGTAGCCGCAGTTCTTCGGGGTCAACGACGAGCTTGTTTCCGTCCAATAGGGTTGCGGCGCCCAAGCTCAGCGAGCCTATTTGGTGGATGGCCAACGTCAGACGCATCTAGTCCTCGGGGTTATCGGGTTTCTACGAAAATCGTGTATATGATGCGGCCCATCTGGTGTTTTGGCAACCCTTTTCAAGGCTGGCCCAGACACGTTTGAACTACCCAAAACCCACTGCTATACTCGATTCACCAACATGCAGACTGATACCGCCTTAAAGGCGCCTGTAATCCGGGGAGTTCGCTACTTTTTGGCTCACACTCCGGGCCTGGTCCAACACGGCTCCAAGCCGTCGCGAGACCTGCTGGCCGATCCTGGTCTGGCGGCTGATCTGACATCCCACCTCCGGTCATTTACCGATGCCTCAGCCTACCTCCCCAACCGCGCGTTCCTCGGCGGAATTTACCCCGATGACCTGCTGAAAACGGCCAGGCCATGGCACGGTCAGAACGGTGAATCTTCCCGTTGGAATCCCCACGGCGAGTTGATGCCCGAAGAGGAATTTTACGGGCTGCTGAAGATCGCCGACGCCTTCGATCTGGTCTGGTTGGATGAAGACTTCACGAACGACGTGGCGGCCACCCTGGCAGGGCATCCGTTGGTAAGCGAGGACGACCTGGAGCGGCTGGGCCAGGGCCACCCCCACTCCGAGATCGAAGAAAGAATGGCCGAAACAGGGGGTGGGTTGCCGCTGCAACTGCGCTGTGGCCGGACCATCGGCTGCATCGTCAGGGCCCACGACGAAGACGCCACTCTGACTCCGGACGTTCTTCTGGAAAACCTGGCCTGCAAAGCCAGTGCCGCGATGGCCCTGCGGAGTCTGTTGTCAGAAACGAGCACGGCGCCAGAAGACATTCCATACGTCATCAACTGCGGTGAAGAGGCCGTGGGCGAGCGGTACCAGCGGGGCGGCGGCAACCTGGCCAAGGGCATCGCTGAGATGTGCGGCTGCACCGAGGCTACCGGGTCGGACGTGAAGGCATTCTGCTGCGGGCCCGTACACGCCATGGTCATGGCGGCGGCGCTGGTGAATTCCGGAGTTTACCAGCAAGTTGCTGTAGTCGCCGGGTGTTCGTTGGCTAAGCTGGGCATGAAATTCCGGAGCCATCTGGACAACGACCAGCCAGTCCTGGAAGACGTTTTGGCCGCCACCGCCATCCTCATTGGTGAGGACGACGGCGTTTCTCCCAGACTGCGGCTCGACTCCATCGGCAAGCACACCGTGGGAGCGGGTTCGTCGCAGCAAGCAATCATAAAATGCCTAGTCTCCGAGCCGTTGGACCGCCTTGGTTTGCGGTTCCAAGATGTGGACAAATACGCTACGGAGTTACATAACCCAGAAGTGACCGAACCGGGCGGCAGCGGGGACGTTCCGCTGCTAAACTACCGGATGATCGCAGCCATGGCCACGATGGCCAAGGAGATCGAACAAGCGGACATACCTCAGTTCGTTGAAGAACATGGGATGCCGGGGTTCTCACCAACCCAGGGGCACATCGCTTCGGCGATACCTTTCTTGGGACACGCGGTTGATCGGATAAAAGCCGGTGAGATGGAACGAGCCATGTTCTTGGCCAAAGGAAGCTTGTTTCTGGGCCGCATGACCCAACTCTCCGACGGAATGTCGTTTATCATAGAAAAGAACCATTAGCGAAAGCGCAGA
>Ga0207966_1000072_pt1 | contig 52002 bp, 44 predicted proteins | sample Knorr_S23_td_NAD_FD_185611 | JGI IMG/M metagenome (GOLD analysis project Ga0207966, IMG submission 185611) | Marine microbial communities from Southern Atlantic Ocean transect - Knorr_S23_td_NADW_ad_2500m_LV_B (SPAdes) (version 2) | ecosystem: Environmental > Aquatic > Marine > Oceanic | place...
ATCCATCGTTGCATCAGGGCTATAGTTCATCGCATTTTCATCGGTACATCCGAAGATGACAATTTGAGCACCATCACAATCGTAGAAAACACCTGTAAACTGATAACCAAAATCAGAACCTGAATAAGCTTGCTCTCCACAGATGTATAAGGCGAAAGAGCCATCAACCGAACCACTTGTCAAACCATCACCATAAGAATCAATTAAGATCATTTTGGCAACATATTCGGCACCTTCTAAACAGTATTCACAAGAACCGTCTTCAGTATTTGCATCTTCATCATAATTCAAGGCAAAAGTATCGGTACATCCATAATTGTAAGATTCACAAGATCCATCTTCAAAGGTTGCTTCTGGGTTGTAGTTCATTGCCTCTACATCCATACATCCGTATACAGGAAGCTCAACGTTCATTGTTATTATTGGACTAAATGGCTCTAAATCAGAATGATCAGCGCCAATAACACTGTTTAGCCAAGCATTATCGCCTGTATAAGGCAAGGGGATGGCTTGTTGCATTCCCTCATCATCAATTAGATAAATAGTTGATAAAATGGATAGCTCGTAATTTCCTGATAATTCGGGAATACCTGTAAGTCCTGCACAAGAGTTCCCTACTGGGAAAGAACAAGACTGTGGCTCGCAAGCCCAGCTTAAACCAACTGGCAAACCTGAAACCTCATTAATTTCTAAGGAATCTACATAGGCAATAGTACCATTCAGATTAACTGTTTCTGGCAATACAAATTGAACTGCCTCGGTGTAATATTCACTTAAAAAGGCCATTGGCATTGTCACCTCTGCTCCGTTTACCGTTGCCCCTTCGGAGAAATTATATCCCGAACTGGTAATCTCTACATTCGGACTACATATATCACTAATAGAAGAACCGTCGAACTCTGAAGCGGATATAATATCATCCCCTACAAATCCGAAAAGGATATACTTGGTGTTATTACTATAGTCGGTTTCGTATTGAGGTGTGTAATTATCCGTTTCCTTATTGGTAGAAACCGCTAAAATATATTCTCCATCTTCTAATTCGGTAATGTCTAACCACTGGCAAGTAATTCCCGAACCATAAGTGTCCGAACATCCAGCACTAATTCCCATATATGAACATCCGTAGGTAAAAGTACAAGAAGGGTAGTTTGCATTTTCTGGAGCTTCGCTTGATACAGCTCCCCCTAAATCCATTACACACCAACCGTTTTTATGACCAAATAATGGCAATTGTTCCAAGCCTGGATATGAGTATATTTGGTAATTAGCATAACCCTCGAAGTGGGTATGCCCATGGCAATCGTCCCAGTAAAAGTTAGGATTTAAATTTCCTGCTCCACCCGATTGACCTATGATAAAATCTTCGTTTCCGTAATTCGAAATGGTCGTAGTAAAGCGAAGCGTACTGCGCTCTCCTGTGCCTGTAATACAGCCTTCGGTAACCAAACATTCATCGTTACTTGAAAAAGTGTTAATTTGAATGGAGTTCAAAATAGCCCCTACAGAAGCCTGCAATCAGTCCTAAACAAGCGGCTTGTGCATCAACATAAGAGTTACATCCAGCGCTATTCGCTAATAGGTTAACCGATTGAATGGAGCCTAAATCAATGGCATCACCTCATTCTAAGGCTTGACAACAAGAGTTTAAATTTGCATTGTTGTAGATATTAATCTCTCCAGCTCCTAATATATTTTCTAAGCCGGCTAAGGACTCAATTGAAGTATCGTAGATATTCAAATTCCCAGCGACCATCAATAAGGAAGACATTGCCTGCAAGGAGCTAATAACATCGCCAGTAATACTCAAATCACCAGTAAAGGCCTCACAGTCTGCAAGGGCATCCACTTGTGCTTGACTCGTAATAAAAGTTGTTTGATTTGCATCGCCACATTGGGCAAATACTGTAGTTTGACTCGCCAAAAATAATAGGCAAATTAAAGGGAAGATAATTTTTTTCATAGAACGATAATTTTCAAGTCTATCTATACAGTATCAAAAATTATTCCATGTGCTAGGAATCTCTAGACCATTAACAATCCATCCCCCATTCTGCTTGTTCTATAGCGGGTTTTTGCTCCAATAGCTTTCCAATGAATTTGTCTTGTTCTAAGGGAGAAACAAAGGTGTAATCGTATTTTCCGTACTTGATTACAATGCCATAATTAGATAGAGAAGGGCTTATGGTCGCATTCAATGGATTGTTCAAATTGGTTTTAACCTTACTCAACTCTATGTGTGGATAAATGACCTGAATATCCTCCAGCATTATTTTCTTAGTGATGAAGCCCAATTTGCAGTATAAAAACCTTTCATCTAAAAAATAATAATTCGATTTGTAAAAATAAACGGGCAGCACGAGTAGTGGTAGAGTTACAAACAATTGCAAAAATACTAGGGCTGATTCCATTTCACCTTGATACCAAGGTAAAAAACCCGTTAGTAGGCCGCATATCAGGCCTCCGTGGAATATAAGCCCCACATAAAACAAACTTTTTTTTGCTTCAAATTTCATTTGCCGACTTTAATTTAAAATTACAAAAAAAATCCTACTGCAAGCAGTAGGATTTTCTATATCATTTACGGTTTACACCGTTCATCATTTACATTTTACGACCCACAAGTGATACAATCGTCTGGATTTTCAATCGAGCAAGCCAATTGTTCCTCTGGAGTAAACTCTTGAACTTCTTGTGTTTCTTGAGCTACCACAGGTTCCATTTGTGGTTTAGACTGCTTTTGAACAGTAAATTTAATCGCATCTACTGCAGACTTCGTTCTCAAGTAGTACATGCCAGTTTTCAAGCCTTTGTTCCAAGCATAGAAGTGCATAGAAGTTAACTTACCTAAGTTGGCGTTCTCAACAAATAAATTCAAGGATTGCGATTGATCGATAAATTGACCACGCTCTCCAGCCATGTCGATGATATCGCGCATACTCAATTCCCAAACTGTTTTGTAAAGGTCTTTGATGTTTTGCGGAATGATATCGATGTTTTGGATAGATCCGTTAGCACGTAAGATTTCGTTTTTCAACTCATCGTCCCATAAGCCTAACTTCACCAAGTCTTTCAATAGGTGTTTGTTAACAATAATAAACTCACCAGAAAGTACACGACGGGTATAGATGTTAGAAGTATAAGGCTCGAAACATTCGTTGTTACCTAGAATTTGAGAAGTAGATGCTGTTGGCATAGGCGCTAACAACAGAGAGTTACGCACTCCACTTTCCTTAATCTCGGCACGAAGCTCGTCCCAATCCCAACGACCAGAAAGGTCTTTAGCCTCTACGCCCCACATGTCAAACTGGAACTGACCTTGAGAAATTGGTGAACCTTCGTAAGTTTCGTAAGCACCATCCACTTTCGCTAAATCTTTAGATGCTTTTAAAGAGGCGAAGTAAATAGTTTCGAAAATATCTTTGTTCAATTGCTTCGCTTCAGGCGAAGTAAATGGTAAACGCAATAAAATAAAGGCATCTGCCAATCCTTGAACTCCTAATCCTATAGGGCGGTGACGCATATTAGAGTTGCGCGCTTCTGGCACTGGGTAGTAGTTGCGATCGATAACTACGTTCAAGTTTTTCGTTGCTTTATAGGTTACCTCGAACAGTTTGTCGTGGTCGAATTTACCTTCAGCAACAAACATTGGCAATGCTATAGAAGCCAAGTTACAAACAGCAACTTCATCGGGAGCAGTATATTCAACAATCTCAGTACATAGGTTTGACGACTTAATAGTCCCTAAGTTCTTTTGATTCGATTTCTCGTTACAAGCATCCTTATACAACATATAAGGAGTTCCTGTTTCGATTTGAGATTCAACAATTTTCTCCCAAAGTTCACGAGCTTTAATCGTCTTGCGACCTTTTCCTTCCGCTTCGTACTTCTCGTAAAGCTCTTTAAATTTATCTCCGTAAACGTCTGCTAAACCAGGGCATTCGTTAGGACACATTAGCGTCCACTCGCCGTTAGCTTCCACACGCTCCATGAATAAATCTGGAGTCCACATAGCATAGAACAAGTCGCGCGCACGCATCTCTTCTTTACCGTGGTTTTTTCTAAGATCTAAGAAGTCGAATACATCAGCATGCCAAGGCTCTAAGTAAATAGCGAAAGAACCTTTACGCTTTCCACCTCCTTGATCTACATAACGAGCAGTATCGTTAAATACACGCAACATCGGTACAATCCCATTTGAAGTCCCATTTGTTCCGCGGATATAAGATCCTTTGGCACGTACATTATGAATGCTCAATCCGATACCACCAGCAGACTGAGAAATTTTAGAACATTGTTTTAGCGTATCGTAAATCCCATCGATACTATCGTCTTTCATGGTCAATAAGAAACATGAAGACATTTGAGGTTTTGGTGTCCCTGCATTAAATAATGTTGGCGTAGCGTGCGTGAAGTACTTCTTAGACATCATCTCGTACGTCTCAATCGCCGCTTGAATATCTTCTTTGTGAATCCCAATAGAAACACGCATCAACATATGCTGAGGACGCTCAGCAATTTGCCCATCTATACGCAACAAGTACGAACGCTCAAGAGTTTTAAATCCGAAGTAGTCGTAACTAAAATCTCTATCGTAGATAATTGTAGAGTCTAAAACCTCTTTATTATCTTGAATAATTTGGTGTACATCATCAGCCAGCATAGGTGCTTTTTGATTGGTAACCGGATTTACATATACATACAAGTCTGTCATCGTGTCCGAGAACGACTTTTTTGTTTTCTTATGTAGGTTAGAGACAGCAATGCGCGCGGCTAGCTGAGCATAATCGGGGTGCTTTACCGTTAGTGAAGCAGCTACCTCAGCCGCAAGGTTATCCAATTCAAAAGTTGTTACTCCTTCGTAGATACCTTCAATAACTTTCATGGCTACGGTAGTAGGGTCCACTAGGTCATCTAAGCCATAACACATCTTTTGGATGCGGGCGGTAATTTTGTCAAACTTCACAGCCTCTTTGCGACCGTCTCTTTTTAATACATACATACTATTGGGATTTAATGGGATTTAAAAATCGGCGTCAAATGTAAAACCTGCATCTTCCTCTTTTCCTAAGACGCCGGCTTTTTGGTATTCTGATACGCGTTTCTCAAAGAAATTAGTCTTTCCTTGAAGCGAAATCATGTCCATAAAGTCGAATGGATTTTCAACATTATAGAGTTTATCACAGTGTAATTCCACCAACAAACGGTCGGTAACAAATTCTAAGTACTGTGTCATTAATTCTGAATTCATACCTATTAAACGCACTGGAAGTGCCTCGATAATAAATTCTCTTTCTATATCTAAAGCTTCCTTAATAATTTGAGTAATACGTTCTTTTGGTACTTTATTTACGATATGATCGTTGTGCAACATAACCGCAAAATCACAGTGTAAACCTTCGTCGCGAGAGATTAACTCGTTAGAGAATGCTAAACCTGGTAATAAACCTCTTTTCTTCATCCAGAAGATAGAACAGAACGATCCAGAGAAGAATATCCCTTCAACGGCAGCAAAAGCAATTAAGCGCTCTGCAAAACTTGGTGAGTCAATCCATTTAATCGCCCAATCTGCTTTTTTCTTAATCGCATCGAAATGATCGATGGCATGGAAAAGCTTATCAGCCTCCGCTTTATCTTTGATATAAGTATCAATCAAAAGTGAATAGGTTTCCGAATGGATGTTCTCCATCATAATCTGGAAACCATAGAAGAACTTCGCTTCGGTATACTGAACTTCTGAAAGGAAGTTTTCAGCCAAATTTTCGTTTACAATTCCATCGGAAGCTGCAAAGAAAGCAAGAACGTGTTTGATGAAATGTCTTTCGTCATCATTCAACTTTGTTTCCCAGTCGATAATATCTTGACTAAGGTCAATTTCTTCAGCAGTCCAAATACTTGCCTCTTCTTGCTTGTAAAATTGCCAAATGTCATCGTGAACAATTGGGAAAAGTACAAAGCGGTCTTTATTTTCTTGTAAAATAGGTTCTATAGCAGCCATAACACACAATATATTTTTGTAAAATTTTCTTAACCTTTTTGAAACTCAAGGTTTCAGAATCAAGGGGGAAAAAAAGCCCAACTGGAATTGAGCTTTACAAATATTTCGATAAAAAAACTGCTAGGCAATAGAAGAAATAAAATAGGCTTTTGAAGTTTTCAACAAATCGTTAATATCCACCCCAAACACCGCGCTTACAAAGACTTACATTTTTTACGGAACTGTTAAAAACAAAATAAAAAAGTCGGAAATTATAATTAATTAATAATGTGCAAATGAATGATTTTTTGCATCAAAAAGATGTTTAAAACAGCCAAAATAGTATAGGATTCTTAAGGGAATTCTCAATCCACACCCATTCAAATTATTAATCAGCTCCGGTGTTTTTCAGCAGCAAACTCCAAGCCTTTATACCAATCTTCACCAAACTTTTTAATGAGCGGTTCTCGCAAGAATTTATACACCGGAACCTTCAATTTAGCACCACAGGCGCAAGCGTCTTTACAGATGTGCCATTTGTGATAATTCACCGCTTCGAACTCAGGATAAGATTGTACTCTTACCGGATACAGTTCGCAGGAAATTGGTTTTTTATAGTCTATTTTCCCATCGCGGTATGCCGCTTCGATGGAGCACTTGGTATAATTATTTTCATCAAAAAACACATAGGCACACTCTCGGTCGTTTACCAAAGGAGTTTCTTTACCACCATCTTCACCAACAACCCAATGCCCTTGTTCTTCGATAGCGCGAATTCCCTTTTCAACCATATAAGGCTTTACATCCTCGTAGATTTCCTCCAACAAATTCAACTCATCTTCATCCAATGGCGCGCCACCATCACCCTCCACACAACAAGCTCCTTTACAAGCCGTTAAATCGCACACAAACTCCTGATCCAGAAGATCTTCCGATACTAATGTATTCTTAATTGAAATCATGCCGCAAAGATAAAAATAAGGGAATAGGAAATAGAGAATAGTGTGTTGAATGTCGTTATGCTCCGTCGGTAGACAAAAAACAAAACTGTCGTGCAGTCATGCAGTCAAAGAGTCGGGAAGTGACGAAAACGGTTTAGGGAATGTGGAATAGGAAAGAGTAAATGTCATCCAGAATCTCTCGAAGGATAGACTATTGAGGATTCATTCGTGCATTCGTGGCTATAATTTAATCAGTATCTGGTAATGTTGTTGAATACGGATGACCGCAGATTGGTCTGTGGACGGTGGACAAAAAATGAAACTGCAAACTGAGAATTGTAAACTGAAAACTATCATGCGGTCGTGCAGTTAGATGCTGATAACTGACTGCTGAAAGCTCATCGCTAAATATTTACATTTCCCAACAACCAACAACCAACAACAATTTATTACTTTTGCAGCTATGGCAAATCAAGATGATATTTTCAAGAAGGTTATTGCGCACTCTAAGGAGTACGGATATGTATTTCAATCGAGTGAGTTATACGATGGATTAGCGGCTGTTTACGACTACGGTTCTAACGGTTCGGAATTAAAAAAGAACATCAAGGAATACTGGTGGGCTTCAATGGTGAAGATGAATGAAAATATTGTGGGGATTGACTCTGCAATTTTTATGCATCCTAGTATCTGGAAGGCTTCGGGTCACGTTGATGCTTTTAACGATCCATTAATTGACAATAAAGATTCTAAGAAGCGCTACCGCGCCGATGTATTAGTAGAAGATTTTATTGCCAAGATTGAAGGTAAGATTGCCAAAGAAGTGAAGAAAGCAAGCAAGCGTTTTGGTGATGCTTTTGACGAAGCTCAATTCTTAGAAACGAATCCTAGAGTTTTAGGATACAAAGAAAAGATGGCTGCTATCTCTAAGCGCTTGAACGGAAGTTTAGAGAAAGAAGATTTAGAAGATGTAAAAGCTCTTATTGAAGAGTTAGAGATAAAATGTCCGATTTCGGGAACGGCTAACTGGACCGATGTGCGTCAGTTTAACCTGATGTTCGGAACGAAGATGGGTGCTACTGCCGATGGTTCTAGCGACCTTTGGTTGCGTCCAGAAACGGCTCAAGGTATTTTTGTGAACTTCTTAAATGTTCAGAAAACAGCCCGTATGAAAGTCCCTTTTGGGATTGCTCAAATTGGTAAAGCTTTCCGTAACGAGATTGTTGCCCGTCAGTTTATCTTCCGCATGCGCGAATTCGAACAGATGGAAATGCAATTCTTTGTTCGCCCAGGCGAAGAGATGAAATGGTATGAGCACTGGAAAGAAACGCGTCACAAATGGCACTTGTCGCTAGGCGTTGACACGAAGAAATACCGTTTCCACGATCACGAAAAAATGGCACATTACGCCAATGCAGCTACCGACATCGAATACCAATTCCCATTCGGATTTAAAGAAGTGGAAGGTATTCACTCGCGTACAGATTTCGATTTAAAAGCACATCAAGAGCATTCTGGAAGAAAAGTTCAATACTTCGATCCTGAGATTAACGAGAGCTATACGCCATTTGTAATAGAAACTTCTATTGGGGTAGATCGCATGTTCTTATTAACCATGTGTAACGCATACCGCGAAGAAAAAATTGGCGATAACGACACAAGAGTTGTCTTGGCATTGCCTCCAGTTTTAGCTCCTGTAAAAGCTGCTATTCTTCCCTTAACCAAGAAAGATGGACTTCCAGAATTGGCGCGTACTTTATACAATGAGTTGAAACTAGAGTTCAACTGTGTTATTGAAGAGAAAGATTCTATCGGTCGTCGTTACCGTCGTCAGGATGCCAATGGTACTCCATTCTGTATTACTATTGACAACGAAACAAAAGAAGACAACTGCGTAACTATTCGTCACAGAGATAGTATGGAGCAAGAAAGAGTTCCATTGAATAAAGTGAGAGATATTATCGATCAAGCAGTGAGCATTAGACATTTTCTTGCGAAAATCTAATTAGCAAACACTATACATATGAAGAGCCGTCAATTGACGGCTTTTTTTTGCCTCCTCCATTCCTAACAAAAAAAGGCTGTCTTTTCAGACAGCCTTTTTTATATCGTTAAGTGATCATTAAGCGTTTGCCAATAGCTCAGCCACTTTATCCCAGTTCACTACATTAAAAAATGCATTGATATAATCAGGACGACGGTTTTGGTAGTTTAAGTAATATGCGTGTTCCCAAACGTCCAATCCTAAGATTGGTGTTCCACCACAACCAGCAGACTTCATTAATGGATTGTCTTGGTTAGCTGTTGAGCAAACAGATAATTTCCCGTCTTTCACACAAAGCCAAGCCCATCCAGAACCAAACTGTGTAGCCGCAGCATTAGAGAAAGTCTCTTTAAAAGAGTCTAAAGAACCAAAGTCTCTGTCGATAGCCGCAGCTAAATCGCCCGTAGGAGCTCCACCACCATTTGGCGACATCACTTCCCAGAACAAACGGTGATTATAAAAACCACCACCATTATTACGGATGCCTACTGAAAGCGTTCCAGAACTTAGAATCTCTTCAATAGACTTTCCTTCGAGCTCAGTACCTTCAACAGCAGCGTTTAACTTAGCTGTATATCCAGCGTGGTGTTTTCCATGGTGAATTTCCATGGTGCGAGCATCAATATGTGGCTCAAGCGCATCGTGTGCGTATGGTAAACTTGGTAATTCGAATGCCATGACTTTATAATTTTAGTGATTGTAAATTTTTGATGTACAAAGATAAGGATTTTGGATGATAGATTATTACAGGAAGTAGGAAATTGGAAGCAGGTAAAAAATGTCGCGCAGTCAAAGAGCCGGTGATCGGTGGACCATGGACGATGATGAGGGATGAGGGATGAGTTGAAAACTGCCAACTGTCGTGCAGTCAAAAATATAAGCTACTGAATACCAAATACTAATATACTTGGTAGTATAACTTACACAGTATTCAACAGGCTCAGACTGACAACCTAATAACTAAGAACCAACAACTAACCACTGACCGCTCAAAGCTGACAGCTAATTTATCTCCAACAATTCCGAAATCGGCTTATTCGTTTTCAGCACTTCAAGCGCTTTTTGCATCATCGGATCTTTATCGTTAACCACTCTAAAGAAACCTTCATCGTTCCACATTTGTCGGGCTATTAAGGCTTTTATTCGAATTAAAATCCAATCCTTGGAATGCTGAACTTGATGGGTAGGGCTCTTAATCTCACTCGATTTAACCTTAGCTAAAAAGTCTGCAAACAAGGCTTCATCAATTTCAAAAGCCTCATTAAATGCTCTCGCCGATTTAAAGCCATTGAGACTCGCCCTATTCTTATCCACGTAATTAAACACAAAATCGTTGATGATGTTCTCGGCTAACACATCGTAGAGCCAATCGGATTTCCCAACGGTATCTAAAGGCACAAATATATCGGGCGTAATTCCGCCTCCACCATACACTACTCTACCTCTGTCAGTAAAATATTTCAAAGAGTCTTCCACCTTTAAGCTGTCTTCAGAATATACCTCACCCGTTTCGTAACGTGCGTAAGCTTCGCGATGATAGGCATCAACGTCTTCGTCGTAGTGTTTTTGAATGGATCGCCCCGAAGGAGTATAATAGCGCGCTGTGGTTAAGCGGAAAGCTGAACCATCGCTCAACATATTTTGCTCTTGCACCAATCCTTTTCCGAAGGTACGACGACCAATAACAATTCCTCGATCGTGATCTTGTATGGCTCCCGCCACAATTTCGCTTGCCGAAGCAGATCCTTCGTCAATTAAAACGACCAACTTTTTATCTTCCATCTGCCCAGAACGCGTAGCCAAATAAACTTGCTTAGAACGAGCCCTCCCTTGGGTATAAACTATCAAGTCGCCAGAGCCCAAAAACTCATCGGCAATACTATTTGCTGCATGTAAGTATCCTCCAGGATTTCCTCTCAAGTCGAGGATTAAAGATTGAATACCCTCTTTGTTGAGCTTGCGAATTGCATGACGAAATTCAGTATCGGTAGTCGCTGCAAATCGATTAACTTTTACATAGCCAATTTCATCATCCAACATATAGGAAACATCCACTGAAGTAATTGGAATTTTATCGCGAACTATGTCAAACACCAATAATTTACCGAGGCCTTTTCGTTTGATGGTAACCGTTACAACCGTTCCTTTTTCGCCTCTTAAATGTTTCACCACATCGCTATTGGTAAATCCAACACCCGCAACATTTAGGGTGTCTACCTGTATAATGCGGTCGCCCGAGAGAATTCCGAGACGCTCCGAAGGGCCTCCAGAAATAGGGCTAACTACAACTATGGTATCTTTTTGAATTTGAAATTCTACTCCAATCCCCTCAAAATTTCCCTGCATGCTTTCGCTAAGCGATTGCAGTTCTTTGGCTGGGATATAATTGGAATGTGGGTCTAATTTTTCGAGCATCTCGGCAAGGGTAATCTCTAAGAGACTATCCATATCGATGGAGTCCACATAATTGTGATCTACATAATAAAAAAGCTCGTTAATTTTATTCTCGCGCGCACTATCAGAACTAAAGACTGGCACGCGTGAAGGACTGATAAACTTCCCTATTTGAACCCCAAAAGCAAGTACTAATAAGAAGGTGAAAAGTCGGTAAATAAAAGGTTGAGACTTCATATATTAAAATGTCTCTTTAGGAATATACACCACTTCAACTCCTGCTTGCTCGAGGAAGTCTACGCCTTCGGTGTCTTTATATTTGTTGGCAAACACTACGCGTTTAATTCCCGACTGGTGAACCAACTTGCTACAATCTTTACAAGGCGAGAGCGTTAAATATAGCGTTGCCCCATCGGTGCTTTGAGTTGAGCGAGCTACTTTCATGATGGCATTGGCTTCGGCGTGGAGCACATACCATTTGGTGTCACCTTCATTTGTTTCGCACACATTTTCGAAACCTGAAGGTGTACCATTATAGCCGTCCGAAATAATCATTCGATCTTTAACGATTAATGCGCCAACTTGCTTTCGCTCACAATAGGAAAGGTTAGACCATTCGAGTGCCATTTTCAAATAGGCTATATCGTATCTTAACTGCTTCGATTTATCAACTTCCGTTGTGTACATCCTCTTCTGTTTAGGAAGTAAAAATAGTGTATTCAGAAATATAAATCCAAATTCTCGCTAGCTAGACTTTAATAGATCAACCAAGGCATCAACTGCTTGCTTTGCATTGTTGCGCACCTCCAAAATTGACACCTCCATCATATAGCAGGGAGCGCTTATAATTTTATTCAATTTGTCGATAGCAATCTCCATCTTAGACTTCATCACCACCCTCGAGCCAACTGATTCCATTCCTTTAGAAATCCCTTTGATATCATAGGTTGAAGCTTCTAGATGGGTTCCTACAGTTAGAGTTGGAACGACCTCTGTGCCCTCAAAAGCTTTGGCTATAACAGTGGGAGCCATACACAATGCCACAATGGGCTTTCCTGCTTTGTGCATGCTTACGATCAACTCTTTCACCTGCTCATCGATATAAGAATCGGCACCTTTTATAGCCCAATTGGTAAAGTTTTTTGCGACTCCAAATCCACCTGGAATCAATAAAGCATCAAAGCCCTCGATGTTCACATTGCTCAGCGAGGTAATTTCTCCGCGGGCAATACGAGCAGATTCTTCCAACACATTTCTAGCTTGAACTTGCTCTTCGCCTTTAGCATGATTAATCACGTGCATTTGCAATTTATCGGGAGCAATGCATATTGCCTCTGCTCCTGCTTCGGCTAATGCCAAAAGTGAAAATACTGATTCGTGAATTTCGGAGCCATCGTAAACTCCACATCCTGATAATAATACTGCTACTTTCATTTGGTTCAATAAATATTATTGTGCTTATTTAATATATCGACAAGATAAAAAAAGCAGCCCATTGTGGGCTGCTTTTTTTATTATCTCGCAATAACCAGATTGCGATGAATAATATCTTTTACTCCTGTGACCTTCAGATGGTAAACCCCCGCAGGATAATTGGAAACATCAAATTGTATTTGATGAGTTCCAGCGCCGTATTTCGACTCATTAAGCTGAAGGATTAAATCGCCCAAGCTATTATATAGTTGCAATGACAAGATGGATTCTTCAGCTAAGCTGAACTTTAAAACAGATTGACCCATCGCAGGATTTGGCGATAGACTAAAGTCTAAAATTGTTTCGCTGAGCGGCGTGCTCACACCAGCAATAACCGCAATGGCATCCTTCTGATAGTTTCCATCAAAATCTTTCCAGGAAATATCCATGGCCTTTTCCTTTCCTTGGGACCAAAGTCGGAGTGAAATTTCTTCCCCAATTTGATAGCCATCTTTCTGCTCAGTTAATTCATCATCGCCCCATAAACAAATTACAGTAAGAGGACTTGTATAAACCGAAGCTCCAACTATATTCCCAGCTTTATCGTAAGCAGCAATCTCATCACCTATATTCGGAAGGGCATCCCAAGCTTCATCAAAAATGGCAATAGTCATGTTCTGATCACTTATAGAGATAAAGGTATAATGCTGAAGTTCTTCGTTCACATAAACGGCCTTTAAATCCAATCGGTATTCTTGATTATTGGCATTATAGCTTAATACCTGATCGCTAAGCATTTTCACCTGATAACCTTGTCCTGGCAGTAAATCGCCAATACCATTATAGCCCCATTCTGGTAAATAGGCCAAACCAGCATAATTTTTCACTATAGTCAATTCATCAACTAGCTCAGTAAAAACGGCTTCGACATCTGCCGCTTCGGTACGGAGATAACCAATCATGTTCCAACCCATTGGCAATTCAATCGGATGCTCTTCTGGCTGCATATAATCGCCTGTAATGGTAAATATTTCTTCGTTATAAACCTTCACCTGATATCCTTGGCCTATATCTAGATACCCAATACCATCGTAGTCCCATTCTGGTAAGAAAGCCAAACCGCTATTATTTTTCACAATAATGATATTGCTATTTCCAGAGCCTAAAAGCACATCACAAGTTAAATTGTCTTGATTCATATAAGTGGAAATAATATTCCAGCCACTTTGTAGTACAATCTCTTGTTGGCTAATGGTAGGCAGATTTTCGAGCGCTACAATTGCAGAAATACCATTGCCCACAAAGAGCTCTTGATCTGGCATATTTGCATTATAGCTAGCGTTCATTTGCCAAAGTATGTTTTCGGAAACATCTAAAATGAGCCATTGGAATTCTTCCTCGGTATTAAATCCATCTTTCTGTGGAGTGGTGGTATCGTCTCCTTGAGCAGGAATAGCATTTGTTGTGCCATCCCAAATTACATATCCACCACAAACTAAGTCACCATTAAGCTCGTAGAATACGCCAATATGATCGCCGGCTTCTAAGCCAGACCCATTCATATCGACTAGTGCATCTTCAGGGATAACTACCGTATGGTTCACCCCTGTAATTGGATAATCCCAAATGCCCGTATTCTCGTACTCACAAGAACCATCGTCCCAGTCGGCATATACATCGTAGTTGATAGCATCTGAATCGGTACAACCAGAACAAGCCATTTCGGTACAGTTCCATATTCCATTTGCATTCGGATTGAATCCTGCTTGACAGTAGCATGAATTACATCCTTGCTCAACAGTAGCCCCAAAAGGATAGATCTCTCCTTCGAATTCACAGCCGAAATCGACTTGCCCTCCACAGTCTGGAATCTCTATCACATCCGACCAGTTATTTTCTCCTTCACATTCTAAGTATTGGCATTCGTTTAAGAAAAGTTCGGAGCCAATTTCGTAGAACTCTCCACCTTCCCAACAGCCTTGGTCATCACAAGGCATCATACTACACATCCAGAAACCATCAGCTTCAGGGTTAAAACCAGGCATACAAGTACAGCTATTACAATCAATATCGATTATGGCACCAAAAGGATACCAATCACCATTATCGGTACAGCCGAAGTCAATAGGTAAACATTCACCCATCTCGCAGTAAGTTCCTGGCGGACAAACAATCTCAGAACAGTCTCCGCAATCGGCAATCTCTTCACAAATCCATTCTGGCAAGAACGCATTAGGAGGACTATATTCACAGAGGCAGGTTTCACATTCACCTTCTATAACAGAGCCAACAGGGAATAATTCACCAGCCTCAAAACAGCCAGGGCCAGCCCAAATGGGTTCGTAACTAAAGGCAATAGGATAAGCACAAACTGCGTTCTGATTTATTTGTGAAACAAAATAAATTGCCTCTACCCATGCGGCGGCATTTCCACCACCAGTCAATAAGTAAGTATTGGTCGTGCTTTCTCCTGCACCAATCCAATAGGCGTTTTCAAATTGAGGCTCAATATTCACATAATTGTTAGAGGTTTGGATGTCGAAGACTGGATAATTAATATTGTTCTGACTATTGTTGTAAACTGTAACAGAAAGCACCTGTTGGCCGTTGGCATTAAAAGCTGTTTCGGCCACAACTTCTATTTGATCACAAAAGGATGTAGGCAAACATTCTCCTTGGTAATATTCTGTGATACCTTCACAAGCTGCAAAACATGAATTGCTATAAGTGTTTCCATCCGAACCACATACCGGGTCATAAACCATAGGGCAAATACAATCATTCGGGTCTGTACCACATTCCCCATCGATATACGTCACTCCATCACATTCTGCAAAACAGCTATAGGCATAAGTAACTCCATTTTCGCCGCAAACAGGGGCCCAGATATCTAAAGGGCAATTACAATCGTATTCACAGGAGCCATCATCTACAGTTGCTAAGGGGTTATAGTTGGAAGCAAACGGATCCGTGCAACCCGGGGTCATCCCAAAACCACAATCAATAATTTCTTCACAAGCCCAAATACCTTCTAGAGGGTATGAATTAGGGTTGGGAATGCAGAAACACATTTCACAAACACCAATGGATGGGTCAAAATTTGTAAATGTCGCTCCAATAGGATAAAACAAGCCATTGTCATTAATACAACCATTATCTGGGGTATAAATACAAGAGCCGTCATCAATAGAAGCTTGCGGGTTAAAGTTTAGGGCGTCTTCGTCCGTACAACCTATAGTGCCGAGCTCTTCACATTCCCAATATGGCATTACAGTTAATACGTCGAAGCCCATGCAAAAACAAATTTCATTGTCGTATTCAACGATTGCTCCAACAGGGAATAAATCGCCATCTTCTCCTATACAGCCATAATCGGTCATGTATTCACAAGAACCATCATCAAGGCTTGCCATAGGATTGTAATTTATAGCAATTGGATTGGTACAGCCAAGAGTCTCAATGGGGTCACAAAGTAAAATCCCATTAAAGCCCCACCCCGGAAGGAAGCCTACGCAATAACAATTTTGCCCTTCCCAAACAATTGTATCACCCATCGCTAATTCTTCACCCATAAAGAAGCAATCCCCCTGACTAGGGATACACGAACCATCGTCGATGGTTGCATCTGGATTATAATTCAAAGCAAAAATATCGGTACAACCTACATAATCACATACCGGGCAACACTCGCCTTCTACATAAAAAGGATCTTCACAAGGTGGGGAGGCACAATCTACTACTGCACAGAATATCTCGCCATTCTCACAAGAACAGAAGGTACAGTCATCCGGATTCCAGCTGGCGCCATTTTCATAATAAATTCCGGCTGCATCAAAACACCCTACATCGTCGGGACAAATTGGACAGCATTCCCCTTCAATATAAATAGGGTTATCACATTCTGGTTCGAGACAGCTTAAGACCGCGCAGAAAATTTCTCCTCCTTCGCAAGAGCAGAAGGTACAATCGTCTATATTCCAACTTTCGCCATTGCCATAGAATGTGCCATCGTCGGCTGTACAGCCCGCAACGATATATGGAGTGGGTTCAAATATAAAGTCTATTTCTGCTTCGCAGGAAGCATCGTAGTTAATATGAAAAAAAGCTTCGTAAGGCGGGATGTATGGCGCCATACTCAAACAGGTAAAGTTAAAATACATGTCCATCACATCGCCCGAAGCCCAAGCATCGAAAATAAATTCGTCGGTACTAGGGCAAATCCCCAAATCAACTGTTGCTGTAGCAGCACTTATATCATTCCCCCCATTCTCCACAATAAGGTGGAGCATAGGACCGGCAAAACCATAAATAATTTCTTGACTTAATATTTCGAAATCTGCTAAACAGTCGTTATTCTGCTGTGCTTGAACAGTGTTTGGAAGCAAGCAAGAAAGCGCCATCAGTAATGCGTATACATATTCCAAGGTTTTATCTTTTTTTATTCGCAAACTACAATTTAGCAAAAATTATTCCATTTAGACTGTTTTTCAAGGCATTAACAGTTGGTCGAAAAAGTACTAAGTATAAAGTACTAGCTAGGGTTTAGCGATAAGCTTTCAGGAGTTGTTAGTGGATTAATGGAATTTTTATGACTATGACACCCAAGAAGCAAACTCAAATGCAATATCCTTGAGAGCATAGATACCTACATACCTTCCGGCTTTGGAAATTAAACCTATTGCGTTTGTTTTTGAACTCCATTGTTTAGAATAAGGAAAAAAGATATAAACTTTACTTCAAACAAACCATCAGGGAAAATTATATGGTCTGGAAGATTTAATTGACAATTTTATCTGAAGAAGAACTCAATAACCATTCTATTGCCTTGGTTTTATCTTTAAATATTTTTGTCGGAATTACAGGATTGTCTATTCTAACGAAAAAATTACTGACCATTTCATGCAATATAAATCTACATAAAAGCGCGTTTTTCAACATAAACAAACTTCCTTTTTCAGTAGCCAAGAAATGCATCGCTTCATCCTCCATCATAGAACCTTGCTCGGCCTCTGTAAGAAACTTATATTTATTTGCCACTCCAATATGGGAAATAAACTTTGTCATCGCGTAAATGTCTGCAATAGTAACAGTGCACCCCGCCTTATATACTACATGTACAATACCATCTTTTCTATATTCTACAATAGAATGCTGTAATTCTTTTCTTGAAAGGACTTTAGGACCATATTCTACGATATTTTCAGGAAACGAAACCATAAAACAATTTACAATAAGTCTTAATTAGAAACAAATATTTCCTCCATTTCATGAAACTTAAAAGAATTAGATGAAAAACGATATTAATTATGATTTTTGAGCTAATATTAAATCGATGATGTATTTATTCTGAAGTGAAGGTATTTTGCATTTTATCCTTTGGTATTAATCCGTTTACTGACAGCTCAACTGACAGCAGCCTACTTTCAGAAATAGAGAAAGCCTTCAATACTGTAGTATCAAAGGCTTTCTCGTTGTACCTAGGGCGGGAATCGAACCCGCACTTCCGAAGAAACTGGATTTTGAATCCAGCGCGTCTACCAATTCCGCCACCTAGGCATTTGTGGTTGTTAAGACGGGGCAAAAGTAAGAATAGTTTGAAAGCCACAAAAGCTTTTTTTATTTTTTTGAATAATTCCTGTTCACGAAAAAAAAGGGAATAAGAACAAGGGAGTCGGGAATAGTGTGTACAGTGAGTTTCAAGATTGTAATTGTTTGCGGTTAACAACAAGTAAGGCCTGAGAAACTTTCAATTTTGAATCTTCAATTTTCAATAAATTTCCCTACATTTGCAGCCCTTAAAGAATGGCTAATCAATCCGTAATCAAAGCATTAGGAAAAATGACATCAGACGTAAAAATATTTTCAGGAAGAGCAACCCAAACTTTGGCAGAGCAAATCGCTAAAAGCTATGGTGTTGACTTGGGAAATATTATTATCTCGGAGTTTAGCGACGGTGAGTTTATCCCTTCATTTGAAGAGACAGTTCGCGGTACTAAAGTGTTCATCATTCAATCGACGCCACCTCCATCGGACAATTTAATGGAGTTGCTATTGATGATTGATGCTGCCAAGAGAGCTTCGGCGGTAGAAATTACTGCCGTAATGCCTTATTTCGGGATGGCTCGTCAAGATCGTAAAGATAAACCAAGAGTTCCAATAGGGGCGAAATTGGTTGCCAATATGCTTACCGCTGCTGGTGCTACTCGCGTAATGACTTGCGATTTACACGCCGATCAAATCCAAGGTTTCTTGGAAGTGCCTGTAGATCATCTATACGCCTCCTCGGTATTTATCGAGCATATACGTTCATTGAATTTAGAAAATCTAACCATTGCTTCGCCAGATATGGGCGGTTCAAAAAGGGCTAATGCTTATGCTAAGCACCTAGGATGCGAAATGGTAATCTGTTATAAACACCGCAAAAAAGCCAACGAAATTGGCGAGATGCGTGTGATTGGTGATGTACAAGGAAGACACATTGTATTGGTAGACGATATGATAGATACAGCGGGAACGCTTACTACTGCTGCTGACATGATGTTAAAACAAGGAGCTCTTTCAGTAAGAGCGGTTTGTACTCACCCAGTACTTTCGGGTAAGGCTTACGAACGTATCGAAAACTCAGCTATGATAGAGTTAATCGTTACCGACACTTTGCCAAGTGAAGAAAGTCCTAAAATAAAAGTCTTGAGCATTGCCTCTATGTTTGCCAAAGTCATCAAGAATGTGGTTCGAAATGAATCCATAAGTAAGAACTTTATTAGTTAATTATTTTATAAACCAAAAATAAAACCAAATGAAATCAGTATCTATTAGCGCTGAAAAGCGTGTAGGTTTGGGGAAAAAAGAAGCTAAGTTATCTAGAGCTGCTGGAAATGTACCTTGCGTTATTTACGGAGGGAAAACGAATCAGCACTTTTCGGTAAAAGAAAATGCTTTAAACAACCTAGTTTACACACCGAATGTATACACGGTGGCGATTGATATTGAGGGCACAGTAGTTAATGCCCTTATCAAAGACATTCAATTTCACCCAGTTACAGACCGTATTCTTCACATTGACTTTATTGAGTTAGTAGAAGGTCAAGCTGTAAACACCGAGGTCCCAGTAATCACTACAGGGACTGCTATTGGTGTAATGAATGGTGGTAGATTGTATAAGACGCTACGTAAATTAAGCGTACGTGCTACATCAGAAAACTTACCTGATGCAATTACTCTTGACGTCACGTCGATGAAAATTGGTCAAAAAGTATATGTAAGAGATGTGGAAGCGAAGAACTTCGATATCCTGACTTCAGGAAATGCGGTTATCGTTGCTGTGAAAATGGCTCGTGGTGCTTCTGATGAAGAGGAAGAAGAAGAAGAAGCTGCTGCTGCTGCTGCTGCTGCAGAAGGTGCAGAAGGTGCAGAAGGTGCAGAAGCTTCAGCTACTGAATAAGAATGAAAAAATACCTAGTCATAGGTTTAGGTAATATTGGCGCTGAGTATGCAAATACTCGACACAATATAGGCTTTAAGATATTGGACGCACTAGCTAGTGCGTCCAATATTTCTTTTGAGCCAAATCGTTATGCCGATACGGCAAAACTCAAAATTAAAGGGCGACCGATCACTTTGGTGAAACCAAGCACCTTTATGAATCTTAGTGGCAAAGCAGTAAACTACTATCTGCAAGCCGAAAAAATAGATCCCGAAAACCTTTTAATCGTCACCGATGATCTTGCCCTTCCCTTTGGAACTTTGCGCATGCGCACCAAAGGTAGCGATGGAGGTCATAATGGATTAAAACACATTATTCAAACGCTTAACAGCTCGAAATTTACACGCATCCGATTTGGAGTGGGCAACGAGTTTTCAAAAGGTAATCAAGTAGATTATGTTCTTGGAGAATGGTCTTCAGAAGAAGAGTCGCAATTGAAAGAACGCATAGATACAGCCCTTGAAATGGTGAAAAGCTTTATTTCTAATGGAGCATCTTCTACAATGACAGAGTTCAACGGAAAATAAATCCATCGGTATTTAGCCCATACTAAAAACCCTTTTCGATTTGTTCAATCTTTGGGTTCATTACCTTAAACCAGAGAGGAGGAATCAAGCTCAAAATCATCATTCCAGGATACCCTGTAGGAAGTTGAGGCGAATCGTCTTGGTGCTTTAATACCTGATACTTTTTAGACGCTTTGTAATGATGGTCCGAATGACGCGACAAGTTAAACATCATCAACCTACCAAATACATGACTTGAATTCCAGGAATGATGCGCGCTAACCCTTTCGTAATACCCTTGCTCATTTTTCTTACGTAAGAGGCCATAATGTTCAAGGTATTGAACAGTTTCAAAACTAACATAAGCAATCGCTGCATTAGCTATAAAAGCGAAACAAACGAAGCCCCCAAAAAACATAAAGACAAATACCACAAAGGCCAATTGAATGAGTTGAAATTGAATCATTTCATTTTTTAAACTAATATTTGTTTGATTTAACCTCTTTCGTTTTGTTTTTTCTAAAGACCACGCCGAAATATATTCGTTCACAATGGCTCGTATCCAAAAAGCATAAACGGTTTCATCTTTTCTTGCAGTTGAAGCATCCTCTAGAGTTGCCACATTTTTGTGATGCCCCCGGTTGTGCTCAATAAAAAAATGCATCATCAAGGAAGTTAAAAGCATTGCTTTAGCTAAAAATTGCTCCCCTTTTGTTTTTCGATGACCCAATTCATGCCCTAAGTTAATTGCAAAAGTAGTAACCAAGCCCATAGACAAAACTCTTCCCACAATTTCATAAGTAAACAGCCTCGACTCTTGAAGTGAGAAAAGGAATAAGCCTAATAAAAACAGATGTGTTGCTACAGATAAATAGAGCACCAAATCATAAATACGATTATTGTTGGCTAGAACTTCCTCTAGCTCGGAAAGATTTCGATTGTCGTTCTTCAAAAGAAACTCAACTAAAGGAATAATTGAGTAAGCATATAAAAAAGCACTATAAGTAAATATCCCTCTCTGAGTAAAACTAAGGTAAGCAAAACAAGCCAACGAAAGGGGTGCAATAGTGAATTTTAAAGCCTTTAACATAGTTACGAATATATATATATTAAATTAATACAACTATATTTGTATATACAAGTAAATTATTTTAAGAGCCCCCCTTTATGTATCTTAAGTTCAGTGAATTGGCATAAATATTGATTGATAAATGATTTAGATTTAATAACTTTTTACTCTTATGAAAACTATTTTAAGCCCCCTTGTTGCATTTATTTGCTTTACAGCTTCAGCTCAGATTGAAAATTGTTGTATTAATCCGGATTGGGTTGATCCTATGGCGATGTGTACCATGCAATGGGAGCCCGTTGTCGGTTGTGATGGTGTAACATACAGCAACTCTTGTGTCGCTTCCGTATCGGGCGTGACATCTTGGACCAATGCTGCCGGACAAACAACAAACCTGGAGTGGGATTGTGGAACAAGTCAGGTTCTTTGTACTTCTTGGTCTGGAGTTCAAATCACTGAAGTTGGCGACTGGACCAATCCTAATAATCCTTGTGAAATGGGGTATTGCGGTGAAGATGGATTCTTTTCGGGGATAATTATTGATTGTATGGAACAAATGGGCATGCCTTGTGATGGAGAATGGGTTTTAGAAGACGGAGCCTGTTGCTCAACCTGTGTAGAAACACCGCCTTCAGATTGTGAAAATATATTTATTACGTTGAATAACGGGTGGAATATGATTGGCTTTGCATGTGCAAATGATACCGATGCATCTATTGCTTTTGCTCCCATTCAGGATAAAATTATTATTGCCAAAGATGGGGTTGGAAATGCCTATTTACCGGATTGGGATTTTAACGGTATTGGCGATCTGGAAAGAGGTTATGGATACCTAATAAAAGTTTCTCAAGAAATTACGGATTACAATATTTGTGAATAAATAAACAAGCGTAATTGATAAAATAATTACAGTTTTAATAGCGTTTTTCATTCAACAGAAACTTAAGCTTCTTTTGAGAAAGGGTGACTTAAATTTACTGATTTAGAGCCCAACTTCTACTGACGATATACAATGAAGAAAATTTTACATTTAAAGTGTTCTATTAATTTTTGTTAATTTAGTAATATGAAAAAACTACTCCTCACATTACTTATTACTCCTATTCTTTGTTTTGGGCAAACTAAAGTAGAACTTGAATATTGGGATAATGGTAATGTGTTATCTCAAGTACACTATTTAGATGGAAAGAGAGAGGGTTCATGTAGATATTATTATAAAAATGGTCCTTTAATGAATGAGGGATTCTATAAAAAAGGTAAGATGATAGGAAAATGGATGTCTTATTTTGAAGATGGTCAAATAAAGAGTCATGGGTCTTACAAATATACTGAATCAGGGGCATATAGTAGAAAAGATGGGAATTGGGAATATTATTATGACAATGGTCAATTACAATCAGAGTCTATCATTAAAGACGGTGTTGAAGATCTAAAATTCTATGATAAAGAAGGTAATTTACTTCCTAAAGGAGAAGGTTGTTAATTAGGGATCAATCCAGAAGCATTTACTTACTCAACAGTAACACTCTTAGCAAGATTCCTCGGTTGGTCGACATTACAACCTCGAAGAACAGCGATATGGTAGGATATCAATTGCAGTGGAATGGTCGTAATTAATGGACTGAATTTCTCATCTACTTCAGGAACTTCAATTACGTGATCGGCAATCTTACTAATCACCGTATCGCCTTCGTTTACAATGGCAATAATCTCACCATTACGGGCTTTCACCTCCTGAATATTACTAACCACCTTATCGTAGTTTTCCGACTTGGTAGCCACTACTACGGTAGGCATATTCTCATCTATCAAGGCAATAGGCCCGTGCTTCATCTCGGCAGCAGGATAACCTTCGGCATGGATATAAGAGATTTCCTTGAGCTTTAAAGCTCCTTCTAAAGCAACTGGGAAGTTTATCCCTCTACCTAGGTACAAGCAGTTGCGCGAGTCTTTAAACATACTTGCAATATATTGTGTATGATCATCAACCTTAAGGGTAGTTGCCACCTTTTCAGGAATAGCATCTAACTCATTAATCAGCTGGCGGAAATAAGCCTCAGTGATCGTTCCTTTTTTACGAGCCAAGCTCAAGGCTATCAACGATAAGATCGTTACCTGTGCGGTAAATGCTTTTGTTGAAGCAACACCAATCTCAGGTCCTGCGTGGGTATAGGCTCCCGCATGAACTTCGCGAGCAATACTCGAACCTACCACATTACAAATACCAAATATGGTAGCGCCTTTGGATTTGGCCAATTTTATTGCCGAAAGAGTATCGGCTGTTTCTCCCGATTGTGAAATGGCAATCACCACATCGCGCTCGGAAATAATCGGATTTCTATACCTAAACTCCGAGGCATATTCAACCTCTACCGGAATTCTAGCTAAGTCTTCAATGAGGTATTCGGCCACCAAGCCAGCGTGCCAGGAAGTCCCACAAGCCACAATAATAATGCGATCGGCATTGAGGAATTTTTGTTCATATTCTTGGAATCCTCCCAAACGAATAGTTCCCTCTTCCACCAACAGACGACCTCTAAGTGTGTCTTTTATCGATTTCGGTTGTTCGTTAATCTCCTTCAACATGAAGTGATCGTAACCACCCTTCTCAATAGACTCTAACTCTAAAGCGAGTTCCTGAATATAAGTCGTCTTCATTTCATTACTGATCGTCTTTATCTCTAAAGCCTGCCCGCGACTAATCAAAGCCACCTCTTCATCTTCTAAATAAACGACTTGTTTGGTATACTCAATAAATGGCGTTGCATCCGAAGCGATAAAAAACTCATCCTCTCCAACACCAATCACCAAAGGGCTCCCCTTTTTGGCAACTACAATCTGATCGTAATTATCTTCTTCGAGAACCGCAATAGCATAAGCTCCCACCACCTGGTTTAAGGCTATGCGAACTGCTTCGGCTAAATCTACTTTTTCGTTTTCGTGCACATCTTCAATAAGATTTACCAATACCTCGGTATCCGTTTCACTTTGAAATGTATAGCCTCTTTTTATCAAACGCTCTTTTATAGAAGCGTAGTTCTCGATAATACCATTGTGAATAATGGCTATTTTTTTAGACTGAGAATAATGAGGGTGAGAATTAGTGTCGCTAGGAGCACCATGTGTTGCCCAACGTGTATGACCTATACCAATAGTAGCATGAGTATCTTTATGCCCCACCTCAGTTTCGAGGTCGGCAACCTTACCTTGTTTTTTATGGATTTCGAGCCCACGACCGTTCAGAAGGGCTACTCCCGCGCTATCGTAACCTCTATACTCTAACCTTTTTAATCCCTTTACCAAGAAAGGGTAAGCTTCCTTTGGGCCTATATATCCAACTATTCCACACATATTTTCATCAATTAAATAAGTATATTAATCAGTCAATATACTAAAAAAATTATTGCTTGGATAGAGTTAAGTTTAAGCGGACCCCTAAAGAATCTGCCTGCATAGCCTGAAGAGCTACTCGGTCGGCACTTGTAGCCGACGAAGGGACTGACAATACTAATTGGTTGGTATAGCCTTCTAATAAGACCTTTTGGACATAACGAGCAATATTAAAGCGGTAATCACCTGATTCCTCATCATACTTACCATCAAAATAAGCGGGGCCTTGTGCCAAATCCTCAGCCAGTGCTATACGTTCCCCATTTTCGTCTAAGGCTTCGAGCTGTAAAGAGGATGGAATGGTAAATAGGCTGTCGTTTAGAGATGATCTGTTTGGTAAGATTAATTCTGCTTTGTGAACCACATAAACAGAATCTGTCAAAGTACCAATATGTGGAATTTCCAAGATAGTTTTCAAGCCAGAGCCACCCTGTAAATAGGCGTCGTGATCGGCAATTGTTCCCTCAAGAATAGAGCTTAATTCCGTTCCACTATAATCGTTATCCCAGTGCACCGAGCGATTTGAGTTCTGATTGATTTGCAAATCGTAAGAAAGTGAATCACTTTCAGCATTGTGGTAATACAATTCCATGCTACTCGCTTGGTGAAGTAAATCAAACTTGAGCAAAGCTCCCAAACCAGTTGCATCAGATTGTATATAGAAGCCTTTGAAGAATTCTAAAAATGCATCGTTATCAACTAAATTTTCACTGTCGGCATCTAAAATATGTTGTGCCCACTCAATTGGCAAGTGAAGTCTTAATTGAGCTACTTCCTCCTCACCGTCAACCCATACTTTTTGACCTGGGTGTGTATTTACACTTTGCGAGAACAAAGGATTAGCATCGTAGTCGAAAGCATCAAAAGTATAGAAAATCAAAGTACTGTCGGTTCCTGAACTATCGGTAACAATCGGCGAAATGGCCTCTGTAAGCTCGTGCACACTAATAAATTGAGCGAATGTTGTGTCGCCATAAAAAGACGAATAAGCCAAAGAAAGAACGATGGAATCTGCTTGAGCTTCATCGCCAAAATCTACATCACTTGAAGGCAACCTGAATTCTGTGTAAAAAGAAGCTTTGGACGATCCAAATACGGGATCGTTGATAGAACCTAAAAAAACATTGTTGTGATTCAATGCTTTAATAGAATCGTCGATCATTACCGAAGTTTCGATGGAAAGGCTGTCTATATGAATTAAGTTAAAACCCTCTTCAACAATAAGGTCAGCCCCTAGTTCGTTCCAATCTTTCTTACATGCAGAAAACAGCACTGTTAGGCAAGCAACAAATGCTGCGGTTCGATGAAGTTTTTTCATTTGCGAATAAATTATTCTTCTAATAAGCTTTCGTAAAATTCTTTGTAGCGCTCTTTGTAGTCACCATCGGCATACTCCAAAATAGGCAAACCAGATCCATCAATCATTTTCGTGATGTCCTTACCTAAGTCGGCACTACCTTTAACAACGGCGTGAGAATTATTTATTGCAGTCTCGCTCAATTTGATATAATCCATTTTATCGAAACCTTTTACTTCTGCATCTTCAAAACCATCAAATTTCATCTTCTCGGCTAATTCAGCACTCAAGTTCCCTTCGAAAGTTTGATCATAGAAGGAGAATACAATTTTTGAGTTTTCAAAAATTTGATCATCGTGGTAGAATTTCTTCAAGTATAAGGGCAAGAAACTAGCCATCCATCCATTACAGTGAATAATGTCTGGCGCCCAACCTAATTTCTTAACGGCCTCAACTACCCCACGGCAAAAGAACAATGCACGTTCGTCGTTGTCTTTGTAGAATTTATCTTTTCCGTCAACCGTAGTAAACTTGCGCTTGAAGTATTCTTCGTTATCAATAAAGTAAACCTGCATTCTCGCTTGGGGAACCGAAGCTACTTTTATAATTAAAGGTTGATCTATATCATTTACAATCAAATTCATCCCCGAAAGACGGATAACCTCGTGTAATTGGTGTCTTCTTTCGTTAATGCACCCAAAGCGTGGCATAAACAAACGTACCTCCATCTTAGCATCATTCATTGCCTGAGGCAAAAAGCGAGCTGTCTTCGACAAATCATTTTCTGGGAGATAAGGAGTAATTTCCTGGGAAACGTATAGAATTCTTTTCTTAGACATAATTTCAAGTGTTATTCTTCAAATAAGGGAGCAAAATTACAAAAAATTATGGACTTATTTATTTTTCTCAGTAGCTTTGAGCACTCTAAACACTGAAAATAAAGCTTTATGAAAATATTTTCTACAATAGCAGACTTACAAAACTATTTGCGCGAAAACGGCCAAGGCTTAAGCTTAGGCTTTGTGCCCACCATGGGGGCGCTACATCAAGGCCATCTTACCTTGGTGGAAAAAGCCCTTAAAGCGAGCGATATTTGTCTTTGTAGTATCTTCGTAAACCCAACGCAGTTTAACAATAGTGAGGATTTAGAGAACTACCCTTTACAGCTAGAGCAAGACCTTAAACTCCTAGAAGAAAAAGGTTGCGATGTAGTATTTACCCCATCAAAAGAAGAAGTTTATCCTGCGGAGTTCATCCAAAAGGACTACGATTTCGGATTACTCGACAAGGTCATGGAGGGGCTAAATCGCTCGGGGCATTTTCAAGGGGTAGCAAGCGTAGTTTCTCGATTATTTGACATTGTTAAACCCAACAAAGCCTTTTTTGGGGAAAAAGACTTCCAACAGCTGGCCATTATTAGGGCCTTGACTAAAATAGAAAATAGAGCCATTGAAATTGTTCCTTGCCCAATTATTCGTGAAGAAGACGGGCTAGCTATGAGCTCCAGAAACTTACTCCTGAGCCCTGAGCATCGACAAATAGCTCCTAAAATTTATCATCTTTTAAGTCAAGCAAAAAGCCTAAAAGACAGATTAAGTGTTCTTGAGCTGAAACAGTGGTTAGCGAAAGAGTTTCAAAAAGAAGCGCTTTTGGAGCTCGAATACTTCGAAATAAGTGACTATCAGAGCTTGAGCCCTAGTGTCCAATGGTCTGATTACCAGAAACATATAATCTGCGTCGCAGTGTTTTCGGGACCTGTTCGATTAATAGACAACATAGTCTTAGATTTTAATTTATTTAACTAATTTTGCACCATGCAAATAGAGGTAGTAAAGTCTAAGATTCACAGAGTTAAGATTACTCAAGCGGATCTAAATTATATCGGAAGTATTACCATCGACGAGGATCTTATGGATGCCTCAAACATCATCGAAGGTGAGAAAGTGCAAATCGTGAATATCAACAACGGTGAGCGCCTAGAGACCTATGCCATTAAAGGGCTTAGAGGTTCTGGTGAAATTTGTATGAATGGCCCAGCAGCACGTAGAGTGCAGCCTGGCGACATCGTGATTATCATCACCTATGCGATTATGCCTTTCGAAGAAGCGAAAGTGTTTAAGCCTACATTAATCTTCCCGAACGAAGAAACAAACACTTTAGATTAGTATGAAGGCCAAAATGCTTTCCATTCTCAAAAACCTGCTCTTCCTAAGTTTTGGTTTACTCATTTTATATGTAGTATTCAAAGACAAGGATTTAGATCAAATGTTTGAGGATATACGAAATGCAGAATACCAATGGCTATTCTACTCCATGATCTTCGGTTATCTAGCTTATATCTTTAGAGGATTACGGTGGTTGCTACTGCTGAAGAGCATGAATTATAACACTTCAGTGGGCAAAGCAACTCACGCTATTGCTGCCGGTTATTTCGCCAATGCGATTTTTCCTCGTGCAGGAGAAGTTGTGCGCTGCACAAGTCTTTATAAGGTAACTGGAATTCCCGTTAACAAACTCTTTGGAACGATTCTCTTAGAGCGCACCATCGATCTCATCTTATTGATTACTTGTATTGGATTAAGCTTTATACTGAAATTTAAAGCCCTTAGTAGTTTCTTTGATACTGTATTCGCCGAAACTAGTCCAAGCGAAGAAAGCAACACAAAAATTATTGTCCTGTCTTGCCTTGTATTAACCGTTATTGGCCTGCATTTCTTCAGAAAGAAACTCAAAGAATCGAAACTATACCAAAAGGTTGTTAGCCTTGGGAAAGGTGTAAAAGAAGGTTTTCAAACAGCCTTCCACATGGAGCAAAAAGGACTTTTTGCCGTGTACACAATTTTGATTTGGTTGATGTATTTACTGATGACCTATATCTGCTTTTTCAGTATCTCAGCAACTTCTGATCTGGATATTGTTGATGGCTTATACATCATGGTTATTGGTGGTTTGGGTATGATTGTTCCTGTTCAAGGAGGTTTAGGGCCTTATCATGCTGCGGTTACTTTAGGTATAGCCAGCATAGGCTTAACTAAAACCACTGGAGCCACTCTAGCTGTTTTAATACACACCTCTCAGTCAATAATGATTATTGCCACGGGAATTATTGCGACAATTGTTTTATCTTTCGCTAAACGAAAAATGAGTCGCAATGAAGCAGGTGAAACTCCTTCAGTCTAAAATACTAGACCCTTTACAATTAGATAATACCCTAGCCAACTGGCGTGCCGGCAATAAAAAGATTGTCTTCACCAATGGTTGCTTCGACCTACTCCATTTGGGGCATATCGACTATTTAGCTAAGGCTAGAGATTTGGGCGATAAATTAATTATCGGACTCAATACCGATGCTTCTGTTCAGAGGCTAAAAGGACCTTCGAGGCCCGTAAAAGATCAAGCTAGCAGAGCGCATCTTTTGGCTGCCATGCAATTTGTTGATGCCGTAGTTTTCTTTGATGAAGAAACTCCTATCAAGCTCATAGAAAATGTAAATCCTAACGTTTTAGTGAAGGGTGGCGATTATAGTATCGAAGGAATTGTAGGGCATGAAATCGTTCTGAAAAATGGCGGGGAAGTGCGCACCATAGAATTTGTTGAGGGCTATTCGAGTTCTCAAATAATAGAAAAGATTATTCAAGGATAGATGGCCAAAGTAAAAGTCAAAACTGCTTATTTCTGCCAAAGCTGTGGCAATCAACACCCAAAATGGCAAGGTCAATGTACTGTCTGCAAAGGGTGGAACACCATCGTTGAAGAAGTTGTTCAGAAAGAAGCGGTGAAAGTTTGGTCAAAAACGGATTCTAAACGCAAGGTGAAAGCCTTAAAAGTAGCAGATATTTCGCTTGATAAAGAATCGCGCATACAAACACATAATATAGAATTAGACCGCGTTTTAGGTGGCGGAATTGTTCCTGGAGCTATCGTTCTTTTAGGTGGTGAGCCCGGAATTGGTAAGTCGACCTTAATGTTGCAACTGGCCTTGGGCATGAAGGATTGTAAAACCTTATACGTTTCTGGCGAAGAGAGCGGCAAACAAATAAAGATGCGCGCCGAGCGCTTGGGCGAAGGAAGTTCTGATTGTTATATCCTCACCGAAACGGCTACTCAAAATATTTTTCATCACGTCGATCAAATAGAACCAGACTTATTAGTTATCGATTCCATTCAAACGCTTCACACACAAGCAATAGACTCCTCTCCAGGGTCCATTTCTCAAATTAGAGAGTGTGCTGCCGAACTATTGCGCTTTGCCAAAGAAACCGAAACTCCTGTAATCTTAATAGGTCATATCACCAAAGATGGTAGCATCGCAGGTCCGAAAATTCTAGAGCACATGGTAGATGTTGTGCTTCAATTTGAAGGTGACAGAAATCATGTTTACCGCATATTGCGCGCTCAAAAAAACCGATTTGGCTCTACTGCCGAGCTAGGGATTTACGAAATGGTGAGCCATGGATTGCGCGAAGTTCACAATCCATCAGAAATACTAATTTCCCAAAAAGATGAAGCTCTAAGTGGGTCGGCTATTGCCGCTACCGTAGAGGGTATGCGCCCGATGCTCATCGAGATTCAATCCTTGGTTAGCACAGCCGTTTATGGTACTCCTCAGCGTAGCGCTACTGGTTTTGACCTACGCCGACTGAGCATGCTCTTGGCGGTTCTCGAAAAAAGATGTGGCTTTAGGTTGGGCGCAAAAGATGTCTTCTTAAACATCACCGGAGGCATCAAAGTAGACGATCCTTCAATTGATTTATGTGTAGTCGCGGCAATCTTATCTTCCAACGAAGATATTGCTATCTCCGATAAAATTTGTTTTGCTGGTGAAATTGGTCTTTCGGGAGAAATTCGCCCTGCAACAAGAATCGACCAACGAATTATTGAGGCCGAAAAACTCGGTTTTGAACAGATATTTATCTCTCGCTATAACAAAGTTGAAAAAGGAAAATTCGCTATTAAGATTGTAGAATTTGGTAAGATTGAAGAGGTCTATCAAACGCTCTTTAATTAGTTGTTGGTTGTCAGTTGGAATAATGCCAGACTACTTTATACCTACTCCTTAATACTAATTTCTCATTCTAAAAACGATCTGCAAGCCAGCACTTAGAGTTATGAATGCAATAGTCACAAAAGCAGCTTGCAGGCCATAAACATCAGCAATAATCCCTGAGGTTAAAGCACCAATAGCATAACCTAAGTCGCGCCATAAACGATAGACCCCAATACATTCAGCCCTTTGTTGCGGGTGGCTATAATCGGCGATAGCCGCTAAGAAGGTAGGATATACCAAAGCCGTTCCAAGACCTAATAGCACTGCCGCAAGCATCATCATATTGTAAGCCTCATTATAAGCAAACATGAAAATGGCAAAAGCTTGAATCATCATTCCTAAGACCAAGAGTCCCTTTTTAGAATACTTATCGGCAAGGGCTCCTGTAAACAATTGTCCAAGCCCCCATACTGCCGGATATAATGCGACTAAAAAGCCAATCTCCTTTAACGAAAAAGAAAGCGTACTCAACAATATAGGGAGCAATCCCCACATCATTCCATCGTTTAAATTATTCGCCAATCCTGCAAAAGTGATACTCGAAAGGTTTGAGTTGGTAAAGGTGGTTGCCTGAAAGACGTTTTTCGTTTTCGGTAAATCACTTTCCTGCTCTTCGAGAACTACAAAAGCCGTAGTGTCTTTTACAAACACGATGGAAGTAAATAAGCCTAATGCCAAGATCACAAATGCCAAGTAAAAAGGATAAGGGTATAAGCCGTAATTAGAAGCAATCGATGCTGTGAGAAAAGCCACAAGTCCAACCGCAAGATATCCTGCCGACTCGTTAATCCCCATAGCTAAACCTCTATTTTTAGGCCCTACTAAATCAATTTTCATAATAATGGTACTCGACCAAGCCAATCCCTGATTGATTCCTAAAAAGGCATTCGCCCATATGATCCAAGTCCACGATTCGGCATACAAGAGTAAAAAAGGAATGGGAATGGCAAAAAGCCAACCGGCTACCAAAAGCTTTTTTCGCCCGTAATGGTTTGCCAATCGACCCATAAAATAATTGGTAAAAGCCTTTACAAGACCAAAAACAATGATAAAACTAAGAATGGCTGTCGTTACAGCCATTCCAAATTCATCGGCAGCAATTTGTGGTAGTATGGAGCGCTCTAAGCCCACCATGCCCCCAACAAAGGCATTTACCAATACCAAGAGTGAAAACTGCGGTAGATTCTCTTTTAAGCCGAGCTTCTTGGCCACTATTCTTTTTCTTCCTCAAGTGGTTTCTGACAACAGAAATGTAATTTATTATAGGCATCCATGTCTGGCTTTACCGAATCGGCAACATAACCTAATTTTGAAATGGTTGCTCTAATATAATCCAAAGAAGTCTTATATTTTCTGAAACGAACTGTTAAGATTCCCGTTTCTACATCCATCGTAGCACCCTTAATTCCCTTTTCGAAAGCGAGGGTTTTGTTAATAATCAAATCTTCGCACATTTCGCAAATGGCTGAAGTTTGAATGTTCACCGTTTGTACTTTTTTGCTTTGGGCCATCACCGTTGTAGTGAAGAATAATGCAAATATGATCAGTATATTTTTCATCTTATTTTCTTTAGTCGTTAATACTAATGCGTATTCCAGAATAGATTTTACGACCCATCACTGGAGCCCAAATCATAGAGGCATCAAATTCATCTCCAAAGGGATTATCAATCCCTCGAATTGGGTTTTCTTGAGTGAAATTCAAGGCGTTTTCAATCCCCAGATACCAATCGAATCTTTTGAATTTTCTTGTTATTTGTCCCGAAAGCAATTTAAAACTCTCAGACCATTCCTCTGCTACATCACCTTTTGCAGGAATTCTACTTGAACCAATATTTTGTAGAGTAATATTTGCCAGCCATTTGTTCTGCCAAGTAGAATACGAAACTTGGTATAACTGTCTGCTTGTAGGCATAAATGGAACTTCTTTTAAAATTCCATCAAAAGTACTCCTGCTATCATTCCACTTTTGGGCAAACTTTAACTCCCAACCATCTGCGGGCTCAAAGGCAGCATCCAACTGCAAACTTCTAGAATAGGACTCCCCATCTAAATTGTAAAAGCGTACTTGATTGCCTTGTTCAACATCGACAATCACCTGATCGATAAAATCGGTTTGGTAGAAGTCTGCATTAAAGCTCGTCTCTTTCCCTATAAGGTAGAAATTATAGGTGAAATTAAAGCCGTAATTCCAGGCAATCTCGGCACTTAAGTCTGAGTAATCAGCTGGCACTTCAATAACTTGCTCTGTTAATGAATCATAGTCAAAATTCAATATTTTCAAATCCCGTGAGCTGAAGAAGTAGGATAGATTTTCTGCCAATACATTCGCCTGGCGATAAGCCTTCCCTGCCGACACACGAAGCACCATATCTTCGATAGGGTTAAAACGCATGTGTACACGTGGACTATACCACATTCCCCATTGGTTATTATGATCGGCACGCAGACCAATAATTCCAGAAAAGCGCTCTCCTCGCTTCATTTGGTATTCCCCGAACAAGCCATAAGTTTGGTCGTTACGAGAAAGCTGATGATCATCAAGACTTTCTTCATAGCGATCGCTATACACACTGGCTCCCAACTTATAACTATTTGCGTCGCTACCGAAATTCGATTGAAAAATAGCATTCAAATACAAGCTATGTTGCATACCCGAATAGAGGTGATCTCCAAATAAGGTCTCCTGATTGTGATAACGTAGCGAGCTTATAATCCCTAAACTTCTCGCAGGTTTATCGAAAATGAAGCCCGTTTTAGAGTGAAACTCAGCCTGATTGGTTTTCATGTCGATTCCATAAAGAGTAGCCGTTAAATCTTCGCCTCTCAACTGTCCACCTAGCTTTCGCTCATTTAGATAGCGAAATCCAAAGGCAATATGTCGATTATCAAATCCTGAATATTCCCAACGATTCAACAAGGTCAATCGCTTGGTTTCTGGATCATCGGAAAAACCATCCTTATTATGGTCTACCGAACGACCCATATAGGCGTAGTGCCCTAAAATAGCTGTGCGCCAATTATCTTTTAATTGCGTGCTGGTCACAAAATTATTTTCAATCATTCCCGTACTACTCAGGTAAGTATTCCAAAATAATTTATCTGCCGTTTGAGGCTTAAATAGCTCCACATTTATTTGTCCTGCAAGCGACTCAAAGCCGTTCACTACCGAGCCTGTTCCTTTGGCAATCTGAATCGATTCAATCCAAGAGCCCGGAAGATAACCCAAACCATAAGAAGCCGAAAGACCTCTTAAAAGCGGCATATTTTCGAATAGTATTTGAGTATAAACACCATCGAGGCCCAACATCTGAATTTGCTTAGCCCCCGTTAAAGCATCTGTAAAACTTACATCTACCGAAGGGTTGGTTTCAAAACTCTCTGAAAGGTTACAACAAGCCGCTTTTTGCAGTTCGGCCCCAGAGATATACTCCACATTTACCGCCTTTATCAAAGATTTAGCATTCGACTTTTGACGGTCGAAAACCAGCACTTCATCTAGTGTTACGGTTTCTAACACAAACTGAATAGGCTTGGCTGCCTTCAGCTCAATAGTGTCGGACTCGTAACCAACAAAACTCGCAATAATTGGATGTGGAAATGGGTGGTGAACGTGTAATACAAAAGCTCCGGTTGCATCGGTAACGCCCCCTTTTTGTTCTTTAGGACAAAACACGTGGGCGCCAGGTAATGGCTGTAAAGCCCCTCGAGCATCGCGCTCAAATACGTAACCTTTTATCTCGTGCTCTGAATGACCCTCCTGAGCATACATATTGTTATAGCTCCCCGATAGTAGTATCAGGAATACAAGTACTTTTTTCATGTCTTCTTTAAATTAGATGAATATCCTTTACGAGGAAGAAATCTTCCTAGTTAAAAGGGTGTCAAATAATAAAGACCTGAATATCGCAGAGTATATCGCGCCCCGACTTTGGTGGCGGTAAACTGATCTCCTCTAGCAAACAATAAGTTGAAAGGAATTCCTCACATGGGTCTAATCCAAGATGTGAGAAAGGAATAATATCGATATTGAACTCAGGGAGTATTTCCTGAACGTCAAGCGAAGGTGCTTCAAAAGTAAATTGAATATACTTGCTAAAGCTAAGATCACAACTGTTATGACTGAGGGTAGCACAAGCACAAATGGGCGCTTGGCTAGGTGCGGCACAACAACAAGAACTCGTTTCTACACTTGAGCAGTGAACCACTTCTTGACTTTGCATTTTACAAACCTCCCAGTTATAGGTAAAGCCCATGCTGAGCATGGCCACAAAAATGGCCATTATCATTGCTTGAAAGCGCAATAAATATGTCTGTAACTTAGTCATCGTTAGCAAATATACAAATGTAAAGACAAATACAATGCCTAAAATTGGGAACCGCCAACTGAGCCTAGACCTGAATCTATTTTTTAAGCAGGGATTTAATGCCGTAATAAAATTGCTCGCTAGTAGGACGACATCCTTCCTCCATCATTTTGAAGAGTTCCATTTCGCGAGCGTCGGTATACCCTTTTTCCGAAGTGTAGAATTCCGGCGCCAAGTCGCTTAACTGTAATGATCCATCAGCTAGTTTAGCAAAAGTGCTTTCCTCTAATAAGGAAGGAGCCTTTTCAGAACTTACTTTAAAGGCTACCATCTCTACCTTCTCCTCTCCATATCTAAATACCTTCAGATCTTTTTCGCTGCTATGCTCCAAGTATTTTATTTTAGAAAGAGACTTTTCCCAAACAATATCACTAAACATATTTAGAAGTTCTTCTGCTTCGTTTGGCTTTTCTGCTTTAATCTTTTTCCAGTCTTCTCCGGTAATGGTGTTCGCCGATAAAAACTTTATGAAGTCTTCTTTAAAAGTCTCTAACTCTTCTTTGGTAAACGCTCGGTATTTCATGATAATGTTAAAGAATGAAAGTTAAAAACCACTATGTTCTGACACAGATGCTGACGCCTATTACTTGTTTAGTTATTGGCAATTTTCTGATAACGTTTTTTGTATTTCTCGTAAAGCTCCGTTTGAGGATTCGTCAAGTCGAGTTTTTTACCTCTGATAAAAGCCAAACTGATATTGTTTCCCATCATGTCTAAGGCATCCCCTTCAGACACAAATAGGGTAGCATCTTTTCCAGCCTCTAGGCTGCCAACGGTTTTGTCGATACCTAAAATTTTAGCGGGATTAAGCGTAATACTCATTAGGGCTTCTTCTTTTGTTAGCCCATAAGCAGCGGTAGTCCCAGCTGTAAAAGGAAGGTTACGAGAGCCCATTCGCTCCATATCTCCATCGTAATTTAAACAGTAAAGAACGCCTGCTTCATAAAGAATTTTAGCCTTTTTATAGGCGATGTCAACATCCTCAGCCGCTCGTATAGGCAAGCTATGAACTCGGTTTAAGATTACGGAAACATTATTCTCCGCTAGGAAATCGGCAAGGCGCCAAGAGTCTTCAGCTCCAACAACAACAATATTCTTCACCTGCATCTCCTGAGCAAACAATACTGCTTCCTGAATTTCTTTTGCACGACGGACGTTGATAAACAAGCTTTTAGAGCCGTCAAAAAGACCCCTCATCGCCTCTAATATTTGGTCAGTTTTTGAATGCTCATGAGCAGCATAAGCTTTTGATTCCTCGAAGAATGAATGCAATTTTTTAAGGTTCTTTTTAAATGCTTTGTGAACTTCTGGATGATCTGTTTTGCTATAAGGCCAGGGTGTTTTTGGCCAGTTCATATGAATGGCATCATTCTCCTTATAAAGAGCGTCCTCCCAGTTCCAAGCATCAAACTCTACTACACTAGAACTACCAGAAATGAGGCCCCCACGCGGAGTTATTTGCGCCATTAATACACCATTCGTTCTCACTGTTGGAATAATAGGAGAGTCGGTATTATAGGCAATAATACTTCTGACATGAGGATTGAAAGCTCCCACTTCGTCAAAATCGCGTGTAGCTCGTACAGCATCAATATCTGCTAAGCCTAAGGTGCTATTGGGAAGAATAAACCCAGGATAAACATGCTTTCCAATCACATCATAATACTCGGCATTCGAAATGTCGATACGGATATTCGTCGCATCCTCCACGGTAAGAATTTTACCTTCCTCCAGGATTACGAGTGAGTGTTCAATAACATCGCCGTTTCCGAGATGCGCCGTGGCACCATACAACATGATGCGTTTGCTTTGTTCTGAGGCCGGTGTTTGTGCGCTTAAACTTAAGCACAAGCCAATAACTAAAGTGAGGAATGTATATTTTTTCATCATAACTATTCGTCTATACTATCACAGTGATGGTGATGGTGTTTTTCTTTTGGAATTTTCTGAGTGCTTTTTCCGTTTTCTTTCTTTTGAAGCATCTTCTGAATTAATCTGGCGCGTTCTGCTTGATTGCGCTCACGTAATTCGCGATCTTTCTCCAAAGAGTAATAACATCTACCGTCAATATAAGTTTGTTCGGCAATGGTATAAATAGACATCGGATGTCCCGACCAAACCACAATATCAGCGTCCATCCCTTTTTTCAAAGACCCTACTTTATGATCTATATGTAGCAATTTGGCAGGGTTTAAAGTCACAAATTTCCAGGCATCCTCTTCAGATACATTTCCGTATTTCACTGCTTTCGCAGCTTCCTGATTTAGTCTTCTTGCCATCTCTGGATCATCGGAATTAAATGCCGTTACAACGCCCATGTTATGAAGCAGTGCTCCATTGTGAGGGATGGCATCATTTACCTCGTATTTATAGGCCCACCAGTCAGAAAAAGTGGAAGCTCCAACGCCGTGAGCCTTCATCTTTTCAGCTACTTTATAGCCCTCCAAAATATGGGTAAATGTATTTAGCGTAAAGTCCATAGAATCGGCAACATGTATGAGCATATTGATTTCTGATTGACGGTAGGAATGGCAAGTAATTTCTCTTTGATCCTTTAAAATTTCGAGTAAACAGTCGAGCTCCAAATCTTTACGAGGCATCTCTGAGTTTTTCTTTTGACTAGCAGAGAGTTTGTTCCATGCTTTCCAGTCCTTGTCGTATTCATCAGCCCTAATAAAAGCATCGTAGTACACCTGCTCAACCCCCATTCTCGTTTGTGGAAAACGGATGGTAGAATAAGAACCCCAATTACTTTGTTTCACATTTTCGCCAAGGGCAAATTTGATGAAAGGCTTTGCATCTTCAAAGAGCATTTCGGAGGCGCTAGCTCCCCAACGTAATTTTATGAGTGCCGATTGCCCCCCGATTGGATTTGCGGACCCATGCAATAGCTGCGCACTCGTTACACCTCCAGCCAATTGACGATAAATATTTACATCGTCTGGGTTTAAAGCGTCTTTCATGCGCACCTCTGCTGAGCTTACTTGGCCGCCCTCATTAACACTTCTTAGTGCTATATGAGAATGCTCGTCGATAATCCCAGTAGTAATATGCTTCCCCTTTGCGTCAATAATCGTGAAGGGGTATTTAGCTTTAATCGCTTCAACGGATGCATTACCCACAGCAATAATTTTCCCGTTTAGAACTGCAATGGAGGCATTTTCTATAATCCCCTCCTCATCGTTAGTCCAAATAGTCGCATTGGTAAATAGTACTGCTTTTTGCTCTGGTTTCTCAGTCCAGCCATAAGCTCTATTCGGAAACCATTGCTCACCCACATCGTTTATGGTGCGAACTTTATCAAGGTCGATAAGCTTATTCTCGGCATCCTTTTCTTCAGCCTCCTTAAAAGCCTCTTTCTTTTTAATAAGAAACGGCACCCAATCGCCATTTGCTAATTGAGCTTGTCCTTCTATAGGGTTCTGTCCGTGCCCTGACAAACGAATGGTGGCCTCCTCGCGTTCGTATCGAAGATTTAACAATTGATTTTCGATGCTAAAATGAACTTTTACCGTAGTGCTGTCTTCTTCAATAATTTCAGCCTTTGGATTATCAGCTTCTCCCTTAATGTGTAGGTTTAATCGCTCTCCATCAATTTTGAGAATATAGATTCCTCTATAGTCATATGCTTCGCGATGGTTAATGGTATAGCCCTCCCCATGAACCCAGTTTTCTAGTAGCTTACTATCTTCTTCAAAAAGGTCGTGATCCCAAATCACAAAGTTAGCTTTCATTCCTTTTTTCAGCTTACCAACACTGTTTTCGAGCCCAATGATTTTTGCCGGTACTGTTGTTAAAGCATGCAAAGCATCCTCTTTAGACAAACCATAATCGAGTGCCTTTCTCAGATTGGGAATAAAGTCTTTAGACTCTTTAAGGTCTGCTGTAGTAAATGCAAATTGAATTTCTTCAGAAGCCAATATTGCCGGATTTGCAGGGGCTTGCTCCCAATGCTTCATTCGCTCTAGCGTAAGATCTAAAGTGAGAAACGCATTACTAACATCGTAGGCTTTGGGAAAGTTTAGAGGAAGAATAAAAGTGCTTCCTGTCTTTTTGAGCTCTTTGACGTTTTGGTATTCATCACCCGAACCCTTTATGATAAAGTTCATCTTGAACTCTTTGGAAAGGTCTTGTACTGTAAGTGCCGCATGGCGGTTATCGACCTCGATGATGGCTTTCAACTTTAAATTTTGGTGCAAAGCATTTAAGCTCAAGTTACTTTCATCCTTGTTGTGCTTCGCCCAAAGCGCATCGTAAATAGACTGACGCAATAAGGCAACAGAGCCCATAAATGAACTCGGATATGATTGTCGAGAACTACCCTTTTTAAAAGAATAATGCGCACTTACATTTTCTTTTATTAAGTCCTTTTGCGCTCTATTATCCGATAGGCTAACAACACATGAAGTACCACGAGCAATTCCGTCTTTTTGGAAACTTAAAACAATACCAAAACCATTAGAACGCATTTGAGCAGCCACTTTTTTATTGGGCGAAAAATGCTGTGCAGCTTGGTATTCGGGTTTTAATGCTTGATTCCAAGAGTAAGCTCCAGGAGTATTACTCTCTAGTTGTGGTCTAGGCTTCCATTCGGATTTCTCCACATCTCCCAGTCCATAATTAGTATAGACATCAATAAATGAAGGATAAATATAGGCCCCATCTACATTGTGGATGATGGCATTTTTTGGAATGCTAATATCTTCACCAATAGCAATAATTTCATCTCCCTTTATCAATAAAGTTCCTTGGTCGATTTGAGTAAGGGGATCAACTTGAATATGTGCGTTCACAAAGGCGTGGACAGCTTCGTACTTAGAGCTGACTCCATTTACAGGGAAATTATCTTGCGCCTGTAGGCTGAAAATGCTCAGCAAGCAAAAAGCTAGCTTCAATAGATTTTTCATGGATTGAATTATTTTCATCGGTGAATTTAACACATTTCTACGAAAGCCATGCCAGACAGATCTCTAGATGCTCTCGAAAAAGCTTAAGTTTGCATAAATAAAACGCAAACTATGTATATCGGATTAAAACACCTACACAGCTTTATGCCCTACCTACTTTTAACAGTATTGGTATTGGCATTGATAAAGGCTTTTATTGCTTACCGCACAAACAAAGCTCATACAGAGGCAGACCGCAAAACTGGTTTAATCGTTTTAATATTGGCACATATACAATTTACTATAGGTTGTGTCCTATACTTTGTGAGTCCATTGAGTAGTGCAGGCCTTGCAGATATGGGCGCCGCTATGAAAGATTCTACACTTCGTTTATATGCTCTTGAGCACCCTTTAATGATGATTTTGGCGATTGTATTTATTACCATGGCTTATTCAAAATCGAAAAAGGATATTGCCGACAGCCTGAAGCATAAAGTAAAATCGGTTTACTATCTTATAGCATTGCTTTTAATATTAAGTAGAATTCCTTGGTCTGTTTGGCCATAAGAGATATTTATGTCGCAAAAAGTAGAGATTAAAGCCACAGGGGAGACCGCCGTTTTAGTTGGTGCGATTACCCAATTACAAGACGAGCATAAATCCAAAGAATATTTGGACGAACTTGCCTTTTTGGTAGAAACAGCTGGAGCTGAACCTGTAAAACGTTTTACCCAAAAGATGGCCAAGCCGAATCCAAAAACCTTTTTGGGATCAGGGAAAATCAAGGAGATAGCCGACTATATTGAAGAGCATGACATTGATATGGTGATCTTTGATGATGAGCTTAGCCCTTCGCAATTGCGTAATATCGAGCATGTGTTTGGCGAGCGAAAAGTCCTGGACAGAACCAACTTAATTCTCGACATTTTTGCCGGTAGAGCGCAAACAGCTCATGCTTGTACTCAAGTGGAGCTTGCTCAATATGAATATTTATTACCACGACTAACGCGTATGTGGACTCACCTTCAGAAACAGAAGGGTGGTATTGGTATGAAAGGTCCTGGGGAAACGGAAATCGAAACCGATAGACGTATTATCCGAGATCGCATTTCGCTTTTGAGAAAGAAGTTGAAAACAATTGATAAGCAAATGGCCACGCAACGTAAGAATCGTGGGCAGATGATTCGCGTTTCCTTAGTTGGATATACCAATGTTGGGAAGTCGACCATCATGAATGCCTTGAGTAAGTCGGAAGTATTTGCCGAGAACAAACTCTTTGCAACACTAGATACGACTGTGCGCAAGGTGGTTATCGAGAACCTTCCTTTTTTACTTTCCGATACGGTAGGATTTATCAGAAAGCTCCCTACGCAATTGGTGGAGTCTTTTAAATCTACTTTAGATGAAGTTCGCGAATCGGATTTCCTACTTCACGTAGTAGATATTTCTCATGAATGTTTTGAAGAGCAAGTAGATTCGGTAAACAAGATTTTAGACGAAATTCAGGCTTCCGACAAACCTACTCTAATGATCTTTAACAAGATTGACCAGTTTTCATATACGCCAAAAGAGGAAGATGATTTAACACCTCGAACGCGCGACAATAATTCGCTGGAAGATTGGAAGAAAACATGGATGGCCAAAATGAATAACAATTGTATTTTTATTTCGGCAGTCGAAAAAGAAAATTGGGGTGAATTTAAAGACACCGTTTACGGTTTGGTGAGATCTATTCACGCAAGACGCTATCCTTATAATAAGTTTCTATATTAGTGGATACTTCAATATATAAAAAGGCCTTCTCAAAAGAGAAGGCCTTTAAATTTTAAAGCTATAGCTACTAATAGAATTTCGCTCTATTATCTTCAATATCTGCAATTTCTTTCAAAGCATTATATGCTTCAAAACTAGCTCTAGGCTGTAATTGCGCTTCTAATTGCTTTTTCAAAGCATCAAAATCTTTTGGTACTACCGACTTTTTAAAATCGTCGGCAAACAACACATAAACACCATTGTTACCAACAACAGGGCTTGACATTTGACCTTTCTCCAATCCGTAGAAAGCTCCAACTACATCTGGTTCGTATCCGCCAGGAACAGTATTTGAAGAGAAAGAAAGCGTGTTTACTTGTTCCACAGTGGCAGACATTGCGCTAGCCAATTTATCGATACTTGTAGTTGTTAACAGCTTCTCTTCAAATTGAGCTTTCAATACCTCTGCTCTTTTTTCTTTCTTAACCGCGAATTCAATTTGTGGTCGTACTGTTTCGATGTCTTGTGAACCTTCTTCAATAATATCTGCTAGCATTACAACTAGAATGCGGTCGTTAAGGTCTTGCAGCTTTACGCTATTAAGACTTACATCGTTACTATAAGCCCAAAATACGAGGTTACGAGCTTCGCCGACACCAGCAATAGTTCTGTCGTCATCTTGAATAGAAGCAGCGGCTAAAGCGATGTTTTGAGCATCAGCCGCTGCTTCTAAACTTTCAACATCATTAGACGCTGCTAATTCACTTGCTTTGGCATAAATCTCATTAGCAGTTTCTTCGCTGGCATCAATAGCCATATCAATAATTGCTACTTGAATAGAATCGTTGCGACGATCGTTCAAACGAGCTAGCTTATAAATATTATCTTCTTCGTAAGGACCGAAAACAAAGCCTATTTCAGCATTTCTCATTTCCGACTCAATAGCTGGAGACAATTGCCCTTCAGCATAATAAGTACCATCGAAAGAAGAGTCGGCATGCTCGTTTACAAATGCGGCAGCATCTGTAGTATTTCTGAATCCAGAAATTGTTTCGTTAGACTTCGTGTTTTTATTGAACACTACTTTGTCTTCCAACAATTCGGTAAGACGATTATTAATCGCTAGTTTATCAGCTTCAGTTGGAATAATGTCGAAAATTGCAAATCTCAATTCACGAGACTCATCTTGTGGATAATCCTCAATGTGATTGTTGTAGTAAGATTTTACTTCTGCATCAGTCACTTCAACTTCTTCATCTTTTACGCTAGCGAAAGATTTGAAAACATAACGGCCACTCGCTTGAGTACCTTGCTCGTTATAGTAAGCCTCAGCATCAATAGCTGAAGCAAACAATCCATTACGCAATAACGTATTGTACTTTTGAGCCAATCTTTCTTTGCGAATTAAGTTCTCGAAATACAACCATCTTTGAGGGTCGTTATCGTGAATTTGTTGGATGAGTGTAGCCAATTGCCCTGGTGCAACTTCTTGCCCAGAAATACCGAAAAATTGCTTGGCTGTATTCGACATCTCAGCAGACTTATACCCAAAAGTTAATCCCGCTAATTCTTCAGAACCTACGGACAAGCCTAAAGAAGCATACTGCTCCTCCATAATAATTTGGTTCACCTTATCGGCCCACAAATTATCTCTTAATGTGCTGCGATCTTGACGCGTGTTGTATATACGATCTAAGTTTTGTGCTTCCGTTTCGAAATCACGGTACTCAATAACTTCGTCATTCACTTCTCCAATCACGCCTTGCGAACCGTTCAAAATTGAAGAGCTTGAGTTCATTAAATCACCTAATAAAAAGGCTCCTAATGCTACACCAATACCTCCAACTACAAGTCCGGAACGCTTTCTCAATTTATCTAGTGAAATCATCCTTTATGTTTTTTTGTTTTACAAGAGAGCGAATATAACAAAAGAAATTGAATAAATGTGGTTTCTAAGGGCTCCTAAGACCGCTTTGTAAGGCGCACCTTTTCTATTCTAGTTTGCTCTACTTCTAAGATTTCAAATTTGAAGCCCTCAAGTGTAATCAAAGCTCCTTTTTCTGGGATATCTTCATGGTAGTGAACAATCAGTCCACTTAGGGTTTCGTAATTATCAGAATCGGGAATATTAAGTTGGAATTTTTCGTTCAAATAGTCTAGCTCATGCCTTCCAGAGAAGATGTATTCTCGATCTGAAATTTTCTCTTCTAAAAGCCCTACTTGATCATGCTCATCTTCAATTTCACCAAAAATTTCTTCCACCACATCTTCCATGGTTATCAGTCCAGCTGTGCCTCCAAATTCATCTAAAACCAAAGCAATACTTTTGCGCTCCCTAATAAGCAAGTCTAAAATATCGTTAGTAGTCATCGATTCGGGAACTATTGCAATAGGCAATAATATAGCCTTGATGCTTTCGGGCTGTTTAAAAAGCTCGTAAGAATGAGTATAGCCAACAATCTGGTCGATATTTTCTCGATAGATGACAATTTTTGAAAAGCCCGTTTCTATAAATTTCTCTCTAAGGCAATCTATAGACTGATTGACGTCCATGGCTACAATCTCATTTCGGGGGACCATACATTCACGGGCTTTGACTTTTGAGAAGTCCAAGGCGTTTTGGAAAATTTGTATTTCAGTTTCTACCTCATCTTGACGATTGCGAGTAGAAGTATGCTCCTTTAGGTATTGCTCTAAATCGATTCTAGCAAACACTGGTTTCTCGTCAGGACTCTTCAGTCCTAATAAATATTTCAACATAAAATTAGACACGGCAACCACAACAGAAACCACGAAGTATAAAGTATAATAAGCCAACCATGCCGGAAAGGCAAAGAGGCTCATAAAGCGCGTGGCATTTAAGCTGAAAAGAACTTTGGGTAAGAACTCTGCTGTAACCAACACGAGTAAAGTTGACAAAATGGTTTGCAGGAGCAAAACCATACTATCGGCAAGAACATAAATACGGAGAAATGGCTCTAGTCGTTTTGCCATTTCAATACCGTAAACAACCAAGGCTATATTATTCCCCACCAACATCGTGGCGATAAAACGCGAAGGGCTTTCTATAAAAGGTGTGAGAAATCGAGCTCTCAAATCAGCTCGTTTTTTAAATAACTCTAACTGTAACTTATTAGATGCTACAAAGGCAATTTCCATCCCCGAAAAGAAGGCCGAAAATAGCAATGAAAAAAATATGACGCCTAATCCTTCGGGGTCCATTAATTATTCTTGATTAAAATTAGAGTATTGTTTTTTGCGAAAACGGTGCATTAAATATGACGCTACCGATATTCCTAAAAACATAAATCCTTTACCGCTATTAGCTTCAAAGAAAAATTCGTTGATAGCCGAAGCTAAACAGAATATAGCGAATACAAGCCAAAGGGCTATAAAGAGTTTTTGAAGTTTATTGAGCATACTCTAAGTTAATTATTCCCCTAGTTTTTTTAAGGGTATATTCGGTAAAATTGAGATCCGACTCTAAGCCTTCACCCATAATCACCTGAGTTCCTTTGGTGATTTTCACAAAGGCATCGGTATGGATTCTTTCGGTTTCCTCGTCCAAAACTAAGTATTCAGTCTCCAACTGCTTCCCTTCGGCGTTTCGCAAGAGCACATCGCCTTTAGCCTCCATCACCTGTTCGTTGAGGTGGTTGATGGCGTAATCGGCTCTCAAAAAAGCTTCTTGCTCGCCCGCTACATTATATGTGTATAAGTTCAAGCCCTCAGGGAATTCAATATAAGGATCTTTTCCATCATAGCGAAGCATATGTGGGCTTTCGATTTTGAATGACAAATCACCATTTTTGGTGTACAGCCACTCAACTCCTGAGGACTCAACAGTTGGCTCGAAGACCTCTTTGGATAGCACCTCCATTTGCTGTGGGTCGGTTTGGCAAGAAAAAAGCATTGCCATCCCCAAAAGGACGGCAATGCTACTATTGATATGACTTTTTACTCTTGTCAAAGGCTTTCTTATCTAAATCAAAGATAAGAGAATTGCTTATTGAACGCGAACTTTTACAGTTTCTTTGTACCAACAATCGATATCGTAAGTAGGTACATCTATCATACCTTCGGTAAACACATCAGTTTTACTTGGCATTTGCTCAGTGTACTTTGCAATCCGATCTGTAGCTTTTGTCGCTACTGAACCATCAATACGCTTCGCATATTCGTACTTATCGATCGCAGCCCAATAACCTACACGCTTTAAGAATTCTGTTTGCAACTCTCCGCACTTACGCGATGTTTTTGCATAAAGATCTCCAATCAATATATAAGGCTCGCCCCAACCCGACCGGAAAGAAGCCGCTTTTAAGGCAAAGGACCTAGCGCTCACATTTCTATGCATAGCACCATAAGTTTGCGCCAAACGATACGCATATTGGGCTTTGTTCAAATCGTCTTCCTCGTTATCCAAAGCAACCTGATAAAACTCTAGGGCCTTATCGTAGTCCTTACGATTAAATGAACGGGTTCCCATATTGGCAGCAGCAGCTGGCGATGGGTCAATATTATAAAGTGCTTCCGAAATGCTAAAGAATATATCAGAGTCGGTACATTCTTTCTTGTTCAATAGTTTCGCCGCACGCTTCATCCAAGCAATGTCTTCCTTACTAGCTTCAAAGTTCTTCGTGTACAGCTCAACCAATTTCTCACAAGTAGCGTGAGGGGCTAATGTTTTCTCTAAGTTTCCTTTTACATCACCCAAAGTCTTCAGCTCCTTTTTATTCCTTTTAAGAGCCTTTTTCTCTTTCGAACTTAAAGCTTCAGGATCTAATTCAGCATTGTAAATACCTTGGTTTAACTTCGCTTCTTTATAAGCAATAACCGAAGAAAGGTCAGAGAATAAGGCAATTAAATCTTCTACTTTTAACACTTTGGCTTGCACCAATTTTGTGGTTGCCAAGAAGTAATAGTTCAAAACAATTGCAGGGCTCTCGTTTCCACCCATCTCAAAAGAAGTTCTCAAAACTTCGTGAGATGCTAAAAGTCCTTCAGTCGTTGCCTTCATGTGCTTATACATGTCGGCTCCTTTAGATCCAAGAACTTTAGCTTCATTGCCGGGGTAGTATTTGTTTCGCTGGTCGTAAATCGCTAATAAAGAATCTACCAATACTGCTTTTCGTGTAGCATCAGTTTCAACCTTAATAACTCCTTTTAAAATCCTAGGTCCATGAATATAAATGTTCTTGGTACGCTTAGGCGCCTCATTAAATAAGTATGACCAGGGGCCATAAGCATCAACATAGTTTTTCTGCTTGTAGAACTCTGTATAGATTGACAGCTTATCCTCACACTTACCCTTATCGTTCCCGTATTTCAAGAGTTCTGCATCATCTTGTGCAAGTGCATTAAATGAAACTGCTACTAGGGCCAATAATGAAAATATTTTCACTCTCATGATTTCTGTATTAATCAATTTTTCTCTTGTTAAACCACTTATCGTTAAAGGTAAATGTTAAGTGGAATCGCATAAAGCTCTCTTCAATAAGATTGCTCTCTACCGTACCCTTTTTACCTAAAACAATGCCAATATTTGTTGTCGAAAAAGTTTTGTTCATCGGCATTCCTACACCTAAACTCAAGCTGTATTCATTAATAGAAACAGCATCAGGACCAGATTGTCCTTCGGCGTTTAGCATTAAGTTGCCTGAATTGTATTGCAATCCCATTCGATACTCAACGCGACTAAAATAACTGTGAACATCTTTGTGATTTGGCACCCACCACATTCCTGCGCTCCAGTTATTACTATTTTGAATACGAGGGTCCGTAGCTCCAGTAAGCTCCAAGCTCGACCATTCTTGCCACTTATAATCCATGGCAAACAGCCAGTTTTTATCTTTCGAATAAGAGAATCCTGTACCTAAAGACATCGGCATTTTCAAAAAGCCCTCGCCATTGCTTATATAACTTACTGTGTCTCTAAAATATTCGTTGGTTCCGACAGTCTGGTAAGTATAAATCAACTCATCAACATCAGCAGATAATTTAGCTGATGGAGTGATTGTCGCTCCCAAAACCAATTGCTTTTCATTAACGTCCATTTCGTATTGAATACCTGCCTGAAAGCTTAGGTCTTTTACCACCAAAGAATTTACATCACGACTATTTATGAAATTCTGATCGTCAGAGCTTACTTGGAGCGTTTTATCGAAACGCCCAAAAAGAAAATTCCCATTCAAACCAACAGAAAGTCCTTTATAAATCTCACCACCAAAACCCATAAATATTCTGTTCAATCCGCCTGAACCAGCATGAAGTACAGATAGGTTAATTGTATCGTTATTCGATGAAATGTCTTGCTGATCTTGAGAAAGCTCATATCCTACAGAGCTATAAGGGATTATACCTAAACTCATGCCAAAACCCTCGGCAATAGGAAAGCCAAGAGCTATATATGATAAACTTGTGGATTGGTGCTCTCTTTCGAGTGTTCCATCCGATAAATTCATCACTCGACCATTTATTCCAGTTTCGAATGTTGTTAGACTTAAAGCTCCATAAGAGGCCGGATTGATAAGGTTTAAATGCAGTGCGTCATTCATACCAATTCCAACACCACCCAAAGATTGGTTTTGAGCTAATCCTGCTGGCGAAAGCTCGCCAAGTCCGAAGTAGGAATAAGGTGAAATGGTATTAATTTGAGCGAAAACTGCAAGTGGAGCCAATAATGCTCCAAATTTTAGACTCTTAAGAATCGATTTTAGCATGATGTTCTAGTATATAATGCATCCCTTTAAGTAATAGGTCCGCGTCCGCAAAGATGCTGTTTTTTAATTTCTTATCAAAGAAGTCACAATCACCTCCAGTTAGCAGAACCTTTAGGGAAGGATAACGCTTTTTATAGGCCTCTATTATACCATCCATCTCTTTTAACATTCCATTAACCACTCCTGAACGAATAGAACTTTCGGTATCCACACCTATTAAGTTTACCTCATCCTGAAAATCAACTAGTGGAAGCTTGTCTGTAAATTCGTTCAGAGCCTGAAAACGCATTTGTAATCCAGGAGAAATGCCCCCTCCTAAATAAAGGCCTTCGGCGCTCACAAAATCATAAGTTATACAAGTCCCTGCGTCGATCGCTAATACATCCTGCTTGGGATGTAGTTTAGAGGCCCCAACGGCTAAAGCAATACGATCGGCCCCCAAAGATTGAGGGCTTTTATATACTATTTGTAAGGGGATGGATAAATCATTGCTCAAGTAGTAGGCTTTTTTGCACTGAGAGTTCAAATAATTATCCAGTTCAAAATTGAATTCTCTCACAGAACTTACCAGTACTTTATCGATGGTTTTCTTTGCACTAAACAAGCAAACCAGCAAGCCCAAGAGCTCGTTATCAGAACAGTAGTTTTTAGACTGTATAGTCCCTTTATCAAAGCTTGCGACCTTAATGCGGCTGTTCCCTATATCGATTATAAGATCCATCTTTTGTGATTATTTTTCAAAAATAGGAATAATGTAAATTAATCTATCATTTTCTTTGATAGATAAAATGCTTGTGTTTATATTTGCAGCCACAATTACGGTGCTATAGCTCAGTTGGTAGAGCAATGGACTGAAAATCCATGTGTCCCTGGTTCGAATCCTGGTAGCACCACTTAAAAGAAGCCCATGCGAAAGCATAGGGCTTTTTTTATTTATAATTTGTGCTTGCACTGAATTTACAAATTAAAACGACCGTATTCACTTAGTGAAAGGGCTGTATTTTATCCGAATAAAACAAAAGGATCATGAGCGAAGCGCATAATCCTGGTAGCAACACAAAAAAGGCTCAGAAGTCAAATAAGTAGCCTTATAAATACAATGGCTCAACTATCCCGATTCGTTTATTCTTTATAAATTATGATCCGAGCAGATTGGCCAACATTTAACACCGTATTTACATGATACACCTTTTTATCGTCTTCCAATTTAATACGGGCAGAATTAGGTGGGTACAAGCCTTTATTCATTGCCTGTACCTCTATTAGATTTTCACCTTTCACTAGCTGGATACTCAGGGTTTTTACCCCTTTTGTGATTGCATAATTTTTAAGGAGGCAATTCCCATTGTGAAAAACAGACACCTTATCATTATCAACTCGCCCGTTATCCCAAATACTAATAATGATATCATCTGAACGGCTAATTAACTCCATGCTGGACTCTCCATCCAATATTAACAGCTCTTTATCATTCAATTCCTTTATCTTTTTCTCAACTTTTTTCTGAACTCTACGAATAAGCCTCTCGTTTTTTTTAAATAGACTTAAACTATCGACTAGCTCAAGAGTTCCACTAATACATAAGCTTGAATCCGAATAATAGGCCTTAAAATTTCCACTTAATTTATTTTGATTCTTTTTCTTGATAATTTTTGCCTCTACTTCAAGAAAACAGAAATCATCAACTATCACATCCGACTTGGTATATATTACATCTCTCTCTTTAAAGTTGATTACACCTTGGCTAATACTCCCACTTATATAGCTTTTGGTTTCATCAGGACCAAAAGAATCTGCTATTGAATAGCCTTGAATAGCTCCCAATGAATCGTTAAACACCACTTGATATGGTAAAAAGGTGTGATTGTCTATGTTTATGAAGCCTATAAAATTATAATCATTATCCTGTGCGGAACTACTTGAATTTAAGAATAAGAAAAATAAGATGAGTAAACTGTTATTAATGGCCATTTTTTCTAGCTTTACTTTTATTAACTAATCAAAAATATGTAAAATGACCTTCAAAAGAAACATTCTAACATTAATGCTAAGTCTTATTACATTTTCTTTGTCCTTTGCGGCAATTCCGGTAAAAAGAGCTTTGGAGTCAAGTCAACAATCAAATTATTTAAGCGTTGAGAATAGTGTAAATGAAACTCAAATGAGCATAGCAATTACAGAATACCTTGCTCCTGGTTATGGTGGTGGGCCTGGTTTTGGTATTGCATCGTTAGCATGTGGGATTGCTGCATGCCTCTTTCTTGGTTTTCCTTTATTTTCGGTATGTGCGATAGTATTCGGTGCAATCGGTTTGAATAGAGACCTTAAGGGTGTGGCTATTGCTGGTATCTCTCTTGGCGCTTTTGCTATTGCTATTCTCCTTGCTTTATTTTTACCTTGGCTTTGGGTTTAAAGTATCTAAAACTAAATAAAAAAGAGGCAGTCAAATAGGCGGCCTCTTTTTGCATCATAGTCTGGCGTACATAAAGTTGTTATTTATGACTAGTGTATGTGTTTTAGAAATGTGACAACCTTCAACTCTAACACAACGATGGTTTGCCCTACACTAACCTATTTGAGCTGTTCAAAAACGTGTATTTCTCATAACTATTTTATTCTCCATCAAAAAGTCAAAACGATAATGCGCATGAGGAAGATTTTCATCTTGCTCAAGGAAAAGGCCTTTTAGCTGATTTTCTTGCACCAACATTTGCA
>Ga0207966_1000073_pt1 | contig 51864 bp, 49 predicted proteins | sample Knorr_S23_td_NAD_FD_185611 | JGI IMG/M metagenome (GOLD analysis project Ga0207966, IMG submission 185611) | Marine microbial communities from Southern Atlantic Ocean transect - Knorr_S23_td_NADW_ad_2500m_LV_B (SPAdes) (version 2) | ecosystem: Environmental > Aquatic > Marine > Oceanic | place...
TGACAGCCCAGTACCTTGTCAGTAAGCGGGTCGATCCTGACAGGCGGGACACTTTTCATTCCTTGGCAGCGTAATGGTCTGCCATTCCATGGCAATGCCATCCAGGATCAGCAGGCGCCCGCACAGTCCGTCGCCGGTTTCAAGGAGTACGTTAAGGGTCTCAAGCGCTTGTGTTGTTCCAACGATACCCACGATAGGGGCGATGACGCCTTCCATGGCACACGTAGCGGCTTCCATGCCGGTGTCGGGGTATAGACACTGATAGCAGGGGCTATCCGAGTTCTTGGGGATAAAGGTTGATACCTGACCTTCCCAGCGGATTGCTGCACCTGAGACGATAGGCGTTCCAGTCGCGAGGCTGACCCGATTGAGCTCGAATCGGGATGGAAAGTTGTCGGTACAGTCTACTACCACGTTGGCCTGCTTGACCTGTTTAGTCAGTTCTTCATCGTCGAGTTCATAATTCAGTGCATCGATCGAGACTGCCGGGTTAAGACGTAACAGGGTGTCACGAGCAGAAGCCGCTTTGAGTTCATTGATCGATGCCTGGGTATGGACGATCTGTCGCTGCAGGTTCGACTCATCGACCCGGTCATAATCACTGATAACCAGGTGTCCAACGCCGGCTGCTACCAGATACATGGCAACCGGGGAGCCCAGTCCACCCATGCCAATAATCAGAACCCGCGCATCCAGCAACTGCTGCTGCCCGGTTTCTCCCACTTGTGGGAGCTTGATCTGCCTGCTGTATCGTTCGATCTGGTCAGATAGCATGAGAGATGCTTAAAAGCCACTCCAGTTGTTCTTGCTGGTTCAATTGTGCCTTGGCGGGGCCTTCCCGGGAAAGCCCTAAATTGTAAGCATCTGCTGTAGAAATCGAAGTCTATGAGTCAAGAGCTGAAAGATCTGACTGAATTCTGGGGCTATCATGAACGGCGTATTGAGATCGAATAACATCGTGGTTGGTTTAGCGGCAGCCGAAATGGGCGAAGAAACGGGTATGATTCCAGAACAATACCTATAACGAGGGCAGATTAATGCGGTTTGCGGTCTTTGGAGCCGGTGGGCTTGGCGCCTATTACGGTGCGCGTCTGGTAGACGCGGGCTACGAGGTGTCATTCATTGCCCGGGGCCCGCACCTTGAAGCTATGCAGAAAAACGGGCTCAAGGTGATCAGCCCAGTCGGTGATGTGCACCTGGAAAAACCACAGGTCACAGATCAGCCTGCTGAAATTGGTGAAGTCGATGTGGTGATCATTGCCGTCAAGAGCTGGCACATCGCCGAAATCATTCCTGTTCTGGGGTCCCTGCTGGGCGACGCGACAGTGATGCTGCCTTTTCTGAATGGTGTTGATGCGCCTGATCAATTAGCGGGTGCTTTTGGTGAGGGCTGCGTACTGGGCGGTCTGTCTCGAATATTCAGTGAGATCGAATCGCCGGGGGTCGTTCGGCATCTGAACCCGGGAGCCTACATTGAGTGCGGTGAGCTCAATGGTGAAAGGTCTACCCGGGTAGAGGCATTGACCGATGTATTCCGGGCAGCCGGGATCGAGACCGAAATCAGCGACAACATCCGCTCTGCGCTCTGGCAGAAACTGCTGTTAGTCAGTTCCTGGGCCGGGCTGGGAGCACTGTCGCAGAGCAGTCTGGGTAGGGTGTGCGATCAGCCTGAACTCAGATCGTTGGTTGACCGTGCCATGGACGAGGGTATTAATGTCGGACGGGCGCTGGGATATCCGCTGCCAGAGGATCTCAAACAGCGGATGTGGGACTTTTATCACAGCGTACCGCACGACACCACGGCATCGATGATGCGCGATCTGTTGGCGGGAAGACCCTCTGAACTGGATGCCTGGAACGGTGCAATCGTTCGTTTCGGCCAGCAGCTGGACGTGCCGACACCCGTACACCAGTTTACCTACCATGTGCTGCTGCCGATGGAGCGTCGTGCGCGTGAACAGCTTTAGAGATAACGTCAGGTCTGATCTTAGGTAGGATCCGCCCGGTTTATGCGGAATGAGTCCGACCAAATCGGTTTGGCGAATGCCTCGTGTGCTGTTGTCCCTGACTTTTTAGTGCCCGTGTTCTAAGGCACCTTTTAACAAGACTTAAAGGGAGCCGAGGCTGTCATTAAGCAGGTCAAATTACCGGTGCCGCACGACCGCTTTTCACCGGCAGATCGTGACCGTCTCTACCTGGACGCAATGATGCGCGTGCTGGACCGAGAACTCCCAGGTTACGCCAGTTAATCTGTTGTTTACCGGACCCAGAAATCCGGGTTTGCGGTCAGCCACTGTTCAAAATCAGCAAACATGATGTCGATGTTGTGCGGCAGAGTGTAGGCCAGGTCATCGCGTAGCCTCCCCGGGTCCAGAGGGGGTCGGTCAGTCGTTGAGTAAAGATCGATAGTCGGTGTGTCGTCTGCCTCTGCCAACCGGTAACTGAAGTTGGGAAAATACCGGGCGAGTCTTTTACACCAGTCAACCGTCCCCCAGGTTCGGCCCGCGGTAATGTTATACAAATCATATTTAGGATTTTGATGCGACATGAGCGCGAGGAGGGCATCGGCCACGTCGCGGCTGTAGGTCCAGTCCCGAGATTCATGCCGCCCAAGAATTGCTGATTCACCGCGCTGGGCCGCGACCGAGGCCTGCATGGGGGCACTGAGTGTGTCGCGAAACCCGGTGTCCCGTTCCCAGGGTCCGAATATCGAACTCAAGCGTACACTCAACGCATCAAGGCCCGTCAGTGCCGCGATTCGACGGGTCGTAATTTCAGTCGCAAACTTGCTCAGAGCGTAAAGCGAGACGGGTCGTTCGCGGGTGTGTTCTTCGCGGAGTGTGGGAGGCCAGTCAGGTTCATCCTCGTCCGGTAGTCCGTAGGCTGAACCGGAACTGAGGTTGATCAGACGTCGGATGCCGGTTTTTGCGGCCAGCCTTGCCACGGTTGCGAGGCCCACCAGGTTTACCGACAAAACGCTCTCGGGTGTGTCACGCTCGCGGTCAGGACCTGAAGTCACAGCAGCACCGTAGAAAACCTGGTCTATACGCTGTTCTGTCAATGTACTGGCCAGTGCCGCACTGTCGATCACGCTTTCCTGGATATGACGCCAGGAACCGGGGAGTTCATCGAAGGTACGTTGTGCAGCACCAGGCACTGCCCCTGGATCATAAATGACCACGTGCTCACCACTGCGCAAAACAGCCTCGGCCAGGTTCAAGCCAATAAAACCGGCGCCACCTGCGATAAGTGTATTCATTGGGGTCGGAGTAACACGCCCGCTTCAGCGGGTTTCGGTCAGGTCTTTTCCTGATGTCGTTGGCTGGTTATTCATGTATCAGGCCGTCTGGTGTGTAACGCGTTGTTTTCATGAGGTTGCGATTGAATTCCAGATACTCCGATTTGGACAACTTGGGCCGCTGTCCGGCCAGAATTTCCTGTGCCTGCCGCCCTTCGTTACAGAGAAGGTCGATCGTGGTCATTGCCAGCAGTTTGGCCATGTTGATGTAGACCGCCTCTTTGTCTGTCATCAGATAATCGTTGCCGTGACCGTTGCCTGTGGCGCCGAATATATAGGGGTGAGTCACGGGCATGATATGACCGAGATCGCCCATGTCAGTAGACCCGGTGCGATGATCTTCGATATAGAATTGATCTTCGCCGTAGAGAGATTTCACATTCTCCCCCCACAGTTCACTCATGGTGCGATTATTGGTTTGGGGCAGGTAGCCCGCTGTGGTCTCGATTTCAACGGTAGTGCCAATGGCAAGCGACGCGCCACGGACTGCACGATCGACTTTATTGTTCGCGTCGACAATACCTTCTAGTGTTCTGCCTCGAACAAATGTCTCGATAACCACTTCCGCCGGTACAGCACTGACTGCATCCCCGCCATGGGTGATGATGGGGTGGATGCGAATTGTGTCTTCGTCATAAAACGTCTCGCGAAGTAACGCGATCGCCGTCATTGCCAGATTGGCCGCATTAAGGGCGTTGATGCCGGCTTGCGGTCGCGCACCGGCGTGGCTCGCTTTGCCCAGGAAGCGGATTTTCTTGACCACAGCGCCGTTGGAAGAGTTTGCCACGTGAGAGGCGATGTGATCGTTTTTGGTATGACACATCAGAGCCATGTCCACATCATCGAAATGACCCCTGCGGATAAACTCGGCCTTGCCGGTCAGGAACTCGATGTGGTTCTGCTCTCGAAGGTCCATACGGTAGCCTACCTCGATTAACTCTTCGGCGGGAACAGCCATAAATGCGACGGCGCCACTGAGCTGGCTGCAGATGTTTGAGTTGACAAGGCCCATCGCCGCCCCCAGCATGCCAGCAATCTGAGCATTGTGTCCACAAGCGTGGGCGGCACCTGTGTTGGCATCAGCAAATGGGTGATCGGGAATCCTGAGACTGTCCAGTTCGCCGATCAGTGCAAGCGTCGGTCCCGCCGTGCCGCCTGCGATCTGTGCCTTGACCCCGGTAATGGCGAGTTCGGTCTGGGTTTCAAGACCGAGGCCTTTCAGCGCATCGGCGACCAGTTGTTCGGTTTTGATTTCCCGGAAACCGGTTTCCGGATTTCGAAGGATAGTTTCGCCAATCGCGATGATGTCATCCCGTCGGGCATCGATTTGCGCACAGGCCTGGGTCTTGAGTTCCGCAGCTTTAGTCATGAGTCTGAGTATTCGTTATTCATAAGGGTGCTTCAAATAACCGGTAGCGTGTTTCTGACATGCCCATTTCGCGATATACTGACTGTGCGCCTGAGTTGTCTTTTTCCACATAAAGGCGAATGCCGCAAACGTTGTCCTCACTTTGCGCAAGGCCACAAACATGCTCATAAAGTGTGCGGAATACACCGCGACGACGTTGTGGTTTGATGACATAGACACTTTGTATCCACCACCACAGACCGTCTCGCCAGTCACTCCACTCCGTTGTGATCATCAGCGAACCGACGACTGCATCGTCGCATTCCGCGACAAGATAAAATCCATGTTCGCCTTGGTGGAAAATCCGTGAAACACCCGCGAGTACTGTGGGCCGATCCAGCGGGTGATCCTCGGTTTCCAGCGCCATAGCAATGTTAAACTCGACCAGCGTCGGTGCGTCGGCCGTCGTGGCTGGACGTACGGTAATCCTGGGTGACTTCACCGTTGTGAGATTCCTTTTAGTGTTGGGTTACTGGAGTGATTAACACTAGATATATCATAATTGACAGTCGAGACAGGTAATCTTTGGGGCAAATGGAATGAATGAATCGGTCAAAAACGTGTCGTTTATCGGACTTGGTGTGATGGGCTATCCGATGGCAGGGCACCTCTCAAAGGGGGGTTACAGTGTTCGGGTTTACAACCGCAGCAAAGATAAGGCAAACAAATGGGTTGAGGAACACGGTGGTGCCCAGGCGGATACGCCAGCCGAAGTTGCCAACGGAGCGGACATCGTTTTTGCCTGCGTTGGTAATGACGATGACATTCGTTCGGTGACCATCGGGTCGGACGGCGCTTATTCGGGCATGGCAGCCGGTGCTTGCTTCGTTGACCACACAACAGCTTCGGCTGAGGTGGCGCGGGCACTGTCAGCCCAGGCTGATGATCTTGGATTCAGTTTCCTCGACGCGCCGGTGTCCGGTGGTCAGGCCGGTGCAGAGAACGGTATCCTGACTGTCATGGTTGGCGGTGAGCCCGGTCCATTCGAACGCGTAAAACCGGTGATTGACAGTTATGCCCGTGCCTGTCAGCTGATGGGCCCGGTCGGAAATGGACAGCTCACAAAGATGGTCAACCAGATTGCGATTGCCGGGCTCGTACAGGGCCTGTCTGAAGCAGTAAACTTTGCCGACAAGGCCGGGTTGGATGTTAAACAGGTGCTCGATGTGATCTCAAAAGGCGCGGCCCAGTCGTGGCAGATGGAAAACCGGGGCGTGACGATGTACGAGGATAAGTTCGAGTTTGGGTTTGCGGTGGATTGGATGCGAAAAGATCTTGGCCTGTGTTTGGCCGAGTCAGATCGCAATGGTGCGCTGTTACCGGCCACTGCATTGGTCAACCAGTTTTATGCCTCAGTCAAGGCGCGTGGGGGCGGCCGCTGGGATACCTCGAGTCTGATACGCCTGCTCCGCCAAACCTGATACCATGTATTGCCCTTCAATTTTCTGCAGGTTCGCGCCGGATCGGTTGCTGGAGTAAGCCATGAAAGCCGTCAGAATTAACCTTTTTAGCGATACACAGTCCCAACCCACCCCGGCGATGCGCGAGGCCATGGCATCAGCAGAGGTCGGTGATGAGCAGCACCGACTGGATCCGAGTGTCAACAAGCTTTGCCGGGAAGTCACAGAACTTCTGGGCAAGGAAGATGCCCTGTTCCTGCCATCCGGCACGATGTGTAACCAGATTTCATTGGCGGTTCACTGTGGGGCGGGGGATGAAATCATTGCAGATCGGTCTGCACACATCATCAATTATGAAGCCGGTGGTCCGGCTGTACTTTCACGGTCCCTCGTTCGTACGCTCGATGGTGATAGCGGTGTCTTTAATGCGGAAGACGTTCAGAAAGCGATTCGTAACGGTTCCTATCATGAGCCCAGGTCCCGTCTGGTCGTTGTGGAACAGACATCGAACCGAGGTGGCGGCGCCATCTGGCCATTGGCGACGCTTCAGGAGGTTGCGGCTGTCGCGCGCGAACAAGGTCTGAACCTGCACATGGACGGTGCGCGGCTGATGAATGCTGTCGTCGCCTCCGGCGTCCCGGCAGCGGATTTTGCAGCCACTGTTGATTCGCTGTGGCTCGATCTGAGTAAAGGTCTCGGCTGCCCGGTCGGGGCGGTGTTGGCGGGTACTCATGAATTTATCGATGAGGCATGGCGCTGGAAACATCGCGTGGGTGGCGCGATGCGGCAGGCCGGGATTATCGCGGCTGCCGGCAGCTGGGCACTGGCAAATCATGTTGAACGCCTGGCCGAAGATCATGACAATGCCCGGCAATTTGCCCAGCGCATATCAGCTATTCCCGGTGTTCAGCTGGTCAACGAGGACGTGCAGACCAATCTCGTCTTCTTCGATGTTTCAGGGTCACGGTTGTCTGCCCAGGACATCTCTGTCCGCTTGCGCGAACAGGGGGTATGGATCGGTGCAATCGACAGCAAAAGAATGAGGGGAGTCACGCACCTCGATGTCAACCGGGATGATGTGGATGAGGCTGCTGACAGACTGGCCGAGGTGATCAACGGATAGCGGTTTTTGCTGAGTACTGCAGCCTGACCCAGGGCAGCTCCGACAATATCGTGACGTGTACCGGCCGACTCAAGTTGGCGGGTAGTGGGAGCGGTTAGCTGCTCCAGTTTTCGCGCAGTCTTTCGTGGTTCAGGGCCAGCCACTGCAGTGCGACCAGGGTCTTGGCGTTACAGATGCTGCCGTCTTCCAGCAGGGCAAGCGCGTCTGCCAAAGGCCAACACTCGGCTTTGATGTTTTCACCTTCTTCAGCAAGGCCGTGATAGCCGCCGACTGTGGACGCGTCAGTACGCCCACAGAACAGGTTGATCAATTCTGAACTGCCGCCGGGTGTACTGAAGAAACGCCCGATCAACTCCAGTTCTGTGATAACGCATCCTGCCTCCTCCTGGGCCTCACGGATGGCCACGTCACCGGCTGTCTCACCGGTCTCCATGACACCGGCAACGCATTCGAGCAGCCAGGGGTGAGGCCATGATCCAGCCCAGGCGCCGACTCGAAACTGTTCGACCAGGACGATTTCTTGGCGATTCGGGTCATATGGCAGCACAGCAGAAATTTCTTTCCGGTGCATGACTTCACGATCCAGCACTTTACTCCAGCCACCCTGGTAGTGTTCGTGTGAGAGTTTGTAGCGGTCCACCTTGAGGTAACCACTGTAGACCGTGCTATGGTCCTGCACTCGAATCCCCAGCGGCGGCCTTTTCCGATCTTCTTCAGACATGGATGTTTTACAGTGGGGGGATCGCAGGCGTGCCCAGCCTGTCTTTCGAGGTCCCAATCACTTTTTCGATACAAAGTGCGATGGCAAGCAGTTTTTCTTCTGCACCGTGGCGTGCCATGATCTGCAACCCAACAGGCAGGCCTGCTGTATCCAGTCCGACAGGTAATGTCAGAGAACACAAGCCCAGTGTGTTGCCGGAACAGGTATTGCGCAGCGACATCAGGTTAAGCGGGCGGTAACGATCGACCTGTTGAACATCATCGAGCTTTGGCGGGGTGATAGGTACCGTCGGGCTCACGATAACGTCGTTGGATTCAAATCTGGCATTTGCACTGAGCTGCAGCTGGTTGATATGCCGACGGCGCTTCAGGTATTCCGTTGCCGACATGGAAGCACCACCAAGGATTCGCTGAGACACGAGGGGGTCCAGCATCTCGAGCCACTCAGGCATTTTGGAGGAAAGGAACTCGTGGATTTCGGCTGCAGTCACGTTGCCGGCCTTGAGCAGTTCAATGGCATCGCCGACTTCAGGTAAGCGGGCATCGGTAACACGAACCCCTTTCTGACTGAGTTCGTCCAGAGCGGTCTCTACTGATTCAACAATCCCGGAATCGCATTCCTCCCACAGTACGGATTCCCCCCGACCAATTACAAAATCGCCGGTTGTGCAGTGACTCGCCTGATCGACAAATTTCAGTGCTCGTCCTTGGTGTTCAGGGTCCATCGCTGCAAAGCTAAATACCGCATCTGCAACTGTCCGTGTCAGAATGCCGGCGGTATCAAGGGTCGGACTCAGCGGGAAAATACCCTCCAGTGACCATCGTCCAAAGCTGGTTTTGAGCCCGACGTTGCCAGTCATGCTGGCCGGTATCCGAACCGATCCTGCAGTGTCTGATCCCAGTGCAAGCAGCGCGGTGCCTTCCTGCAGGCTGACACCCGCGCCGCTGCTTGAGCCGCCCGGTACGCGGTATGCTGTTGAATCCCATGGATTTCTTGGTGTTCCCCAGTGGTTGTTAACCCCTAAGCCACCAAAAGCGAATTCAACCGTATGGGTTTTCCCGATAAAGACAGCTTGTTGCTCGTCAAGGCCTGTGATAACCGGTCCTTGTGCCATCAAGGTGTCCGGAATGGAAACCGGCGAGCCGGCAAAGGTCTGCAGACCGTCGACGTTGTAGAGATCCTTGACGGACACGGGTATTCCCTGGAGAAGTCCGTGGTCTTCACCGGCGGAAAATGAGGCATCTGCCCTGGCAGCTGCGCTGCGGGCATCCTGCGGCTGCCAGTATTTATAGGCACCAAGCGTGCTGTTGTGTTTTGCGATGGCCTGTTCAGTAAGGTCTCCTGCCGTCAGGTTTCCGTTGCGAAAAGCGGTGTAGAGCTCAAACAAAGACAGGTGCAATGGGTTGTTGACCACGTTTCCTTGCTCCTCAGCGATGCGTTTATGTGGACTGTTCTGCGGTGCTGAAACAGCGGACACCACCAAATGAGTCAAACTCAAGCCGGGTCGGTTTGTGCCCAGTATATTCTGCAAACTGTATCAGATCTTTCACAGATATCGTGATGGTATGGTGATTGTCCAGTGGATGCAGATGGATCACTTCGTGATCAAGCAACGAGCTATCTATAGCGAACTGGACCGCATTTCCAGGGTCATTGATCAGTGCCAGCGGTGAGACAGCACCTGGCGATACACCGAGATACCGGCCCAGTCTGTCTTCGGATGCGAAAGAAAATCGACCGTTTGAACCCGTGTAGCCCATCGCTGCGGCGAGGGCCTTGAGGTCAATTTGGCGGTCTTCATTGCAGGTGATGAGCCACATGGCGCCTTTCTTGTTGCGCATAAACAGGTTCTTGGTATAACTGCCGTGAGGGTCGGTTTCACGCAGGCTTTTGCTCTGGGCCACCGTAAACATGGCGTCATGACTGACCGTCTTGTGCTCGATTTTCAGCTCTGAAAGAAATTCAAGCAGAGCGGTATGGGAGTATGGTCTGGAGCCATCATCAAGCATCATCGATCTGTGATTGATATTCATTGCCGTGAGATCTGAACCAAAAAGTAGGGCGCTATAATGGCCAGGTGATGGTTGACTGTATGCGTAGCCTCGATTCTGCCACAGACACTGGAGTTTTCTTGCACGATGCCTCAACGAACCACCCGCAGTTCATCAAAGCACAAGCCGCGTAAACCGGTTCCGACCGCGCGAGATCTCGAACAAGTCTTGCTGTCGGACTTCACGGAACGCTCATACCTCAACTATTCGATGTATGTGATCCTGGATAGGGCCTTACCGCGTTTGTCCGATGGCTTAAAACCCGTTCAACGCAGAATCATTTATGCGATGTCTGAATTGGGCCTTAATGCCAGCAATAAATACAAGAAGTCCGCAAGAACCGTGGGCGATGTACTCGGTAAATTTCACCCGCACGGCGATGCCGCATGTTATGAGGCGATGGTGCTGATGGCTCAGTCGTTCAGTTTCCGCTATCCCCTGATTGATGGGCAGGGAAACTGGGGTTCACAGGATGATCCAAAGTCCTTTGCTGCAATGCGCTATACCGAGGCCAGGTTGTCACGGTTTGCCGATGTGCTGCTGTCTGAACTTGGCCAGGGCACGGTCGACTGGGGGCCAAACTTTGATGGCACGCTGTCAGAACCGAGAAACCTGCCATCGAGGTTGCCGACCATTCTGATCAATGGTGCTTCCGGAATTGCAGTGGGTATGGCAACCGATATCCTGCCACACAATATTCGCGAGGTTGTGTCCGCGTGCGTACGTTTGCTCGAAAACAGCCAGGTCAGTATCGAAGGGCTGACAGAGCATATTCGAGGACCGGACTTTCCGACCGAAGCAGAGATCATCACACCCGCCGAGGAAGTGCTTGAGATCTATAAAACTGGCACAGGATCTATTCGCCAACGAGCCGTGTGGGTGGGGGAAGAAGGTAATATCATTGTGACTGCGCTTCCTTATCAGGTGTCGGGAGAACGAATAGTCGAACAGGTTGCCGCTCAGATGTCGGCTAAAAAACTCCCTATGGTAGACGACATTCGTGATGAATCAGATCATAAAAATCCGACCCGTCTGGTGATTGAGCCGCGGTCGAACAGAGTCGATCATTCAACGTTGATGGCACATCTGTTTGCGACGACTTCGCTGGAACAGAGTCACCGTGTCAACATGAATATTATCGGCCTTGATGGGAGACCTAGGGTCTACGATCTTAAGAAGTTGTTGCGTGAGTGGCTGGATTTTCGGTTGGCCACTGTCAAACGCCGACTTCAGTTTCGTTTAGACCGGGTTGTCAAACGATTGCATATTCTTGAAGGGCTGCTCATAGCGTTTCTGAATCTGGACACGGTCATAAAGATCATACGCAAAGAAGACAAACCAAAGCCTGTGCTGATGCGGCGCTTCAAACTATCCGACGATCAGGCAGATGCCATTCTCGATCTTCGCCTGCGCCAGCTCGCTCGGCTAGAAGAGATCAAGATCAAAGGAGAAGAAGAAGAACTCGGGCGTGAAAATGCTGACTTACAGAAGATTCTTAAGTCCCGGGACAAGCTGAAACGGGTTGTCCGGGATGAACTGCTGGCAGATGCAGAAGAATTCGGAGATGAGCGCCGCTCACCTTTGGTGCAGCGAGAAGCTGCCCGGGCGCTGAGTGAAACAGATCTGATCCCATCAGAACCAATCACGGTCGTTCTTTCCGAAAAAGGATGGATTCGTGCTGCCAAGGGTGTGGATATCAATCCGCGAGAGTTGAATTATCGTGGTGATGATGGATACCTTCATTTTGCTGTAGGGCGCAGCAATCAGATTCTTCTCTCGATAGACTCGACAGGCAGAACCTATACCATGCCGGCACACACGCTGCCATCGGCCCGCGGGATGGGCGAACCGGTCAGCAAGCAGTTGAAGCCTCCACAGGGTGCGACGTTCAAAGGCGTCATGATCGGCTCTCCTGAGACACAGTATTTGCTGGCGACTGATTCTGGCTATGGATTCGTGGCGTCGCTTGGAGAAATGGTAAGCCGCAATAAATCAGGCAAAGCTGTACTGCGCGCCCGCGATGCGGGTGTCCTGTCTCCTCAACTGGTATATGATTATGAGGATGACTGGCTCGCAGCCGTGACCAGTGCGGGCAGGCTGCTGGTATTTGCGTTGGCTGATCTGCCAGTGATGGCCAAGGGTAAGGGTGTCAAGATCATCAATGTCCCAATTGCCCGTTACAAATCGGGTGAAGAGCGGCTGGTTGCTGTAGCCGTATTCCGTGAAGGCGACAGGTTACGGTTGTACAGTGGCAAGCAGCATATGAAGCTAAAACCGGCCGACATTGACCTTTACCTGGGAACCAGGGCACAGCGTGGCGGAAATCTGCCGCGAGGTTATCGCCAACCTACCGCGCTGGAAATCGATCGAGGAGACGTCTGAGACGGTCAGTTCTGTTTGCCGTGTTCTGACACGAGAACAACCAGACCGCTGCCGACCACCAGCAAAGCACCTGCGATTACTGCGGTTGTCGGCAGGTCGTGAAAAATAACCCAGCCGTAAAAAGCAGCCCAGCCCAGTGTGCTGTATTCCAGAGCACCGACGAGGTAAACCGGTGCATACTTGAAACCGTTGGTCAGAGAGTACTGACCGCCGAGGCCGATCAGACCCAGCAGGAGCATTAATGCAAAATCGTTGGCCGATGGTGGAATCCACAGGAAGGGTGCCGCCAAGGCTGAAACAACCAGTATCAGTGCTGAGCCTGTCAGTAGCATTAATTCGGTAGATTCTGAGACCGACATGCGGCGGGTTTGTACACCGAGCGCCGCAAACATCAAGCAACCGAACAGTGCTGCGCCAGCGCCTAACCAGTCGACCTCACTGCCGCTGGGCTGCACGATAAATATGACACCGATAAATCCGGTAATGACAGCCAGTATTTGCCGTCCGTTGGGGTGTTCTGCAAGTACGAGACCCGACAGCAGTGTCAGAAAAATCGGGTAGGCGGCAACGATCGATACCGCGTCGACCAATGGCATTCTTGAGAGGGCAAAGTAGTAGCTCAAGAACGCGACCAGATTAAAGAACGCGCGCAGTATGTGCGCCCCCGGCTTCGTGGTAGTCAATCCTTGCCAGCCATATCGAGCGCGAACGGCGAGAAACATTAGGGGCACGCTGAGGGCGCTGCGGATCAACAGCAGCTGTAACAGCGTATAGTTGTCAGACAGCCATTTGATCAGCGCATCCTGGGTCGAAAAGAGCAGGCTGGCCAGCAGCGCAAACAGTGCACCACGCCAGTGGCGATGGTCGGGTCTTGAGTGAAGTCCAGCCACTGTTTACTGGCACCTGTTGTGGTGACTGCACTGCAGGCAGCGGTCGCCAGCGAGTCGGCTGTACACCGCTAAAAGGGCAGTTTTAGTTCAGGCCGAAGTGCCAGAAGTTGGGTGCGGAATTGTTCCTGGATCTCGGTCAGCTGTTGTCGGTTGTCAGCTTCAAATCGCAGAATCACTGTGGGCGTGGTGTTAGAGGCTCTGGCGAGGCCGAAACCGGTCTCAAAGTCCACACGTATGCCGTCAATGGTGCAGATCTCTCCGGTTGGAAACCGCGCGTTCCTGACAAATTGCTCGACCAGTGCGTGGTGTTCTCCTTCTTCCATTTCAAGGCGTAATTCGGGCGTACTGACGAGGTCCGGGATGTTGTTGAATACCGCTGTGGGGGTTTGATTCTGTGCAGACAGTAGCTCACACAGTCGGGCTGCGACATAGACGCCGTCATCGAATCCATACCAGCGTTCCTTGAAAAAGATATGTCCGCTCATTTCACCCGCAAGTGCTGCACCAGATTCTTTGAGCTTTGCTTTGATAAATGAATGTCCGGTTTTCCACATGGTAGGCAGTCCACCGGCTTGTCGGATCGCATCAGGCAGAACCCTGGAACATTTCACATCGTAGATGATTTCAGCACCGGGATTTCGGGACAGAACATCACGGGCAAACAGCAGCAGTTGGCGATCGGCAAAAATAATATCACCGGTGGCTGACACGACGCCCAGCCGGTCGCCATCTCCGTCCAGAGCCATACCGAAATCTGCCTTTGTTGTGATAACTGTCTCAATCAGGTCATTGAGGTTTTCGAGTTGGCTGGGATCCGGGTGGTGATTGGGAAACGTACCGTCTACTTCAGAGAAAAGTTCGGTGACATCGCACCCGATTTCGCGTAACAACCGGGGTGCGATAATGCCCGCGACACCATTACCACAATCAAGGACTACCTTGAGCGGGCGTTTGAGTGTGATATCACCGGTGATTCGTGCAGCGTAAGCTTCAATGACTGATTCCCGATGATGGGTGCCGTTTCCACTGAGCAGGTTTTGCCCCTCTATACGTTTACGCAACATTTGAATCCGGTCGCCGGCCAAGGTTTCGCCGGCGATCATGACTTTCAGGCCGTTGTATTCGGGCGGGTTATGACTTCCGGTGATGGAAACAGCGGAACCTGTCTCCAGATGGTGCGTTGCGAAGTAAGTTACGGGTGTAGGGACCATGCCGATATCAATCACGTCGCAGCCGGTAGAGCGAATACCCGCCGACAGCGCGGTTGCCAGTGACGGACCGGACAGGCGGCCATCACGGCCGATCACAACGCTGTGATCACCCGCCAGCATGGCCTCAGTGCCAATGGCCTGGCCGATCCGTTCGGTGACAGTTTCTGTCAGAGATTTGTCGACAATGCCGCGTATATCGTAGGCTTTGAAAATCTCTTGGGGCAGTTTCGTCATAGGCAGAACAACTGTGGCATCAATTGGCGCCACGCAGTCTAAATCACGATGAGGTGAATGGGGCGTTTATATCACAATGATCTGGTGGAAACCTTGAATCTAGAGTTGTTTGTTTGTGCGGTTCGCACAATCGTTTTTCAGCACAGGAAATTCAGGGTGAGCACTACGACCGGTGGATCCTGTTATGGTTGCGATGGGATATGGCAAGTATTCTGTTGCTCTCAAAGTAAGTCTGACCTCAGTTCTGTTGAAAAATGTGTTGAGCGGATCGACATATTTGCCATAGACTGATTCAATTCAGCGTAAAACGACTGCAGTATGAGAAAAAGATCCAATGCTTGAAACTCGTCGGAATGGTCGGATGCTTGCACCCTGGACCTACACCAGCGAGGAGTTGTGTGAACTTGAGATTGATCATATTTTCCGGCATCAGTGGATATTGGCTGGACATATATCTGAGCTGACCCAAACGGGGGATTATCTAACTTTCAATCTCGCCAAAGAGCGGGCTGTACTAATCAGGGATGAAAGTGGTGAGATTCATGCTTTTCACAATGTCTGTCGCCACAGGGGATCTCGTGTGGCCCCGGATCGACAAGGTAACTGCGGTCATGTGCTTCGTTGCCCTTTTCATGGTTGGACATATCAGCTGAATGGAGCGCTGAAGAGCGTGCCCAGGCCTCAGGGCTTTCCAGAATTGAAAAAAGATCGTAATGCGCTGGTGCCTATAGATCTGGAAATATGGAATGGCTTCATATTTATCTGTTTTGAAGGCGCACAAGGCCGGTCTGTAGCCAATCAATTTGGTGTTATCAGCGAAAAAATAAGGCCATACAAATTAGAAGAGATGGTGCCCTGGGGTGTCGAATATGATGAAGTCATGGATTGCAACTGGAAATTCTTTCACGACGTAGACAACGAGGGTTACCACGTGCCAGTTGCGCATCCAGCACTGCACGAACTCTATGGACGAGACTACTGTGACACTTATCTGGGGGATGTGCCGATGACCACGGGTATGGTAGATGACTATCCAGCACGTAGCTGGAGTGTTTCGCGCTATAAGTCGCTGCTTCCCAGGCAGGCGCATCTGCCTGAGGAATTTCAGCGTTTGTGGCTTTATTTCGGTCTTTTCCCCAATACGGTGATCTACTTCTATCCGGAAAAAGCGGGCTTTTACATGTCACTGCCGCAGGGGGCGGCGACTACCCGGGTCATCAGCCGTGAGTACCGACTGCCCGGCGAAAACCGCGAGCTCGCGGCTGCACGATATCTCAGTGGGCGTATCGATCAAATCACTGGGCGCGAGGACCGGGATCTGGTACGCTGGCTGCAGGAAGCAGCCGACACCAGTGTATTCCCGTTGAATAATCTGTCTGACCTAGAAGACGGTGTCCTTCGGTTTCACCAGCAGTTAAAGGCCTTGGTTCCTGTAATGTCGCTTGAGGTATCACCGGCATTGAGCACCCTTGCCGACGTTAATGCCAACCTGCTCAAGAGCAGTAACTGACGACTTTGCAATTGAGTGCAATGCGGAGACTCCAATGACCATTTCAGATTTTGTCCCTGCTGACCTATCGGCCGTTCGTGAAATGGACGAACATGTCGTTCATCCCTGGGAGTCTTTTGATCGACCAAACACAAACCGTACGATTATTGGTTCAGGTGCGGGAGTGTATGTTTACGATGATCAGGGAAATCGATTGCTGGACGGACCAGGCGGTATGTGGTGTGTCAATGTGGGTCATGGCCGACAGGAGATCGCTGATGCGATGGCGGATCAGGCCGCTCAGTTGTCTTATATCAGCCCATGGAGTCATCCAACAGCACCGGCGGCGAGATTGGCTGATCGGTTGTCAAGCGTTGCACCTGGCGATCTTGATCATGTTTTCTATACCACCGGAGGTTCCACAGCAATCGACTCTGCACTTCGGTTTTGTCTGTTCTACAACAATGTACTGGGTCGGCCGGAAAAAAAACATTTTATCACCCGTCATGATGCCTATCATGGCAGCACTTATCTTTCTGCCGCGGTGTGCGGTAAGCCGCGCGACAAGAACTGGCTGGATACCCAGCTCGACCAGGTCCACTTCGTTTCTTCTCCAAACAGCTACCGCAGTGCCGGGGGTCTGGATGAGGCGGCTTTCTGCCAGAAACTTATCGCTGAACTGGAAGGAAAAATTCTTGAAGTAGGGCCGGAACGTGTCGCCGCATTCATTGCAGAGCCGATACTGGCGTCAGGCGGCGTGATCGTACCCCCAACGGGCTACCATGCTGCCTGTCTGGAGGTTTGTCGCCGACACGACGTGATCTACATTTCTGACGAGGTTGTGACCGGCTTTGGGCGTCTCGGTGACTGGTTTGCGTCGGAGTCGGTATTTGATATCACGCCCGATATTATTACTTGTGCCAAAGGGCTAACCTCAGGTTACGTGCCTTTGGGTGCCGTGCTGATCTCAGATCGCCTCATTTTAAACGTGGGTGGTGATGGTGAGCGAGGTGCAGTGTTTTCTAATGGCTTTACCTACTCCGGTCATCCCGTATCCTGTGCCGCCGCATTGGCAAACATGGACATTATTGAAGGAGAGGGGCTGCTCGAACATGCTCGCGAAGTCGGGCCTTACCTGCAGCAGCAGCTGTCAACATTGATAGACCTGCCAATCGTAGGAAATATTCGGGGTCTCGGTCTGATGGGGTGTGTTGAGTGCGTTGTTGACCATGAGTCACGCCAGCCACTTATGCTGGATTATGAAGTTGGTAATCGAATTGATGTGCACTGCCAGAAGCTTGGTTTGTTGGTCCGGCCGCTGATCAATATGTGTGTGATGTCGCCACCCATCATCATCGATCATGAACAGATCGATGAGCTGATCCGAGTCTTACGATTGGGCATTGAACGGACCATTGACGATCTGGAGAAAGAAGGGATCTATCGGGCGTCGTAACTGTCTTTTTATCGATGGAGGTCCGGACGAGGTACTTAAGTTTCGGGATTGTTAGCCTCGGCATAGGCACGACAGGTCTGCCAGTCTTTGGAGTACAGCCTGTGAATCTGTTCAAGTAGTTCTTTGGGGATAAGCGGTTCGTTGTTCGTATAACGAGCAGGTACAAGCCCAGCGATCCCCAGTATGAAGTAACAGGACCACAGTCTGAGTCGTCGTCGTAAGCGATTAAACCTTCGGTTCGGGTTTTCTGATGGGGCCGGTCGAAAAACATAACGTCCAACGCTGCGCGACAGTTTTAATTGTTTTTCGCTCCAGGATAGATGGATTGGTCGGTGGTCTATCTTCTCATCATCGTAGGAAGTGTCAGTGAAGGCGGCAAGCTGTTTCATGAAGCCGGTTCGATCTTGTTGAAGATCTTCGTGAAACAGAACCAAGGGTTGTGAGCCGAAATGAATTTCTATCATCTCGATCATCCGCTTGAAACAAGGGCCACCTTTCCGCCAGTCGTTTCCCAGCAGTGTGCTCTGGTCCAGGAATTTCTCAAGCGGGAAAGAGCCGCCATTCTTGACGTAGCGGCGATAGTGGGATGCTATCCAGTCGTCATGACGCCTTAGAACTAGAATAACTTTCCCTGTGGGTTCATAGCCTGCGAATTCCAGAACTCTGTGTTCGAGCCTTTCGGCGGCTTCTCTGGAGACGAGGAATCTACCGCCCGGAGACTGCTCAATAATCTGCTGAAATTTCCAGTAACGGTTCCGATGGATATATTGAATGCCCTTGAGTTCCGGGAAGACGCGTTTCTGGAGATAGGTGGAGGCGGCTTTCGACAACCCTACATGAAAGAAAATGTCCTGCCGGCCTGGTATTGATTCAGTCAACTACTGCAGCTCTCCCCAAATCACTATTACTGCTGTCGTTCATCGCTGGCAACAGTGGCTAGATGATTGATCAGGTCTATAAGTTCGTTGTGACCACCCGCCTGAGAGACTTTGGTTCTGTACTTGCCGTCGATAATGATGGTGGGTACGCCGTCAGTTTCGTAACGTGGTGTCATATCCAGCGCGTGCGAGAGCATTGAGTCAACACCAAAAGAGGTAAAAGTGTCGAGCACAGAATTTCTATCTACGCCGTGTTCTGCAGCCCAGTTGGCGAACTGTTCAACGTTAACAATTCTTTTCCTTTCTTTATGGATAGCATCAAAATAGGGTTTATGCAGCTTATCTACAAGATCCAAGGCAACCAGCGTGTAGTACACACGCGCATCAAAGGACCAGGTTTGGTTTAATATGGCTGGCATACGGACAAACTCAACAAATTCCGGTTTGTTCTTAAGCCATTGTTTGAGGTAGGGCTCTAAACGATAGCAGTGCGGACAGCGGTACCAGAACAGTTCCAGTACCTCGACATTGTTGCCGGTATGAACTGGCTGAGCGGTGTTCAAGCGATGGTAGTTGACCCCCAGCGCGACCTCCTGGGCTGCTGCCTGTGCCCCGACCAACAACGACAGGGCCAGAACTAACCATTTTGTTCGCATCTTTTCTCTCCGTTATTAGAACGACGTTCTGCTTGAGAGTTAGGCTTCGGCACGATTGCGGAGTCGGTTCAGCAGTTGTGTTCTCAAGCCGCCAAAACTGCCGTTACTCATTGTCACAATCGTGTCATTGGGGAGGATCTGATCCATCACCGTTCCGGTAATATCAGAAACCTCGTCGCATATTTGTAGTGTAGTGTGCTCTGCGTGGGGTGCAAGTGAACCTGGATCCCAGCCAAGTTGTGGTACCCGTAAAATGACAGCGATGTCAGCGGCTTCAATGGCATGGCCCAGTGCGGTTAGGGGGTGGCCCTGTTTCATGGTGTTTGACCTGGGTTCAATGATGGCGATCAGCCGATTTCGACCTGCACGAATTCTCAGCGCATCCAGAGTCGCTCTGATGGCGGTCGGGTGATGTGCGAAGTCGTCATATAGCTGCACACCATCTGGGGTTTGTATCACGAGTTCAAGGCGCCGCTCGGGCAGCTTGAATGATGCCAGGGCCGCACAGGCCGATGCGCCGGGAATGCCGAGGGCGTGTGCGGCAGCAATTGCAGCCAGTGCATTGGCTTGATTGTGCGCGCCGACGAGGTGCCAGTTAACGGTGCCATGTTCTTCACCGCGGTACATGATCTGAAATTGCTCGTGCCCACCATCATGTACAAGGTGCCACTCACAGTTGGATTGGGCATCACAGCTGAAACGTTCGATCGGCGTCCAGTATCCTGCCGAGAGGGTGTGTTGCAGACCAGGACTGTCACCGTTCGTGATAATAAGACCGTCGGGCGGTACCATACGAATCAGATGATGAAACTGTCTTTCGATGTCCTCGATTGAATTGAAGATATCGGCGTGGTCGAATTCCAGATTGTTGAGTACTGCAACATCGGGGCGGTAGTGGACAAATTTAGAACGCTTATCAAAAAAAGCGGTGTCGTATTCGTCTGCTTCGACTACAAAAATATCTCCACGGCCGAGCCGAGCCGATACGTCAAAGTTTCCCGGTACACCACCTATCAAAAATCCTGGCACAAGGCCGCATTGGTCGAGAATATGTGCCAGTATGGCACTGGTTGTCGTTTTACCATGCGTGCCGGCGACAGCCACTACCTTTCGTTCTTTTAGAATGTTTGCGTACAGCCATTCTGGTCCGGAAGTGTACGGCAGCCGTTTCTCTAGCATCGCCTCGACTTCTTTATTTCCACGGGAAAGTGCATTACCCACCACCACCAGGTCGGGTCGTGGTGACAGATGAGTTGCCCGGTAGCCTGGAGAGACTTCAATATTGTGTTCAGCCAGGAGCGTGCTCATGGGAGGGTAGGGATTGGTGTCAGAACCACTGACCTTATGCCCCATGTTGCGGGCCAATATCGCTAATCCGCCCATGAATGTGCCACAGATTCCCAGAACGTGGAGGTGCACGGTGTTTAAGGTGAAGGAGAGCCTATCAGCATGGATATGATAAAAAGCACCGTCGCCTGACAGGCGATCACCAGCAGGATTGAACCTCCGATTCCGATTTCCATTGCCTGGCGTAAAATCGATGCCATGACGGTTAGTGACCAGATTGCTATAGCAGCGACAATGACCAGTGGTAGGGTCACCACCAGTAGTCCCGTATCCGGGGACACCAGGGATTCTTGCCAGCCAAAAAGCGGTAATGTGAGCAGTTGCAGTACAGTGGTTGCACCGAAAATTCCAGTGAGAGTCTGTACCCAACGTTCGGGTCGCCCTTTGATTTTGAGCGCCAGCCAAATTATGCCGCTGAAAAGAATGATCTGACAGCCTGACAGCAGAAGCCCTCTTATAAAACCTTCTTCTGGTGCTGCGTTGGCAGCTGCACTGAGAACAGCCGCCAGGCCGGTGAAAAGGAGCAGCGATTCAGATCTCGGAATGTTTTCCGTCTGCTGTCTGAATAGACAAAGTTCGATGAACAGACGTAGGTAATTAATCATATCTGGATAGAAAACACGGAGGTGTATGTCTCATACCGACCACAGTAACGCTAATGATATCATTTCTTCATGGCAGATCAGTTTCTCTACGCATCTCTGATGCGACGCTGTCTCAATCACGGTCCCTAAATTCATTCACTAGATCAGCATGCAAAGACCTTTTTTGAGCCTGAAGTATTTAACACATGACAGAACTGATTCAGACACCTGACGCATTGGACCAGGTCTGTGAGGGCATGTCTCGTTCGCCCTGGGTTGGCGTTGATACCGAGTTCGAGCGAATTCGAACGTACCATCCCAGGCTTTGCCTGATTCAGCTTTCGACGCCGCATCAGACCGTCTGTATCGATCCGCTCGCAGGCCTTGATTTCACGCCAGTAGCCCGTCTGCTGGGCCGTGATGGGCCGTTGAAAATTATTCATTCGGCGCGGCAAGACCTCGAAGTGATCAACCATGAAATCGATGTGGTTCCATCGCCCTTGTTTGATACGCAGATTGCAGCTGCGTTTTGTGGATTCGGTGAACAGGTGGGTTATGGAACACTTGTAGAAGCAATCTGCGACATTAAATTGGCCAAGGGCTATACGCGGACAACCTGGTGCAAACGCCCGCTCAGTACAAACCAGATCGCATATGCACTGGACGATGCCAGGTACCTTGGCAGATTGTATGAATATCTGGATCGAGATCTGCAGAGTTCTCAACGCCTGTCCTGGGCGCAAGAAGAATTCAACACCCTGGCAAGCACAGATATGCTGGGTGCATCTGAATCAGCAGCAATCGAGAAAATCTCCAACGCAGCACGGGGTCTGATCCAGGTAGGCCAGAGTATCGCCAATGCATTGGCGAAGTGGCGTGAACAGGCTGCAAGGCAGTGCAACCAACCCAGGCAGTGGTTGCTATCGAATGATCAGTTACTGAGCATTGCAGCAGCGGCCCCGCTTTCTGTTAGCGAGCTTATGCAGGTTGACGGTGTGGCGTCAGAATTCTGCAAACGCTGGGGTGAAGCCGTCATCGCTGTTGTTAAATGTGGTCGTGTCCAGGCTGCTCAATATCCGGTTCGCGGGCGTGCGCGGAAGTTGCCACCCAGACAGAAAGCGCTGGATAAGTTGCTGTGGAAAGAATTGCAAAAGATCAGCGAGGCCGCCAGTCTGTCGCCGTCAGTTATTGCCAGACGGGATGATATTCGGGCGCTGGCTGCTGGCAAAAGGGATCTTCTGCTGTTAAGAGGGTGGCGCGGCGAGATTGCCGGTAACGCTTTATTGCGCTGTATCAATACATATATCAATTAAGATTGCGTTGCGTCAACAGATATATCAACTAAGGGTCTACACGTGCCATACCCTTGGGTACAATAATCTCGACAAGTACCGAGGATGGGTTATCCGAGGAGGCTGCAAATGATACGCCACTATACGATTCTTTTACCGTTCAACAACACTCAACCAACAGCAACAGTCGTGGATGCTGCCCGACAGATGGCTGGATTCCAAGGCTACATTGAAGGTGCGTTTTGCCGCCAAGTGTTGCCTATCATCGCTGGGGAAGGTATCACCCTGCCGGGGGACTATCTGGCCGAATTTGAGGAAGAAGGTCGTCAGCAGGCTGAAGCCGCGCGGCTGAAGTTTCTTGAGCTACTGGATGCGAACGACATTCCACTTGGAGACCTGAATGCTTCGGGTTTACGCGCGGGCTGGACTGAGATGGTTGGGTCTGGTCCCGAGGGAATCGGAGAATACGGCAGACTGTTTGACCTGGTGATCCTGGGTCGGTCGGTAGAAGACTCAGCTGTCGATTGGAAGACGACCGCCGAAGCTGTGATGTTTGACAGCGGCCGGCCACTTTTGATTGTAGGCGACGAGATTCCTGCAACTATTGGCCGAAAGATACTGCTGGCCTGGAACGGCAGTACCGAAACTGCCAGGACACTGACTGGTGCCATGTCTATTCTGACAGACATCGATGAGGTGCTCGTGGTTACAGTCGAGGGCGCCGTGGTCTCGGGCCCTGCCGGTGAAGACATTTGTCGGCACCTAAAAGCCAGCGGAATCTCGTCCACGGCTCGGACAATTGACCGTGGTACAGGCGGCATTGGCCAGGCATTTCTGGAGGCGGCAGATCAGTTTGCAGCCGACTTAATTATTAAGGGTGCATTTACACATTCGCGCCTGAGACAACTGATATTCGGTGGGGCAACAAGTGAGCTGATCAAGGGCTCTACCGTGCCCATTCTGCTGTCTCACTGACTGTCATGGATGTTGATATCGGTTCCGGGCCTAAGTGATTTAGTATCCGGGTCCTACGTGGGTGTCCACTTGTCGGGTTGGGGACTCAGGAAGTAGGCGTTAGAATCTGGGCCGTACCCACAACCGGCCAATTCCAGCCGGAATTCGTCTTTTGGTTTGCCACCACGTTCTCGGAGTCCCTGTATGAAACCACCCGTTCGAGTCGCAGTAACCGGTGCAGCCGGCCAGATCAGTTATGCCCTTTTGTTCAGGATCGCGTCGGGTGACATGCTCGGGCACGATCAGCCGGTCATATTGCAACTGCTGGAAATACCGCCAGCCATGGAGGCTTTGCAGGGAACGGTCATGGAAATAGAAGACGCTGCCTTTCCGTTGGTGCAGGGCATTGTTGCCAGTGACGAACCGGAGGTCGCCTTCGGCGATGCCGATTTTGCAATGCTCGTCGGCGCCAGGCCGCGCGGTCCGGGTATGGAAAGGAAGGATCTGCTGACAGAAAATGCGCGTATTTTTTCTGTTCAGGGTGCTGCAATCAATGCCGTTGCAAGCCGGGATATTCGCGTGCTGGTTGTCGGTAACCCCGCCAATACGAATGCACTCATAGCTGCATCCAATGCACCCGGCCTCGACCGGCGTCAGTTTACCGCGATGACACGGTTGGATCACAACCGAGCCATCAGTCAGCTCGCCGCGCAGACCGGCAAGCCGTCAACCACCATTACCCGTATGTCAATCTGGGGTAATCACTCTGCAACCCAATACCCTGATATTAGTCATGCTTTGATCTCAGGATCACCCGCGATTGAGTTGGTTGACCAGGCCTGGGTAGTGGATGACTTTATTCCGACAGTTCAACAGCGTGGTGCTGCCATCATCAAGGCAAGGGGTGCATCCAGTGCAGCATCAGCTGCGTCTGCCGCTGTTGATCATGTGCGGACCTGGGTTCAGGGTACACCGGAGAATGACTGGGTCAGTATGGCCATACCATCTGACGGAAGCTATGGTATCAGTGACGGGCTGATTTACTCTTACCCGGTAATATGTTCAGGCGGGCACTACGAAATTGTCCAGGCATTGGAGGTCGATGAGTTCAGCCAGGCGAGAATGTCGGAGACTGAACAGGAACTGCTTGAAGAGCGCGATGGCGTGAGTGATCTTCTTTAATGGGGCTGTCATCGGCCAGTCTCCCAGGTTCAGTACGAGGCGCAACGACATGATCCAGTTGGCTATAGCAGGTGCTGCCGGAAGAATGGGGCGAACCCTGATCGAAGCAGCGCACGAAAACCCACAGACGCAGGTTGTACATGGGTTTGAACAGCCCGGCAGCAGCCATATCGGTCGTGATGCCGGGGAACTGACCGGGATTGGCACTAATGGTGTCAGCATAACAGACCATATCGGCAGTATAGACTTCGATACCCTGGTGGAATTCACATCGCCAGCTGCCACGGTTGAACACATCGAATATTGCCGAGCGAATCGCCGACAGATTGTGATAGGAACTACCGGTTTCAGTGAGCAGGATCAAGAAAAGATCGAACAGGCAGCGCAGGATATCGCGATAGTTCTGGCACCGAACATGAGTGTTGGCGTTAACCTGTGTCTAAAACTGTTGGAAGTTGCGGCTGAAGTGCTCGGTGATTCGGTGGATATAGAAATCGTTGAGGCGCATCACCGTAACAAAGTCGATGCCCCGTCAGGTACGGCCTTGCGGATGGGAGAAGTTATCGCTGCAGCGCTCGATCGGACATTGGCGGACAACGGGGTATTTTCGCGTCATGGACGGACCGGTGTGCGGGGCGACAAGGACATCGGTTTTGCAACGATCCGTGCCGGAGACATCGTCGGGGAGCACAATGTGATGTTTGCCAGCAGCGGGGAACGAATCGAAATTTCGCATAAAGCAACCAGTCGTATGGTGTTTGCTCATGGGGCGTTGCGGGCTGCAGTCTGGCTGTCACAGCAGGAGCCCGGTCTTTACAGCATGGAAAACGTGCTGGGCCTTGGATAGAAGACGAGTTGTACCGCGTGAGCGCTTTCACTATAATGTCGATCCCAATATGAGGTATCGCTTTAAGTTGAGAAAAAGAGGAAGCAGGCGCTTCCTCTTTTTTTTGTGCCTTCAATCAGGAGGTCATGCTGACTGATCCAGCGTTACTGGCTCTCGAGGACGGAACGGTCTTCGAGGGTGTTTCGATTGGGGCTGTGGGTGAGAGATCAGGAGAGGTTGTTTTCAATACCTCCATGACCGGTTATCAGGAAATTGTCTCCGACCCCTCGTATGCCCGGCAGATCGTCACGCTGACTTATCCCCAAGTCGGTAACACCGGCGTAAATCAGGAGGATTATGAATCCGACCACCCATGGCTGTCCGGGCTGGTCATCCGGTCATTGCCTCAGGTAATTAGCAACTATAGATCGGAAAGTTCGCTCTCTGAATTGCTTATAAAGCACGGCGTGATCGGTATTTGTGGCATCGATACCCGGAAACTGACACGTTTGTTGCGCATGAAAGGCAGTCAGAATGCCTGCTTGCAGGCCGGTGAGGTCGATCAGGCGCAAGCCCTTGCCCGGGCGAGGAAATTTCCGGGCCTTAAGGGGATGGACCTTGCCCGCGAGGTCAGCACGTCTTCAGCTTATCATTGGTATCAGAGTGTCTGGCGGCCGGTTAACGACTATCGGAAACAGCCAAATAAGCGCTATCGTGTGACAGCTTATGATTTCGGGATTAAGCGCAATATTCTGCGGCTTTTAGTCGAACGCGGTTGTGAAGTGAGTGTGGTCCCGGCTGATACCTCGGCAGAAGATGTACTCCGCTCAGGGCCGGAGGGTGTGTTCCTGTCCAATGGCCCGGGGGATCCGGAACCCTGTGTCTATGCTATCGACGCTATACGGGAGATACTGCGCTCGGGTACACCCGTGTTTGGCATCTGTCTGGGCCACCAGTTATTGGCCTTGGCGGCCGGTGCCCGCACGTTGAAGATGAAGTTTGGCCATCATGGTGCCAACCACCCAGTGATCGACCTGGACAGCCAGCGGGTCTTCATTACCAGCCAGAATCACGGTTTTGCGGTGGATCCGGACACCCTGCCTCAAACAGTCCGGGTAACTCATCGGTCACTGTTTGATCAGTCAATTCAGGGGATCGAGCTGATCGACCACAGGGCCTTCTCGTTTCAGGGGCATCCTGAAGCGAGTCCAGGACCACAGGATATCTGTGCCCTGTTTGATCGATTTGTCGACATGATGGCTTCCCAGCCGGAACTGGCCTGTGCCTAGAAGGAACGATCTGGACTCGATCCTGATTATAGGAGCGGGTCCGATTGTGATAGGCCAGGGCTGTGAGTTCGACTACTCAGGCGTCCAAGCTTGCAAGGCATTGCGGGAAGAGGGGTACCGCATTGTACTGGTCAATTCAAATCCAGCCACGATCATGACAGATCCCGAGTTTGCCGACGCGACCTATATCGAGCCGGTTCATTGGCAGTCGATCGCGGCGGTAATTGAGAAGGAGCGTCCCGATGCCCTGTTGCCGACAATGGGTGGGCAGACCGGGCTGAATTGTTCGCTTGACCTCGCTCGAGAAGGTGTCTTGGACCGGTACGGTGTCGAGATGATCGGGGCCAACCGTAAGGCAATCGACAAGGCGGAAGACCGGCAGGCTTTCCGGGATGCGATGGCAGCCATTGGCCTCGAAACTGTTCCCGGACAGCTTGCGCACTCGATGGCTGAGGCGTTATCGGCTCTAGAGCAGACTGGCTTCCCGGCAATTATCAGACCTAGCTTTACCCTCGGTGGTAGCGGGGGCGGTATTGCGCACGATGAGGCCGAATTCCAAGCTATTTGTGAGAGAGGCCTGGATGCTTCACCCACGAATGAGCTTTTGGTCGAAAAGTCGATCGTTGGATGGAAGGAATACGAGATGGAAGTCGTTCGTGATTGTCGCGACAACTGTATCGTAGTTTGTTCGATTGAAAATATTGATGCAATGGGTGTACATACCGGCGACTCGATCACTGTTGTCCCGGCGCAGACGCTGACTGATAAAGAATATCAACTGATGAGGAATGCCAGTATCTCGGTGTTACGCGAAATTGGTGTCGATACTGGGGGTTCGAACGTCCAGTTCGCAGTAAATCCTGAGGATGGGCGCATGGTGGTTGTGGAAATGAATCCCAGGGTTTCCAGGTCATCAGCTCTGGCTTCAAAGGCCACGGGATTTCCGATCGCTAAGATCGCGGCAAAACTCGCAGTTGGCTACACCCTGGACGAATTGGCCAATGACATTACCGGTGGTGCGACACCGGCATCTTTTGAACCCACCATCGACTATGTCGTCACCAAGATTCCACGATTTGATTTTGAGAAGTTTCCCCAGGCTGATACTTCTCTCACTACACAGATGAAATCCGTCGGTGAGGTGATGGCCATCGGTCGGACGTTTCAGGAATCTTTTCAGAAAGCACTACGCAGCCTTGAAATCGGTCGAGCCGGGCTCGATCCCGTGGCGCCGCCCGAGTCGGGTAACAGTGCCGACACGGCACGCTTTGAACAGGCGCTCTCTGTGCCGAATTCCGATCGGATCTGGAGCATAGGTGATGCGTTCCGGTCAGGCATGACCATTGACCAGGTTTACGACCTCACTCGGATTGACCGCTGGTTTCTAGCCGAAATTAAGGACCTGATTGAAACGGAAAAACTTATCCAGTTCACACCTGTCGGGGATATTAATTCGAAACAGTTGCGGTTGTGGAAGTCCAAAGGATTTTCCGATATTCGCTTGGCTGCATTACTGGGTATGACAGAAACCGGGATAAGGCAGATGCGTCATGATCTGAATGTGCATCCGGTCTACAAGCGGGTGGATTCGTGTGGCGGTGAGTTCGCTACACCGACGGCTTACATGTACTCCACTTATGAGGTTGAATGTGAGGCCGAACCCATGGATACCGACAAGATCATTATCCTGGGCGGAGGACCCAATCGAATCGGTCAGGGTATTGAGTTTGATTACTGCTGCGTCCATGCGGCAATGGCGCTTAGAGAGCGGGGTTACCAGACGATCATGGTCAACTGTAACCCGGAGACGGTATCTACTGACTACGACACATCGGATCGGCTTTATTTTGAGCCGCTTGCCCTGGAAGACGTACTGGAGATTGTACGCGTCGAAAAACCGACCGGTGTGATCGTGCAGTATGGTGGCCAGACACCTCTCAATCTGGCGAAGGATCTGGAGGCTGCGGGTGTGCCTATCATCGGCACTTCACCTGAATCGATCCACCAGGCTGAAGACCGTGCGTACTTTCAGGCATTGTTAAACGATCTTGATCTTGCCCAGCCCCCCAATCGCACAGCTTCGGATGAAAAAACAGCGCTGGCGAAAGCAGAAGACCTCGGTTATCCGATTATTGTGCGACCCTCGTATGTTTTGGGTGGGCGGGCGATGGAAATTGTCTATAGCCGCAATGAGCTTCAACGCTACTTCAGTCATGCGATCAGGGTATCGAATGAGTCTCCTGTTCTGTTAGATCGATTCCTCAGTGATGCTATCGAGGTGGATATCGACGTTGTCTGCGATGGGAGAGAAGTCATGATTGGCGGTGTGATGGAGCATATAGAGGAGGCCGGTGTCCATTCAGGAGACTCTGCGTGTGCACTGCCGCCATTCAGTCTTTCCAGTGACACTCAGACCGAGCTTCGCAGGCAATCCCGCGAATTGGCACTGGCACTGGGGGTTGTGGGCTTGATGAATGTCCAGTTTGCAGTGAAAAATGGTGATATTTATGTTCTGGAGGTTAATCCTCGAGCGTCACGTACGGTACCTTTTGTGTCCAAGGCGACATCCAGACCATTGGCCAAGATAGCGGCTCGGTGCATGGTCGGCGAGTCGCTTGCCCAGCAGGGCGTAGTGTCTACAGTCACGCCACCGTACTTTTCACTCAAGGAAGCGGTGTTTCCATTCGTCAAGTTTCCGGGGGTAGATCCTCTGCTGGGTCCGGAAATGAAAAGCACTGGGGAGGTGATGGGTGTCGGCGCAACCTTGGGCGAAGCTTTTGATAAAGCGCAACGGGCAGCTGGTATGTTTATTCCGGCAACGGGCACTGTGTTAATCAGTGTAAAAACTGCTGATCAGCCGGCTGTGGTGGATGTTGCCCGGTATCTGTCTATCAACGGGTTCAGACTGATGGCGACAGAAGGGACGGCGGAAACCTTGGAGGCTGCAGGTATACCGTCCAGCATGATCAGGAAGGTGAGCGAAGCCCACCCCAATGTTGCAGACAGTATTCGAGACGATGAATTTGATTTAATCATCAACACCACAGCCAGTCGACACAGTCGCCGGGATTCCCAGACTATTCGCCGGCTTGCGCTGATATACAAGGTCCCCTATTACACGACGTTGGCCTCGGCTCGCGCGGCATGCGAAGCCCACAGGAGCAGTAGTCAAATGTTGGTAAACAGGCTACAGTCTCTTCACGAGGCATGTGTATATGACACGGGTACTTTTAACGACTGACGGCGAGATACGACTGCAGAAGGAATTGCAGCAGCTCAAGCGCGTAGATCGTCCCAATATTATCTCGGCCATTGCCGAGGCCCGCGCCCATGGTGATTTATCGGAGAATGCCGAGTACCATGCGGCGAAGGAGCAACAAGGGTTTATCGAAGGCAGGATTACAGAACTCGAGTCTAAACTTGCCAGTGCTGAGGTGGTTGATCCCACCAAACTGAATTTTCAGGGAAAGGTTGTGTTCGGGACATTGGTGGATTTGTGGGAAGAAGCCGGGGACCGGGAGGTAACCTACCAAATTGTGGGTGAGTTGGAGGCTGATATTGATCAGGGACTGATTTCTCACAATTCGCCCATTGCAAAGGCCATCATCGGTAAATCTGCCGGCGATGAAATCGAATTCACGGCACCTGGTGGTGCCCGCCGGTACGAGATTCTTGCCGTTCGTACCACACCGGCTGACGCAGGCGGCTCAGATCACTAAATTCTGTCGATCAAAAAGTGCTCAACTGTCTTGAGGTTTCTCACGCGCATCATCTCCGGATATCACTGTCTGATCAGTCTGTGACAGCAGACCAGGTGTCTTAATGGTGATCTCCTGTTGCCCGTCCTCCGCGTGATCGGTTGGTTTGGTGGCTTCAGCGGAATCCGAAAAAGGGACTGTGTCCGGCCCTTCATCATAGTAGTCGCCCACCTCTGCCCGTGGGTCGAGTTCGCTAACAACACCTGGGGCCTGCCCCTCTGGCTGTGGAACGTAGGGTTCTTTCCCGGCTATGGGTACCCACGGACGGATGCGAATACGCCAGATGATGAACAGTCCGAATGCGAGGCCCGCTGTAATAATGAATACAAACAAACCTCGAGCACCAGTGACTCTCATGGCTAATGAACTGATCAGTGGTCCGCTGACCGCGCCGATGGCATAGAAAAGTACAAACCCCCCGCTTGCTGAAACAACATCGGTGGAGTCAAGATAGTCGTTTGCATAAGCCACGCAGAGTGGATACATGGTTGACGACAGGCCAAAGAAGATGCTAACAGCAATCATAATCAGCCAGAAATTCAAAACTGGACCCAGCAGCAGCACCGTCGCTGGAATGAGAAGTAACAGCGTAATGCAGAAAAGAACCGTACGTCGGTCGAACCGGTCTGACAGTCGACCCACGGGTAGCTGCAGCAGTAATCCACCCACCAGTGCCGCAGTCATCACGCTGGCGATATGGTTGACGCTCAATCCGATTTCGTGGGCATAGACCGGGCCTAGTCCCCACCAGGAACTGCCGATCATCCCCGCGACAAGGCAGCCAATGACAGCGGTTGGAGACACGTCAAACAGTTTACGTAGATCGACATTAGGCTTCTCGACCGGGTCAGGATGCGTGGCACGGGTCAGAGCAACAGGAACCAGTGCTAGGGCCAGCATTATGCCGACCAGCAGAAAAAGTTCCGACCCGCTGGGATCACCCAGCTGAAGCGTTTGTTGCCCCAATGCTGAGGCTGCATAACCGATCGTGATGTAGACCGCCATGACGGCACCGCGGCCCTGGTTTGTTGAGCGGTTATTGAGCCAGCTTTCGACCACAACGAAGAGCCCCGCGATGGCTATACCCATGGCAACCCGCAAGACTACCCAGACCCACGGGATTGGAATGAGTAACACCAGCAGTGTGCAGATCGAGGCGATAGCAGCCAGGGCGGAAAAGGCCCGGATGTGGCCGACCCGGTTGATCAGCGAACCCGAACGGAAAGTACCGATTGCAAATCCAAGGAAGTAGGCGGACATCATCAGGCCAACCAGTTCGTTTGGGTAACCTTCTATTTTTGCTCGCAACGCCAGCAGCGTCGTAAAGATGCTGTTACCGAACATCAGGAAGGCAACGGACAGCATCAGCGAAGACAGGCTTCGCAATAAAGTGAGGGCGTAGCGCACGGGTGCCGTTCCGTAGGGGTCGGTGAGGTCGCGAAGTGTACGCTTCACGTATCTGGACTGGAAGTGGTTTTACTGAAAAATTTGTTGCTGTAGCTAGTTTAGGAACTGGTCACGATACAGCCGGTTCCTGGTTGTGTTGTTTGGACGGGTGCCTGTGCGGGTCAGCCAGACGAATCGCAGGCAGACTTAGGTGTACCTTACCGGTCGAAACCCAGTCGAGGAGTTAAAGAGATGGGTGGGGATTGGAAGTAAAACACTTTGTGTTAGGACCGGACGCCCGCGGTGACGAGCCTGGCTGCCGGGCCGGTTCAAGGCAACCGAGGCTATGGGGTCGGAACAGGTGGTGGGTGAGTCGGTCTGAAGGCTCCCACAGCGGTTGGGACAAAACCCAATTGCATCTCTTGGTTCTCGAAAATCAGGGTGTGAGTCGTTGCTTTCTAGGATTAAAATTCTATTTATTTTGCTATATACGGCACACTCCATTGGGAAACTACCCAAAATAGGGCCATGGAAACAATCTGGGCAAAATCAGTGACAGATTTGCCCAAAAATCAATTATCCTCACAGGTGCTGCTGAATAAACGGAAGCTGAACAAACCGATGGTATCCGAGAAAAGTGCTTTACTTGAGCAGATTGAGCATTATTGCCAGACCGCTAGTATTGCGGAATCGACCTTCGGCTTTTTGGTGGTGAACGACGGTAAGCTCTGCAGTCGCTTGCGCGGTGGCAAGGATGTCACCCTGGCCACGGCCCAGAAAATCCAGTCCTACATCAGCCAGAAAATGCCGGACGACGTGGCTTCTGTCCGCGGCAAATCTATCAATCGGCAAGATGTACCTACTGTTACCCGACCCACAGTCCAATCAGAGTCCCGCGTGTCGTCAAGGAAACACCGACCTTTTCGTTTTTACGATAACCGACAGAAATACCTCGCTTTTATCAATACCTGTAATGAGAAATGGAAAATCGCTGAGCGTGCTGCCGCGGAACTGGCACACGTTCAACCCACACCACCTGCTTTTCGACTTTTTGATGCCGGTTCGGGTGATGGCACCCTAATGAGTCATTTGATGCGTGCAATGCATCGCCGGTTCCCGACCATGCCGTTCTTTGTGGTGGGTAAGGAAATCAGCCTGGAGGATGTTCGGCTGTGCCTTGAAAAACTTCCTGACAGATTTGTAGAACATCCTGCCAGCGTCGTGATTCTGACTAATCTGTACTACTCCGAAGCACCGTGGCTGATGCCAAGAGATGTGGCTAAGGCCGCGGCTTTGAATTGGCAGGAGATAGAACTGGAGGGCAGTTCGTCTTACGAATATGGCGAGCAACTGAGAGCGCTCGACAGTCTTCTAGTGGACGGCTGGCAAACAAAAGCCAGTGAAAAAACGGGAAACCCGACTTACGTGCGACCGTCCGTTCTCGTGCTCTACCGGGCCGATAACCGGTTTCTACTAGACAGTGTCATTCCGCAGCGGGGTCAGGTGCGGGGAGATTACGATCTGTTGTTGGCCTCACAGCCCTGGCGAAACCGAATGAGCCTTGATTTTAAGGTCGGCAAAATACTCGCACCATTGGTCCGTAGCCTGGGCCCCGGTGGACGTCTGCTGGCGGTTCAGTCTTATGGTCATGATCCGAGTTCGGAATTGATTAACCAGATCTGGCCCGAAGAACAGATAACCGGCCAGAATCGACATGAACTCATTGCGGCCTTGAAAGAAGAATTGGCGCGGGATGCCCGTTTGTTCAATTTCAATGCGGGTTCCGATGCACGATCGGTATTCAGTTACCGGATGCATACTCTGCCGGATGAGATATCAAGCAGTATTGGCACTTCGACCCTGTTTGCGGCCTGGAACGCAGCAATTTATGTGGCGCAGATAGAAGATGAGCGTCTGGAGTCCGTGGTTTCAACCGGCAAATATTTGGAGATAACGGCCAAAGCACTCCAGGAGCACAACGGCCTTTGGTTTAATGATGAGTCCTTTGTTGTATCACGCCGACGAAAGTAAGACTTAAAATCAGTCCGGGGTGTCCTGACAATCCGCAGTGGTATTTCCCTCCCCGACGGGTACTGGGTCGGTTAAGATCGCCAATCCACAGCCGCCCATAAAATGGGTGTTTGTTCTTCGCAGGTTCACCGGGTCGGATACCAGTTATGTCTCTCGTACGAATGGATGCGGTCAGTCTTGATTTTGGCGCTCATAAGTTGTTCCGTGAGACGGACTTCTCCATTGATGCGGGGGAGCGCGTATGTCTAGTCGGACGCAACGGCGCAGGTAAAACATCCATGCTGAAACTCGTGACGGGTGAGCTCGAACCCGATCGCGGTGAAGTGATACGGCACGGTGAACTGTGTATCAGTCAGCTGGAACAGGATTTAACCATCGACATGACCGCCACCGTATCTGAGTTTGTTGCTCAGGGCTTGTCAGAGATCGAGCAGCTGTGCCGCGAATACCGCCAACAATCTCAAATGTCGCTGGATACCCAGGGGCTTAGACAACTCGAAGCACTGCATGACCACATAGAAACACATGGTGGATGGAGCTCGGGTCAGCGGGTCGCAGCAGTGTGCTCGGAAATGAATTTGCCGGTCGACAAGCCAATGCGGGAGCTTTCGGGTGGCTGGAGCCGACGTGTCGAACTGGCGCGTGCACTGGTGAGCAGTCCTGACCTCCTGCTTCTGGATGAACCAACAAACCATCTCGATTTTGCGACCATAGACTGGTTGGAACGGCGTGTGTTGTCATTTCCCGGGGCGGTACTGTTTATTACACACGACAGAGCGTTGCTTCAGAAAGTCGCCAGCCGAATTATCGAAATAGACCGGGGAAAATTGGTCAGTTACCCCGGTGACTACCGGCGGTTTCTACAGGCTAAACAACAGGCCATAGCAACTGAGGACCGTACGAACCACGAATTTGACCGAAAACTCGCACAGGAGGAAGCCTGGATTCGGGAAGGGATCAAGGCCCGGCGGACTCGTAATGAAGGCCGTGTCAGATCGCTGTATGCCATGCGCGAACAACATGCGCAGCGTGTCAGACGTGAGCATGACCCGCGAATCCATATCGAGGAGGCGGAACTCTCAGGTCGCAAAGTCCTGGAGGCATACAAGATTTCATTCCGCCACGACGATCGACCTCTGATCGAAGATTTTACATTCAGGTTGATGCGTGGTGATCGGATCGGTCTAATCGGCAACAACGGTGTAGGCAAGAGCACGCTGTTGAATCTGTTTATGGGCCAACTGTCATCAGACAGCGGCACCATCAAGTGGGGCGCAAATCTTGAGATTGGATATTTTAGTCAGCACCGGCGGGAGGTTGGGCTCGATCTGGACAAAACTGTGGCACAGGTTGTCGGCGATGGGCAGGATTATGTACTGATAAATGGTCGAGCCCGCCATGTCGTCGGGTACCTGCGGGGTTTTTTGTTTACCGCGAAAAGAGCGCTTACACCGGTTCGGGCATTGTCAGGTGGCGAGCGTAACCGTGTACTGCTGGCTCGATTATTTACCAGACCCTCTAATCTTCTGGTGCTTGATGAACCCACAAACGACCTCGATGTAGAGACCCTGGAGGTGCTTGAAACGAAGCTGACTGAATTCAGCGGCACGTTGATCGCCGTCAGTCATGACCGCGATTTTTTGGACAATGTGGTGGACAGCGTACTGGTGTTCGAAAAGGACGGGCAGATCAGAAAATATGCCGGTGGTTACAGTGATTGGGTCCGCCGGAATCGGGAACTGGCCTCCACGGACGACCCGAAGGGGGAGTCCCGGCTCGCAGCGGCGGAGTCTGCCAGAAAGCGGCCCACGGCGCGCAAGTTGACCTACAAATTGCAACTCGAACTCGATGAACTGCCCGGACGGATTGAGTACCTGGAGCAGCAGGTAGAGGAACTTCAGAACCAAACGAATGACAACGGCTTTTATTTACAGCCTTATGCGCAGACACAACCCGTCCTCGATGCACTGCAGGCGCTGGAGGTCGAGATAGAAGAAGCGATCATGAGATGGTCTGAGCTTGAAGACATGCGGGACACCCTGGAACATCAATCTTGAGATTTCGTGTTCTCAGTGTTGTCAGCTGGTCCAACGCGTCTTGAGCAAGATCATGAATCTGCTGCAAAAATTTTGGGATCGGCATGTCGTGCTGTTAATGCTGACAGCTTTGTTCTGGGCGGGGAATGCGGTTGCCGGACGTATTGCAATCGATGATGTGTCACCTTTTTTGCTGAGTTTCCTGCGCTGGTTCATTTTGTTGATTTTTTTGTGGACACTCTACTGGAAGGACATAAAGGCAGCCTGGCCGCAGCTGCGAGATCGTTGGCTCTACCTCACTTTGATGGGCGGGGTCGGACTCGCCGGCTTTAACCTGGTTTTCTACAAAGCAGCGCATTACACGACGGCCGTAAATATTGGCATTCTGCAGGGATCGATCCCACTGATTGTGCTGTTGGCTGCATACTTGATTTACCACAGCCGTATTACCATCGTGCAACTCGTTGGGGTGTTGGTGGGCCTGGCCGGTGTGATCATGGTGGCTATAGGCGGTGTACCCGGTACGGTAAAGGATATTCTGTTCAATAGAGGGGATCTTATGATGGCCGCAGCGTGTGTACTGTATGCTGGTTATACTGTTGGTCTTAAGAGTCGACCAGCGGTTACCGGGCTGGTGGTATTTTCCGTTCTGTGCCTGCCGGCTGCTCTTTTTTCATTGCCTTTCGCGATATTCGAGATCTTATCGGCACAGGTATTAATGCCGACCGCGACGGGGTGGTATGTGATCGCTTACGTAGTGTTTCTCCCGTCATTTCTTGCGCAGCTGTTTTACCTGCGCAGTGTTGATCTCGTGGGTCCGGGCAGGACTGGAATGTTCGTGAACCTGACACCGGTATTCGCGGCATGCCTGGCTGTGTTGTTGCTGAATGAATCATTTCAGCTCTATCATGGTGCCGCCTTGTTACTGGTTCTCGGAGGCTTATGGCTGTCAAAGGAGCGCGCAAGTCGTAAGGTGGAATCGACTGCGAACTAGAGAACGACAATACGGCCTGGATTGACCTTTTGACTACAGATCGAAAACTCTATCGCCAGGGTATTCTGCTGCTGGTTGGGTCAGCACTTTTCCTGAGCACCTCGGGGATTGCCCTTCGTTCAATTGAGCAAGCCAACGGGTGGCAGATACTGTTTTACAGATCCATTGCCCTAAGCATCACCGTTTTCCTGTTCTTGACTTACCAGAAGCGCAGAGCAGTTCTGGATGAGTTTCGAGACCTGGGTTGGAATGACGTTGTGATGGTAGTATTTTTTGGTACGGGAATGGTGGCTTATGTTTTTGCACTGCTGTATATCACGGTTGCCAATGCCCTGTTTATTCTCAGTTCTACACCATTTGTCGCGGGAATTCTCGGCTGGATCGTGTTACGCGAGCGGGTGGCAGCACGGACCTGGTTTGCCATTGCAGCTTCTATTGTCGGACTCGTAATCATGGTTGGCAGCGGCATGGCCAGCGGCCATATCTTGGGCAACCTGATCGCCATGTATATTCCGATTGCTTATGCTGTGATGATCGTCGCTGTCCGGCGTTCCAAACGTGAGAGCATGCTGGGTGCTGTGTGTCTTGGGGGCCTTGTCGCCGCTGGCTTGTCTGCTGTATTTATCACTGATTACGCACTGACACCCAGAGACTTCGGTATATCAATTTATCTTGGAATCTTCCAGGTGGGTGTCGGTTTTACACTGATGGTCCTAGGGACACGATTTGTGCCTGCGGCTCAGGTCGGTCTGTTGTCTCTAGTTGAACCGGTGCTGGCACCCCTGTGGGTATGGCTGAGTGTCGGCGAGGTTCCCGCAGCCACAACACTTCTGGGAGGCGCAATCATATTCTTAGCTATAGCCTCTTACAGCACGCTGAATATACTAAAGCCACAGAATTCGGCCCACTACGAGGCCAGCGACTAGACTCTTTAAAGGTCGACTTTATTCAATGGCCTGGTAGGCGGCCGACTGCATATCGTTACGCATGGGCGAATTGACACCGAGGTTTTGGGTCATGACAACTCCAACAAAATCTTCTGTCCGATCGACCCAGTAGTAGGTGCCTGCAGCACCGGCCCAACCGCCCTCACCCATACTGGTTAGGTGGATCGCATCACCTGGATTGACCATGACTCGGCCCAGAAGGTTCCACCCGTATCCGGGACTCGGGAAAGGTCCTACTGCAATGGGTATCAATTCTGTTGGCAAGCGGTTGTACCAGGCAAATTCAAGCATCTTACGCGAGATCAGCCTGTGGCCGGATCGGGTCTGACCGTGTCGAGTCATCAGGGCGAACTCAAGATAATCCTCGGCGGTGGAGAACAAGCCATGACCCCCGCGCGCTGTTGCGGAAGTCGAGTTTGAAGGATAAGCCGCTTCACAGTCTCTTCTTTTAAGCGGTGGGTTCGAAAAAGGATCATCCAGGATCTCATCGAGGGATTTTCCATGCATCGGCATCAGCCGGTTCAGGTTGTCATTTGCAACAAAAAAACCAGTCTCGTGCATGCCCAAGGGCTCAAACAGATAGCGCTGTAGCACCTGGTCGAGTGATTCATTCATGACGATTTCGATTATTCGGGCCAGTACATCAGTTGAACAGCTGTAATGCCATCGGCTGCCAGGCTCAAAGGCAATGGGCAGTGTGGACAGGATGTCGACATAGTCGGCCAGAGACCGGCTTCCGTCCTCCGCCAGATTGTGTTCCCGGTAAAGTTCACCCACCGGACAACCGGGCATAAACCCATAGGAAAGCCCTGAACGATGGGTGAATAGATGTTCCACAGTAATCGGGCCGTCAGTGGGGGCGCGGTTTCCATTTGTGCCCAGAATATCCGGTTGCTTGAATTCAGGTATGAATTTCGCGATGGGATCAAAAAGATGCAGTCGGCCTTGTTCCATCAGTATCAGTCCCATGGCCGATACGATCGGTTTCGTCATCGAGTAAATCCGATAGATGGGCTTATCTGGTAAAGGTGTCTTGTCTTCGTAGCTGGCTTGTCCCACCTTTCCCGAACTGAGAATTGCGCCACGTAGATAGATCAGCCATTCGATGCTGCTGAATTCAGTCGCGTCGGTGTAGTGTTGTGCGATCTGTTCTATTCTGTCGATGCGTTGGTGTGTCGTTGTCATGAGCAGGAGCTGGGTGATTTCGGGTAGGGACTATGGTTTGGCCAGGCAGCCACCGTCAACAACGAGTTCCGACCCGGTGATAAAAGAAGCCTCGTCAGATAAAAGGAAAAGACAAGCGTTAGCGATATCCTGCGTCTGACCGACACGCCCCAAAGGTACATGTTGCTCGACCGCGTTGAATGCTATCGGGTCTTTTTTCCAGCGCGCCTGCATGGGCGAGAGTACCGGGCCAGGCAGAATAGTGTTTGACCGTATTCCATTTTTAGCGAACTGGATTGCAAGCGATTTAGACAGGCGAATCACCCCTGCCTTCGAGACACCATAGGCATCCTGAGGTTGTGCATCGCCCCGCAGCGCGTCAATGGATGCGATATGAACCAGGGCACCACCGCCGGATTCACGTATGGCTGGAACTGCATAACGGCTGGTCAGGGCGAACGATTTCAGGTTGATGTCTATCACCCGATCCCAGATGTCGATGTCAATATCGACAACAGACTTGTCCTGTCCGAACCACAGAACACCGGTTGCATTGACCAGATAGTCCAGTCGCCCAAACTCAGACACAGTTTGGCGGGTGAAGTCTTCCACGAATGTCTCATCCGTAACATCACCCTGAAAATACCGTACTCGACCGATACCTTTGCTCAATGAATCCGGCTGTGGTTTAAGATCCACCAGGGAGACATTGACTTCTCGGTCCAGCAGGTCGGTTGCAATATTCAGGCCGATGCCCCCGCCCGCGCCACAGACAATTGCGCTTTTCCCTTTAAATGGCATGTGTCGTCAAACGGGCCCGGTTCAGCGGCAATGGTTTTACAGACCTGGAGTCAGCCGCACTACATTGGCCATTTATTATATGATGCCTACCTTCGATAGGTGTTGCGTGGGCATAGTACAGACGGGTTGAAGATGGATTGCCGCAGTCGCTCGATGGAATTCTGTATGAGGAAATAGTCACGTGAAAGAATTTTTTGGGTCGACGGGGTTTCTTTTTGTTGTGGTGGGTGCCGTTGTTCTCATATTACTCAACGAGTTGCGGAAAACGCGCAGTACCGGTCAGAAGGGCATGATGTATGCCTTGCTGATGACATTGGCCGCGGTTGTCGTCGCCACGGCAGTGGTGCTGTATTCATTCGAGATTTGAGATGGAAACACTCGCTAAAGTGAGGGAGGGTTATGATCTCTGGGCGACTGTTTACGATGATGACCAGAACCCGCTTCAGGCGCTGGAAGGTCCGTTGGTGCAGCAGGCCTGCGGCAATGTCCAAGGACATCGGGTTCTGGATATGGGATGTGGCACAGGGCGCCATGCGCTATGGCTGGCGCAAGCGGGTGCCGACGTGACCGGGATCGATTTTTCGGAGGCTATGCTTGCAAAAGCACGTGAGAAAACAGCGAGCTATTCGATTGATCTGATCGTGCATGATCTTCACCAGCGCCTGCCGTTTCAGGCGGGTGAGTTTGATCTGGTGGTCAGCGGACTGGTGCTAGAGCACATTGCCAATCTTACCTATTTTTTTTCCGAGATTGCCCGCGTGCTGGACAATCCAGGGCGGGCTGTTGTTTCCGCGATGCACCCGGCTATGTTTCTTCGGGATTCGCAGGCGCAGTTCACGGACCCGAAATCAGGCAAAAAAATTCGACCGGGTAGTCTGCCCCATCAGCTTTCTGATCTGGTGATGGGTGCAGGTTCGGCATCGCTCGAGCTGGCACATTTTTCAGAGCACTCGGCAGATGCGCAACTAACAGCGGATTTTCCGCGTTCAGAAAAATATGCTGGCTGGCCGATGCTGGTCTTGTTTCAATTTCGGGCTGTGGCTGCCCTGCAGGCTCAGGCGGGGGATTCTTGAATTCAACCAGCCCTTGTCCCCAACTCCTCGTCCCGTAGTTCACACATAAACCGGTAAGTACCAAGCTCTAGATCTGGAAAGGCGGGCTGCTGCAGTTGCCCTCTGATGTGCTCGGCTGTAGAACCATTCAATGCATGAGCAACCACGCACCATTCGATACGGGAATCACGACCGCGTATCTGTTCTTCGTGCCTGGGGTTGTCGTCTACAGGGTCTGAGTCGGGCGACAAGCGAACCCACACTTCGGAGCGCAGACATCCGGAAGTGCCATTCAGATGTTCAGCGATAGTTTTGAGGTTATCTTCATTTGCTGGCGTGTCTGAACGGGCTGTGATGACGTGACTGCCTTGCATTTCACCCACCCGGTGTATGCAGCTGCAGACCGTGCGGGATACGTTGATAAAAACACCCTGCATCACTTCGCGGGTCAGTATGGATGGGTTATCCAGCTGGTACAGGTAGGCCGCTGAAAACAACACCTCAGCCGATGTGGTCTCATAGTAGGTGAAGTATTTGGGGGCTCCGTCGACGGATTCATGACGACGGCCGAGCTTGAAGCCTGGGATACTCACACGATCATGAAGGTGCTCACCCTGATACCACTTTTCATACAAGAATTCTTCGCCGGTCTTACAGTCGTTCCAGAGTGCAAGAATACCTGTGGGGCTTTCTGTGCTCGTATCTCCCATGATTGGGTTGTCTCTTGATGGTGAAACTGAATAAATTGTGAATGGTGTGTAGTCAGGTTTAGCAACCTTGGTCAGCACTTAGGGTTGATCGGTGCGAATCGTATTTAGAGTTCTGTGATTTTTTTCTGGTTGTTTGAGTCCAGTGGGATATTGCACATTTCCAGATGCAGCCGACCGCCACCGCTATAGGGGTGGTTTAAGATCGTCTCCACATCGAGCTCTATGCCCAGCCCCGGCTCTGTCGGCGCTAGCATATAGCCCTTGTCCCAGGTTAGTGATCGGGTCAGCAGTTTTTCATGGAATTCAGTTTGAATCGTTTCAAGAATTAGGAAGCTGGGACTGCTGAATGCCACGTGCGCAGCGGCGGCATGGGCGATCGGACCACAATAAATGTGTGGTGCGACCTGGGCATTGAATAATTCGCTCAGGACAAAAATCTTCTTGGTCTCCCAGATACCACCGCTTCGGCCGATATCCGGCTGCAGGATAGACACACCGGCTTTTAAACATTCGTGAAACTCCTGTTTTGTCGTTAGCCGCTCGCCGGTGGCGACCGGGATGGTGGTGGCACTCGCCACTTTACCGATGGCTTGGATTTGGTCAGGAGGGCAAGGCTCTTCAAACCACAACGGGTCATAAGGTTCTAAACGCTTGGCCAGGCGGATTGCTGACGAGGTGGTCATCTGTCCGTGTGTGCCGAACAGGATGTCAGCGCGGTCACCAACGGCTTCTCGAATTCGCTTTACGCTGTATTCCGCCCGGGCAAGTTCGTGCAGCGAGAGTTCTCTGCCGCCTTGAAAGCTGTATGGCCCGGCGGGGTCTTGTTTGATTGCGGTATAGCCCATCTCGATATAGTCGAGTGCACGTTCCGCTGCGGCATCGCCGTCGTGATAAACATCATCGGTGTTGTTTTTAGAGTCGCCCTCGTCTCCAGGGTCTTTAGGGTACAGGTAGGTATAGGTTCGAAGGCGATCGTGAAACTGTCCGCCGATGAGGTTGTAGACCGGTTGATTCAGCGCCTTACCCAGAATATCCCACACAGCGATTTCCATGCCGCTGAAAACCCCCATCATGGAAACATCCGGTCGTTGTGTGAAGCCGGCGGAATAGACGCGCCGAAAGAGCATTTCCACGTTAAACGGGCTTTCCCCGGCGATATAGCGCTCGAACGTATCTTCCACCATCTGACAGGCAATATCTCCGGATACCGGTATGCCGTAACATTCACCGATGCCCTGGATGCCGTTATCGGTGGTGAGTCTGACGATGACCCAGAATGTGCCGCCGATGCCGGTCGGTGGTACCGTGGCCCACGTTTCAATCTGTTGGAGTTTCATGGATAATTTTGGCCGATTAATCTACGGGTGGTGAATGTTGATGGTTGTTACACAAAAACGCTTGCAAGACGAGAATAGAAGGCCTCCTCGGTTCTATGAATCTGTAAAGATCTCATCACATTATATTTAATTCACTCAGCTTGGGTTTTGAATTCACCGTAAACCCAAAATAGTCGAGAACAGTTTGGATGACCTTATCGGGTGATTTAAACAAGGTGCAAATATGACGATGCTCTCTCCCACGCAGTATGCGCAATATCAGCGTGAAGGTGTGGTCTTTCCCCTTAGGGTCTTGGACGCAGAGAAAGCTGGAATACTGGCAGGCCACTGTGACGTGTTGCAATCTCGAATGGGTCATTGGGTGGCTAGTCCACAGATATCTAAATCCAATCTGGTCAGTTGCGCGATGGCGGATGTCATTCGAAATGAGACACTCCTCGATGCAGTGGAGTCAATTATCGGGCCTGATATCCTCTGCTGGGCAGCAACGTTGTTTGCAAAACCCCCTAATTCCGGTGGCTACGTCGGCTGGCACCAAGACAGGACTTACTGGGGTCTTTCGCCTGAAGAACAGGTTGTCACTGCCTGGCTGGCGCTGACCGACGCGCACTATGACAACGGCTGTATGAGTGTGCTTAGAGGGAGTCACTTGCAAGGCAATCGTGACCATGAGATTGTTCCAGGCACTGAAAATATCCTCTTTTCAGGCCAGGAAGTAATTATCAAACCACATGAAAAAGGTCAACTCGTGCACGTCGAACTTGACCCCGGAGAGGCTTCGATTCATCACTCAAAAGCCCTCCATGGTTCAAATCCCAATACTTCAGACCGGCCGCGTATGGGTTTATCAATACAGTACATCAGTGCCAATGTGGTACAGCGCAATAACGGTGGCGTCGATTCAGCATCTGCGGTTCGGGGCAACACGGCGCACAGCAAACTCGAACTCGAACCTTCGCCGGAGAAGGATTTCGATACCCAAGGCATCAAGAACTGGAAGCGGTTTATTGCTAATCCGAGTGGTTTGGGCGCTACCGCTGATGCGATTCAGATTGAAGCATCTGGCCTTGAATGAGCAGAAAACACTATGCTTAAGCAAAGCGATTGCAAGCTCTAGCGTTGCATGGATTCCTGATTGTCGTAGATCGAGTCGGTGCCGGGTTCCTGTGGTAAATGGATCCGGAACGGTAACGCCGCCATGCGGCCTTCACGCACCGGCGCACCACGCAGTATTCGCGAATCGTATTCCTGCAGATCATAGCTTGAAAAAATGGGGAAGGCGTCGACTGCTGTATAGCTGAACAGCAGCAGTGGTCGGAGGGTGTTTGTGCTGCTGTTGCCCGAGGCGTGTAGGGTGCGGACATGATGAATCGTCAGTGAGCCGGCCGGTGCTATTAGCGGTACAGCCTTGTCTGCCAGGTCGCCGATGGCATCAGTATTGACACCACCGGTAAAAATACCATTGTGGTGATGATCGAACACCGGGCCTTTGTGGCTCCCTGGAATCACCATTAGTGGGCCGCACTCGGGTGTACAGTCTTCGATCAGAACACCCACGGCGAGGATATCGTCGTTGGTGTGGGGATAAAACGCCCAGTCCTGGTGCCAGTTGATCTCAGCATTCGTCCCGGGGTGCTTGAAGTTCAGTTTCGAGTGATCGAACCGAACCGTACCCCCCAGCAGCTCGCATACGGGATCCACAATCGTGCTGCATTCTGCGATCTGTTTGAATAGCGGATCCCGGATGTGGGGATCTTTGAGTCGTCTGACACGAGGATTGTCTGCTGAGTGCGACTGATCGAGGTCATAAATGCGGTTACTGGTTTGTACCGCACGCGATGCCTCGATGAAACGATCCACTGTATCACGCAGACTCGTGAGTACACTGCTGGGAATGGCCTGTTCGAGTAGCAGGTAACCGTTGTCTTGGTAAAAACTAATCTGATCGGCGGTTAATGCCATGTTCGACCTGTATGGCGGTTTAAGTGAATGTAATTCTACAAACTTTAGATCCGTGGGTCATAGGGAGTTGCTGTTCTGATTTTGTTGGTTGATCAGCCATTGTCAGAATCAGATGTCGAATCCTAGCCTCGGTTATCACAAGCAGCTCGCCATGGTTTGGGCAATGTCGCGCAAAAGGTTTAGGTATAAATCAGCACCCAGGGTGAGCCGGGCGCCGAGCGGGTCAATCACGCGGGTTCTGGCTTTGGTCCCATCGACGACGGTCGCGACGAGTTCTGGATTGAACTGGGGTTCAGAAAACACACACGTGATGTCCAGTTCTTCGACTGTTTGATGAATCTCTGCGATACGTGCTGGACTCGGGTCTGAGACATCCCCCATAGAAATCGAACCGGCTGCCAAGACATCAAATCGCTTCTCAAAATATTGATAGGCATCATGGTAGACAATGAAATCCGTACCGCGAAATGCCGCCAGTGTTGCTTCTATTTCAGAGATGACAGCGTCGATATCTGTCTTGCCTTGAGTGACATTGTCGAAGTAGATTTCGGAATTTTGGGGATCTATCTTCGACAACTCTGTCGCGATGACATCGAGCCAGGTTTTGCCGTTATCGGGATCAAGCCAACCATGGGGATCAACGTTCGCAGTGGGGTCGCTGTTTTGAGCTGTTGTATGTCCCTCTTCGTCACGTTTGGGCTCGTGATTGTGTGCTTCGAAGGTTGTACCTTCACGGTAGGGTCGTACTGTGGAGCCTTTAGTATCCATCAGTTCGATAACTTTGGCGTCTGCAGACAACGTTTTTAGAGCACCTTCGAGCCAGGGTGTTAGCCTGCTGTTCATCCAGAAGACGAGATCGGCTGCTTCCAGCGATGCCGCATTGGAAGGACGCAGCGAATAGGCATGTGGTGATGCCCCCCGGTTGACAATCAGATCGGGCATGCCAATTCCCGCCATCACCCGGGTGACTAGCGAATGTGTTGCTGGAATGTCAGTTGTCACCTGCGGTACATCAGCCGACACCATACCGGATAGCCACAATCCACAAATAGCAGTGCCCAGGATGGTTTTGATGATTAGACGCAGGGTGATCATGATTAAACGTATGTTATGATATAACATAACATAAGCTAATATAGATGATCCACCCGGATGTTCCTTGCTGGAAAAGGAGAGCACATGGATGCAATTGGTTTCGGGCAGCACAACCATGCTGAGTGCATTAGGCAGGGCTTGGATTCAGTCGATGCTCAGTGCAAAGCGGCGGGATTGCAGTTCACACCGGTACGCCGGCGCGTATTGGAAATGCTTTTGGCAGAACACCGTGCCCATGGTGCTTATGAAATTCTGGACAATCTTCGCGCCGAGGGTCTGGGCTCACAGCCACCAGTATCCTATAGGGCGCTGGAATTTTTAGTCAAAAATGGTTTTGCGCACAAGATCGAGCGGCTCAATGCCTTTATCGCCTGTGCTCACTTGGCGGAAAATCATGCGCCGGTCTTTTTGATTTGTCGTGCCTGCGATTCGGTTGCAGAAACCCACACCGATCTCACCCGGGGTGTGTTAGGTCGTGCTGCAAAAACAGCTGGCTTTCGGATTGAACGAACCGGGGTCGAGATTGAGGGCATCTGTACCGCCTGCCACGACGGGGGTGCGGCATGAGTTTGGTAGAGATTAGCAGCCTCGATATACGCATCGGCGGAAACACAGTTCTGCATGACGTGGCAATGCAGGTCGATCCCGGCGAGATCATTACCATCGTTGGCCCTAACGGGTCCGGGAAAACCACACTCCTGAGGGCGATCATCGGTGCAGTCAGACCGAGTGCCGGGAGGGTTAAGAAAAACTCCGGGCTGCGTATCGGCTACGTGCCGCAGCGTCTGCACATAGACGCAACACTTCCTATCACCGTACGGCGCTTCCTCAGCCTGCCGCGCCGAGTATCCGATACTGTTGCGCAGGAAGCGCTAACCGATGCAGGTGTGGGAAATCTGGCCAAGCGACAGATGTCAGGGCTTTCGGGCGGACAATTTCAACGGGTGCTGTTGGCCCGAGCCCTGCTTGGTCGGCCTGAACTTTTGCTTCTTGACGAAGCCACTCAGGGTTTAGATCAGCCCGGATCAGCTGCTTTTTACCGGCAGATTGAAACGGTACGGCAACGCCTTGGCTGCGCTGTGCTAATGGTCAGTCACGAGCTGCATGTGGTGATGGCCGCTTCGGACCGGGTGATCTGTCTGAATGGCCATATCTGTTGCCACGGCGCGCCTGGACAGGTAGCTACAGCCCCGGAATACCGAGCGCTGTTTGGCTCTGGAACACAGGGTGCGCTGGCGCTGTACCAGCACGAACATACGCATTCACACGATCACGAGGCCGCCGCATGAACTGGTTGGACAGTTTCCTCGTCCGCGCCTCACTGGCGGGTGTGGGTGTCGCGATTGCCGCCGCGCCACTGGGCTGTTTTGTCGTCTGGCGCCGCATGGCTTATTTTGGTGACGCAACAGCCCAGGCTTCGATACTGGGCATCGCCCTGGCGCTGGCCTTTTCGACTTCAATTTTCCTGGGCGTTCTGGTCGTATCGCTTCTAATGGCCGTAACGGTCTCGGCTCTCAGTGGGCGGGGCTACGCGATGGACACGCTGCTGGGTGTACTCGCCCATTGTGCGCTGGCTTTTGGTCTTGTGGCAGCTTCTTTCTTGTCTGGGGTGCGGATCGACCTGATGGCCTACCTATTCGGCGACATCTTGGCTGTTGGAAAGATTGACCTCGTCGTGATCTGGGGTGGTGCGGGATTGGTTTTGTTTTTGATGTGGTGGCGCTGGTCGGCGCTTTTGACTTCAACTTTGAATCCCGATTTGGCCCATGCCGCGGGGATCGACCCTCGCCGCGAACAGTTGATTCTGACTGTGGCGCTGGCGGTAGTGGTAGCGGTTGCCGTAAAGGTTGTAGGGGCACTGCTGATTGTGGCTCTGCTGATTATCCCTGCAGCCACCGCAAGGCCTTATGCGAAAACGCCCGAACAAATGGTACTGATTGCCACAATAATCGGCGGCCTGTCGGCGGTTGGCGGATTGCAAATGGCCTACAGTTTCGACACCCCCACCGGCCCCACTATTGTGTGTCTCGCTGCCGTGCTTTTTTTACTGTCAACTTTGGGTGGCCTGATCCGTGGTCGGGTCATGGGCTGAGACATGATGCACCCGAAGATATCCGAACTCCCGACCGCTAATAGATGTCTCTGACCATGTTCAGACACGTGATTACGCGCGCCAGCCGTGTAAGGCTATTATTGAGGGCATCAGTACAGCCGGGCTTGGGCTACCCAATTATATGTTGGCCTGCAGTCAACATGCAGACTACTTATAGTTTTGTACATTTACATCAGATAAATCAAACTCTAAGGAGACCATTCTTTCCACTGTAAAAAATTTAAGTCGAAGGTGACGTGATACGCCACATCCTCGATTGTTTCATCAAATAGAATAGATTTAGTTTCCTATAGCAAGTAGGCGCCAACTAGGATGGAATATTCACTTACTGAGTTTGGAGGAACGCTGAAATTCATGGTTGACTTTGTCAGTGGCTGGGGAGTCGCCAACAGGAGACAGATAAATCAGGCGCTAGGGGCACTCGGCCGTGTTTAACTGTCGGAACAACCAACTAGACAGCAGAAAAGGCAATACCGATATGAAAAGTACAATCACTCCTCAGTTTTGTGATACGGGTTTGGTGCTCCTTTCGTATCTATTATTATTTCCCCGAAGGGGTATCTCCAGATGAGTCTCAATGAGATCAAGGCACTCACCTTTGATACCGGTGGCACTATCCTCGACTGGCATACTGGGTTTGCCACGGCTCTTGGCAATGCTGGGAAAATCCACCAGATCGAAAGAGACTGGGGTGGAGTAGCCAATGACTTGCGACGTCGTTCACTAGGGAAAATGGTGAATTTGGGTGAGCACGCACCTCCTCAATACAACTTTGATGACGCGCACCGCATGGCCTTGGACGAGGTTTGTGTCGCAAATGGCTTAGATCCGTTTACTGAGAAAGAGCGCTACAGTATTTGGTGGGACGCAGTACATAACCTCACAACATGGCCGGACTTTCCCGCCGTGCTGCCAAAACTCGGCCAACGATTCATGTGTGTCTCTTTCACCATTCTAAGTTTCCGGATTGTTATGGACACTGCGAAGAGAAATGGGCTGAGTTGGGATGCGGTGCTATCGTGTGAGGCAATCGGGAAATACAAAGTACTGCCTGAAGCTTACGAGAGGACAGCACACTACTTACAACTCGAGCCTCACCAATGTTGCATGGTGGCCTGTCACAATTGGGACCTGGATGCGGCGAAGGCTGCTGGCTTCAAGACAGCCTTTGTCCGACGTCCCGATGAATGGGGGGAAGAAGGCCCACCTGATTCCGAACCGAACCCTAAACATGACTTAATTGTGGATAATTTTCCGGCTTTAGCTCAAGCGCTTGGGGTCGACACCTGACATTTCCCTCGGTAGTAACCGAGTACGTCAGAAAATTCATCTAATTTGTCGCAGCCTTACATCTGTCAATGATGTCTGTTGTTGAGATAGCTGGTGTGTATGCCACAGTTCGGTATATACCCATCTCAATGGGGACCTTGTACATACGGTTTTCGAGTTCTTCAGAAAGATCGTCACTGTGAACCACCAGATCGATCTGATGGCGCTTAATCCAGTTGTGATCAATAGCGAACGGAGCATCGCCGATGACTTCGTCCACATAACGACAACCCTTGACGACCGCAATCCTTTCAGCCATCGAAAGAATCGGCAATCGCTTATAGGAATTTACGATTTTATCAGCGTGAATCCCAACCAGAAGGAAGTTACCGTATTCCCTGGCTTTTTGGAAGAAGTTGACGTGGCCATAATGAAACAGGTCAGCAACGGCGTCTACATATACGCGTATGATTGTTCTCTCCTCAAGGTAAAGAAAAATTTAAGCTGAATGTGGTTTGCCGGTCTCTGGTATCAAGGCATTACGCCTGCCCGAGGGAATCGCAGGATTGGGGGTATAGACATAATTCAAGCCGGGGACCAAGCGTTCGCCATACAAAACTTCCCGGTGATCGTCATAGACGATAGAGACTACATAACTACCCTTCACGGGCAGGTTGAAGAAAACCCTGTATCGCTATCTGTGTTGGCATTTTCCAATCCGGTCAACACCGTTGTTGACGCGATGCCAATCTGTGCCTGATCAACTGGCAAGCCATCAAGATCGAGGACTCTGAGATAGCCGGTATGTGACGACTGTACAAAGCGGTTATTAAGGGACATCGTCCTTCTATGCTCTGGTGGAATAATGCTCTGATCGGTCAATTCCAGCACAGTCGATTCAAATACGCCGAATTCCTTTGGAACACGCCAGTCCGGACCATACCGGAGCCTGAGATAATCCTCGGCCGGATTGGGAATCAGAAACGTTTCGCCAAGAAAATCAATCTCTTTAAGGTCCGTGTGTAAGTTGACAGGAATCTGGATGACTGGATACTGGTAAATACTTTCCCCAATGATGCGATAACAGTTCCAGTCAATCGGTACACCGTATTGTTTCATCTCGACGCAAATACCGATCTCGCTGACGATCACGTCTGGAGTAAAGCCTTTCTGGCTGAACAGGTCGACCGCCTCGTATACCTGCTCCTCGGTAAGGCCGTGCAACCCGATTACCGAGCCCACATCCAGATCATCGTCCCAAGCGATCAGGCAACCCTCTCTGACTGCTCCCAGACAGGTACCATGCCGCAAAAAGAACACAATGCCGAGTTCGTCCAGAATTTGCTTGGCTTCTTTCAGTACCGTTTCCGCAACGGTCATCCCCATTGGTTTATAAACAGTTGCGTTCATGCGTAGTGATCGACTTAGATATAAGCACTAAATTCACGAAGATAACGACTTAATCCGAATCGCGTTATTGGGGTTGCGGCACAATTCGAATATAGGGTTTTGGCGAGTCCCAGCCGTCAGGATATTTCTCTTTAGCCTCATCGTCAGAAACGGCCGGTACGATGATGACATCCTCGCCTTGCTTCCAATTGACGGGCGTCGCGACCTTGTGTTTCGCCGTCAGCTGACAAGAATCAAGAATGCGCAAGATCTCATCGAAGTTGCGACCCGTGCTCATGGGGTACGTCACCATCGCTTTGACCTTCTTGTCGGGTCCAATGAGAAAAACAGACCGCACGGTCTGGTTATCGGCCGGCGTTCGATCCTTGGCCTCTCCACTGGCATTGGGATGCAGCATATCGTAGAGCTTTGCGATCTTGAGATCCGTGTCGCCAATCAGCGGATAATTCACGGCGTGTCCTTGGGTCTCTTCGATGTCTTTGGACCATTCGGCGTGGTCACCCACCGAATCGACACTCAAACCGATAATCTTGCAGTTGCGCTTTTCAAATTCCGGTTTGAGTCGCGCCGCATAACCCAATTCCGTGGTGCAGACCGGCGTGAAATCTTTTGGGTGTGAGAACAAAATGGCCCAACCTTCACCGATCCATTCGTGAAAGCTGATCGATCCTTCGGTGGTCTCGGCTGTAAAGTCTGGGGCGTCATCGCCTATGTGTAATGCCATGTCAAACCTCTCTTAAACGTGTCAATATTGTCTATCCCGCATCGCTTGATAGTTGGTCCGATCATTCTAGTCGATAAGATACCCAGTAAAAACAGTACGATAAGGGATATATTTCATAAAAAGAACAGTTTTCCATACCCGGTAGGCTAACTAGGATGATCATCGAGTGTTTCAAGTCCATCTTTCAAGTATTTAATTTGTCGATCTAGTTCAATCTCTTAATCTCGGTTGCTATCAGTTGATCACCCTCAAGCGGATATCGGACGAATATTGGCTGCGCTACGGACAGAACCGGCCACTCCAAGGTCGATAAAACAGCGTTCTCGATCGAAAAGTGACCGGGTGTCCGGTCTCGCCATCACTGATGGTCACAAGGCCTATCTCGATTTCTACGGTAATTGTTT
>Ga0207966_1000074_pt1 | contig 51297 bp, 45 predicted proteins | sample Knorr_S23_td_NAD_FD_185611 | JGI IMG/M metagenome (GOLD analysis project Ga0207966, IMG submission 185611) | Marine microbial communities from Southern Atlantic Ocean transect - Knorr_S23_td_NADW_ad_2500m_LV_B (SPAdes) (version 2) | ecosystem: Environmental > Aquatic > Marine > Oceanic | place...
TAAGGGTAGTCTTTCCATGATCTACGTGACCAATCGTTCCGATGTTCACGTGCGGTTTTGTTCTTTCAAATTTTTGTTTAGCCATGACTTATAAACTCCTTAGTTCATATTTTTTCTTCATTTACTCTTCGGCGAGCCTACGACCGGATTTGAACCGGTGACCTCTTCCTTACCAAGGAAGTGCTCTACCGACTGAGCTACGTAGGCATCTCGAGCGAGTGATCGGGATCGAACCGACATCACCAGCTTGGAAGGCTGGGGTTCTACCGTTGAACTACACTCGCGACGGTGGGGAGAGAAGGATTCGAACCTTCGAAGGCATACGCCGGCAGATTTACAGTCTGCTCCCTTTGGCCGCTCGGGCATCTCCCCGAAAACTTCTTTTCAATCAACAGCTCAGTAGAGCCACCGGCAGGAGTCGAACCCGCGACATCCTCATTACAAGTGAGGCGCTCTACCAGCTGAGCTACGGTGGCATATTGCACCATTACGAATAAAATTATGACTTTCGTAATACTGAATTGAACTAATCCCCACTTAACGAAGATGTAAAACTCATATGTACAGCCTCGTAATTTAATACTTATCCTAAAAACGATTCAATATATATTTTATATAAAAATGAAAAAAACAATTCTTGGCACAAAATTTGCTATTTATGCTTTTTTGAGATATTGACAGTCGGGAGTATCCTCAACTATCCATCCTTTTTCTTTTAAATGTTCCCGAATTAAATCGGACTCAACCCAATTTTCTTCGTCCCTTGCTTTTTGTCGTTTATTTAACAAGAGATTTATCTTGTCTGGAATTTCAAAATCCTGATTCCTAATAAATCCAAACACTGAATCAAAAGCCACTAAAAATTCCCACGCTTCTCCTAACTCTGAATCTGTAATAACATTTTTATCAATTTTTCCATTCACGGTTTTCATCCAATCAAAGAAAACGGCTAGTGCTTGAGGTGAATCCAAATCATCATTCATCCGATCTCTGAATTTGGAATAAGCTTCCGGCAATGACCCAATTGAACTCTCGTTGGCATTCATTTTTTGTAAGCGATTATAAAAGTCAGATAAACGCTGAACAACTTTATCTCCCTCGTGTTTTTTATCAATTGAAAATGTAATTTTTGATCGATAGTGACCTGCTAATAATTGATATCGGATGCTTTCAGCAGTAAAACCTAATTCTTTCAAGGCTGAAATTCGATAAAAATTACCAAGAGATTTACTCATTTTACCACCATCCACCATCAGGAATTCAGAATGAAGCCAAAAATTCACGAATGGCTGATTTGTGGCACATTGGCTTTGTGCAATTTCATTTTCATGATGAGGGAACATATTATCAACGCCACCACAATGAATATCAAAATGATCTCCTAGAGACTCACTACTCATCGCCGAACATTCAATATGCCACCCTGGCCTTCCTCTTCCCCAAGGAGCATCCCAAACAACTTCTCCGTCTTCTTCTTTCCATCCTTTCCATAAAGCAAAATCCTGCGGCGCATCCTTATCATACTCATCTTCCATTACACGATCACCTGTTCGCTGTGCTGAGATATTTATTTGAGTAAGTTTTCCATAATTCGGGAAAGAGCTAATGTTGAAATACACGGATCCATCATCTTCACAGTAAGCAAACCCTTTTTCCAAAAGACGTTCTATCATGCTAATCATTTTTGGAATGGATTCAGTGGCGGTTGGGTAGATATCTGCAGGTATTATTTTCAGCCACGTCAGATCTTCCATGAAATACTGGGTGTATTTATCTGTGATACGAGAAAGACTGACTTTCATTTGTTTTGCTTTTTTGATGGTTTTATCATCTACATCTGTAATATTCATTACATGTTTTACATCGTAGCGCAAATGAAGCAACCAACGTTTTAGCAAATCTTCAAACATGAAGGTCCTGAAATTCCCAATATGAGCATAATCGTAAACAGTGGGACCACATGTATATAATCCCACTTTCCCTTTTTCAATTGGATGGAAAATTTCTTTTTCTCTTTTTAATGAATTAAAAAACTGTAGAGGCATTTATAAACTTAACTCAATAATTGTTTTTATTAATTCTTCAAATGACATTCCGGTAGCATTGACAGATTTTGGAACCAAACTTGTGGAAGTCATTCCAGGTAATGTATTCATTTCTAGAAAATAATATTTTCCGTTTTCAACCAATAAATAGTCAGCTCGTGCATATACATCACACCCTAACGCTTTAAAAATAATTTCCGTGCTATTTTGAATGGATTTTGTTAATTCTTCCGGGATATCTGCCGGACATATATACTGACTCATCCCTGGTGTGTATTTGCATTCATAATCATAAAATTCATGGGATGGCTTTATCTCCACAATGGGATATGCTTTTTCACCCAAAACCGTTACCGTTAATTCCCTTCCATGAATATATTCCTCAACCATTACAAGATCACTATGGTCAAATGCTTCAGTAATTCCAGCATCTATTTCTGATTCATCATGGACGATTGTCAACCCAACCGTGCTCCCTTGATCATTTGGTTTTATAACAAATGGGATAGGCAATGTTGGCCTATCATTAATGGAATTCAGCATTTCCCATATCGGTGTTCTAATATCATTGTTTTTTACAATATTTTTACTTTTTACCTTATCCATACAAAGAGAAGATGATTCTGGACCCGATCCTGTATTTTTAATATTGTTCTTATTCAACCAGGTTTGGATCTTCCCATTTTCCCCAATCCCACCGTGGAGAGCATTAAAAATAACGTCCTGTTTTTTAAGATCCGGGAGCAATTTCCTATAATCAAAATGAAATGGGAATTTAGTCGTCTCAAACCCGTTTTTCCTACAGGCATCAGCCACTGCTTTTCCTGATGATAAAGAAACATTCTTTTCTTCGCTGGGGCCACCCATTAACACTCCAACCTTTAATGACATAATTTTCGAGCGCCTTCTTTCAGATCATTTGCAATAAAGGTTGGCATTTCATATTCCGGTAAAAAATCGATGGTTTCCTTGCCTCGACCTGTAAGAACAAGCATCGTATCCAATCCAAGCATCTCACCTGCTTCCATATCTGCAGCGGAATCGCCAATCATCATACAATCCATCAAATTAAGATCGTGATCTAATTCCGCCTCAAGAAACATCCCCGGTCCAGGTTTTCTTCGTTCGGTTGCCTGTTCTGGGTGATCTGAACAAACATAAATTCCCAATAATGGGATATTATTCTTTTCAAATTCTAAAGTGATAAAATCATGAATTTCTTGCAAGCTATCCTGCTGGATCAACCCACGGGAAATGCCAGATTGATTTGTAATAATACAAAACCTGTTACCAGCTTCAGCTAATTGTTTCAATGCAGGTAGAGTGAAATCAAAAAAAATGAAATCATTCAACGAACTGATATATCCCGGATCCGGATTTAATGTGCCGTCCCGATCTAGAAAAATGCAATCGTACTTTTTCATACAGTTATTGGTTCCTTCTTTACATCTTTAATCCGAACACTTCCCTCCATAAAATAGATCATTCCAATGATAACCAATGGAAAATAGGACACTGCGTGACTCACGATGGCGTAGGTCAGTGCTTTTTCACTAGCGATTCCGAAAACAACCATCAGACTAAATTTTATTCCTGCATCATAAGTTCCGGCAGATCCCGGTAGTGCTGGAATTCCAATAGCTATGCTACCTAATACCAATATAATTCCTGAGCCAATAATCCCGAGATTTAAATCACAAGCATCCAAAATAATAAATGTAACTGCATAATAAAAACCCCACAATAAGATACTTGAAAGAACAATTCCCACAGCGTGGTCGGTGTTTTTGATGAGAACTATTCCATCAAATATTTTATTAAGGGCTTGAAATAGTTTTTGACCAATACCTTTTTTTAAAAAAGCAACCTCTCCTATTTTTCCCATAAGGTTAAACTTCCATAATAAAAAAATACCCAAAATGATAGCAAAAGTGATTCCGGAAAAAATATAGACAGCCAACCGAATTCCCTCCTGTTCAAATGGAAACCAAGGAATTAATGAAACAAAAACAAGTAATACCATAAGCAGGTCGAGTATACGTTCCATAATCACGGTCCCAAAAGCTTGTGTGGCGGACATGTGACGTCCTGAAGTCACGGAATAAGCACGTAACAATTCTCCTAATCTAAATGCAAGTATTCCATTTCCAAAATAGCCCACCATGGTGGCAGAAAATACATCATGAAGTGGAATCTTCTCTACAGGATCCATGATCAATTTCCACCGGTATGCACGGACAATACAACTCGTCACTAGTAAAAAACAACCTAAGGTTATTTCAGATATTTTCACCTGTTTTATCTGGTGGATCAATCCATCAAAATCTTCTCCCATAAAAGCTAGATAAATCCCAATTATACTGATTCCGCCTACAATTAAAATTTTTAAATATTTATTCACGAAGGTCTATGGTTTCATATTCTGTTAGATCAATCGTTGCAACATCCCGCCCTTTTATAGAATCTAAAGATATTATTTTTATCCAAATCTTTGAATCATCACCGGTTTTCAAAATAATTTCTTTCGGTTTACCACTACCCGGAATAGTGCGAATTGTTCCATGCATCTCCCAATCTAATAAGGTAAAGGGAATTCGAAATCCATTTTTTTCTAAGAGAGGTTCACCTGTTTGAAGAGATTTATTCGTCCCTGTCAATATATCGAAGATGGTGATTTCCCCGGGAATGGTCTGGTCATAGATCACTTGTTTCTCCACCTTATTTATTGTCGTGATCTCACCATTGTTAAAGGTGATTCGTTGATCCAAAGCATCAAAAGTATAATGTTTTTTTCCTAAGTAAAAAAAAGTGCCATTAGATTCAAATCGTTTACCAAATTGTTCCTGGTAAAATTCAATTTCAAAGATACGGCCACTCTTTGCATTCATGTAATCTAAAAACTGCTGATACGGACCAGGTTGAGCTCCCATCTGTCCAACAAGAATTATAAATAAAATGTTTTTTTTCAACTGATTATTCCCGAATCATTTCGAGATAGGTCTCATCCACTAATACTTCTCTTGCCTTGCTCCCCGTAAATGGACCTACAACACCCGTCTGTTCCATTTGATCAATCAACCGTGCAGCCCGTGAATATCCCACCTTGAGTCTTCGTTGGAGTAAAGATATGGACCCCTGCTGATGAGTGATTACCAATGCAACAGCATCGTTAAACAGTTCATCGGAACTACCATCACCATCTCCGCCAAATTCTGTCGCCACTGCTTCCCTGACTGTAGGCAATATCATTTCATCGGGTTTTGGTTGATCTGATACATGATTCATGACAGCTTCAATTTCTTCTATGGTCAGGAATGCGTTATGCATTCGAGTTACATCAGAACTGCCTGTCCCTAGGTGAAGCATATCACCGCGCCCAATCAATTTATCCGCACCGATTTGGTCAATAATGGTTCTTGAATCAACTTTACTGGCAACCTGGAATGCGATTCGTGAAGGGAAATTAGCCTTAATTACACCTGTGATTACATCCACGGAGGGCCGCTGTGTGGCAATGACCAAATGAATCCCAACTGCACGGGACAATTGTGCCAAACGCGCAATAGGTGCTTCCACATCTTTCGCTGATAGCATCATGAGATCTGCTAATTCGTCAATTATAAGAATAATGTATGGCATAATGGATTCGTCAATATTTTGCATCTTTTCGTTGTACTCACCAATGTTTCGAACAACCGCATCCGCCAAGACATTGTAACGGCGATCCATTTCTTTTTCCAATGCGCGAAGTGCTAAAATAGCGTTATCCACAGATGTGACAATAGGCTCCTGGATATCTTCCATTTTCAATAGATGATATCCTTCCAACTGACGAAACAATGTCATTTCAACCTTTTTGGGATCTATCATGACAAATTTCACTTCATCTGGCGTTGCTCGATATATTATTGAACAAATGATTGTGTTGATACAAACTGATTTGCCAGAGCCGGTTGTTCCCGCTATAAGAAGATGGGGCATTTTTGCCAAGTCCAGTGTGGCAATTTCACCGGATGTTGTTTTTCCAACGGCAAGAGAAAGAATCGATTCTGCTTCAGCAAATTCAGGACTGTTCACTACAGACTTGAAAAAGACCGTCGCTGGGTTCCGGTTCGGAATCTCAATTCCAACAGACGATTTTCCGGGAATCGGTGCAATGACCCGAACACTGCTTGCTTCCATAACACGAGCCAGGTCATCCGCTAAGGCTACAAATTTATTAACGCGAACACCCTCTGCCGGTTCAACTTCGAACAGGGTAATAATGGGGCCGGGATGAACATTCACCACTTTTCCTTCCACACCAAATGTCGCCAAAGATTGGGTTAAATAATTAGCACGTTCAATTAATTCATCTCGAGTGAATGTATCAGAAACATTAACGGGATTCGCCAATAGTTCCGAAGATGGAAGTTGGTATTTTCGTCTAGGTTTTTGTCGTTCCACAACTTCATCAATATCCACTTCTTCTGTTTGAGCCATTTCTTCAATATTTAAATTCTCATCACTTTCATCGGTGGCTTCAGTCTCGTTTTCTACCAGCGTAATTTCAGATTCGGGTACGCTTTCCAAGTCATTTTCAGGTTCTGGTTGAATTTCGTCAAAGGTCGGGGGCGATGTTAAATTCTCTTCTTCATTGGTTTCTGGCTCTGATTCTTCTTCGACCGGCTCAGCAGCATTTTCTTCTACGGGATCTGGGGTTGCTGGTGAAAATTCAGCTTCATCCCTTTCTTTTTGTGAATCAATTTTTGCTTTCAGATCTTGAGTATGAAGACGCTTTGCTTCTTCTTTTTCAAACTGCTCTTTTTCTGTCTTCTTTTGACTGCGCCATGAATCCCATTTTTCCTTTGCATTTACAAATGGTCCATAATAATCCAAGTTGAAATAGCCACGGAGTAGCATGAGAAATCCCGCAATAAGAAAAAGTGACGTTCCCCAAATACTTAACCAGTCAAGGGCTGACTTTGCCAAAACCCCGCCAATCTTACCGGAAAAATTCCAGCTTACGGGCTCTTCCATCGGTAATTGAATACTGATAACACCTATCGTTACCGATAGCAAAGCCATAGTACCGAGTCCATAAATTGTGCCGCGGATTACATCAGCCAGTTCTTTTTTGGCAAACAGGAACCAGCCCCAAACAAGCCCGAGAAGTGGAATAATAATAGATGAATACCCGAAACCGAGTTTGATAAATAAATATGCGGTAAGTAAACCCAATGGGCCCATTGGGTTTACAATATCTACTCTATCTTCTCCCGTTAAAAAGACTAGGTATGGCTCCTCGGCGCGATGATATCCGCTGAGGCTGACCAAGACAAAGACGGATAAAGCGATACTGAGGATTCCGAAAATTTCTAAACGACGTTCTTCCTGCATTTATGGGTAGTAGTATGTGGAAAATTAACCGTGGATTTTACAGATTTTTAAATGATTATTGAAAAAGAATACTTTAGAATTAAAAAAAGTTCGAAAAATGAATTCGCCGTCACCCGGTGAATTTAATCAATCAGAAAGGCAACTTTGTCAGATCAACATTTCCACCAGACAGGATAAGACCCACTTTCTGCCCTTTAAATAATTCTTTTCTTTTTAAGATTGCAGCTAATGTGATGGTACTGGATGGTTCAACTATAATTTTCATCCGTTCCCAAATCATACGCATGGAATCAATAATCTCATTTTCAGTTACAGTAATAATCCCATCCACTTTTTCTTTAATAATTGGAAAGGTAACCGATCCAATCTGAGCACGAAGTCCATCGCAAATTGTGTTTGTGGTTTCATTGACTTGTATTTCACCTAACTCCAATGATCGATAGGCATCATCTGCTTCTGCCGGTTCCGCACCATAAACAAGAATTCCCTTTTTCATTTCCTTTGATGAACATAATGTACCACTCAATAATCCACCACCACTCACAGGTGAAACGATTGTATCCAAATCCGGGTAATCTTCTAATAGTTCCAAAGCTGCTGTTCCCTGTCCTGCAATAATTCGATCATCGTTATAGGGGTGAACCAATACAGCACCCGTTTCAGCCAATAATTCTTTTAATACTAATTCGCGAGACTTTTGGGCTGGTTCGCACCAAATGATTTCTCCTCCATTACGCTCTACATTATCCACTTTGATCTTGGGTGTATTATTTGGCATAACCACTTTGGTTTTTCCACCACGGTTTCTAACTGCCATAGATAAAGCAGCTCCGTGGTTCCCTGATGAAGCTGTAGCTATGCCACGATCTAGTTCTTTTTGAGTGAGTTGCAAAACAGTATTCGTGGCGCCTCGAATCTTGAAGGAACCTGCTTTCTGAAAATTTTCACATTTAAAGAATAATTCGGCTCCGGACGATTCATTCAAACTGGCATTAGTTAAGACAGGCGTACGATGAATAAAAGGACGAATCCGCTGGTATGCATTTTCAATATCTTGGATAGTTGGCATGTTATAATTTAAGAATGTCTTACCCACACTATTATTAATTTCAGGCTATGTTAAAAAAGATTATAACTCATTTATCCATTCTTACAATCTGTCTCGGAAAAACAATCATGATCAACATGGAAACCAATTTTGGATTAATCCAAATCGAACTTTATCCAGACAAAGCGCCCATCACTGTTGCCAATTTTTTACAATATGTAGATGAGGCCCGATATGGAGAACTTCATTTTTATCGTGTGGTTCACATGGGGAATCAACCTGATAATGAAATTAAGATCGAAGTGATCCAAGGCGGCCTTGAGATTGACAAACACCCCATGGAACTCCCTCCGATACATCACGAAACCACAAACAAAACCGGTATTAAGCACGAAGATGGCACCCTATCTATGGCCAGACTTGAACCGGGAACCGCCAGTTCAGAGATTTTTATTTGTATTAATGATCAACCAGAACTGAACTTTGGCGGAAAACGAAATCCCGATGGACAAGGATTTGCAGCATTCGGGAAAGTGGTTTCAGGAATGGATATCGTCCGCCAAGTTCAATCAAAGCCAGAAAAAGAGCAAATGTTGGTAAAACCTGTTAAAGTCAATTCAATTAAGAGAGTGAAATAATTATGGCCCAAAATAGTGTAGCCAATGTTGAAGATTACTTGAATGATCTTCCAGAAGATCGACGGGAAATCATTTCCACCATCCGAGGTAAAATTATAAAAAATCTACCAATCGGTTATGTAGAATCAATGAATTGGGGTATGATTTCTTATGAGATACCCTTAGAAACCTATCCGGACACCTATAATAAACAACCACTGGGAATCGCAGCAATCGCTTCGCAAAAAAATCATATAGCAATTTATTTGATGGGATGTTACATGGTGCCTGAGCAACAGAAAACACTTTTAATGGCTTTCAAAAAAATGGGCGTAAAACCCAATATGGGCAAGTCCTGTATCCGGTTCAAAGAATTAGACAAAATTCCTTTGGATACAATTATAGGTCTAATTCAAAATTTTCCGGTGGAGGAATATATTAAACGGTATGAGTTGGTGAAAAAAAGATAGGATTTAAACAAGGAGTACACAAAGTAATCTAAGATTTAATATATCTTTATAATCTCTGTATACTTTGTGTTTAAATAATCTTAGTGCCGTTCAAAACGACCATCTAATTCATCTAAAGACATTTGAACAATGATGGGCCGCCCATGAGGACAATAATAAGGATGTTTGGTGGCAAAGAGGCGATTCACCAATTCCTGCATTTCTTCTCGAGTGAGCGCATCCCCAGCTTTGATTGCTGCCTTACATGCAAACATGGCTGCTAACCCTTCCTGAAACGAACTGTATTGCTTCCGCTCTTTTAAAAAATTATCCAGGATTTCCCGAATCACTTCTCGTTCATTCCCCAAGGACATTTCTGATGGGATAGCATCAATCCGGATCGATTTCTCATCCTGTTTCTTAATTCTGAATCCAATTTTTTCTAAATAGGGTAGCACATCTAAAAGCCCGTCAAAATCATCTGGTGAGAATTCTAAGACTTCCGGAAAAAGCATGGTTTGGGATGCCATGGAAGTAGACTCAAACGCTTTAATCGCTTCTTCATACAATACGCGTTCATGGGCTACATGTTGATCAATAATAACCAATCCACTATTGATTTCTGAAACGATATATTTTTTATGGGTCTGCCAAATATGTTCGGTTGAAATTGTTTCCACCGCCTCTGTAGGCGATTCTGCTAATCGAGATGCATAATCTTTAGCTCGTTCAAGGTTTTGATGCTCCGGTCGTCTCGAACCTGAAAAATCCATATTCCCCTGATTTAGATTAGTTGGAATCGTTTCTGATGGCGATCGAGATGTTTGTCCAAAAAACGGAGTATTCTCGTAATTGGATCGTGATGTTTGTTCATAAGATTGATTAAATCCTGGAACAGTATCCAACACAGATCGCAGTGAATCATTCACTCCCGCTTTTAAAACATGAAAAACACGCCATTCATCTTTAAACCTGACTTCAGTTTTCATGGGGTGCACATTCACATCCACTTGATCCGTTGGTAAAATAAGATTGATAACAAAAAATGGATATTCACCCCGTTTCACCAAAGATTCATAGGCACCATAAACTGCAGTATTCATCAATCGATCCTTAATAAATCTGCGATTTAAAAAAAGATATTGTTCTCCCGGTCTGGATCGGACCAAATTCAAATTGCCTACAAATCCGGAGAAGGCATAATCACCTTTTACTAAACTGATTGGAAGCAAATTTCGAGAATAAGTAGGATCCAATAAATTATCGATGCGCTCTTCCAGATTTTCAGTTTTTACATGAAAGATATCCCTGTTATCTGAGACCAGTTTGAATGAAACTTCCGGAAAGCCAAGTCCAAACCGACGCACCACATCCACTATTTTTCTTAGTTCTGTCCGTGGAGTTTTAAGGAATTTTTTACGAGCCGGAGTATTATAAAATAGATTGCGGATCGTTATCTCTGTCCCACCAATTTCCGCAGCGGGTTGAATTTCTCCAGCATGCCCATCAATAATAGATAATTCTGCACCTTCGCCTGTCTCATTACTGGATAAGATTGACATTTCTGAGACAGATGCAATACTTGCCAATGCTTCACCACGAAACCCTAGCGTATTGATCGAAAATAGATCATCCAATGTTGCAATTTTACTGGTATGATATCGAAGAACCGAAGATGACAATTCTTCAGGAGACATACCACTTCCATTATCCCGAACTTGGATAGTTTGATGTCCACCCTTTTCAACCACGATTGAAATTTCGGTGGCACCGGCATCTACACTGTTTTCAATTAATTCTTTTACGACCGACGCTGGCCGCTCCACTACCTCACCGGCCGAAATTTTATTCCGAAGATCTTCTGATAATGCTTTAATCATTAATGATGTTCATTGTTTTTTCAAATACAAACTTTTGCATGGATTCTGCCTTTTCCATGATGTCTTCTACTTTATTCCTCATATCATCGCAATACGTTTCATCTTCAACACTGGTGAGATTTATCAGCACATTCATACATGCGCCACTTACACCTGCCAAAGCAACTTCTGCTGCAACACCCGCATCGGAAACAGAATTAGGGTTGCCTTTTTTCACCAGTGTATCGGCTAACTCAATTACACGTAAACATTTTTTTGCCGTCTCCAATGGAATTTCAATGGCATATTTGTTTGCAATCTCAATAGCTTGATTTTTGGCTGATTGTTCTTTGTCATTTGTTGCAGACAACCGATTGGCATCCATAACCTTATTGAATGCATTTGTATCTTCATCCACCAAAAAAGATAGACGATCTTTTAAATTTTGTGCTTCTATTCCGATCTCATCCATTTCCGGTTTCAGATCTAATAGTTCCTTTTTTTCGTGGGACAGAGCAGCCACCATAGATGATAATGCAGCGCCTAAGGCTCCGGCCAATGCTGAAACACTTCCCCCGCCTGGTGCAGGGCTATTTGTAGATAATTCTTCAATAAATTCCTTTCCAACTAAGTTCATCAACGGGCGATCTTCCGACTGAACTGCATAATCAATAATTTTAACATTGGGATCAAATTCTGTAACATCGTTTAATCCCAGCGACTGGACCGCACATTCGACTATATCTGCTGTAGGGATCCCCAAAGACCGATTCTGTTTATTAAGATAGTGTCTCCCGGCCATGAGCATGGCTTCTAACGGTATGAGTCCTACCAATTCACTTCCCGTAACCCTAATCCCTCGTTCGTTTGCTAATATACATGCCGCATCAAAAACATCATGAATGGTGGACACTTTAAAATTATTAAAATTTATAGAAATTTGCGCTCGGTTATATATATCCACGTACCACCCGATGCCTTTCACATCTTTAAACATGCCCGGAACTTTTACCGGACTTCCATCATCGTTCCGAACAATTTCGCCATCCAGTAAATTTTTTGAGTTTGGATTTGGTGTCCTTTTACTACGCCCTGCTTCACGAAGTTCAAACGCAATGTCCGTAGCCAGACGATGATCTTTGGTATTGAGATTAATATTATAAGCAATTAAGAATCCCCGACAACCCATGACGGTAGCACCGCCTTTTACATGGCGTTTGGAAGGCCCATAATCGGGCTTCCAATTATCATCCTTTAGCTTTTCTCCCAGACCTTCATATTCTCCTTTACGAATAGTAGGCAATTTTACCCTATCTGGTTTCTGGGCAGATTTATCATATAAAAAAACGGGAATTCCAAGGTCATCGCCTACTCGTTTTCCAACAAGTTTGGACAATTTGACGCATTCTTCGATAGATACATCGCTTACAGGAATAAATGGACAAACATCTGTGGCACCCATTCTTGGATGTGTTCCAGAATGTTGACTCATATCCAGAACTTCGGATGCGCGTTTGATTCCCTGAAATGCAGCTTCGCCAACTGCTTCCGGTGAACCTACAATGGTCACAACAGTCCGATTGGTATCAGGACCGGAATCCACATCCAGAACTGTAATTCCAGTTACATCTGACATTTGTTTGACAATTTCGCCAATTTTATTTTGGTCCCGACCTTCAGAAAAGTTTGGGACACATTCCACTAACTTTTCCATATTTTATTGGATCGCAATATTTCTTAAATAAACAATGAAAAAAAGAACAATCATGAGCATGGTAAGAGTCCACCAGAGAGTTCGCCCTTTTCTTCGCCGTATTGGGATTAATTGTTTAAAATAATTCATCAACTATATTGATATTCCTGAAAAAATTATCATAAAAAAACTCACAAACGGTTCCATAACCAACCAGATAATAGAGAATCCTGTAATATATCCAAATAGTATGAGACCAAATAAAACCTGGGGCCCGTAGGATTGGATTTTCCAAGCCAATTGTGGATTTGTTTTCATGAGCCAACCGGAAAATATTTGTGATCCATCTAAAGGTGCGACCGGAATCATATTAAAAACAGCCAATGCAATATTGATTCGTGTAAAATAAAGTAATAATAAAAAAATAGATTCTGTCAAGAGTCCTGTTCCATTCAAAAATCGAAGAATTAGTCCACCAATTAATGCCAAGATCAAATTAGCAGCGGGTCCTGCAGCTGCTACCTTCATCATATCCGTCCTGGGATTTTGTAAAAAACGCGTGTCCACAGGAACCGGTTTCGCCCAGCCAAACCCTACAAATAGAATCATAAGTGATCCCATCATATCTAGATGTGCCAAGGGGTTCAAAGATAGTCGTCCCATACGCGCTGCCGTGGTGTCGCCACATTTTGCTGCCATCCATGCGTGGGCAAATTCATGAAAAGACAGGGCAAACATCAATGTTGGTATCAATAATACTAGTGCTTCAAGTGGCAAACGGAATAACATTAGCTTCTTGGATGATGAGTTTGATATACTTCTTTCAGATGGTGCTTATCCAAATGGGTGTAAATCTGGGTGGTAGAAATATCGCTGTGCCCCAGCAAAGCTTGTACAAATCTTAAATCAGCGCCGCCTTCTAATAAATGGGTTGCAAACGAATGTCGCAAAGTATGCGGTGAAACAGATTTAGTTATACCGGCAACCTGTGACCATTTTCGTAAAATATTATTTATCATAGCCCGTGTTAGGGGATTGCCGTTTCGGCTTAAAAATACTGAACTTGATCCTTTATCTTTTTGAATCCCTGGACGGCAGTGAATTAAGTAATCATTAAGAAAAATTTTCGCTCGACCACCCACAGGTAATAATCGTTCTTTTGATCCTTTTCCCATGATACGGATCATGTCATCATTTAAATATAAATTATTTAAGGACAAGGCACATAATTCAGACACACGAAGTCCACAGGAATACAACATTTCGATAATGGCTTTATCTCGCTTAGCAAACTGGAATGTTTCTACCACTGCATTGATAATAGCGGAAATTTCTTCTTCCATGAGAACGTGCGGCAGTTTTTTGGGCGCCTTCGGACTGGTTAAAATCAATGTTGGATTCTCATTTACATATTTTTCCGCGGATAAAAATTTATGATAGGATCGAATGGATGAAAATATCCTGGCAATACTGGATGCGGCTAACCCTTTTTCATTCAGACTTCGAATATATTCCCGAATATGCATTTGTGATATATTGGATAGAGATTTAACGCCTTTGTCAACGATAAAAGATAAATAGTGTTTTAAATCCCGCTGATAAGCTTCCAAAGTACGGGGAGACAAATTTCGTTCCACCCGAAGCATGGTCAGGTAGTCTTGAAAATGGGTATCCATATTAGCTTAAAAAATCATCTTCGATCAGTCCGCAAATGATCTGGCCCATCATGATGTGTCCTTCCTGAATTCGCTGTGTGTCATCGCTAGGAACATTTATCGTTACATCGGCCTTATTATTAATCATTCCTCCAAATTTCCCAGTAAAGACCACTGTCTTAAGTCCTTTATATTTAGCTTGATTAATGGCAGCAATCACATTTTTTGAATTCCCACTTGTGGAAATACCAACTAAAACATCTCCTTCATTTCCAAGTCCTTGGACTTGACGAGAAAAAATGGATTCAAAATCGGTATCATTCGACCAAGCTGTGATAAAAGATGAATCTGTCGTTAGTGCAATAGACGGGATTGGCTTCCGTTCATGGCTCGTCATACCGCCCATGAGTTCCGTAGCCAGGTGTTGGGCATCACCTGCGCTGCCACCATTGCCACACCACAAAATTTTCCCACTATTTCGGATAGAATGAATCATCAAATTTGCAGCAGATTCTATATCTTCGATACACGAAATCACCATAGCTTCTTTCATGGATGCACTGGCTAAAATTTGTTCCTTTATTTTTTCTTGCATTAACATCTCCAATGAACCGCGTCTGCGAATTCGGACATAAAATTAGAATTTTCTTCAATCACTGTTCCAGTTACTATGATAGAAGCACCAGCTTTAACTTTTTCAAATGCTGTTTTTGGATTTCGAATTCCACCACCGACGATGACAGAAATATCTAACGCATCTGTCACTGCTTCAACTACGTCCGTAGCCACAGGTTCCTTGGCACCACTCCCTGCTTCAAGGTAAATTAATTTCATTCCAAGATATTGCCCCGCTAACGCATGTGCTACAGCAATATCTGATCGATTCATAGGTATAGGACGTGTTCCACTCATGAATTCAACTGTAGATCCTGCACCACCATCCATAAGCATATATCCGGTTGGAATTGTTTCTATACCAATGTCTTTTACCATAGGTGCTGCGATGGCCTGCTCCCCAATGAGATAATGAGGATTTCGACCAGAAATGACAGACATAAAAAGCATGGCGTCATAATAGGAATTTAATTGTCCCACCCCGCCGGGGAAAAAAATCACAGGAACATTTGACACATCCTTTATTCGTTTCACACGATCGTTGCATTTCCCATCCATCATTAAACTTCCACCGACAAAAATAGCATCTACTCCTGATATATTCGCAGATTCTACATAAGATTCCAACGAATCTTCGTTTTTACGATCCGGGTCTATTAGGACCACATAGGCAGCCCCTTTTTCATCAATGACAGAATTCAGTTTTGTAAAAACAGACATTTAACCGATAAACTCCTCATAAGAAAGAAAATTCATTAATTCATCTTTTTCATCTAGATTCGACGGTGTTACTTTAATCAACCATCCATCTCCATATGGATCCGCATTCACTTTATCTGGGGAATCTTCTAAATCTTCATTTACAGCACAAATGGTGCCGGAAATTGGTGCAAATAATTCAGAAACAGTTTTCACTGCTTCAACTTCACCAAAGGATTCTCCAGCGATTATTTCTTCTCCCGCTTTCGGAAGTTCAACAAAAATTACATCTCCCAATTGACTCTGGGCGAAATCTGTGATACCAATGGTAACTTCATTCCCGTTATAATTTGCCCACTCGTGATCTTCGGTGTAATGTAGGTGGTCTGGAGTATGCATTATTTTTCATCCTTGTGAGCATATTTTTCAGAGTCGTAATTGAACGTTTCAAGAAAACTTGTGTCAAAATTCCCTGACTTAAATATTTCATTTTCCATAATAGCCATTTGATATGGAATGGTTGTTTTTATTCCCGAAATAATTGTTTCTTCTAAAGCACGACACATTCTAATAATAGCTCGTTCACGATTTTTTGCGTGAACAATGATTTTACCTATCATTGAATCATATTGAGTCGGGATCTTATATCCGGAATAGGCATGACTATCTACTCTAACTCCTTTTCCTCCCGGCATGTGAAAATTGGTGATTACTCCAGGAAATGGCATAAAATTATTGGCAGGATCTTCCGCATTGATCCGGCATTCGATGGAATGTCCTCGCAAACGAAAATTTTGTAAATTGGCTGGACATTTCGACCCGTCATGCATTTTGATCTGCTGTTTGATAAGATCCACTCCTGTAACCATTTCTGTAACTGGATGTTCAACTTGGATCCTTGTATTCATTTCCATAAAATAGAAATTCTTATTTTTATCCATTAAAAATTCGATGGTACCAACACCAATATAATTAACAGCTTTAGCGCCGGCAACTGCCGCTTCACCAATCAACTTCCTTGTCTCTTCATCCACAATTGGTGAAGGAGATTCTTCTACCAATTTCTGGTGCCGCCGTTGGATTGAGCATTCTCGTTCACCAAGATGAATAACATTCCCATGGCTATCTGCAAGGATTTGGACTTCAACGTGACGGGGGTTTTCGATGAACTTCTCGATGTACATATCTCCATTACCAAAAGCAGTTACAGATTCCTGGCTGGCAGATTTATAAGATGATTTCACATCTTTAGATTTTTTCACAAGACGCAACCCTCGTCCACCGCCACCGGCTGATGCTTTTAGCATAACCGGATAGCCCATTTCATCCGCTTTGTTTTGTGCATCTTCTGGACCATCTAAAATACCTTCACCACCCGGGACCACAGGTAAATTGGCATTTTTCATGGTAATCTTGGCCTGTGCCTTATTCCCCATGGCATTGATAATTTCAGATGTCGGCCCCAAAAAGGTAAACCCATTCTCTTCACAAATTTTGGAGAACTGAGCTGACTCTGATAGAAACCCATAACCAGGGTGAATTGCATCTGTACCTGTAATCTCAGCAGCTGCCATGATTCTGGGGATATTTAAATAACTCTCATTACTGGGTGGAGGCCCTATGCAAACAGCTTCATCAGCAAATTTTACATGTAGGGATAATTCATCCGCCGTTGAATAAACTGCCACAGTTTTAATACCCAATTCATGGCAGGCACGAATAATACGAAGCGCAATTTCGCCACGATTTGCGATCAGGACTTTTTTAAACATGTGGGTCTAGGCGGGATTTATAATAAACAACGTTTGATTATACTCTACAGGGTCTCCACTCCCAACCATAACTTCAATAATCGTACCATCAAATTCTGCTTCGATCTCATTCATTATTTTCATGGCCTCAATGATACAAAGTGTTTGACCTTTTTTCACTGAATCTCCTTTAGAAACAAATGGTGGATCATCTGGAGTTGGTGAAGAATAAAAGGTGCCAGGCATTGGAGAAAATAGGTCTTCACCTTTAGCTACAGATTCGACAGTCTCCGGTTGCTGGGGATCATTCGTATCTGATTGAGCCAATAATGGTTCAGAGGTCTGTACGGGTGTAGCAGCTGAAGTTGCTGTTAAACTTACAGATTTCGATACTCGGTATTTCCTTCCCCAAAAGTTGACTTCAATTTCATTCACATTTGAATTTTCAAGAATGTAAATAATCTCTTTTAATTTATCCTGCCACATAAATACTCCTAATCAATTTTATTCTTTTGACCGTTCAACATATTCACCGTTACGGGTGTCAATTTTAAGTTTATCTCCTTCATCAATAAAAAGTGGGACATTTAAAGTATATCCTGTTTCAACAGTAGCCGGTTTGTTCGCACCTTGTGCTGTATTTCCTCTAAATCCCGGTTCGGTTTTAGTTACTTCTAGTACAACATGAGATGGCATACGAATATCCAATACTTCCGATCCATCAAAAAGCAAATCCACGTTCATACCACTGATCAGAAAGTTTTTACCACCGCCCACAGATTCTGCGAGGATATTGAGTTGATCAAAGGTGTCATTGTCCATAAACACAAATGATTCACCATCATCGTATAGGAATTGCATGGTTTTCGCTTCCACACGAATGAATTCAAGTTTACGACCTGCATTAAATGTTTCATCAAAGATCTTTCCTGATTGGATATCTTTTAATTTAGTGCGAACAAAGGCACCGCCTTTGCCCGGTTTTACATGCTGGAATTCCATAACTTTCATGCGTTTGTGCTTGTGTATGATGACAGCTCCGTTTCGAATATCTGATGTGGTTGCCATGGTTCTCCTTAATTAATTATAAAACTTAGCCTGAAATTTACCATCGGACTTCTTGTGTTCAAATGAACGGATTTTATCTTCCCTTAGATTCTCCCTTAAAGGCTACTCTAATTATACATAAAGTACTATACAATAGGAAATGAGATTTAATGAGCCAAAAAGTTGTTATGCTTGAGAGATTAGAGAAGAAATCAATTTTTTATCGATAGACATTTTCTCCGGAGATGGTATCTCCCGAGCATATTTCACCATATCTGCCTCTGAAAGAAACTGGGCCCATTCGGAAAATATCTCATCTTTCAAGGGAATCAAGAATCGAAATTGATTGATCTCTTCCGTGGTCATTTCCATAGTCCGGATGAAGTATTTTGTTTCTATAAATTCACGTGATATATGAGAAAGGTGCGCATAATAATCTTTGGATAGGCCATTCATATCCAAATCCCTTAAACGGCGCTTTGCACGATCTTCAGGAGATTCATTAATTGTATAATCTAGTTTCTGAAATTGGATGTTTTCTCTTTGCTTCCAGATCCAAATCATACTTCCCAACATAGCAAATAATGAAATGCTCAATAATACGGTTTTTAGAGGGAAAATGCCTTTTACAGAAACGGGTCCTTTTAAGGGACGGTATTCTGTATTTTCTGATAGATTCAGGACTGATCCAACAGTATAATGGATTGGGTTTGCTGAAATAGAATAATTTTTTGTTCCATCCATTTTTAAAATTTCTAAAGCATAATCTGGTGTGATATAGTCTCCAGTATCCCAAGCCACAATCTCAAATTCAATTCCAATTAATTTCCCATTCTCATGTATCAGTGTTTGATTCCGAATCGAAATTGTATCATTGGTCACTTCTAATTCCGGAAAACGAATGGCTTGATCATTCTGACCTTCTACTTTAATTGTCCATTGAAATATATCACCAATAAATCCTTGAGTTGTATCCAACTCAGAAACGATGGCGAGACTTTGAGAAAAAAGAATTGAAGAAAAGAGAAAAATAAAAAATGTACGCATCAGTATCGTTTTTCTCTCATTCGAAAAAATGACATGAGTGGTTCAACAAAATCTTGGTTTGTTGAAATTGGAATCAGATCCAATCCTATTTTACGAGTATCTTTTTGAAATATTTCCTGACGAACCTGAATCTCTTTTTTCAACCGTGTTCGCGCATCTTTGGACGATGTATCCACCCAAAAGGACTCTCCCGTTTCCGGGTCTTCCACTTTTGCCAATCCCATATCGGGCATGTCTGTTTCTGCAGGATCATAGAGCCGAATGCCAATCACATCATGTTTTCGGTTTACCACTTTCAAGGATGACCAATAATCTTGATCTAAAAAGTCAGAAATGATAAAAACCACACTTTTCCGCTTTGCAACTTTCAAGAGATAATCCAAGGCACATTTTATAGATGTGCCCGTTCGTTGTGGTTCAGTATAAAGGAGTTCCCTAACAACGCGGAGTACATGGCTTTTTCCTTTTTTCGGGACAACATATTTTTCTATTTCATCTGAAAAAAGGATTAGCCCAACTTTATCATTATTCTTAATGGCTGAAAATCCCAGGACAGCGGCAATTTCAGCACCTGCTTCTCGCTTTAATTGTTGGCCTGATCCAAATTCGCCCGATGCAGAAATATCCACCAAAAGGTATACTGTCAATTCCCGTTCTTCTTCAAATACTTTAATGAATGGAGACCCGGTTCGTGCAGTTACATTCCAATCGATAAGGCGGATATCATCGCCGGGCTGATATTCACGGACTTCAGAAAATGTCATACCACGCCCTTTAAATACGGAATGGTATTCACCGCCAAATAAATCATTCACAAGGCCCCGAGTGCGAATCTCGATCTGCTTCACCTTTTTCAGGATCTGACGGGGAATCATGGATGTTTAAGGAACTTCCACAACTTCAAATAATCGTTGGATCACATCTTCCGATGTCAATTCTTCCGCTTCTGCTTCATAGGTCAAGATCACCCGGTGGCGCAAAACATCAGCACCAATATAACGAATATCTTCTGGCGTGATGTAACCACGATGTTCAGTAAATGCCCGTGCTTTTGCTGCACGAATTAAATTGATGGTTGCTCTCGGTGAAGCTCCATAATCGATTATACCTTCCAAATCATTTAAGCCGTTTTCTGCGGGATTCCGTGTAGCGAAGACTAGGTTTAAAACATAATCTTCGACTTTTTCATCTACATATATGTCAAGAATCACAGATTGCGCATCCAGGATTTCTTGGCTGGAAACAACTGCCGCCAAATTATCAATATTCACCTTTTTAGTATTTTGGCGTAAAACCATTCTTTCAGAATCATAATCAGGATAATCCACAATAAGTTTAAACATAAAACGATCTACTTGTGCTTCTGGTAATGGGTAAGTCCCTTCCTGCTCGATCGGATTTTGAGTTCCCATAACGAGGAATGGTGAATCTAGTTTAAATGTATTTTCACCAATGGTTACTTGCCGTTCCTGCATAGCTTCGAGCAGGGCACTTTGAACTTTTGCAGGTGACCGGTTAATTTCATCTGCTAAAATAATATTAGAAAAAATGGGGCCTTTTCGTGTATCAAATTCCCCTGTCCTCTGATTATAAATTAAAGTTCCTAATAAATCAGCTGGCAACATGTCCGGTGTAAATTGGATGCGTTGAAAATTCGTAGAAATGAGTTTTGCTAAGGTGTTGACTGTAAGTGTTTTTGCCAAACCCGGAACACCTTCCAATAGGATATGTCCATTTGCTAACATTGCTATCAGAATTTTGTTGATTAATACATCCTGACCAATAATCACTTGGGTCATACTCTTTTTCAATTCATCAATAAATACTGACGTTTTCGAGATCTTTTCATTGATCTCTGTCAAACTAAAATCGCTCATAATCTTGCTTTGATTACGATGTAATGTGCTTCAAGGCTGGAATTTCTTCAATCCCCTTTCCAAGAAATTCAATTTCAAATTTGACCGAGGGAGCCAGCTCGTGGTTTGGAAATCTTTTTAAAAATTCTCCATATTCAATTTCCGCACTTTTAGGGTCATTCACAACATTCGCATAAATATAACCTATCATGAAAAGGGCATGTGCTTCCTGTGATGAACCTACAAAATTCTCGATAACTTTCCGATATTCCTGGATTGCTGTTGGAAAATCACGGAATTCATTCATATAGAGGTCACCCAACATATACTGCCCTTTTGGAGCTAATTCATGCTGGGTATATTTCTCTGTCATATACATGAGATGTTCCACCGCTTCTTTCACCATTTTCCGTTTCCTAAGCGATTCAGCCTTATTCAGGATATATTCAGGGAACTGGTCAATCTCTTTTTGAGCTTGGTTGGCGTGTATTGATCCTCCATAATTATTTACAGTAGCTTGTAGCGCAGCATAACCGGAACCAAGGTCGTTTTTCCAATTCAAATTAATGGAAGCCAGCTTATATTGAGCTTGGGATGCCAAACTATCTTGTGGATATTTAGTCACCAATGTTTCTAAGTCATCAATGGCCAGATCTGTTTTTTTATCTTTTAAGTTTTCATTTGATAATTCAAAAAGTTCACCAGCTGTTTTAGAGCAACCTGTGATTAGTAATAATCCTAATAATGATAGAATAAATTTAGTTTTCATTGTGTTCCTGTAGTTTTTAAGCGGCGGAAATTAATACCTGTTTATCATCCTGAAAAGTGTTTGGTCATGATTTAATGCATCTAGCTAATTTCTGTTCCAATTTTATCTTTCTTATCAAAATAAATTTTGAACGCCTAATTGTATTTTTCTTTTTCTCCGATCTTTTACTTGAATTGCATAATCCAAACGAGCGGGGCCTAAAGGAGTCTGTATAGTGACTCCAACTCCGGAATCCCATTTCAGCTGATCTAAAGATATTTTTTTGGTATGGTCTGCTAATAAACCACCATCAGCAAAAATAGTAAACCCAAACGATTTATAGAAAGGGAATCTGTATTCGACGTTGGTCATAAAACGAATGATCTCACCCACAGGTTCACCTGTCAATTCTTCAACTTCAAATCGCAGGACTTCCCATCCCCGCATAGATGTACTTCCTCCAAGATAAAATTTTTCATAACTGTAATCATTAGGATTAGAATCCCATCCCCATAACCGGCCAAGTTTAATACGGGTCGCAAAAACTGATTTTTTACCAATTGGCGTATAGGATTGAATTGCAAGATCTACTTTAAGGTAATCCCGATTACCTCCTAAGACATACCCTGCTGATTTGAATAATCCGGATAACAAATATCCTTTTCGAGTAAAAAGAGGATCATCTTTTTTATCAATATTCATCTTTAACGCAAAGGACCTTTGCTCAATATTCTTCCTTGTTGCTGATTGGTCACTAAAAGATTCCCATACTGATTTAGTTTCAAAATAGGAGCGTTTGTCAAATCGGATAATTTGTGAAAGATTGAGACCAAATCGTTCTATCGTTTCAAGACTGTCTTTGTATTCAATGAATGTTTCATAAAATCCAGTGAGCTTCGATGGGAAACGTATTCCCATAAACCAACTGCTGGCAAAACTCACATCATATCTGAGACGGGGAAGTACAAATTGTTCTTCCATCGGCACACCGGCTAATAGTTTCGTAGAGAATTGAGTTGGTGTGTTAAAAAAGGATCGATTCCGCCATTCTACTGTTCCACTTATGGCGGGTAAAGGTTCGGCACCTTCAGCAAATTGAATAGGATCATATCCGCCATCTGAAATCCATTCCCGTTGTTTATATCGGCGGAATTCTATAACCATATTCACCAAAGAATCCGTATCTGCAACTTTAATAGGAATCATATTTACCATGGAAAATATGCCCATTTCACGAAGTCGCCGTGTTGTGTTATCCATGGTATTTTTTGAATAAATACTTCCAGGTTTATAAGCCAATTCTCGCCAAACTAATGCACTATCTATTCCTCCTAGTTTCTCTAAATATGTATTTTTGATACTGACATCCTTGCCCTCCGAGATTTGGATAGTTACTTTTACCGAATCAGTAATATCATCCAGGACATTGATAGTAAAAAATAATTTCCCAATTTGATGATACTCATTTTCAACAGCATATAAATTATCATTAATGAAAACTGGGTTGTATGGTTTTCTTTTGTCTAGACCCAGCAGTTTTATTATTTTTTTCTCCGAAATTGAATGATTGCCAGTAATAGAAATTTTACTAATGAAATACTGTTTCCCCTCCTCTATTTTATAAACGATATGAGCAAAATTGTTTTCAATGGAATAAGATTCTTCCAATTTGACATCGAGGAAACCCTTAGAATGGTAAAAACTTTTTAAAGTCAGCGCATCGAGTTTTAAAAGACGAGAATCAAATTCATGTTGGCGGACAAACCAATTAGATGGACGTTGACGAATGATATACATTACCTCATTCATGGAAACGTGCTCATTTCCTATCAAATTGACTGTTTTGATTATAATATCATCGGATTGCGAGCGCACAGCACCCGTCCATGCCAGAAGGCATAAAAGAATTGTGGTTAGTGATTTCACGTATTACTTAATAAGCGTATCGGTAACGATATTTTAGGTTTAAATTTCCATACTCATCTATGTTCCCTACCACAGAAAAATGTCGGTTTAATTTATACTCTACACCAATCTGTGATTGGTTTAATGAAAATGACCTTTTATATGATAAATTTAAGAAAGTTTTATCACCTATTTGTCTTTTTGCTGTGACTTCGAAATCTTCATCAGCACCTTGAAGTAATCCGGCAGCACCCGATATAGCAATATCATCCACCAACCCCAATTTACCAAATTCAGAATCTTTTAAGTTTTTTTCAAATTGGTTCTCCAATAATGATCCAAGAACGGACACAGTTTGATTCCCGAAACCCGTTGATGTTAAATCCTGATCTTCAAATCGTTTTCCCCAAGTCAATAATTCTAAAATATCACTTTCAGAAAATCCACTGGCGGATTCCAACATAATATCTAGATCATCTATCCCTCCATTGATACGGAGATTTATCCGTTCATCGTCGATCATTGTGAAGGCATTTACATCAAATAATGGGTTGAATCCTTTGTTGTCAAAACTCACATAACCCTGAAGTCCTTTGAAATTATCCTTGTAAGAAAAAACACTCCCATCTTCTACAAAGATTTCACCCCCAAAATCCATTTCCTGATGTCCAATTTGGGATATACTCATTTCACCAGTCACCACTGCATCGATCTGGGAATTCTGGAATAATGCCGTTCCCCGGATAGGAATGTTGAGTTGATAGGACATGACAGTACCAGTCTCTCGAGGAAGAGCTGTACCCATTTCTTCTGTAGAGAATTCATAAAAAATATTTGCATCCAAAGATTCAATTGTACCGGCGATTGTGATTGTGTCCCGCCCGGAAATAGTTACATCCACATTACTTTGTCCTGTGATATCCAAGTAAAGCGCCTTAAAAGATGCTTCTTTCCCTTTTAGGTGCAAATCGTAACCGGGATTAAAAAACTGGGTGAAATCCATAGAGCCTGACAAATTTGTATTCTGCTTTTTTGGTTTTGGATATTTCCCATTTGAATGATATAGTGTTGCTATAAGGTCTTGTATTACTAATTGATTATGATTCATAAAGGCTTCACCTTCAACCGATGTTACCGGATCAGCGGTCAATAGGGTATAGATTCTCCCATTTTTCACTTTGATATGACCACTTCGTTGAATCGATTCTACAGGGCCAGTTAAGGATAAAGATATGTCCATGTCTCCACGCACTGAATCCAAATCCGCGATATATGGTGTTAGAAATGGCAGTGATCCCAATTGCGCCAATACATGAAAATCCATTGATTCTCCTGGAAAATACCGGCCAATACTGGGTGAATTGATATTAAAATCAAAAGGAACTGACCCCTGAGCGGTTATTTTTCCATCAGGATGGGTTGCCTCAACTTTTTTCACAAAAAGTCTGCGACCATCATATGACCCATTTCCAATTACATGACCTAATTCAATACTATCAAATAATCCATTTTGAACATCAAAATCATAAGTGAATTGAGTATTGGCAGGAATACCTTTTAAATGAAAAGAGCCCGATAATTCACCACCCAGCGTAAAAAATTTTGGGATAAATTTGTGGATAAATTGTAGGGAGAGATTAGAGAAAGTTGATCTCAAGGAAATGGGTGTTTTCCCCACACGGTTTTTACCCAAGGGTAGAATCCCATTGGCTTGAAGTCCCATGGATTCACCCCGTGTCATTGAAATATCATCCATATGAAGCATGCCTTTATTAAATAAGAACGAAAGAGTCATTTCATCAAAGGGTTCATCCATATATCGACCATTTTTCAATGATAGGTCCGCATCAATATCCAATGCATCTTTTACCCATTGTAACCAAACTTCACCAAATATTATTCCGGATACTTGGAAGCGCTTATCTTTAAGGAATTGTGTCAAGATCTCCGCGTCAAAATTAGACATTTTGAAACGTCCTTCCGGTTTGTCACCTCCGGTAATGACTCCTTCCAACATGCCGTCATTAATATGCAATTCAAACGGGTCTACTATCAAGATCGAGTCTTGGAATGAAAAAGTAACAGGACGGGCATTCACAAGAAAATGGTTGTGATACACCGCTTGTAATCGGTTGATTGAATACAGTTTAATGCCATCATATTTGCCGGACGCTTGGAAATAATCTTCCCCTGATGTAAAATGGCAATTTTCAACATCTACTTCACCATTTCGAAGAGTCACATAGGCTGTCCCATTTTCAAAGAATCTATCTCTCCATGATCCCGCACCTGCTTTCATATCAACAAATCCGGATGTCAAAGAATCTGAAATAGACATTTGAGAATTTAATTCAAGTGATTTCAATTCAAAATCATCGAATTTTATATCATTACAAATCAATTCTGCATTGGCGGATGGCGAATAAAAATCACCTTGAACCTTGAGACTACCTGTTGCACGGCCCGACATAAAATTACCTGGTAGAAATTGATTCACTAATTCAATCTCAGCCTGTTCCAATTCAGCCATAATATCGATAGTATTATCCTTAAAATTGCCTTCCCCGTTGATGGTAAGATAACTATCCCCCACCATAATCATTACAGGATCTACAGTTGTAATTATACTGTCTTGGTAGGATACTTGCCCCTGAATGGATATTTCACCATCATCATATAATTTGGATTCGATTATTTCCAGTATCAAATCAATTTGATCCAATGAACCGGATTTTGTTAATCCAGCGTCAATTATAGCTAATCCTGATAATTGAGTTGGGGCCTGATCAGTCATCCATCGACTCAGATCCAATTTCATGAGATTCAGAGTACAACTTACTTCTTCACCCGCTTGCCAAATACCATTCATGTTTAGTTGGGACATTTCTCCCGCTAATTGAAGTTTCTTTAAAACCCACGCTTGTTTTTGTCTTCTTATTAAAAATTCTCCCATCATATCCAATCCAAGGTCATTTTCAAGAACCAAAGTTCCGGAGAAATATTTCAAATCAGATTCAAAATCAAAATTACCTGAAAAAGTAGAAAATTTATTTTGAAGCGGTAATTTGGTGAATAGTTCTTCAGGAATTTTGATTTCACTTACATTCATATTTCCAGTCAATAAGGAACGCTGATCATCAAAGATCATCTCACCCCGGGTCGGAACCCCCAATATATCACCCGTGACCTTATTGAGATAAAAAGATGATCCATCAAATCCCAAAACTAGACTACGAAGGTTTGCAAGCATATTTGGATTCTCTTCAATGGATAATTGAAATAGATCACAAACTAATATTGGGCGAGTCCCACCTTCAAATTCACCTCCAATTTTCAAATTCATTTTGTAGAATTGTTCATTAAAGGCTGACATAATTTGTCCTGACACAAAAAATGATTTTACATGAAATGGAATATTGATAGATTGTCTTCCAATTTTTGATGAATCCATTTTTGTCCAAGTTTTATCGAATTCAGTTGACAGCCCTTCAATACTCAAGATATCGAAAGTTATTTCTCCGAAGAAGGATGCAATATGTCCAAAATTAATGGATGATTTTTTTATCAGGATTTGGGAACCTTCCTGATGGCTTAAAGAAATATTCTGAAAATGCATTGTTCCAAATAGGGTACCGGATGATGATCCAACATCGATAGACCAACCGGTTGATGCAATCTTTTCATTAAACTTTTTTTGAATGAACTCTCCCCAGACTGCTGCTCGTAGCAGTATCATTAAAAACAGGATTAAGACGGCACTGATGCCGAGTATGTATTTTTTCTTGTTTTGCATCATGGAAAGGTTACAATGTGAACTCTAATTTTGGAAGTGAGTTCCATATATAAAAAAAGCTCTCAACCAACCGGCCGAAAGCTTTTTTCAATCTTAAGAAAAAAGATTAATCGACAACTTCAAAATCAGCGTCTTCGATCTCACTCTCTTTTTTCTTTTTTGCATCCGTACCATCCGTTGACTCACCACCTGAAGCATCCTCTTCCTGCTTTGCAGAATCATACATTTTTGATGCTACGGTACTCCAGAATGCATTTAAAGATTCCATGGCAGATTTAATATTATCTACACTACCGCTTTCTTTGGCTTTTTTCAATTCTTCAACTTTTTCAGTTAAACTCTCTTTTTCCGGATCATCTAATTTCTCACCATGTTCCTTCACATTTTTCTCTGTTTCATAGATTAAATGTTCTGCTTGATTAACCAAATCAATCTTTTCGCGCTTTTCTTTATCTTCACTTTCGTGTTTCTTGGCATCATTCACCAATTTTTCGATCTCGGTATCGGATAATCCACTGGATGATTCTATTCGAATACTTTGCTCTTTACCCGTGGCTTTATCTTTTGCATTTACATTCAGAATACCATTGGCATCGATATCGAAGGAAACTTCAATTTGTGGAATGCCGCGAGGTGAAGGCGGAATGTCCGCCAAATGGAAACGGCCAATGGTCTTATTATCCAGAGCCATTTCTCGTTCACCTTGTAGCACATGAATCTCAACAGTGGTTTGATTATCAGCAGCCGTACTGAATACCTGCGATTTCTTAGTAGGAATAGTTGTGTTTCGTTCAATGAGTTTTGTGGAAACACCGCCCAATGTTTCAATCCCCAGAGAAAGAGGTGTCACATCTAATAGTAGGATATCATCCACATCACCGGAAAGAACACCTCCCTGAATTGCAGCACCCAGAGCAACAACTTCATCAGGGTTCACACTCTTATTCGGCTCTTTACCAAAGATCTCTTTTACTTTTTCTTGAATCTTTGGAATCCGTGTTGAACCACCCACCAGGATTACTTCATCAATTTCACTTTTGGATACACCAGCATCTTTAATAGCTTGTATACAAGGTTGAATCGTTCGCTCAACAAGGTCATTCACTAAGTCCTCAAATTTTGCGCGTGAAAGTGTCAGGTTTAAATGTTTAGGACCGGATGCATCAGCCGTAACAAAAGGGAGATTTATATCGGTTTGCTTTGATGAAGACAATTCTTTTTTTGCCGTTTCCGCTGCTTCTTTTAAACGCTGAAGCGCCATTGCATCTTTTCGAAGATCGATCCCATCTGATTTGTTGAATTCATCTGCTATCCAATCAATCACTTTCTGGTCAAAATCATCACCACCAAGATGCCCGTCTCCATTGGACGATTTTACTTCAAACACACCATCTCCTAATTCGAGGATGGAAATGTCAAATGTTCCACCACCCAGATCAAAAACAGCAATCTTTTCATCTTTCTTTTTGTCCAAACCATAAGCAAGGGATGCTGCGGTAGGTTCATTAATAATTCGGCGAACATTCAATCCGGCGATCTTCCCTGCATCCTTCGTTGCCTGACGCTGAGAATCATTAAAATAAGCAGGAACTGTTATAACCGCATCGGAGACTTTTGTCCCAAGATATTCTTCTGCTTGTTGTTTAAGTTTTTGTAAAATCATAGCAGAAATTTCTGGTGGAGTGTACTCATTATCACCTGCATTCACCACACATGCACCATTTGAATTTTTCTCAACTTTATACGGAACTTCAGTCAATTCAGTCCCAACTTCATCATGCATCCTGCCCATGAACCGTTTTATAGAAAAAATAGTGTTTTCAGGATTTGTAACTGCCTGGCGTTTTGCCGCCTGTCCAATAAGCCGATCACCGTCTTTTGTAAATCCTACAACAGACGGTGTCGTCCGGCCGCCTTCCGGATTAGTGATTATTGTAGGTTCCCCGCCTTCTAGGACGGCAACACACGAGTTTGTGGTTCCTAGGTCAATTCCGATAATCTTGCCCATTCTTTCTCCTTTTGATCGAAAAACAAAAATTGTGTTAAAAACTGGTTTATTTAGGCAAGGAATGTACCACCGACAATGGTGGTACAATTTGACAGACGGGATTGATTAGTCCACCTATATGGCGGACTAGAGTCTATTCAGACGATGATTTAGACCTTTTACCTTGGGATTTCTTACTGGAATTATAATCAAAATACAGGTTTTGTTTCAAGGCTTTGACTTTAATGATTGTCCCTTTGGTAAATGCATGTTTAAGTATCATTTCGGAAATGGGATCTTCTAATGACTTTTGAATCTCTCTTCGAAGTGGTCGAACACCATATTTTGCATCATATCCATTCTTCGCCAAGAGTTTCTTTGCAGTTTTTGTCATTTTAAGTCTTAGTCCCAGTTTGGAAAGGTTTTGGACCAGGTCAAACAACTGGAGATCAATTATGTCATACACATTCTGTTCAGAGAGAGAATGAAATACAATAGATTCATCAATTCGATTCATTAGTTCCGGAGAAAAAAGATCCTTAACATTCTCCATAACTCGCTCTTTCATATTTTGATATTTCTCTTCAGCTTTACTTCCACCAAAACCAAATCCATCATTTTTCAAATCCTTTGTTCCCAGATTTGATGTCATGATTACAATAGAGTTTTTGAAATCTATTTTTCTTCCAAGCCCATCTGTTAATATACCTTCATCAAATACTTGAAGTAATACATTATATATATCTGGATGAGCTTTTTCAATTTCATCCAACAAAACAACAGAGTAAGGATTGCGTCGCACCTTTTCAGTGAGTTCACCACCTTCTTCATATCCAACATACCCGGGAGGTGCACCGATTAATCTTGAAATGGAAAACCGTTCCGTGAATTCAGACATATCCAACTTCACCAAAGCCTGGTTATGGGGGAATAAGTATTTCGCTAATGATTTAGCTAATTCTGTTTTCCCAACGCCAGTGGGTCCGAGAAAGAGAAAAACACCTATAGGCCTGTTTGGATTTTTTAATCCCGTTCTGGATCTGCGAATTGCCTTTGTTAAACTCTCAATTGCTTCTTCCTGCCCTATTATATAATTACTTAATTCGTGATTCAAGTGCAACAATCGTTGACTTTCAGATTCTGCTACCTTTGATAGTGGAATGCCTGTCATGAGAGAAACTATATCTGCAATATGTTCAGCATTAATCAGGACAGATTTATCATCTTCTTCATTCTGCCACTGTTTTTGTGCGATACCCAATCGATGGAGCAATTTCCTTTCCTGATCTCTTAAGACCGCCGCTTCTTCAAATAACTGGTTTGAGACCTTTGTCTCTTTTTGATCTCTTATTTTTTGAAGATCATCTTCAATTTCTAAAATACTTTTTGGTACTTCAAGATTGTACATATGTGCCTTGGCACCCGCTTCATCCATTACATCAATGGCCTTATCCGGCAAGAATTTGTCTGAAATATACCGTTCAGACAAATGGACGCAAGCTTCAATTGCATTATCGGTATAATTCACCTTATGGTGCTCTGCATACTTTTCTTTCAACCCATGGAGAATAGCTGTGGATTCTTCGATTGAAGGCGGGCTAATAGTAATCTTTTGGAATCGTCTATCCAACGCCCCATCTTTTTCAATATACTTCCGATATTCATCCATTGTTGTGGCACCTATGCAATGAATATCTCCCCGAGCCAAGGACGGTTTAAACATATTAGAGGCATCCAAAGAACCTGAAGCGCCACCAGCACCAACCAGAGTATGAATCTCATCAATAAAAATGATCACATTCTCACTCATCTCTAATTCCACCATGATACTTTTTAGACGTTCTTCAAATTGCCCTCGATATTTCGTACCAGCAACTATAGCAGCCAGATCAAGAGATAAAATTCGTTGATTGTGAAGAATTCTAGGGACTGTTTTCCGTATGATCATTTGAGCCAATCCTTCGATAATGGCTGTTTTTCCAACGCCGGGTTCACCAATTAAAACAGGATTATTTTTCTTCCGCCGGGTCAGTATTTGAGCCACACGTTCGATTTCACTTTCTCGCCCGATCACAGGATCCAATTTCCCTTTTTTGGCAAGTTGGGTAATATCACGGGAAAAGTGATCCAATGTTGGTGTTTTGCTTTTGGAAGATGGTTTCGATGACATGGGTGTATCTAAATCCGATTCATCTTCGGTGGTTTTAATCAGGTCACCAACAGTATCATAATCCAATGAAAATGATTTCAATATTTCAAAGGCTATACCTTCAGATTCCCTGAGCATAGCCAAGAGTAAATGTTCATCATCTGCAATGGTTTCACCGCGAGATGATGCTTCACTGAATGCATTTCGAAGGATCCGTTCCGCACGACGGGTTAAAGGTAAATGCCCAAGGGTCATGGTGCCGCCGGAAGTTTTGATCATATCCTTGATCATAGACACCATTTCATTTGGATCAATGTCGTACACATCCAGAACCTTCTTACCTAATCCTGAGCTTTCCTTCAATAAACCCAATAAAAGATGTTCCGAGCCCACATAACTGTGACCCAGACGAATCGCTTCTTCCTTAGATAGTTTAATGATCAATTGGACGCGCTTTGAAAAATTTTCTTTCATGATTCGGTTATGCTTTTTCGGATAATGATCCGTTTTCTAAGAAGAATTGTTTGTGGCCGATTCGTGCAATTTTCGGATTGTGCGTTGTAAGCACGATCGCCTGATGAAAATCTTTATTAATTTTACCTAAAAGGTCAATGAGTTTATTTGCATTTTTTTCATCCAAATTTCCCGTTGGTTCATCTGCCAAAACTAATTTGGGCTTATTCATTAATGCACGGGCCACTGCCACCCGGGATCTTTCACCTCCAGATAATTGGCTTGGGAAATGATCTTTTCTTTCTGATAATCCCATTTTTTCAATTAAGTCTAGAGCACGATCTCTTTTGTCATCCGCCCCATTTATCCATGTTGGCATTAGTATATTTTCTATTGCTGAAAATTCTGGTAATAAATGATGAAATTGGAAAACAAAACCGATATCACGGTTCCGAATTGTTGATAATTCAGCTTCATTCATGTCATGAACATGTGTCCCATTGATAGTTAATTCCCCAGAATCGGCCTGATCCAATGTGCCCAGAATATTTAGTGCGGTTGTTTTCCCCGAACCCGATTGCCCCATTATCGTTATAATTTGGCCCACAGCCACATCCAAGGAGAAATCCTTAAGAACAGATAGATTGGTTTTTCCATTAGAAAAAGATTTATCAATATTTTTTGCCTGTAAGATTATTTCGCCCATTGGAGCGCATCCTTGATTTGTGTGTGAGCCAGTTTTCGTCCTGCTATAAACGAAGCCAATAAAATAAACATAAATGAGATAAAGATCACAGTGTATAGATCTTTTGGAAAAAGTACCATGGGCAACGCATCAATAAAATAGATATCTGATGGAATCGGTATCATTCCGAATTGGTTTTGAACTAGTGCAAGCAAAATGCCCAAAATAAATCCGCAGATGGCACCTTTTCCTGCTCTGTTAAAACCCATACGAATTATAATCTTTTGGATGGATTCAGCCGGTGCACCCATTGCTTTCAGAATCCCCACTTCTTTTATTTTCTGGATAGATATCAGCGATAATGCAGCAGCCAAATTGAAGGCTGCCACCAGGAATATGAGACTTAAGATCACGATGGTGCCCAATCGTTCCATTTTCATGGCTTCCACCAGGGGCCGATTTAAATCTTCCCAGGATTGTATAGTTACGGAATCACTCAATTTTTGTACCAAATTGTATTTTAGTGACGATATATTGATATTTTTCAAAACGCGAATATCGATTCCATCCAAACCGGATTTTCGCTTGAACAATTTTTTCCCATCATGGAGTGATAAAAAAACAAATCTATCATCGTAATCCAGAATTCTTGTTGAAAAGATACCACTTATTGTCATTTTCGTTTTTGGTGTTAAACCAAATCCAAAGGACTGATCAATGGGGCTATAAACCATGATCTCATCACCAACATCTTTTCCCAATCTGTAAGCTAGATCCTGACCAATCACTACTTCACTTATTTTGGGAGACTTTCCACGAAGTGGAAAATTGTAAAACTCTTTCATTTTTGCCACATCTACGGCTTTTAGGGAAACCACCTTTTGATCATTCCCGTCTTCAACCACACCTCGACGCTCCATAAATGGCATTACTATTTCAATTCCATCCAATTCAGAAATATCATTTTCAGAAACTTGACCCGAAACGCGAAGATCACCTTCAAATCCTTTTAATTTGGAATGGACGAGCGTTTCGAATCCATTCATGACCGATAGAGAAACAATCATGGCAAAACATCCCACGCCCATGCCGATCATGGAAAATAACCCGGAGAACCACACCTGCCTTCTCGATGATTCAGAAAACCTCTTTGAGACTTTTTTCTCCCAATTCATTCGTATCCCAATGCAACCGCAGGGTTTAAAGTGGTGACAACTTTTGTGGGCCACCACGAAGCTACCATGCAAAAGATAAAAGTAATGATCAGAATGAGTCCAAATGCTGGATAATCAAATGAAAATGGGATTTGGTCCATAAAATAGATCTCTGCAGGAATTTTCAGAATCTCGAATTTCAATTGAGCCCAAATGATGGCCATGGAAAGTAATCCACCAATGATTCCACCCATAAGGCCTATAAACCCGCCCTGGATCATGAAAATACTCTTTAGTGTTGACCTGTGGGTGCCTAGTGCCATAAGAATCCCAATTTGCCCGGATTTCTCGGTAATAATCATGGCAATGGCGGCAATAATATTGACAAGCCCCACCAGTGCAATAAGTCCAAACATAATATAAGCTGGCCAACGCTGGATATCGATCCATTCAAAAAGAAGTGCATGCCGATCTCGCCAAGATTCATAGAAGTAAGGATACGAAATTTCCTTTCGAATCACAGGGATATTAGCATCACTCAAAATCATGCCAGACACAAAATTATTTTCAAATCCAAATAGATTCCTGGCATCATCCAAATGGATATAAGCCAAAGTTTTATCATATTCCTGGAGCCCGGAATGAAAAATTTCTTTCACCATAACAGGTTTGATTTTTCTGGAGAATGGTGAAGATTGTCCTGATGAAAATACTTGGAGATAAACTGTATCTCCTTGTTCGATCTTTAGCTCATGCGCTAATCCATTGCCCACCACAATTTCCCCGGGTTTTATTTTATTATTTGGATAGTCTGAAATTGCTTTTGGAAGCAATTCGATTCCTTCAATCAATGCGCCATCTGCATGGGTGCCAGAGCGAACCATGCAGACACCCCGGACAAAAGGCGAAAATGATTTGGCATAGGATTGAATTAGGGAATCCAATGTTGGATTCGTTAATTCTATTTGATTCCCGAGAATATGCTGAATCCTGCCTTGCCCTTCAAAAGATGAAAGTTTTTCAGAAATCACCTTTTGAAATCCGTGAATGATGCTGGCAGTAAGCATCAAAGCTGTAATACCAATGGAAAGTCCGCCAATTGCTAACCAACTGGCAGTAGACGAAAAACTGGATTTATTCGGAGAAAATAAATAACGAAGAGCCAGGCGGAAATTAAAGGACATTATTGAAATATAATTTTATTTGATTACTAACATTTCCTGTTGTTTCCCATAGGATCATGAATCCCCAGTAAATAAACAACCACCATCTTGGGTGTAAATAATATTATCTCAAACACAATTATCTTTATCCCAATCTTATGTTTTTTGAAAAAATCCTATTCAATTTTTATTTTTCCGGTCTCATGGCTGGAAAGAGGATCACATCTTTGATCCAACGATTTTCTGTAAGGAGCATGGTGAGTCTATCAATACCTAGACCCACGCCTCCAGTTGGTGGCATACCGCATTCCATGGCCTGGATAAATTGTTCATCCACGGGTTGAGCTTCCTCATCCCCCTTTTCTTTGAGAGCCGCCTGGGCTTCCAATCGTTCACGCTGATCCACAGGGTCATTCAATTCAGAAAACGAATTAGCAAATTCTGCACCACCAATAAAAAGTTCATACCGCTCAACAAGATTCTGGTTACCATTTCGATGTACTTTTGCAAGGGGCGAGATTGCCTTTGGATAATCGATGATAAAAGTGGGCTGAATCAAGTTTGGCTCCACAAGTTTACTCATGAGTTCATCCAGCATTTGGCCATAATTCCAGGTTCCACCTACTTCAATGTTGTTGTTTACACAGACCGTCTTGATTTCATCATCAGTTACATCACCCAAGTCACAACCAGTGGCATCTTTCAATAATTTCAACATTGGAACCCGTTCAAAGGGTTTCGAAAGATCAATATCCATGCCGCCCCAATCCACCTGGAGTGCGCCGACTTTTTCTGCTGCTTCACGAACCATTTTTTCAACAAGATCCATGCAATCTTCATAATCCGCATATGCCCAATAGAATTCTAACATGGTGAATTCCGGGTTGTGATTACGATCCATCCCTTCGTTCCGAAAATCTTTGGAGAGTTCATAAACCCGATCAATGCCGCCAATGATGAGCCGTTTTAAATATAATTCATCCGCAATTCGGAGATAAAGTTTTTGGTCAAGGGTATTGTGATGTGTCGTAAAAGGACGAGCATTTGCTCCGCCATATAAAGGCTGAAGGACTGGTGTCTCAACTTCCAAAAATCCGAGATCATCAAGAAAATTTCTAATTGTTTTAATAATAGCAGCACGTTTTACAAATGTATCTTTCACTTCTGGATTTAAAATCAAATCTAAATGGCGGTTCCGATAGCGGTGTTCCTTATCCGTAAATGCGTCAAATACTTCACCATCTTTTTCTTTCACAACCGGGAGAGGACGAATGCTTTTAGCCAATATAGTAATAACGTCAGTATGGATAGAAATTTCACCTGTTTTTGTGGTAAACACGTATCCTACAACACCCACATAATCTCCGATATCCAATAATTTGAAATGGGCGTAGGACTTTTCGCCTACATCATCTTGTTTGATAAAAAACTGGATCCGCCCCTCCGAATCCATGATCTGTGCGAAGGACGCTTTTCCCATCTTCCTAATAGCCATCACTCGCCCTGCAACATTCACAGTTTTTCCTTCTAATTCATCATAATTAGTTTTAATGGATTCGCTCCAATGAGTCGGCTCATATTTTGTTGGATATGGATTTACTCCATCTTCTCTAAGTTTATTAAGTTTCTCAAGTCTGAAATCAACAATCTGTTGTAAACTTTTATGGTCATCTGACATAGCTTTTCCTTTACGCCTTATTTTTAGTACCAATTGTACTTAGTAAAAATGCTTTAATAAATGGTGTTAAACCACCATCCATAACGAATTGGGTATTTCCATTTTCTTCTTTGGTTCGGTGGTCTTTTACCATTTGATAAGGATGAAAAACATAGGATCGGATTTGACTTCCCCACCCAATATCCATTTTTTGGTCTTCCAAATCCTTATTTTTCTCTTTCTCTTTTTCCAGTTCTACTTGATAAAGTCTAGCTTTCAGAATCTTCATAGCTTGACTCTTATTTTTATGCTGAGATCTCTCATTCTGGCATTGAGCAACAATTCTTGTTGGAAGGTGCGTAATACGAACGGCGGAATCTGTTTTATTAATATGCTGACCGCCTGCTCCACTGGCACGGTAAGTATCAATACGAAGATCCGTGGGGTTTATTTCCACCTCAATGTTCTCCTCTACAGCGGGATATACAAATACCGATGCAAATGATGTGTGGCGTCGGCTAGCAGAATCAAAGGGAGAAATTCGAACCATGCGATGCACACCTGCCTCAGCTTTTGCCATGCCAAAAGCATAATCGCCTTTTATTTCAAATGTTACGTCTTTTATACCAGCTTCATCCCCTGGCTGTAAATCTATAATTTCAATTTTAAAATCTTCTTTCTCAGCCCATCGCTTGTACATACGATAAAGCATTTGTGCCCAATCTTGACTCTCGGTTCCACCGGCACCTGGGTGAATCGCCATAATGGCATTTTGAATATCTTCAGGTTTGCCTAGAATAAGTTTCATTTCAACATCGTCAATGATCTTCTGGTACAGATTCAGCTCATTTTGGATTTCATCCAAACCCATTTCGCCATCTTCCGCAAATTCGAATAACACCTCCATATCATCATGGCGTCTGGTTAGGTCTGACCATAACGCAATTTCTTTTTCAATCCGGGAAATTTTTTTCAGGATGCCAGATGCGCCTTGATTATCATTCCAGAAATCTGGATTGGAAGATTGCTCGCGGAGCACTTCTAATGTTTTTGATCTGGAATCCAGATCAAAGATACCTCCGTATTTCGGAGTCCTTGGATTCTGCTGCTGCGAATTGCTCCTTTAAATCAGATAATTCCATCTGAAAATTTACAGAGAAGATGAACCCGAATTAAGGGGGAAATCGGGAAAATTGTTAAGTTATAAACTACGGGTAAATAATTAAATCGGAAGTGACACGAGTGATGGTTATTAAAATCACAACTTTATGACAGAATCAGGCGACCTTACCACAATCAAGGATGATCGTGAGGTTTTAATCACCAGATGAAATAAATAAACGTTCATTCAAATAACGACGCAATTTCATTTCATCTATATCCAAGTGAGTAAATCGACCGTTTTCAGCTGTAGAGATTGTCCCTCGTTCTTCTGAAACGACTACAACAATTGCATCCGATTCTTCAGTGATTCCTAATGCAGCACGATGTCGTGTACCCATCTCTGGTAAAACCATCGGGCTTTCTGTCAATGGCAAAATACAGCCCGCAGCTTCCAATAATGTATTTTGTAATATGACAGCCCCATCATGCATGGGCGAGCCTGGATTAAAGATAGACATGAGTAAGGGTGTTGAAACTTCCGCTTTTAAAGGTGTTCCTGCTTCTTTATAAGAGCGAAGTCCCGTCTCTCGCTGAATTACAATTAAAGCACCCCATTTTTTCTCTGCTAGAATCAAAGAAGATTCCACAACTGATTCCAAGGAACGGGAAGTTCCCATCATAAAAATGCGCTGGAAGAATCGTGTTTGTCCAACATAGATTAAAAGCCGCCGGATTTCCGGTTGGAATAAAATCACAAATGCTACTACCCAAACAGTTTGGAATTGGTTCACTAACCAGGACATGGCACTCAATCCAAATGAATTGAACAGAAAGGATGAGATGAGCAATATCACCAATCCAATCAACATTTGTCCGGCCCGGGTTTCTCTGAAATATTGGTACACTTTTATAAAGATCCAAGTAACCAGGATGATATCAATCACATCAATTAAAGTCACAGTCAAGAATCCAAATTTGAAGAGAGTCATGCGGCAGTCCTGATCTTTTCAGTAATTGTAACAACTCGTTTCATTTCTTTCACATCATGAACCCGAACAATTCTTGCACCATTTAAAATACCGGCAGAAATAGCTGCTGCTGTTCCTTCTATTCGATCATGAGATGGAAGACCCAACATGGACCCTATAAAAGCCTTTCGGCTAGGGCCAATTAACACTGGATATCCCAATTCACAAAATTCATTCAATTTTTGAATAATCGTAAAATTATGATCGATTGTTTTTCCAAATCCAATTCCAGGATCCAAAATGATTTTTTCTGTTTTGATCCCTTCAGATTTAGCAACATTAATTTGATTTAGAAAAAAAGAGCTGATTTCACCAACAAGATTTTCATAATGTGGTTTTTTTTGCATTGTTAAGGGTGTTCCTTTCATATGCATTAAAATCACTGGCACATCCAATGATGATACCACAGATGGCATGTTTTTGTCCAGAGAGAATCCGCTAATATCATTCACAATATCGGCACCAGCTTCCACAGCCTGTTTTGCTACAATTGATTTTGTAGTATCAATAGAAATTAAGACGACCGAATCTGTCTTTCGAATCGATTTGATGACTGGGATGATTCGGTTCAATTCATCTTTTACAGAAATTGGTGCAGCACCTGGACGAGAAGATTCACCGCCAATATCCAGAATATCGGCTCCATCATTAATCAGCGACATGGCGTGATTTACAGCAGAATTTTTTGTAAAATATTTCCCGCCATCGCTAAAAGAATCCGGCGTTACATTAATGATACCCATAACCAGTGTTTCCCGGTCAGGGTTCTGGCACCATTCAGAAAAATTGTGGCGTGACAATTTTGATTTCAAGTCAGGAATTCACATCCTGTTTTTTTTGTGGCTGATGTTTTTTTGGCTTTGCTTTACCCTGCTGGGGTTTGGAATGATTCTGTTGACGAGATTTTTGTTGTGCTTTTTCCCCATCCTTCATTTGGGGGTTTTTATTTTTGCGCTGCTTGGGTTTCCGCTTATTTTTGAGTTTATCTTGGCCGTTCAACGCTCGAGTAAGTTTTTCACCTTTAAGAATTTTTTCAAGATCTTTCGAATTGATCGTTTCGTATTTCAATAATTCCTGAGCTATTCTATGAAGAATTTCAATATTTTTCCTAAGAATTTCGTCAGCTATTCGTTGGGAATCACGAACAATCCGAGAGATTTCTTCATCGATCATACGTGCCGTTACTTCACTATAATCCCTTTGAGATTGAATTTCTCGTCCCAAAAATATTTCTTCATTCTTTTTCCCGAAGGTCATTGGACCTAACAAATCACTCATCCCCCACTCTGTCACCATTTTCCGCGCAATTTGGGTTGCTTGTTCGATATCGTTCCCAGCACCCGTTGTCATTTGGTTAAAAATAACCATTTCAGCGCTTCTTCCTCCCATAAGAATAGCAAGACGACCTTCCACATAACTGCGTTTATAGCCATGTTTTTCATCAATAGGGAGTTGCATTGTGGCGCCCAAGGCGCGCCCCCGAGGAATAATGGTAATTTTATGTACAGGATCAGCTCCCTTGGTTTTGATGGCCACCAATGCATGTCCTGCTTCGTGATAAGCAGTTACTTCTTTTTCTTCTTCCGAAAGAATCATGCTTTTACGCTCAACACCCATCATTACTTTGTCTTTTGCTTCTTCGAAATCATCCATATCAATGGATTTTTTTCGTTTACGTGCCGCAAGCAATGCTGCTTCATTCACAAGATTGGCAATATCTGCACCTACCATGCCCGGTGTACCTTTAGCTAAAGATTCCAAATCTGATTTCGCATGATTTACCACTACATTCTTGGTATGAACTTTCAAGATACCCAAGCGACCAATGTAATCCGGTACATCCACCATAATTTGGCGATCGAAACGACCGGGTCTTAGCAAGGCTGGATCCAACACATCCGGCCGGTTTGTTGCGGCAATGACAATTACATTCTGGGTATTATTAAATCCATCCATTTCAACGAGAAGCGCATTCAAGGTTTGCTCACGCTCATCATGTCCACCTCCAATTCCGGCACCACGCTGACGACCCACTGCATCCATTTCATCGATAAAAATAATAGATGGTTCAGTCTTTTTAGCTTGCTCAAAAAGATCACGAACACGGGAAGCACCCACACCCACGAACATTTCTACAAAATCTGCACCACTTAAACTATAAAATGGTACAGATGCTTCCCCTGCAACGGCGCGAGCCAAAAGAGTTTTACCTGTACCCGGACGGCCAACAAGCAAGGCTCCTTTGGGTACTCTGGCTCCAAGTTTTTGGAATCTTTTGGGATTCTTTAAAAAGTCTATCACTTCCTTCAATTCTTCTTTTGCTTCATCACAACCGGCCACATCTTTAAATGTGACACGAGGTTGATCCGATGTCCAAAGAGATGCTCGACTTTTACCGAATTTGAAAATACCGCCCATACCCCCTGCGCCTCCTTGCATTCTGCGAATCATAAAAAACCAGAATCCAATTAATAAAATCCAAGGAAGCATATTGAGTAAATATCCCGTCCAGTCAATTGTTTTTTCCTTAAACGTGTATTCTATTCCAGCGGCATCCCATTCATCAGTATCTTCCCTTTCAAGATAAGGAAGTGTCAATTTAAAATGGGTCACATCATTCAATGGACCAATAGGAGTTTCAATTGTTTTTGGTACTTTGAATTCGCCATGAAATACATCACCCATGATAATCGCTTTTTCAATCTCACTATTTGCCAAATATTCACGGTAATCAGTATACTCGATTTCGATTTCTTTTTTACCGGATTCAGTCAATAACCCTGAAATATAAACGGCTCCGAAAATGATCATGATCCAAACGAAGCTGGTTTTACCAGCTCGCATCCAATCAAACTGATCCGGTTGTTTTTTTGGATTCTGTTTATTTTGATTTTGCTGTGGTTTATTTTTTTGATTGTTCATATATAATTTTCCTTGATATTTTTATACGACAGTATCACTCTCTATAGAATAAACACCATTTAATTGTCTTAATTTTTGATCGTAATCTAGCCCGTATCCTACAACAAATTCCGGTGGAATTTCAAACCCAATGAAATCAATTGTGAAATCAATTTTCGCCATATCTGGTTTAATCAAAAATGTAGCGATGGATACTGACTTAGGTGAGGCACTACTCACTCTTTCCATTAAAAATTGAATTGTATGCCCGGAATCAATAATATCTTCGACTAGGATAACATGGCGATTCGTGACGTCTGCGGATATATCCTTTATGAGTTGAATTGTTCCAGATGACTTTTTTCCCACATAACTACGAACCTTAATAAAATCCATTTCACAATCAATGGAAATACTTCGAAGTAGGTCTGCCATGAACATAAAGCTACCATTTAAAACTCCAATAAAAATGGGGACCTTGTCGGTATATTTTTCCGAGATCTCTTTCCCCATTTCTAAGACTCGCTTTTGGATTTTTTCAGGTGATATTAAAAGTGTTCTCTTTTGATCTAATGAATTCATAATGGTAAGAAGGTTCGATTTAATACAGCAGTTTCTTGAGTATGGGGTGTTAGTTTTACCCAATCTGCAATACGTTTGCCACACACCCAGATGATTTCACCATTTGCAGTCAGAACTGCTTGAGATTCTTTTGTGAATTGATCCACTTTTTCATTAATCAGGAAATCACTAATCTTCTGGTGTCCTTCCATCCCCAAAGGCTGAAAGAAATCACCGTCTGTCCAGGCACGAATCTCCAATCTCCGATCCTTCAATAGAGTCCAATCCACTTGTTCCTGATTTTCAATTGTGTCAGACTTCTCTTGTCTCGACAAGAGCAATTCGTATCTATAATCATTAAAATCAACAGGATGACCCGGGACAAGTTTCACGGGATACTTTGGGGATTGATGTGCCGTTTCTTTCCCAATGATTGATTTTCGATCCCGTAACAATTTCCACCCGTTAGGTAAAATATGTTGATTGCCCACTTCTTCTTTCTTGAAAAATGATTTCAAAAGTTCGATCTGATGTTTGGACCAACGTTCATGATAAGTTGCTTCCATCAAAAGTTGCACCAATCTAACTTTCACCATATTTGGCAGACCTTGGACCATCTTGATGGGAATATCAAACCGATTGACAGATTGGTGAATTTTCGGAATAAGTGTCCCCAGAATGAAATAATCCAATGCATCTTTCCATTCGGAAAAATGATTAACTGAACTTTGAATTCCCGTCACAAGATTTTGAGCATTATTCTCCCACGGGTTTACGACCCTATGTCGAATGAAATTCCGAGGGTTGGATAGTTCAGAATTGGTGGAATCTTCACGAAAAGGAATTTCATTTCTCATTACAAAATCGGTTAATTCCTTTTTGGTAAAACCCAACAACGGACGCATAACATTTTTAGTTTGTTTCCCAATGCCGCAAAGGCCAGAAATACCGGACTGACGGGATAGATTCATTAAAACAGTTTCCACCTGATCATTACCATGGTGAGCCGTCATGATCCAATTTGCCTTAGTTTTTTCCATAACTTCATTAAAGAAACGATAGCGGTTTGTTCGCCCCCATTGTTCAACACTTTCCCCTTTTTTTATTTTTTTAGGATTCAATGATGTAGAGAAAAATGGAATGCTCAACGATCTACATGCACATTGAACAAGGGATTCATCTTTACTAGAATCTCCACGCAAATGATGATTCACATGTGCAATGATTAAATCAAATTTTTCTCTGGAATGTAAGAGAGAGAAAAGCGCCATGGAATCCATTCCACCAGAAACAGCAATAATGATCCGGTTTTCTTTCTTTAAATCAGAAAAGGTTGCCAATTCGTCAGTGAATTTGTGGAAAATCGAATCAAGTTGAATCAATTTTTTATTAAATGTTTGTAATTCGCTCATTAAAAGGAATTTACCCGTTTTAATAATGGAATCAAAAATGGGTTTTGTTTTATTTCTTTTTCCAATGTTGTGTCTGGCCCATGTCCGGGATGTAAAATATAATCATGTGAAATATTTTCCATGGCTTTCACTAAACTATCACATAAGGTGTCCCAATTACCGCCCGGCAAGTCAGTTCGTCCAACAGAACCGGCAAAAATGGTATCACCGGTGAACACATGATCATTGATTATCAAACAGGTTCCACCTGGTGTGTGACCCGGTGTTTCAACACATTGGATTAAAAAGTCACTAACCTTCAATTCACCTGCGCTTAACCAATGATCAACCGTTGGAGTTATTTTCGGTGTTATTCCAAAAAAAGCACAATCCCTTTCATAACCATCCAGAATCGGTTTTTCATTGGGGTGTAAATAAAATGGTATTCCGTATTTTTCTTTTAAATCAGATACACCAGCGATATGATCCAAATGTGCATGGGTATTTACCACGGCAATTGGAGTCAGATCCTTTCCAAAAATCACTTCAATAATCAGTCCCGGATCATCACCGGGATCAATCACAAGGCAGGATGGCAATCCATCTTGCCAAGCGACATAACTATTTTCCTGAAACGGGCCAGTGACGATCCGTTTAACTTTCAGGCTCAAATGATGTTAAAAAACAGGTGTGACAAGCACTGGATTTTATCTTCATAAGAATGGGGATACAGCATCCATTCTGCTGCTGAGATTGAACTCAAGATAGAATTACCATCCTGTGGCGTGAAACAGAAACCTGTGATTTCATGATCATTCCGAACATGAAGTGATTGTTCTACAACAACAGTTTGATTCATGATTCGTCCATAATGTCCATGGTCACGTCCGAAGGAAAAAACCGTGCTGGTCATATCCTTGGTAGTCATGGCCACATTGTCATTATTATGCAGTCTCTCCTTCACAGATACAAGGGTAGTAGGTTCTTTCACTTTCAGCGTGAACCATAGGACATGCATATATTGACTATTTACTTTCATGGCAGAAGAAAACAAATTTAGGTCCATACCCATTGTAGCAAATAAGCCAGCCGCATCAGCCGCATGGTGCGAACCATATTTCTCGTCTCCATGTGATCCCACTTGGGGTGCCGGTATAAAACTTCCTGTCTGACTCAGATCATTTGCACGACGAATACAGACATATTTCCCTTCTACGAGATTATCTGGATCTTCGTTCACGGACAAGGTGTTTGTGATGCAGGATACATTATGGGTGTTACACGATACGATTTGGATAAACTTATCTGAAGAATCCAAAGCATGGTCGTTAATGCCACGAGCATATTTCTTTCCGAATCCATCTTCACTGCCCTGGGCTAAAAATCCTTTTACAGTATCTGAGAATTTTTCATAATACTTTACTTTATTGGAATGACCGACCCCTTTGGGGGTGCAGTCAATTACAACCGATGACCGCTTGATTGATTCTTCCGTTTCAAAGTCAGGATCCATTCCCAACTTTCTAAACTCCTGTTCCTTCCCTTCGTCCACAGATAGACGTGCACCACGGCGCAGTAGGTCGCTTACTTTAGACCGATCCCGTCGAAGAGCCGAGTTTTTGTGAAAGGTAACTTCATCGATCCCCAACTGATCCCTATAATCGCTTAACAGTCCGATGAGCGGTTCACCAATCGTTCCCGTGCCGATAACGTGAACAATTTTGCGTTCCATATTTATTTACTCCTCTTTAATAAATTCTTTTGTTTCAGTTGATAAAAAAACCATCCGGCAATTAAGCCATAAACTAGGATAACTACGGTAAGTAAATATTCCATAATCTAATTCGCTTCTTTCATGGATAAAATATTTGTCCGCAAGCGAATCATGAGGCTTGACACGACCAATAATGATAAAAATGAGAAGATCAAAAGATAAGTTGGTAGCGGATTTGCACTGTCAAAATACTGCCCGACCTGCGGATGTGACTGCATTTCTGGTAACCAGAACTTTACCGATAAAAATATTAAAGGGACATCTAAAAATGCCAAAATTCCAACCACGGCTGCATATCGGGAAACCTGTTCTGGATTGCCCCCAAATTCCCGTAACATAAAATAACCCAGAAATATCAGGAAAAGGATTAGACTGGTAGTGAGGCGGGGCTCCCAGGGCCAAAATATACCCCAAGCCGGTTTGGCCCAAATGGGTCCCGTAGTTAAGACCAAAAACATGAAGATGGTTCCCACCTCGGCAAAAGCAAGGCTACGATGATCCCATACTTTATCCTTCTTCGTAAGAAATAAAATTCCCGAAATCATAACACATAAATACAGGAGAAATGCTGTCCAGGCAACAGGAACATGAATATAGAAAATATTGCCAAAAATACCCTGTGCCAAGTTCGGCGGTTCCAAGCTGAGAACAATATAAATATTGATGGCAGAAAGTGCAGCCGCTATTACTGCATGAATTAAATTATTTCGATGATTAAAAAAGGACATTATTCTTCAACGATCCGGTTAAAGACCATGTATCCAAACAGGCCAAAAATTACAAAGAAAGAACCAAGAATAAGAAACCAAAAATTCCACTCTGTCATAGGCTTTTGATCAAATAATGATTCTGTACATTTTGTCGCTGCGATAGCCACAGGCGATGCAGATGGGAATAGCAATATGGGAATCAATACATCACGCAATCCTGCCTGCAAAGTGATGCCTGAAATCAAACAACCCACAGAAACGATGGCGCCTGTTCCTAAAAAAAGGATAAGCGCAAATTGAAAAAATGAAAAGTTGGCCGGTAGATTTAAGAAAATAAAAAAGGGGACAATGAACAAGATTTCTGACATCAAGACGAAGAAAAGTGCCGAAATAACTTTTGATATATAAACTGTTCCACGATCCACCGGTGCTGATATCCAACTCCACATGGCATGTTCTTCCCGCTCTAGCGAGAAAAGACGATTCAGCCCCAGAACAGATGTAAACAGGATCACTACCCACAAGAGTCCCGGAGCAAATGTGCGAATTAACATCGGTGCCACTTGGAACGCCAAGGCGAAAATCAGCGTAATGGATAATCCAAAAAGAAACATGGATGTTATAATCTCTTTGGATCGCCATTCAATTTTCAAGTCTTTTAGTATAAAATGAATCAACATTATTTTAATTCTATAATTCGGTCTGTGTTGGTACGCAACCAATCAGAATCATGGGAAACAATGATCATGGTTTTTCTCAATTCATTCCACTCTACTATAACAGATTCAAACAATTTGATTCCATCAACATCCAATCCGGTCAAAGGTTCGTCTAATAATAAAATATCGGGATCAAGAACTATGGCCGATGCAAGTTTGAGCCGTTGGAGCATGCCCTGTGAATAAAATTTCACCAATTTATCATCGGCAGAATCGAGCCTTACCTTGATCAATATGTTAGAAATATTTCGGCTCGTCTTCCCATATAATCCGGAAATAAATGTCAGGTTTTCGTATCCGGTTAAACCGGGATAGAGCCCTACGGAATGACCCAGGTAATACAGGTTTTTTCTTGGGTCTGGCTCATCCGGATTCACATCATTCTCTCCAATCCTTATCTTGCCTGAATCAATAGACATAATACCGCTGATCATTTTGAGTAAAGTGGTTTTCCCCGATCCATTGGGACCGGAAAGGCCAATCTTTTCACCCGATTCCATTTTGAGAGAAAAGGATTGAAAAACGGGAGAGTGGTAAAATGATTTGGAAAGATTAGTGACTTGGAGATTCACAACACTTTTTTTAATTCTGCTATAATTTCTGAAATTTCCTGCTTAAGCGCTAACCGGCTGCCATTGAAATCTTCATCAGAGATATTCCCGATATGGTGATCCATTTCCAATTCTTTGATCTGGCGAAGCAGTACCTGCTTTTTTCGATCTAGATCACCTTGGTTCATATTTAAAGGAACCTTTGATTCTCCTTCAAAAAGTGGGGAGATCATATACCACACTATACTGGAGAACAATGCAATGATGGCGGTTGTAAAAACAAGATTCATGGTCTTAATCCTTTGCCAGCAATAAACTGATGATGGTTCCAAAAAATAGCACATAACAGCCAAACAAGTGGATTGATCAAAAATTTTAAATAAGTAATTTGTTGACTCGTACCTATTCCCAAGAATATAAAATAAATATCTTTATTCAATGTACTCTGGATATTCAAATTATTTTTTCCTAAAAAACAGCAGTTTCCTGCCACTCACCAAATTCTGCTTTCATGGCCACAACAATTTCACCCATCGTCACGTATACTTTGGCCGCTTTTATGATAGGCGGCATCAGGTTGTCCTCGTTTTTACAGGCTTCCTGTATCTCAAATAATGTCTCCTGCACTTTTGTTTCATTACGGGATTTTTTCAGATCCGCTAATTTTTGGCGTTGACCCGTCCCTGCTTCTGCACCGATTTCCAGAATTGGAATATCAATCTCTTCATCATCTTTCACAAAACGGTTTACACCCACCATGATACGTTGATTTGAATCTAACTTGGATTGGTAACCCGATGCGGCTCGTGCGATCTCACGTTGGAAATAACCTTGCTCAATAGCAGGGATCACACCCCCAATATTCTCAATTTCCTGAAAATATTGTTCTGCATCCTCTTCGATCTTATCTGTGAGTTCTTCAATAAACCAGGAGCCACCCAATGGGTCAACCACGTTAGCAACACCCGTTTCAAAAGCGATCAATTGTTGCGTTCGCAGTGCAATCTCCGCTGCTTTTTCTGTTGGCAAGGCCAACGTTTCATCCATAGAATTGGTATGCAAACTTTGCGTCCCACCCAAGACACCTGCCAAAGCCTGAAATCCAGTACGAGCAATATTGATCTCGGGCTGTTGAGCAGTAAGACTGCATCCCGCCGTTTGGGTGTGAAAGCGCAATTTCCAGGATCTTTCACTCTTTGCGCCATACATATTTTTCATCCGCTTGGCCCAAATTCGGCGTGCAGCACGGAATTTTGCAATCTCTTCAAAAAAATCTAAATGTGAATTAAAAAAGAAGGAAAGACGGGGTGCAAAATCATCCACATCCAACCCTGCTTTCATGCCATGTTCCACATAAGCAAATCCATTTGCCAGAGTAAATGCCAATTCCTGCGCCGCGGTAGAACCTGCTTCCCGAATGTGGTAGCCGCTGATGGAAATCGTATTGAATTTTGGCATGTGTTCGGTGCAATAAGCCAACATATCCGTAATGACACGCATGGATGGTTTCGGCGGGAAGATCCATTCCTTTTGGGCAATGAATTCCTTCAAGATATCATTTTGGAGGGTGCCGCGAAGTTGATCCAATGGCACACCTTGTTTTTCTGCCACAGCAATATAAAATGCAAGGAGAACAATGGCAGGACCGTTAATGGTTTGGGAAACAGAAATTTCACCCAAATTGATGCCGTCAAAAAGTGTTTCCATGTCCGCGAGAGAAGAAACGCTGACGCCACATTTCCCTACTTCTCCTTTTGAATAGGGATGGTCCGGGTCATACCCCATTAGGGTGGGCATATCATAAGCTACGGAGAGACCGGTTTGTCCTTTTTCTAATAATTTTTTGAAACGATGGTTGGTTTCTTCCGGTTTACCAAATCCAGCAAACTGACGCATGGTCCAGAGTTTTCCACGGTATAAATTGGGATGGACACCCCGAGTGTAGGGGAATTGCCCCGGGAATCCGATCTTCTCCATGTAATCACCATTTGGGGAATCCGGGAAGTAACACAGATCCAGTTCTTCGCCGGATAAGGTATCAAAATCTGCGTCACGAGTTGGCATAGATTTAGTGGTTTTTTCCCACCGGTTTAATCCATCTTGAAATAGAGTTAATTGTTCACTCATAGTCTAAAATTATTTTTGTAACCTTCCAGTTCTGAAAATTGTCCAACCTTCATATAACATCCATAAAATCAGGGTGGCTAATATACCATCTATCACCAATAAAAGTCGATTGTTCCCGACGAAGGATTGGGCATTTACTACCAGAGATGTGAGTGTGGTTATAGTAATGAAAATAAAAGGAATGACAAGTGGTAAAACGGGTTTATTTTTTTTCCAAAAATAGATGGATAGCACCATTAAGGTCAAAGCTGCCAACATTTGGTTAGATGCGCCAAAAATGGGCCACAATACCCAACCTGCCTGTGTTGATTCACCAGTCACAGGATCAGCAACATTCCATAAGGTCAGCGCTAGCGCCGGCAGAATGGCCACAAGTGTGGCAATATAACGATTTTTCAATAACGGAATATTAATGGTTTGACCCACTTCTGTGAGAATGAATCGTTGAATTCTTGTTGCTGTATCTAAAGTTGTTGCGGCAAATGAAATGACTAATACAGCCATGATCGTTTTAGCAAGTATTGGCGGAATTCCCAGAGACTGGATCAAAGCACCTCCACCTAATACAAAAGCTGTTGCTTTATTGGTGGCTGCATGAGCCCAGGTATCATAATAAATATTCCAATTAAGATTTTCTACAGCACCTATAGAAGGTAGATTACAATTTGTAACCAAAGAAATTCCCGCTACTGCCGCAATGGTGGAAGCCAATGCCAATGTTCCTTCCCCAAGCATGGATCCATACCCGATCATTTTTGTATCCTGAATATTGGATATTTGTTTTGATGTGGTACCGGATGCTACCAATCCATGAAATCCACTAATAGCTCCACAGGCGATGGTCACAAATAATAAAGGGAATAAACCTGGAACTCCCTCGCCTGCTGATCTTATCATGGGTGCTTCTACAACCGGCTGAGCAATGGCTATTCCCATAAAGATCAAGGCCAAACCAACAATCAATTGATGACTGTTTA